>WNFS01005453.1_pt1 | contig 20242 bp, 14 predicted proteins | sample 5400141 | NCBI WGS metagenome assembly WNFS01 (sample SAMN13153358, study PRJNA577476) | soil metagenome | isolation source: 60 cm saprolite under Madrone tree | place: USA:California | collected 2016-06-14
CTTGTGCTCGAGCCGCGAGCAGCTGACCCCGTTGCGCGGCCCCGGCGTGCCGTCGGCGTTGGGCAGGAACTTCGGCACCACGAACAGGCTGATCCCGCGCGTCCCGGCCGGCGCGTCGGGCAGGCGGGCCAGCACCAGATGCACGATGTTCCCGGTCAGGTCGTGCTCGCCGGCGGAGATGAAGATCTTGTTGCCGGTGATCTTCCAGCTGCCGTCCTCGCCGGGCACGGCGCGGGTCCGCACCAGGCCGAGGTCGGTGCCGCATTGCGGCTCGGTCAGGCACATGGTGCCGGCCCAGCTGCCGTCGATGAGCCTGGGCAGATAGCGCTGCTTCAATTCGTCCGACCCATGCAGGCGCAGCGCGTTATAGGCGCCCTGGCTCAAGCCCGGGAACATGCCGAAGGAAAGATTGGTCGAGCAGATCATCTCCTCGACCATGAGATTGACGAGCTGGGGCAAGCCCTGGCCACCGAATTCGGGATCGCCGGCGAGCGACACCCAGCCACTCTCGACGAAGGCCTTGTAGGCCTCCTTGAATCCGGCGGGCGTTCGCACGTTGCCGTTTTCGAAATGGCAGCCTTCCTCGTCGCCCGAACGATTGAGAGGCAGCAGTTTCTCGGCGGTGAAGGTGCCGGCGGCCTCCAGGACGCTTGCGATCAGATCGGGCGTGGCCTCCTGGTATCCCGGCAGCTTCGCCAGATCGGCCCCGCCATGAAGTTCGTCCAGCACGAAACGCATGTCGGCCAGCGGCGCCTGATAGACGGGCATAGGCTCAGTTCCTCAATGGCTTGCCGCTCTCCAGCATGTGCTCCATGCGGGCAAGCGTCGGGGCGTTGTGCAACAGGTGCATGATGGTCCGGCGCTCCAGCTCGGTGATCTTATCTTCAGACAGCGCCACCGTTGGATCGGCGCTCGTGCCGCCGGTCAGCACATCGGCCAGGCCCTCGGCCACCACCCGGTCATAGGCCGTCGCCTTGCCTTGTTTCAGGAAATTATCTACCACCATCAGCAGCGCGACCTTGCCCGAGGGCCCGGGCAGATGGAATTCGCTTGGGCTGGGCGGTTTGTAGCTTTCGGCCAGCGCCAAGGCCTTGGCCTTGGCAGCGGCCAGCAAGCGCTCCCGGTTCATGACGATCTCGTCCGTCTTTCTGAAATATCCCAAATCGCGGGTGTCGGCAGCGGAGCGGCCGACCTTGGCCAGCGAAATGGTTTCGAAGGCCCGCGCAACGCCCGGCATCGGTCCATGGGGCATGCCCGGCTGCTGGCCGCGCACCAGCATTTCCTTGCAGCCGCCCCAGCCCGGCACGAGGCCGACGCCGGTTTCCACCAGCCCCGCATAGCTCTCCGCATGGGCCACGATGGCAGCACTATGCAGCAGAATCTCGCAGCCCCCGCCCAGCGCCATGCCAGATGGTGCCGCCACTACGGGGAACGGCGAGTACTTGACGGCCTTATATGTCGCCTGCCCCTGGGCCACCATGTCCTCGATCATCGCCCACATGGCGATATTGGCCGAGAACAGGGCCAGGCCCAGATTGACGCCGACGGAGAAATTATCGCCTTCGTTATGGACGACCAGCGCCTTCATCTTGCGCTTGGCCACCAGATCCAGCGATTGGCGCAGCAGGCTGAGCGTGTCCGGATCGATGCTGTTCATCTTGCTGTGGAACTCGAAACAGGCAACCCCGTCGCCGATGTCCCAGAGGCTGGCCGAGCCGTTGGCAGCGAGCGGCTTCGAAGCACGCTTGATGTCGGAAAGCAGCAGCACGCCCGCCGGCCGCTCGATCGCAACATAGCTCTCGCCCGACAGCGCCAGCTGCTCCAGCCGGCCGTCATGCTCACGATAGAAACTCCCGGCCTTGGCGCCGGCGGCGAGTAAGGGGGGCACCGGGCTTTTTTCCGCGATCAACCGGTCGGCCAGATATTTGGTCCCCATGCGATCGATCAATTCGAAGGGGCCATATTTCCAGTTGAACCCCAGCCGCATGGCCCGATCGATGGAGGCTATATCGTCCACGATCTGGGGCGCCACGAAGGCGGCATAGGAGAGGGTGCGCGAGAGCACGCGCCAGGCGTATTTGCCGCCCTTGTCGGGATGCTCCACCAAGGCCCGCAGCCCCGCCTTGGCAGCGGCCACGCTTTCCAGGCGCGAGGGCTCCAGCGTGCGATACATGCCCGTCTTCAGATCGAGGGCCTGGAGCTGCTTGCCGCCGCCCTCGCGGTTCATGCGATAGAAGCCGCCCTTGCCCTTGCGGCCGGTGTAGCCCTCCGCGATCAGCTTGTCGAACAGGGGCCAGTCGCGCCGTACCTGCTGATAGGGATCGTCCTTCGACAAGGCAGCGGAGAGCGATTCATCCACATGGGGCTGGAGATCGAGACCGACGAGGTCAGTGAGGCCGAAGATCCCGGTCTTGGGAATCCCCGCGGGCAGGCCCATCACCGCATCGGCCTCTTCCACCGTCAGCTCGCCGTCCACCGCCTCCTTGGTGGCGCATTGCAGCCAATAGACGCCGATGCGATTGGCCACGAACCCCGGCGTGTCCTTGCAGCGCACGATGCCCTTGCCGAGGCGCCGATCGCCGAAATCCACCAGCGCCTCGATCGCCTCGCTGCGGGCGCCGGGCGGCGAGACGATTTCCAGCAGGCGCATATAGCGCGGCGGATTGAAGAAATGGGTGATGGCGAAGTTCGCCACGAATTCCGCCGGCAGCCCTTCGGTCAGGGCCTTCAGGAGAATCGTCGAGGTGTTGGAACTCACGATGGCATCGGGCTTTCTGATGGCCGCGAGGCGCCGGTACAGCGATTGCTTGATGGCGAGATTTTCCACGACCGCTTCCACGATCCAATCGGCCTCCTTCAGCCGATCCAGATGATCCTCGATATTGCCGGGGCGAATCAGCTTGGCGTTGTCGCGATGCATGAGCGGGGCGGGCTCGATCTTCAGCATTCGCTCGATGGCGCCCTTGGCGATGGCGTCCCGATCGCTGCCTTCCTTGGACGGCATGTCGAGAAGGTCAACGGGAATTCCGGCATTGGCGATCTGGGCGGCGATCCCGCTGCCCATCACGCCGGCGCCGATGACGGCCGCGCGGCGAATATCCATCACACCGCCTCCAGGATGGTGGTAATGCCCTGGCCGCCGCCGATGCATTGGGTCGAGAGCGCGAATTTCTTGCCCTCGCGTTTCAGCAATTGGGCCGCCTTGCCGGTGATGCGGGCGCCCGTGGCACCCAAAGGGTGGCCTAGGGCCGTGGCGCCGCCGTCGAGATTGGTCTTGGCCCAATCGATCTTGAGATCGTCCATGCAGGCCAGCGCCTGAACCGCAAAGGCCTCGTTCAATTCGACGATGTCGATGTCGCCGATGGAAAGGCCGGCGCGCTTGAGGGCCTTCTGGGTCGCGGCGACGGGGCCGATGCCCATGATCTCCGGTGCGCAGCCGGCGACCGCAATGCTTTTCAATCGGGCGAGCGGCTTCAACCCATGGGCCTTGGCATATTCCTCGCTCACCACCAGGACGCAAGCCGCGCCATCGGTGAGCGGCGAGGATGTGCCGGCCGTCACGCTTCCCTTGGCATCGAAGGCGGGCTTCAGTTCCGCCAGCGTTTTCAGATCGGTGCCGGGACGGATGCAGCCGTCCTTGTCGACGGTCTGGTTGCCGCTGACGATGGGCACGATCTCGTCGGTGAATTTCCCGGCCGCCGCCGCCGCCGCCGCCCGGGCATGGCTATCGACGGCGAGTTTTTCCTGGCGCTCGCGGCCGATCTTGTATTTGCGGGCGAGATTTTCCGCCGTCTCGCCCATGGAGATATAGGCGGCCGATTTCGCCGCCAGCGCGGGATTGGGCATGGGATTGAACCCGCCCATGGGAATCCGGCTCATGGATTCGATACCCCCGCAGAGGAAGGCCTCCCCGGCGCCGAGTTGGATGGCGCCCGCGGCAATATGGATCGCCTGCATGGAGGAGCCGCAAAAGCGGTTGACCGTGACTCCCGCCACGCTCTGGGGCAGTCCCGCCAATAGCCCCACCAACCGCGCGACGTTGAGCCCCTGCTCGCCCTCCGGCATGGCGCAGCCGACGATCAGATCCTCGATGTCGTCGGCCGGCACGCCGGTTTTTTTCATCAGCCCCTGGATGACCGCGGCCAGCATGTCGTCGGGCCGCACCCGGGCCAGCGCCCCCTTGGTCGCGAAATGAAAGGGCGAGCGGGCGTATCCGGCGATCACGACGTTCTTCATGGGGCGGATCCTTCTTCGAGCAATAGTTTCTTGGAGATCTTGCCGACGGCGGTCTTGGGTAGCGCCGAGCGGAATTCGATCTGCTTGGGCATTTCGATGGGCGTCAGCTTGTCGGCGAGAAACGCAGTCAGCTCCTGGGCGCTGAGCGCCGCACCGGCCTTGAGCGCGACGAAGGCCTTCACCGTCTGGCCGCGATAGGGATCGGGCAAGCCCACCACGGCGCATTCCAGCACTGAAGGGTGCAGCAAGATCGCTTCCTCGATGTTGCGCGGATAGACCTTGAAGCCGCTGGCATTGATCATGTCCTTGAGACGGTCGGTGACGAAGACATAGCCGTCCTGATCCATATGGCCTATGTCGCCGGTCGCAAACAGGCCGCCGATCATCGCCTTCGCCGTCTCGTCGGGCCGCTTCCAATACCCGGCCATGACCTGGGGCCCGCTGATGCAGATCTCGCCGGTCTCCCCGCTTTCCAGCACGCGGCGCGGCGGATCGAGGGAGACGATCCGGATCACGGTGGCGGGATAAGGCAGGCCGACGGAGCCGGGCCGGGCCTCGCCGTTCACCGGATTGCAGCAGGCGACAGGCGAGGTTTCGCTGAGCCCGTAGCCTTCCAGCAAACGGGCACCCGTGACCCGCTGAAAGACGACGCCAAGCTCACGGGGCAGAGAGGCCCCGCCCGAAACGCAAAATTTCAGGGAGCGCAGATTATATTTCGCCAAGTCGGGCGCATTGAGGATGGCATTGAACAGGGTCGGCACGCCCGGCATGACCGAAGGCTTCCTGGCCATGATCGTCTTCAACAGATTGGTGATCTGAAAGCGGGGCAGCAGGATCATCTCCGCCCCTTCATGCACCGCCCAGTTCATCACCACGGTCATGGCGAAGACATGGAACAGGGGTAGCACGCCCAGCGTGCGTTTCGGGCCGTCGCCCGCCGGGGCGAACCAGCGCGCACATTGCTCCGTATTGGCATAGAGATTGGCATGGGTCAGCATGGCGCCCTTGGGCACGCCGGTCGTGCCGCCGGTATATTGCAACAGGGCGATGGCCTTCCGGGGATCGATGGCCTCCGCCGCCATGGCGCCGTCATTATCGATCAGGCGATCGAAGGAAACATGGGCGGCGCCGGCGGGAATCCGCGCCACCTCATGACGCATGACCCAGGGATAGAGCCAGTTGCGCGGGAAGGGCAGCGCTTGGGCCATGCTGCAGACCACCAATTTCTTCAGGCGCGCGCAGCCCAGAATTCCCGCCAGCTTGTCGTAAATCGAGGCGACGTCGAGGGTCACCATGACGTCGCATTCGGAATCCTCGATCTGATGGATGAGTTCTCGCTCGCTATAGAGCGGGTTGAAATTCACCAGCGTGCCGCCGGCCCTCAACACGGCGAAATAGGAGATAACGAAATAGGGCGTGTTGGGCAGGCAGAGTCCGACCTTGATCCCGGGGCCCACGCCCAGGGCTTTGAAACCCTGGGCGGCACGCCTCACCAGCCGGCCGATCTCGCCGTAGCTGTAGCGCCGGCCGAGAAAATCGATGCAGGGCTGATCGCCGAATCGGGCGGCGGCATCGTCCATCAGGGCATGCATCGGCTTGACGGCGATCTCCGCACCCCAATCGATCCCGGGGGGATATGACTTCAGCCAGGGAAAACTCTCAGCTGCGCCTATCGCCGTTTGCTGCATCGGCCCTTCACTCGTTCGCACGCTTGCCCCCCGTCCCTAAACATAGGCGGTCGGCCGGCCAATTGCGATTCGCCATAAAAGGGGTTGTCCTCGGAATTGCCCGGTCGGGCACCTTACCTAGCACCCCCGCTGCCTTGATGGGGCTGGGATTTTCAGAATGCCGGCGATATCGCCGGCCCGATCAGAACCGGCGCTCCAACAGATCCAACGCCTCCCCAGAATCGCCGATTTGCAGCCGGTGAAATCCGACGCCCTTGCTCCATTGCACAAGGGCGCTCACATCGGGCAACGCGAGCGGTCGGGATCCATCCTGGTCAACAGCCATCCCCGTGGCTCTCTACCTGGCTCACGCGCTTGTCGGCGCCGATGGTGAAGCGCATGACGCAAGTGAGCGTGACGGTTCTGGTCGGCTGGTAGATCCGCGGCAGGTTCCAAACCGATCCGCTATAGATGTCGCCGCCGGGCGTCGTCGTGTAGCCACCCGCGACATAGCTGCTGGTCCTGTTGTATTGCAGGACGGTCTCGCCCGTCGGCAGTGTGTCGCGTGCTTGCGGCTGCACCAGGCTCTTCGTCAGATCGTCAACCGACGCGCCCTGCCATTCGCGAGGGTCGCGCTGATCCGCCCCGCCGTTGGGCGCCGCACAGGCCGCCAGCCCCATCAGCGCCGCGACGGCAGACGATTTAGCCCAATGTGTTTTCATGGGCCGGATTGTACATCAGTTGATCGCCAGATGAGGCCGGCTTGTCGGAACGCTGCGCGAACTGTTCGAGACAATCCCATGCGCATCGCGAAACAAAAGACCCCCACCTCGATCTCTATGGCGTGGACACATCTCGGGAGAGTTGCCGGCTGTTTTGCTTTTTTCTCCCTCTCCGCCCTGCCTTCAGGGCGGAGAGGGAGAAGAAATCGCGTCATCGGTGACTTCCACAAGATGTGCCCACTCCGTAGCCTCGATCCTCTCCCCCGCGCCATCTCTTGCGAATCAACCCGGGGTCCGGGATAGTCGCGGGCGATGATGAAGTTCCGCACCATCGACGAGTTGGATGTGGCCGGCAAGCGCGTGCTGGTGCGCGCCGATTTCAACGTGCCAATGAAGGACGGCCAGGTCACCGACCGCAGCCGGATCGAGCGGGGTGCCCTTACCATCTCGCAGCTTGCCAAGCGCGGCGCCAAGGTCGCGGTGCTCTCCCACTTCGGCCGGCCCGATGGCAAGCCGGTGCCAGAGATGTCGCTGCGTCCCCTGGCTCCGGTCCTGTCCCAGGCGTTGGGCGGCCAGATGGTGGTCTTCGTTCCGGATTGCGTCGGCTCGATGGCGCGCATGGCGATTGGCAAACTGCCGCCTGGCGGCGTGGCGCTGCTGGAAAACCTGCGCTTCCATCCGGGCGAAGAAGCCAACAATCCCGCCTTCGCCCGCGAGCTCGCCGCGCTCGGCGATTTTTATGTCAATGATGCCTTTTCCTGCGCCCACCGGGCCCATGCCTCGACGGAGGGCATCGCCCATCTCCTGCCCTCGGCGGCGGGCCGCCTGATGCAGGAGGAGCTGGAGCATCTGGAAAAGGCCCTGGCCAAGCCCAAGCAACCGGTTGCGGCCATCGTCGGCGGAGCCAAGGTTTCCACCAAGCTCGATCTGCTGGGCAATCTGGTGGCCAAGGTCGATCTGCTTGTCATCGGCGGCGGCATGGCCAACACCTTCCTCTATGCGCAGGGCCTGAACATCGGCAAGTCGCTAGCCGAACGCGACATGGCCGAGAAGGCGCGCGGCATTCTGGCCAAGGCAAAGGCGCGGGGCGCCAATGTGGCGCTGCCGCTGGATGCCGTCGTCGCGGCCGCCCTCAAGCTCGGGGTCGCCACAAAGACGGTTGCGATCGATGCGGTGCCGACCGATCAGATGATCTTGGATGTGGGGCCCAAGACGATCGCCGATCTGAAGCGCCGATTGGCCGATTGCCGAACGCTGGTGTGGAATGGCCCGCTGGGCGCTTTCGAGACATCGCCCTTCGAGGCCGGCACCATGGCGGTTGCCCGCGCGGCCGCCGATCTCACGGATGCGGGAAAGTTGCTGTCAATCGCCGGCGGCGGCGATACTGTTGCCGCCCTGGCCCAGGCCGGGGTATTGGGCCGCTTCTCCTACATTTCCACGGCGGGCGGCGCCTTCCTTGAATGGCTGGAGGGCAAGACCCTGCCCGGCGTGGCAGCGCTCGCGCGTTAACTCAGCGCCACCAACTCAGCCGAATCCGCCCATGGTCATCAGCGCCAACGCCACGCCGCCTGTCGCCACCCCCAACATCAGATTGCGTCTGCTCAGCAGATAGACCGCCAGCGCCAGGCCTGTGCTCGCCAGCCGGTCGGTGAGCGTCGTCGCCTGCAGGGGGCCCAGCGGCAGCACGATCAATCGCGCGATGAGCGCGGCCAGCAGCGCGTAGGCCACCGCGCTGACCCAGCGGAACAGAGGCCCATCCGTGTTCAGCCGGCCCGAGAGCAACACGCCGAGGCCGCGCGGGGCATATGTCACGGCCGTCGCGCCGGCGATGGCCAGCCAGATATTCATGCCGGTATTCATGCCTGTGGTGAAGCCCTGCGGCGACGTGCTTCCTCAACGGCGAAGGCGGCACTGCCGCCCAGCAACCCCGCCGCCAGCAACCCCCAATCGGAGCCCAGCGATTGCAGCAATGGCCCGGCGATGGCGCCGAAGGTCAACGCCAACGCACGCGCCGGCAGGCGAAAATCCGCCACGAACATCAGCATGAAATAGATCGGATTGAGAAAGACCAGCCCCAATCCCACGGCCGGCGGCACCATGCCCACGAGGAAAAAGCCTGCAACGGTGCCCGTCATGGAGATACTCCAGAGCGTCAGGCCGAAGGCGATGAAGAAAGGCAGACGGCGAGCACGCGGGATATCGGGATAGCGCTGCATGGTCACCGTCCAGGCGGTGACCGCGATGAAGTGCGCCGCGAAATAATAGAGCTGCCGGGGCCAGCGCGCATGGCTGAGCACCGGCACCAATGTGACGGTCATGGGCAGCAGCCGCGCATTGGTGAGCGCCACAGCGAAGATCACGCCGGCGAGCCCCGCCCCCGTCGCCACCAATTCGGCCAGCGCGATCTGGCCCGGCAGGGCCCAGATGAAGCCGCTGGTGGCCATACTCTGCCCCAGATCGAACCCGCTGGAGCGCGCCAAGCTGCCGAAGCCGATGAAGCTCGCGCCCAGAACGACTCCCGGCGCGCCGAATCCCGCGCGGATGCCGGCGCGGCGGGCCGCGCGGGTGTCGTCAAATTCCTCGCCCGATGGGTCCGCCATTTCACTCATGGACTCGATCTTCTCCGCCGCCGGCCCTAGGTTCCAACTCGATGTCCGCCAAAGCCGGATCCCCCCGCGCCCTCTGGGCGCTTGCCGCTGTCATATTGCTGATAGGCCGGTCGGCGGCGGCACAATTTCTCGATCAGACCCCGGAGCAAAAATTCCAGATCGACCCGGCGCATCTGGCCAAACCCTATGCCAGCGACAGCGTGGACAACAGCCCCGACATCGTGGCCCGGCCGGATGTACCCTTCTTCCGCCTGCCGCCGGGATTTGCCGTCAACGAGCTCCTGCGCGATGCCGACGGCGACGGGAGGGCTGAACTCATCAGCACCTTCGCCGCGGGCTTCAAGCGCCCGCATGGTCTGGCCTTCCACGATGGCTATCTCTATGTCGCCGACGTCAACCGGGTCTGGCGGCTGGCCTGGCGGGCGGGCGAGACCAAGGCGCAAGGCCCGGCCGAGCCGGTGACGAATGCGGGCGTCTTCGGATCGGCCGAGGGCCATTGGACGCGCAACATCGTCTTCGCGCCGGACGGCAAGCGCTTCTTCGTCACCGTCGGCTCCGCCAGCAATCTGGGCGAGGACCCGCCGCCGCGCGCCAGCGTGCAGAGCTTCGCCGCCGACGGCAGCGATCAGCGGACGCTGGCCACGGGCCTGCGCAATTCGGTCGGCATAGCCTACCGTCCAGACACCAACGATCTCTACGTGGTGGTCAACGAGCGCGACGGTTTGGGGGACGACCTGGTGCCGGATTACCTGACGCGGGTTCGAGAGGGCGGTTTCTACGGCTGGCCCTATGCCTATATCGGTGCCAATCCCCAGCCGGATTTTCCATCGCGGCCGAACCTGGCGGCCAAGGCGATCGTCCCGGATCTACTGTTCCAGGCCCATTCGGCGCCCCTCGGCCTTGCCTTCTACGAGGGCAGGATGTTTCCGCCTGACTATCGGGGCGACGCCTTCGTGGCGCTCCACGGATCGTGGAATTCTGGCCAACCTACTGGCTACAAGATCGTGCGGGTGCCGTTCAAGAATGGGAAGCCCGCGGGCTATTACGAAAACTTCCTCACCGGCTTCTGGATCAGCGGGCGTACGCCAGCCAAAGTCTGGGGCAGGCCGGTCGCCCTGGCCGTGGCCGCCGACGGCAGCCTGCTGGTCAGCGACGACGCCAGTGGCAGCATCTGGCGCATCAGTTACAAAAAACCTTAGCGACGCCCCGGCCCGGCGGCGGCTTGCCGGATTGCCATAAAGGCTTAAGCTTCCGCGTCGGCCACTGTGGCCAATGTGGCGGTTCAGGTTGCGGGCCGGGGGGCGTGCTTGAAGATCAGCGTCGGGGTCAAGGTATTCAGTGTGGTTTTGGTGCTGGTGGCGCTGGTCAGCGCGGTTGCCTGGATCAATGCCCGCAGCGCCCGCGAAGTCGAATCCCTGATCGAGAATATCCACGCCGCCTACGTACCCGCCTATGGCGCCTTGGCCCGGGCCAATCTGCGTTCGGTCGAGGAAGGGCTCTACGTTCGCCGGCTGATCATCGCGCGTCTGCAATCGCCCGACGACCACGCCGCCATGGCCGAACTCGAAAGGAAAGCCGACGACAAAGCCCAGCAGGCCGATTCTGAATTCGGCGAGGCGCGCAGGATCCTGGCCAGCGAGATCGCCGACCGGGCCGGCTTCGGCGACAAGATGGCGCTGAGCCGCCTGGATACGCGCGTCGAGTTCCTGCAGAACCGCCACGAAGTCTACGAAAAGCTCCGCGTCAAGCTGGATAAGGCTATCGAGAGCGGCAACGCCATCGAATGGAAGGTCGAGCTGCAGCAGCTCGACGAACTGCGCGACGAGTTGAACGACGAAACCGAGGTGACGCGCCACGACATGCTGATCCTGCTGGACAGCGCCAGCCGCATGGCGGCCGAGGCCCAGACCAGCACGGTGGAATATGGCTTGATCCTACTCGCGCTCGCCCTTGCGCTCGGCGCCATTGCAGCCGGCATCTTCACCATCGGGCTGGTGCGTCCGCTTCGCCGCCTGTTGCGCGGTACCGTGGCGGTACAGCAGGGCGCGCTGGAGACCGAGATTCCCGTCACTTCCCGCGACGAAGTGGGCGAGTTGACTGCCAGCTTCAACGCCATGGTGCGGGAGTTGCGATCCAAAGCGCGCATTCGGGAAACCTTCGGACGCTATGTCGATCCCCGCATCGTCGAGGGCCTCATCGACAACGCCGATGCCTTGGCGGGCGGCGGCGACCGGCGGGTGATGACCGTCTTCTTCTGCGACATGAAGGGATTCACCGGCCTCAGCGAGGGGATGACCCCCGCCGGCATGGTCCGAATCGTGAACCGCTATCTGGCCACCATGTCCGAACCCATCCGGCGCCACCGGGGTATCATCGACAAATACATCGGCGATGCGATCATGGCCTTCTGGGGCCCGCCCTTCACCCAGCCGGAGGAGCAGGCGGCGTTCGCCTGCATGGCCGGGCTGGAACAGCTGGCCGCCCTCGAAGCCTACCGCGCCGAGCTGCCCGAGCTCATGGGCATCAAGCGCGTGCCCCTGATCGACATGCGCATCGGAGTTGCGACCGGCGAGGCCGTCGTCGGCAACATCGGTTCCGACGTATCCATGAGCTATACGGTGATGGGCGATGCGGTCAATCTCGCCTCCCGCCTCGAAGGCGCGAACAAGGCCTATGGCACGCGCTTCCTGGTGAATGCGCGCACGGCGGAGATGGCGGCCGGCCTCTTCGAGTTCCGCGAGATCGACCTCATTCTCGTGGGTGGCAAGCAGGAGCCCGAGCATGTGTTCGAGGTGGTCGGCCGGCGCGGCGAACTTGCACCCGCCCTGCGCACCCTAGTCGAACACTTCGCCGAAGGCCTAGCGGCCTATCGTCGGCAGGCCTGGGCAGGGGCTGGCGCCGCCTTCATCGCAGCACTGGAAGCCGTTCCCGGCGATCGGCCAAGCAAGATCTTTCTGGCGCGCCTTGAACGCCTGAAAGCGAACCCGCCGCCCGCAGACTGGGATGGCGTGTGGGTGCTCGGCGAGAAATGAAGCACCAGCAAGCCGCCGGTCGGGCTCGGGGCGGCCGCGTTTCGCGACGCACAGACGGCCGAAACAAATGCCGGCCTACCCACTCCGCGCGGGCTGCGCTCCGCCTTCGACCGCGCGCTGTAAATATCGGAGCACCAAAGCAATCGCCATGCTGCCCTCGCCGACCGCGGATGCGACACGTTTGATCGGGCTGAGCCGCACATCCCCACACGCGAATATACCGGGCACGCTGGTTTCAAGCAGATAGGGATCGCGGCCGTACGCCCACTGCCCGGCCTTCACCACATCGTCGCCGGTCAGCACATACCCGCGTGCATCGCGTGCGATATCCGCCGGCAACCATCCGGTCTCCGCGTCGGCGCCAATGAACACGAAAAGCCCGCCGCTGTCCCGCCGCCTCACCGTCTTGCCCGACCGATCATAAATGTCGATCGCCGTCAGGTGAGCGTCGCCGTACACCGCCTGTACTTCGGATTGCAGTTCCACTGCCACGTTCGATTTGCCGCGGAGCTGCTCGATCAAATAGCGGGACATGCCCTTCTCCAAGGTGTCGCCCCGCACGATGAGCGTCACCGAGCGTGCGTGGTTGGCAAAGTTCAACGCCGCCTGCCCCGCCGAGTTGCCGGAGCCGATGAGGTGAATATCCAGCCCGTGCGTCACGCCCGCCTCGCTGCGCGACGCCCCGTAATACACGCCCTTGCCGATGAACCTGTCGAAACCCTCGATCGTGAGCCGACGCCATGACACGCCGGTCGCCAGAATGACCGTTCGCGCTCGGAGCGATTCGCTTCCGTCGAGAAACACCTCATGGGTCGCCGGTTCGATGCGCGTGATCGAGCGCGTGACCAGAATCTCTGCCCCAAGCCGCCTCGCCTGCTGGAGTGCGCGACTGGAGAGTTCGTCCCCCGAGACCCCGCTGGGGAACCCGAGATAATTTTCGATCCGCGAGGATGTCCCCGCCTGGCCTCCAGGTGCCTCGCGTTCGATGACCACCGTGCGCAGCCCTTCGGACGCGCCGTACACAGCCGCCGCGAGTCCGGCCGGCCCGCCGCCGATGATCACGGTGTCGTATTCGGCAAAGCGGGCACTCGTCTGCAGGTTCAGCAGCCGGGCAACGTCGCGCGCCGTCGGCCGGCTGATCACCGTCCCGTCTTCCAGCCGCAGCACCGGGCAATCGCTGTCCGCTGGACAGGTTCCGGGCCACAACGTCGGTAAGTCGGGCGAGTCCGGCGTTACCCAGTCGAAGATGATCTGATTGCGCGCGAGGAACCGGCGCAAATCGCTGCACGCCGAGTCCCACCGGTGCCCGACCATTGTTGCGCGCGGCTTGGGCGGTGCCGCCGCAATGCCTTGCAGCCCCCCGATGCGCTCGCGCGCGAGCGCGCCGATCTTCATGGAGACCTCGGCCGATGTGGCCGCAACGGCGTAGTATTGACGGATATCGACCCGCATCACGCGTGAGGGTTCCGACGCTCGATAGCCGCCTGGAAACGGCGTGCCCAAGGCAATCGGCACTTCGCCGAAAATGGTACCCGGGACGCGCCAGCCCAGCGTACGTTCGACCCCGTCGATCAACTTGACGACCTCGATTTTGCCCGTGAGAACCGCGAACAGCGCCCGCTCTCCTCCCTCATGCACCGCGAATTCTCCGGCACCGAGGTGCATGTCGGCGGCCGTCTGGGCGAGACGTTCGAGATCAGGCTCCGCAAGCGTCGAAAATAGCGGAACTGCCCGGACATCGTCATTCGTCAACATGGTTTGATCGGGCCCCTCGTCAACTAGCCGACATTCCGCGACGGAGGCTGCCGGGCATCGTCGGGTGAACCGCTATTCCCGCGATGGGTCCGCCTGTGCATCGGTCGGCACCTGACGCTGTACCCTTATTTTCGGCCACACAAGGGCATTTCACGGCGGGCTGGCCCAATCGGCGAGAAGTGACGTGCCTCGGCGCCGGTCCGACGGAGTTTTTCCGGTATCCGCAATTCACGCTCGCAATGAGAAGGCTCTAATGCGCGCCCATGCCAGGGCCCTGGCCGGGTCGAGGCGGGCGGGTCAGGAAGACCAACGGAATAAGGAGCGCGAAGGCGATGGCCAGCAGCAGAAAATCGTCGATGTAGGAAAGCATGGCGGCCTGGCGGGCGACCATGGCGCCGATCTCTGCCTGGGCCAAGTGCAGGGCTTGGCCGGCGGTACCGCCGAGGCTCGTCATGTGCTGCTTGATCGCGCCAGCAACCGCATTGTAGCGAGGATCGCCCGCGGCGATCCGGTCGATCAGCATGCTGCGGTGATACTGCTCGCGCCGGGCAAGGAAGGTTGTAAGCAGCGCGATGCCGACGCTTCCCCCCAGATTTCGCGATAGGTTGATGATGGCCGAGGCGTTGTTGTTCTTCTCCCGTGGCACACCGACATAGGCGATGGTCGTGATCGGAATGAACAGGAAGGCGAGTCCGGCGGCCTGAAAGATGCGGGCGAGCGCCACCGTCCAGTAGTCCGCCTGGAGGTTGAAGGAGGTCATGTGATAAAGCGCCGCGGCGGAAGCCACCAAGCCGAATACGATCAGGCCGCGCGGATTGACACGGGAGATCATGCGCCCGACCACCGGCATCAACACGATGATGGCGAAGCCTCCCGGGGAGATGACCTCGCCTGCCTCGGTCGCGGTGTAGCCGAGCAGAGTCTGGACATACTGCGGAATCAACTGGGTGGAGCCTAACAGGACGAAGCCCATCATGAACATCAGGACGTTCGACATGGCGAAGTTGGGGTTCTTGAGCAGCCGCAGGTCGGTGAGCGGCGTTTCCTGGTGCAGCTCCCAGAAAACGAAACTGACGAGGCCGACGACTGCGGCAATGGCGGCAATGGTGATGGCGGAGGAGCCGAACCAGTCCTTCTCCTGGCCGCGATCGAGGACGTATTGCAGAGAACCCAGCCCTAGGATCAGAAAGCCGAAGCCCCAGTAGTCGACCTTCACGCCCTGCTCCTTCAGGCGCTGGCGTTCCTCCACCAGATGGGGCGGGTCCTCGATCATGGCAGCGATCAGGAAATAGAGGCCGATGCTGATCGGAACATTGATCAGGAAGACCCAGTGCCAGCTGTAGTTGTCGGTAATCCAGCCGCCCAATGTCGGCCCGATGGCCGGCGCGAAGACGACGGCTATGCCGTAGAAGGCAAAGGCCATGCCGCGCTCGGCAGGCTTGAAGCTGTCGGCGAGAATGGCCTGCGAGGAGGGCTGCAGACCCCCGCCTGTCAATCCTTGGATGGCCCGGAACAGAATCAGCAGGCCGAGAGAAGGCGCCAGACCGCAGAAGAAGGAGCTGATGCCGAAGCCCAGGATGCAGGCGAGGTAGAAGCGCTTGCGGCCAAAGATTGCGGAGAGCCAGCCGCTGATCGGCAAGATGATGGCGTTGGTGACGAGATACGACGTGAGCACCCAGGTCGCTTCGTCCTGAGAAGCACCCATGCTGCCGGCAATATGCTGCAGCGAGACGTTGGCGATGGAGATGTCCAGCACCTCCATGAATGCCGCAAGCGCCACCACCGGTGCGATGATCCAGCGCGTGGGCTGGCCCGGAAGCGCCGGTAGGGTGCGCGTGTCGCCCGTGACGCTCATTGCCGGCCTCGCCTCAGTTCTTGCCGGCCGCCGTCGCGGCGCGCGTGTCGACCGTCGGGACGACGGACATCCCGAGGCTCAGCACATGGGCCGCATCGATCGGCCCCTCGAAGACGATCTTCACCGGTACCCGCTGCACCACCTTGACGTAGTTGCCGGTGGCATCCTCGGGCGGCAGCAGGCTGAAGCGGGAGCCGGTGCCCCGCATGATGCTGTCGACGCGCCCCTTGAATGAGCCGGCCGGATAGGCATCGAGGGCAATTTCGACCGGCTGGCCGGGACGCATCCCGTCGAGCTGGGTCTCCTTGAAGTTGGCGGTGACCCAGGGCATGCCGAAAACCAGTGTCGCCAATGTTTGATTCTTTTGAATCACATCGCCGGCGTTGACCTGGCGTCTGGTGATGTAGCCATCCTGGGGCGCATAGATCTTGGTGTAGGAGAGATTGAGCTCGGCTGTGCGCAGCGCCGCGCGAGCGGCCTCGACGCTGGCGCTGGCGGACTGCAGTTGGGCTTCCTTGACCGCGATCTGGTGCGTGGCGGTCTCAGCCTGGGCGATTTGGGCCTCGGCCTGACCGACCTTTGCCTCGGCCACGGCAACAGCCTGGATGTCGGCGAGTTCCTGCGCAGCGGCGACGCGCGCCGTCGCTTGGGCCTGGTCCAAGGTCTGACGCGAGGCATAGTCGTTCTTCGAGAGCGCCATATAGCGCTTGGCGTCGGCCGCCGCTCGTTGCGTTTCGGCACTTGCAGCGGCGTGCTGGGCTTCGCTCTGGCCAACGCCCGCTTTGGCAAGGGCGAGGCCGCTCTTGGCTTCGGCGATCGTGGCCGCAGTACTGGCTTTGGTCAGTTCAAGATTTGACCGGGCCTCTGCCTCGGCGGCAAGCGCGCCGTCGAGGCTGGCTTGTGCGCTTGCCCGGGCCGCCAGGAAGTCGCTCGGATCGATCTCGAGCAGGAGATCCCCCGTCTTGACCCGCTGGTTGTCGCTAATGCGAAGGCGTTCGATTCTTCCGCCCACCTGGGGACTCAGCGTGACCGCGTCGCCATCGATGAAGGCATCGTCGGTCGAGACCAGGCCACGGTTAAGCCACCAATAGCCCACGCCGCCGCCCACCGCGCCAATCAGGACGAGGATAACGATCAGCCGGCGCGCGCCGCGAATCCTGTCGCGGAATCCCTTGCGAGTATCCGACACGCGTGTCGGCTCCTGGCGCGGAATCTCTTCGCGTCTTTTCTTGTCGGCGTGAATCGCCGGCGGCGCTTCGCTCACGACAGACGGTTTGGAATCCAGATCGTTTGGCATGTCGCGCTTTTCGGCTCCCCGGAGCCGAGCTAGGCGGGCTCCCGAGGGAGGAATGAACTGAACCGTTCAGTTTGATTCTTGCATAACCTTGGCCCTCAGCGTAATCTGAGTCAAGTGTAAACTGAACCGTTCAGTCTAGCTGTAGTGACAATGAACGATGTAACAGCAATGACCCAGGAAGTGCCCGCCAGCGCCAAGGCTCGGGACATCCTGGAAGCCGCCCGGGCGTTATTCATCGCTAGAGGCTATGAGGCTGCGTCCATGGACGCCGTTGCCAAGGCCGCGAATGTGTCGAAAGCGACGGTCTACGCATACTTCAACAGCAAGAACGAACTCTTCGCGGCCATCGTGGCCAGAGTGGCCGATGGGCTGACCCGGGAGATCGGAGCCGTGATGGAGGCCGGGCTTCCATTGGATGAGGCTCTCACGGCAATCGGCGGACGCTTCCTTGCGGTGCTGACCGATCCGGACCGGGTTCGGATGTTCCGAATGATGGTGGCGGAAGTGGATCGATTCCCTGAGCTTGGCCGAGTCTTCTATCGCTCCGGGCCGCTGGTGATGTGTGATTGCCTTGCCCGCTATCTGGAGCACGCAACGGCTGCGGGCCTGCTTGCCGTCCCGGACCCAGCCCTTGCAGCACGGCAGTTCCTGAGCCTGATCAAGGGCGACCTCCACCTGCGCTGCCTGTTCAATGTCGGCATCGTGCCGGCGCCATCCGATCGGGACCGCCAAGTGACGGCCGCGGTGGACATGTTTCTCAAAGCTTATGGGGCTCCTAATGTATCTCGCGTTCAGCGTGAGGCCCGGTGAGACAGGAATGCAAGGCGACCGCCAGGCAATTGCAACTAGCAGATCCGCGGTTTGTGCGCATCGCTCGCGCCCTGGCCGAGCCGCGACGCTATCAGGTCCTCAAGCGGATCGAGACCCGTGACGATCCGATGCCCTGACCGACCCGCGAGACCCTCGTCCAGCCCCCGACAAGGCCTTGAGCATGTCGCTCGCCTGCAGTGTGCCGGCGCTGCGGGCGAGCGCATCAAATCGGCGGCGATCTGCGATCCAGATTGGTTCCCGCGCTAAGCATCCCTCATTTGCGATAGAGTTCGCATACGAAGGAATAGACTGCGGTAGGGCAAAGGGCGATGGCGGACGACACCCGTGCGGCAACAAGTGCCGCCTTCAAGCTTCAGCGCGCCATCGATCCCGAGAGGGATCATCTTCGCGGCGGGAGGTCCAGCAAGGAAGTCGTCAGCGTTGTGTTCTATGGCGATTTTCTCTGCCCTTATTGCCGGCGGTTGCGTCCGATCATGATCCGTCTGCGCCAGGCTCTCGGCGAGCGCATGGCCTATGTCTTCCGCCACTTTCCCAACGAGGCCGCCCATCCCGGGGCGAGTTTCATGGCGCGCGCCGCCGAGGCCGCCAGCAGGCAGGGGCGCTTTTGGGAGATGTACGACCTGCTCTACGGGCAGGAGAATCCGCTCAGCGAAAAGAACGCGCGCGACTTCGCCGGGGCGCTGGGGCTCGATATGGCGCGCTTCGAGCGCGATCTGGAAAGCGATGATACCTGTCGCCGGGTCGAGGAAGATCTGTCCGACGGCAAGCGCAACGGCGTGACGGGAACGCCGACGCTCTTTGTCGACGGTTTGCGCTATGACGGCGCCTGGGACTTCTATTCCCTGCTCGAGGCCCTCGAGCGCCCGGTCGCAGTCCAGCTCCAGCGCTCGGCCCGGGTCTTTGCCAGCCTGCCGGCTTCAGGCGGGCTGATCCTGATCCTCGCCGCGGCCGCAGCCCTGGTCTGTGCGAACACCGCGCTCGCGCCCTACTACCGGATCTTCATCGATTCCTCGTTCAACATCGGCCCCCCGGGCAGCCCCCTCTCGCTCACCGTGGGCGCCTGGTTCTCCGAAGGCCTACTGGCCTTCTTTTTCCTGCTGGTCGGCCTCGAGATCCGCCGCGAGATGACTGTGGGGATCCTCGCCGACCGCCGAGTGCCGACGGCAACCGACATCGCGTTCGCGCTGGGCATCCTCGCCTTGCTGGGCCAGCGCATTCCCGTGGGTCTGCGGGTCTTCGTCGCCGCACTTGCCGTGGTCGACGATATTCTTTCCATGATGACGCTGGCGATCTTCTATCCCCAGGCCTTCGAGGTCGTCTGGCTTCTTGCAGCCGTTGCGACGCTGACCGCACTGTTTGCGCTCAATCGCAGCCGGGTCTACGTGGGCTGGCCTTATGTGGTCGTCACTATCGCGCTATGGCTGTCGCTGCATGCGGCGGGCGTCCATGCGGCGCTGGCCGGCGTGCTGCTGGCGGCCTTTCTGCCGACGCGGCCGACGCCGGCGGCGGGGCCGCTCCTCGCCCAGGCCGCCACCGCGCTCGCGGAACTGGAACATGCGGAAAGCGAAGTTGAGAAATCCGGCGACGAGGCGCGCCAGCTCGAGCAGGAGCCGATCTGGGATTGGGCCAGCCGCAATCTCTCTGCCGCCAGCCATCGCCTGCTCTCGCCGGCCGATCGGTTCGAACGGGCGGTTGCGCCCTGGAGCACCCATCTGATCCTGCCGCTGTTCGCCTTTTCGGCGACCGGCATCGCTCTGACGGTGGATCTGTCACCGCCCGGCGCTGATCACGTTCTCTGGGGCGTCGTCCTGGGGCTGGTAATCGGCAAGCCCTTGGGCGTATCGCTCGCCTCGCTGCTGGCGATCAAGGCCCGCATCGGCCTCGCGCCGGACGGCGTCAGCCTGCGCCAATTCATCGGTGGCGCCTGCCTATGCGGTATCGGAGATACGCTCGCCCTTCTGATGGCCGATCAGGCCTTTCCCCACGGATTCTATTCGGCGATCGCCAAGATCGGCGTCTTGGTGGGCTCCGTACTGGCTGCCGCTCTGGGCGCCGGCATTCTGGTTATCATTCCGAAGACGCAAGCCCTGACGCCGGCGTCGGCTTCCTGACAGGCTCACGCGCGCGACGGGTCGGCCGCCAGGATGCTGTGGATCTGCGACACGACAGCCGCACCTTCGCCCACCGCCGCCGCAACGCGCTTTGTCGAGCCCGCGCGCACATCGCCAATGGCAAAGA
>WNFS01004085.1_pt1 | contig 20209 bp, 14 predicted proteins | sample 5400141 | NCBI WGS metagenome assembly WNFS01 (sample SAMN13153358, study PRJNA577476) | soil metagenome | isolation source: 60 cm saprolite under Madrone tree | place: USA:California | collected 2016-06-14
GGTGGAGGGCACAGACTGAAGTCTGTGCCACTGCGGAAAAAAGCCGCAGGGCGACGAGGCCTTCGCCCTGCGCTACAGAATTTGCTCGCGATGGAAAGATTGGCGCGAGGCTAAGAGGTTGGACGTGGTGTAGGACAGGGTTACTTCGCCTGACACGCGGGAGATTGTGGGTTCGAGTCCCACCTGGCACCGACGAAAGCTCAGGCCGAAAAGCCTGAGTTAAGTCGAGCCAGTAGCTCAACGGATAGAGCGCCTGATGTCCCTGGCCGGATGTTCCCGTCCAGCAGTTGTTGGCAAAGAAAGGAGGTGCCGCCATGGAAGAAGTGATGTTTTTGGAAGGACCGGTTCTGAAGATCAACGGGGAGCTGGTGCTGTTCATCCCACTCAACGCTCGGGGCGATGTGCTGCTCGGGTGTTCTTGAGGCATCTCCGAGGTGCAGGGCGAATTTCTCAAGATCAGCATTCCATGCTGGCTCGCGAGCGTGCTGCGGATCGAGGAAGGGGATCTGGTCTGCGTGCACAACAGCGACGGCACGTTCCACATTGGCCCGTCGAATCCTCGGCGCGTGCATTGATGCGGTGCAACAGAAAGCGAAGTGAGGTTGCACCATTCAGTAAGTTTGTTTGAAAGGACGGACCGAATTTAGAGAGATGGCTTGCGGAAAGGAGGGAGGTCGAGATGGTGAAGATGAATGTGTGGAAGCGGATGTTCCCGGTGCGAACGCACGAAGGAGCGGTGGCGCAGCGCGTCGATGCGAAGCGCGAGCTTCGGCGCACCGTGGTCACGTGCCTGCTTTGGGAAGACACGTTCTACGAGAAGGGCAACGACATCGCGACGCGAATCGCGGAGCTTGCGGCACAGAGCAAGCCAGAGGATGTGGCGGCTCTTGCGCGCGAAGCACGCGACAAGATGCAGATTCGTCATGCGCCGCTCTTTGTGACGCGTGAACTGGCGCGGCGCAAGGGTGCGGGCCCGCTCGTGGCGGAAACGCTCGAGCACGTGATCCAGCGGGCGGACGAACTCGGCGAGTTCGTGGCGCTCTACTGGAAGGAGATGAAGCAGCCGCTGTCCGCGGGAGTGAAGCGCGGGCTGGCGCAGGCGTTCCAGAAGTTCGACGCCTACCAGCTTGCGAAGTACAACCGCGAGTCGGTGGTGACGCTGCGCGACGTGCTGTTTCTCTGCCACGCGAAGCCGAAGGATGCCGAGCAGGAAGCCGTTTGGAAGAAGCTCGTTGAGAACACGCTCGAGCCTCCCGACACTTGGGAGGTTGCCTTGTCCGCAGGGAAGGACAAGCGCGAGAATTTCGAACGGCTCCTGTGCGGGGGGAAGTTGGGTGGCCTGGCCGTCCTGCGGAACCTCCGCCTGATGCTTGCATCGGGTGTGGATCCGAAGCTCATTCGCGAGCGGCTGGTGAAGGGCGTTGCGCGGGCGCTGCCGTTCCGGTTCGTGACGGCGGCGCGCTACGCTCCGAAGCTCGAGGACGCGATCGAGAGCGCCATGCTCAAGGGCATCGCCGGACTCGAAAAGCTGCCGGGATCGACTGGACTCGTCGTGGACGTATCTGGGTCGATGGACGGGCAGCTTTCGAGTAAGAGCGAGACCACGCGCATGGACGCGGCAGCGGGGCTTGCCATTCTGCTTCGCGAGAAGGCCGAGGAGTTTTCGATCGCGACCTTCTCCGATGCATGCGTGGAGCTTCCTCCGCGGCGTGGATTCGCGCTGCGAGACGCCATCGTTGGGTCGCAGGCCCACTCGGGGACGTACCTCAAGCGCGCGCTGACGCAGCTTCACGAGAAGCCGGAGTGGCGCGAACTCGAACGGCTCATTGTGATTACCGACGAGCAGACGCACGACGGAATCCTGCCGGCGTGGACGCCGCGCGCGTACGTGGTGAACGTGGCACCGTACAAGCATGGCGTGAGCTACGGCAACGGGTGGACGCACGTCGACGGATGGTCGGAGCGCATAGTGGACTACATCGCATCGGCGGAGACAGAAGCCGCGGCTTGACGAAATCCACGACAACTACAGACTAAAACCTCAGGCCTGTGGGCCTGAGCTACAGAAAAACGGCGCAGAGGGGAAACCCGTTGCGCCGTTTCTTTTGTAAACGTGTAGAAGGAGATGATCGAGATTCGTTTGTCTAAGTCGGCGCGGACATCGACCCGAGAAACTCCGAGTTGGACTTTGTTTTCGTCAGGCGGCTGAGCAAAAGCTCCATCGCTTCGACGGTCGAGAGGGGGCTCAAGACTTTGCGCAGGACCCAAACGCGGCTGAGTTCGTCCGGAGGGAGAAGCAATTCGTCTTTGCGCGTGCCGGAGCGCTGAATGTCGATGGCCGGGAACACGCGCTTATCGGCGAGGCGGCGGTCCAGGTAGATTTCCATGTTGCCGGTGCCTTTGAACTCTTCGAAAATGACATCGTCCATGCGGCTGCCGGTGTCGATGAGCGCGGTGGCGATGATGGTGAGCGAGCCACCCTCTTCTACGTTGCGTGCAGCGGCAAAGAAGCGGCGCGGACGCTGCAAAGCGTTGGCGTCAATACCGCCCGAGAGAACTTTGCCGGAGGGAGGCGTGACGGCGTTATAGGCGCGAGCGAGACGAGTGATGGAATCGAGCAGCACAACGACGTCGCGCTTGTGTTCGACGAGGCGCTTGGCTTTCTCAAGGACCATTTCCGCAACTTGAATGTGGCGCTGCGGCGGCTCGTCGAAGGTCGAGCTGATGACTTCGCCCTTCACGGTGCGCTGCATGTCGGTGACTTCTTCGGGGCGTTCGTCGATGAGGAGAACGATGAGCGCGACTTCGGGATGATTGGTGGTGATGGAATTGGCCATGGACTGCAGGATCATGGTTTTGCCGGTGCGCGGAGGAGCGTTGACCAGACCGCGCTGGCCTTTGCCGACGGGGCAGAGAAGATCGAGCACGCGGCCCGTCATGTTCTCTTTAGTTGTTTCCATTTTGAGGCGGCCCTGGGGATAGAGCGGCGTCAAGTTGTCAAAGAAAATCTTATTGCGCGCGACTTCGGGATCTTCAAAATTGACGGCTTCGACTTTGATGAGCGCGAAATAGCGCTCGCCATCTTTGGGAGGGCGCACCTGGCCGGAGACGGTGTCTCCGGTGCGGAGATCAAATTTGCGGATTTGCGACGGCGAAACGTAAATGTCGTCCGGGCCGGGGAGGTAGTTGTATTCCGGCGCGCGGAGAAAACCGAATCCGTCGGGGAGGCATTCGAGGACGCCTTCGGAAAAGATCAAACCGTTTTTCTCGGTCTGGGCGCGGAGGATCTGGAAGATCAGCTCCTGTTTGCGCATGCCGCTAGCGCCGGGAATATTCAATTCCTTGGCGATCTTGGCGAGGTCGGTGATGTTTTTTTCTTTTAACTCGGCGAGGCTAATGCTCATCTGATTGGTTCCTTCAACGCTTGTTTCTTTCATATATCCTTAACTTTGATTGTGTAAATTGACCTTCTTTTTGCGTGGCCGCCGTGCGGTCAACAAAATCCCGGATTGTTAGTGAGGTGGCGCACCGCACTGGCGGACACACAAAATCATGCCAGGATGGGCAAACCAGACTTTCTGCAACCGGCGTCAGCGCCGGGCCGCGACATGCCTGGAAAAACTCGCAGGGCGGGCCCAAAAGCACGCTGCTTAGTTGGTCAAACTCTTGTCTTTCTCGGCGCTGGCGACGAAAGGCTCCGCAACGGGTGCAACCTCGGGATGTTCGAGCGGCACAATAAGCCGTTCGAGCGCAACCTGCAGTACTTCATCCATGGTTTCTACAAAATGAACTGTGAGACAGGAGAGGATCTCCTGCGGGATGTCCGCCAGGTCCTTCTCATTGTCCTTCGGAAGCAGTACCGTATGCAAGCCCATTCGATGAGCGGCCAGGAGCTTCTCTTTGACGCCTCCGATGGGGAGAACTTTGCCGCGCAAGGTGATTTCGCCGGTCATGGTCACGTCGCGGCGCACGGGGATTTTGGTCAGCGCGCTTACAATCGACGTGCAGATGGTGATTCCGGCGGAAGGGCCGTCTTTAGGGATGGCGCCTTCGGGCACGTGCACGTGAATGTCGAGCGTGCGATAGAAGTCTCTCGCCAAGCCGAGTTGCGCGGAGCGAGAGCGCACGTAGCTCATAGCTGCTTGCGCGGATTCCTGCATGACGTCGCCAAGTTTTCCGGTGAGTGTGAGTCGGCCTTTGCCTACCATCAGGGTGGCTTCGGTGGCGAGCACGGAGCCTCCAACTTCCGTCCAGGCGAGGCCAGTGGTCAAGCCGATTTCGTTGTGCTTTTCGAGCCAGTATTCGCGGTACTTCAGGATGCCGAGAAAGTCGTTCGCATTCGCTGGGCTGATTTCGACACCGACGGAAGCGCCTTCGGTGACGACTTTGCGAGCCATTTTGCGCGCGATGTTTTGGATTTCGCGCTCGAGGCTGCGGACACCGGCTTCATGCGTATAGTGCCGGATGATGTGCAGCAAGCCTTCGTCGGTGAACTTGAGATTTTGCTCGTTGAGGCCGGTGGCTTCCCGCGCGCGTTTCACCAGGAAACGTTTCGCGATCTCCAGCTTTTCCTGTTCGGTGTAACCCGGAAGCCGCAAGATTTCCATGCGGTCCTGCAGTGGCTGGGGAATGGTGTGCAGCACGTTGGCGGTGCAGACGAACATCACTTTCGAGAGGTCGTACTCTACGTCGAGATAATGGTCCGTGAAGGAGTGATTCAATTCGGGATCGAGCACTTCCATGAGCGCCGCAGACGGGTCGCCGCGGAAGTCCGTGGACATTTTATCGACTTCGTCGAGAACGAAAATCGGATTTACCGTACCAGCCTTTTTCATCATCTGGATGATCTGGCCGGGCAACGCGCCAATGTAGGTGCGGCGATGGCCGCGAATTTCGGCTTCATCGCGAACGCCGCCGAGCGATACGCGTACAAATTTGCGGCCCGTGGCGTGGCCGATGGACATGGCCAAGGATGTTTTGCCGACGCCCGGAGGGCCAACGAAGCAAAGGATCGAGCCTTTGGGGTTTTTCACCAATTGGCGGACGGCGAGAAACTCCAGAATGCGTTCTTTGATTTTTTCGAGGCCGTAATGCTCTTCGTTGAGGATTTTTTCGGCGGCCAGGATATCGCGGATTTCCTTGGACTTCTTTTTCCACGGCACAGCGAGAAGCCAGTCGAGATAGTTCCGGCTGACAGTCGACTCCGCTGACATGGGCGGCATCAACTCCAGGCGCTTTAGCTCCTGGATCGCTTTTTCATGAACTTCCTTGCTCATCCCAGCGGCGTCGATTTTCTTCTTGAGCTCGTCGATCTCGCTCTTTTCGCCGCGGCCCAGTTCCTTTTGGATGGCTTTGAGCTTTTCGTTGAGGTAGTACTCTTTTTGCGCGCGCTCCATTTGGCGCTTTACGCGCGTATTGATGTTGCGGTCGACGTTGAGCTTTTCGAGTTCGATTTCGAGGATGTCGCTAATGCGGTTGAGGCGCTCGATCGGATCGACGGTCTCGAGAAGGTCTTGCTTTTCGTCGACCGGAAGCTGCAAGTTGGCAGCGATGGTGTCCGAAAGGCGCGCCGGGTCATCGCCGCGCGCCGCGGCGATCATGGTGTCGTAATTGAGGCTCTGCGAGAGCTTAATGAACTGCTCGTAAAGGCTGGTGACCTTCTGCACGGTTTGGTCGACTTGAGGAGACGGCTCAACGCGCGCGTTCAGCAAGCGGACGGTCGCTCGGAAAAAGCCTTCTTCGGAAGCGATCGAGAGAGCACGAGCCCGCTCGACGCCTTCAACCAAAACTTTGATGTTGCCATCGGGGAGCTTGACGCTCTGAACGATGTTGGCGAGTGTGCCGACCGCGTAGATTTCTTCGGGCTTCGGGTCATCGACCGACGCGTCGTGCTGCGTGGACAGGAAAATCTTTTTGTCGCCAGCCAGCGCCTCTTCGAGAGCGCGGACACTGGCTTCGCGGCCAACGATGAAAGGAGTCATCTGCTGCGGAAAGATGACCATGTCGCGCACCGGCATCATGGGCACGCGCTTCAAATCTTGTTTTTCGCGAGTAAACATTAGGGCCCCTGAAAAGCGTTCGAAATCCCAAACTGGCCTATCCGGCCTTTTCGAGCAAACTCCAATTGATTTCCCGGCTACGGACCATTTCCGCGGTGACGACGAAGTCGCGCACCTTGCGCTGCATCGGGAGGTGGTACATGAGTTCGAGCATGAGGTCTTCGAGAATCATACGCAAGCCGCGCGCGCCGACTTTGCGTTGCATGGCCAGTTCCGCGACGGTTTCGAGAGCGTCATCGGTGAAACGCAGCCGCACATTCTCAAATTCGAAGAGGCGCTGGTATTGCTTCAGCAGCGCGTTCTTGGGTTCCGTCAAGATGCGCACGAGAACATTTTTGTCCAAATCGTTCATCACGCCGGCGACGGGCAAGCGGCCAACAAATTCGGGAATCAGCCCATAGCGAATCAGATCGCCGGGCTGCACTTGCTCGAGCAATTCCGTGTTGCGGCGGTGAGGCGTCGATGGCGCGGCGTCAGTATGAAAACCGAGCGAATGGCGGCCGGCGCGCTTCTCGATAATTTTTTCCAGGCCAACGAAAGCGCCTCCGCACACGAACAAGATGTTCGTGGTGTCCACAGGCGTGAATTCCTGGTGCGGGTGCTTGCGGCCGCCCTGCGGCGGTACGTTGGCGATGGTGCCCTCAAGAATCTTCAGTAGAGCTTGCTGGACGCCTTCGCCGCTCACATCGCGCGTGATCGACGGGTTCTCGTCCTTCTTGGCAATCTTGTCGATTTCATCGATATAGATGATGCCTTGCTGGGCCTTCTGAACATCTCCATCGGCGGCCTGCAGCAGCTTGAGAATAATGTTCTCGACGTCTTCGCCGACGTAGCCGGCTTCAGTTAGCGTCGTCGCGTCCACAATGGCGAACGGCACATCCAGCATGCGCGAAAGCGTTTGCGCCAAAAGCGTTTTGCCTGTGCCCGTGGGACCGATCAGAAGAATGTTGGACTTGCTCAGCTCGACGTCGCCCGGCTGTTTGTTCAAGAAGATGCGCTTGTAATGATTGTAGACGGCCACAGCGAGTTTCTTCTTCGTGCGGTCCTGCCCGATGACGTAGCCATCGAGAAATTGCTTGATCTCCGGCGGACGCGGAAGCCTTCGCGCGGGCGCTGCGGCCTGTTCGCGCTTTTCATCTTCAAGAATGGTCTGGCAAACGCCGACACATTCGTTGCAGATGTAAGCACGCGGATAGTCCGAGGGAGAGCTGATTAACTTTTCGACCTGTTCCTGAGTTTTGTGGCAAAAGGAACAGCGCAGCGGCTCGTCTGGGTTGAATTTTTTCACTGGTGTGAAGGCCTCGTCTCCGCTGAGCTTCGACGGAGTCACTACTCCCTATTCTAGGCCGATTTGTCCCCGGAGCAAAAGAGAAACTCGAAACGCTACTAACTTTTAAGAACCAGCTATGAGCTTTCGCCGCCCCTTGCGGCGTCCGCTCGCTAGCGGTGCTTGTAAATGATCTCGTCGATCATGCCGTATTCCTTGGCTTGTTCGGGATTCATAATGAAATCCCGCTCGACGTCTTTCTCGATGCGATCGACAGTCTGACCGCTGTGTTGCGAAAGCAGCTTATTGATGACCGTGCGCATGCGCAGAATCTCTTTCGCATGGAGGTCAATGTCGGTGGCTTGGCCGCCTAGGCCGGACATCCACGGCTGGTGAATCAGGATGCGCGCATGCGGCAATGCAAAGCGTTTTTTTGGCGAGCCGCCCGCGAGTAGAACCGCCGCGATTGAAGCTGCCTGGCCCACACAAGTCGTCACGACATCCGGTTTGACAAATTGCATGGTGTCATAAATCGCAAAGCCCGCCGTAATCGAACCGCCCGGCGAATTGATATATAGCTGAATGTCTTTTTCCGGGTCTTCGGCTTGCAGAAAGAGCATTTGCGCGGTGGCCAGATTCGCGACGTGGTCGTCAATCGGCGTGCCGATGAAAATGATGTGCTCTTTCAGGAGACGCGAGTAAATGTCGTAGGCGCGTTCACCGCGGCTGGTCTGTTCGACCACCATGGGTACAAGCGTTGTGCCGCGATACTCTGGTTCTTCGAAATTTTTCATGGAGATGGTGGAACCGCCGGAATGTTTCACTTTGAATCTGCCGCCGCTGCTGCAACGGTCTTGACTTGAGCGTTCTGCGCGAGCCAGTCGAGAGTCTTGTCACTCCTCAACTTAGCTTTCATCCTATCGAGCGCGCCTTGCTTTGTCAAACGAGCGCGCGCAACTTCTGCGGATTCGCCACTATGGCTGCCCATGTGTTCCAACTCGTGCTGAACCTCTTCTTCGGTCACGTCGATGTTTTCCGCGGTCGCGATGCGATCGATGATGAGCTCGGCCTTCACGTCATCCGTGGCGCGTTCCTGCTGGCGCTTCCGCAGGGTCACCCAGTCGACGTTTACCGCTCGCGGATCCACGCCTTGAGCGGCCAGCGAGCGAACCACGCGTTCCAGCCGCACATCCATTTGATGCTCGACGAGCGCCTCTGGTACAGGGAAGTCGTGCAACTTCACTAACTCTGTGATGATCTTCTCTCTTTGCAATTCCTTCTGCCGGTGATCGCGTTGATGTTCCAGGCTTTCCGAGATCTTCTTTTTCAGTTCGTCCAGCGTGGCTGCATCGCTTACATCTTTCGCAAACTCGTCGTTCAGCTCCGGCAGTTTTTTGTTCTTGATGCCCAGAACTTCGACGGCATAATTGTATGTTTTCCCGGCAAGCTTGGCATCGGGATAGTCGGCCGGATAAGCGACGTCAAAATTCTTGCGGTCGCCGATATTCGCGCCGCGCAGGTTTTCGTTGAAAGGCTCCATCGTCTCTTCCGCGCCGATGTGGCACAGGACGCTGTCCGCTTGCAGCGGTTCGCCGCCGCCCGCCGGAGTTCCCATCAACTTTAATTGCACATAGTCGCCGTTTTCGACGGCGCGCCCTTCGACCGGGGCAAACGCCGCCGCCCGCTCGCGCATCTCTTCGAGAGTCTTCGCAACGTCCGCGTCGGTGATATCCATCGCGGGCATTTCGATCGCGAGGCCTTGGTAATTCCCAAGCTCGAATTCCGGGAGGACTTCGAAGACGGCGCGGAACTTCAGCGGCTGGCCCTCGGTAAAATCGAGCTTCTCAACTTGCGGCTGCGAAACGGGTGTCCACTTTTGTTCCGAGACGGCTTTTTCGACGCGCTCTGGTACGAGCGATTGCAGCACTTCGCCCTTGATATCTTCCGCGAATCGCCTGCGAATCAGCGAGACAGGCGCTTTGCCCGGCCGGAATCCTGGCACGCGTGCGACACGCGCAAATTCCTTGGCCACGCTCTCAATTTTTTTCGTTACTTCTTCCGCGGGAATCTCCAGATCCAGCTCGCGGCGGCACGTTGCTTCAGCCATGGAACAATCCTCTCCCAGATAAATGATCCGGCAAAAAACGGGTCTTCGTGAAAATACTCGCTGGTCTCGACGGCATGCGCCCCAGTGTCTTGCGGAAAGCCCAAGCTTGTCGGCCGCTTTGCGGCCGCACATGAACTCAGATGAGGCCAGACAGGTAAGAACTTCGCCTGCAACGCAAAATAAGAGTATAGGCGACGCTGCAGAGAGCGTCAATTGAAGCGGCTGAGAGATTGGCACTTCGAGAAGCGGCGTTCTATTGCACGGCAATCAAGCCATGATTTTTGATTTGGCCGTTTTGGCGGGCGCTCGAGCATTTGTCAGTCGGCCGCAGCGGGGCGGCTCAGGGCAGTGGTGAAGTCGGCGTGGAGCAGACGGTGGAAGAGATGTTCGCCGGCTTCACGGCGCACAGACAGCCGTCCAGCGAAATAGGCGCGCGAGCCGAGCCCGCGCTGCACCGCTTCGCAAACAGCCATGTCTTCGTCCTGTACTCTTTCGCTCACCGCGATGCTTTCTCTGTGGCGGGCTTCGGCGGCCGCGCTTGTGGCGGCGAAGTAGTAATCGAAGACCACGGCGCAACGGTTCACGCCCAGTGGCAGGACCAGGTTCGTGTCCATCACACCTTCGTAGGCGTTGATCATGAAGTTGGGATAGATCCACAGATAAAACGCGCGGCCCTGCCTGGTTGCGGCGACGCCGGACTCTGATGTGGAACCTGATGACAGCGGACTCGACTGCAAGCATGCGCGCTCAAAATTCTCGATCGTGTATTTTGTGTATTCGATGACGCTGCTCAGTCCCTTGTGCGCGTGGGGCACGTGATAGCCGCCATCGAGATAGTTGTCGACGTAGACTTTCCAATTACAGTTGAGCGTGTAGACGCGGCGGTCAAAGAAGTGCAGCTTTTTCGCCAACTCTAGCGGCGCCACAACCTCGGGCACTATGCCCAGAAAATCGCGTAGCGGCGCGGCGCGACCGTCCAGATTTACAAAAACAGAATTCTCCCAGGTGTCCACGCGCACGGGCACCAAACCATTCTTTGCCCGATCAAAGTTGCACACGCCGTCGAACTCGACCATCCCTTTGAGCGCGCCATCGATTCCGTAAGTCCAGCCGTGGTAAGGGCAACGAAACTGCTTTGCGCAACCCTGTGCTTCGGTGACTACAGCGGCGGCGTGATGTCGGCACACATTGTAGAAGGCCCGCAACAGTCCATCAACTCCGCGCGCCACAACAAGCGGTTCACCCGCCAGCTCAGCTGTGAAAAATTGTCCATTGTCGCGTACCTGATCCACACGGCCCACGACCTGCCACGTTGCGCTGAAAACGCTCGCGCGCTCCAGCTCCGCGATGCGCCCATCGAAATACCACGGCGCGGGAATCGTCCACGCCTCCGCCAGCGGATCGTGCGGATTGTAAAGGTTTACTACGTCGCGGACACTGCGCTCCATGACTACTCCCTTTTAATAAATCAGTTTCAGCGAGAACTGAATTTGCCGGGACGATCCGGCAGTGTGACTGATGATACCGAATCCGCTGCCGAGGACAGTGTTTGAGGGCAGACCAAAATTCACAATGTTAAATATATTGAAGAATTCCGCGCGAAACTCAAGTATGCCCAGCTCGCGGTTGCCCCTTTTCCCAAACGGAGTGTCTTTGATCGTGGCCATATCGAAATTGTGCTACGCCGCCGGAAACCTTCACCGGTATAAAAAAGAAAGAGCTATTGTTTGCGCCGCGACCGAAATAATCCTCGCGCACAGCCCGGGTGGTGGAGAGGTCCGGCATCGTAACCAAATCCGGACGGTCTGTCCCGCCGGCGCCGACTCCCGTTTGCTGTATTCCGGAGTAAACGGTAAACGGCGACCCAGTCGTCAACGTCGTGATGTTCAGAAATTGCCAGCCTTTTGTGAGTCGACTTCCCAATGGTTGAAGAAAACTAACGCGATCCAATGGTAGCGATTGAAACAAGCTGACAGTAAAAACATGGGTCACATCAAAGGTGGAGGGCCCCTTGTCGGCGGCTGGATCTAACGGATTTTGCGGGAGCGTTTGCAGGGTTACGCCGGGGCTTCCTGCAATTCCGCCAGGCACGGCGCTCGTATCGTCGATGGATTTGGAAAATGTATAGCTGGCCTGGAAGCTCAAGCCAATCCGCGAATAGTTTTCCGTGGCGCTGGTTTGCAACGAATGATAAGTGGAGTGTGCAGCGCTGTCCATCACCGACACCGGCCCAAACCCTCCGATCGCGTGTCCTACGGCATTGAACTGAGTGAACGGGGCAAACCCCGGGTCCGCGCCACCGTAGCCGTTGGGGGAATCTACCCTGGCAAGATGGACTCCCGCTGTACCGACGTATGCAGCGCTGAACTTCACACTTCCGAAATCGTGATCGATTCCCGCCGTAAACGTCCCGATGTATCCGTTGCGAAAATGTCTGCTAATGACAGGGACATTAAACAGTTGCACTTCGTGGCCGGGCGTAATTGCCGCGAGGTCGTTCTGAAATCTCTGCAGATCGATTGGTGTGTTAGCGGGGACGCTTGCGCTTCCCGAAGCGAAAAGAGGTTGCCCCTGTGTGTTGTACACAGTGGGAAGAATCTCGGGCACGAAGGCATTTTGAAACGGTACCGGAACACCGGGCAACGCTGTGATGAGCGGCTGGAAAATGAGCGGAAAGCTTCCGGTGACATAATTTTCGAGCCACAGATTTGGCAGAATCGTAGTGATCGCTCCGCCAGCGTGAAGAGTGGTGTGTTTGGTCGCGGCATAATCCAGCGAAAGGCGAGGTCCCCAGCCGTTAAGATCAAGTGGGTAAATGGGCTGCGGATTGTACAGGAAAATTGCCTTGGCGCCGGGAGCGTAAAAAGATGTTAATTTGCCAGCCGAATCGATTGGGTCGGCAATGGAGGTGCGATGCTTGGCCTCTTTGATGCGGCTATTCAAGTCGTACCGCAAGCCATAATTCACGCTCAATCGTGAGTTCACCTTCCACGTGTCCTGAAAATAGAAGTTGTACGCCTCGCGCCTCACGCCAGCTTCGTCAAACTTGTCTCCAACGGGCGTCGTACTTGCGGCGGCGGTGATTCCGTAGGAAAAAGGCGTCGCTGTCAACAATCCCGTAAGCGAGTCGGGCAACAGTTCGCCGGGCTGTATGTCGTGCTGGCCGCTCGCGGAAGGGATGAACGCGGGCGAATAAGCCGGACCGCCTCCAAACGTGTATATGCCGTTCGGATTGAGGCCAAAAATCGTGGCATCGCGGTTAAAGCGTAGTTCCGCTCCCCATTTGAAACTGTGGGATCCATGCGTGGACGCCATATCGTGTTTCAACTGATAGACATTTCCATAGGAGCCGAAAATAGAGCCGTCGGCTGAATTGAAGTTCTGGAACAGACCGTCTCCAAATGTGACGGCGGGCTGCGTGTGATTGATGGACGGGAAAAATGGCGTGCTCCGTATATAACCGAGCGACGTCACAAAGGCCAGGTGCGGGGATATTGTGCGTGAATACCTTACGGCAGCACTTCGCTGATGATCAAAAAAGTTGACGCCAAAGCTAGGATCGATCGCTGTCTGATCGGGATTTGTTGTCGGGCCTCTTAGCTGGTTCAAGCTGAACCGGTCGAACAAGGCGGCTTTATCTGAAAGGCGATGGTCGATCCGTATGGAAAACTGATCCGTATCTGTCGCTACCTTTGAAGAAGTTGCATAGGTACGGGGTCCGTACGGACCTTGAGGCTCGTTAGGCAAAGGAAAACGCACTAGGATGCCAGCCACATCCGGGCTAACCGGGACGGTCAGCGTATCGCCTGGAAAAGTCGTGGTATCAATTCCTCGTCTTTCTGCCACTGTTGGGACTGGGAATACCTGCGTAGTTCCAAGCACTTGCCGGAAGCCTTGATACTCGCCGAAATAAAATGTTTTGCCTCGGCCATCATAGATTTTTGGAAGCAACAGGGGTCCGCCGTTGGTTACTCCAAATTCGTTGCGGGCAAAGGGCGGGATCCGCCGCGGTTCCACTGCGCTTTGGTGATCGAAAAAATTGCGCGCGTCGAATGCCGCGTTGCGCACAAATCCAAAAGCGCTGCCGTGCACTTCATTCTTGCCCGACTTGCTGATTACATTGTTGAAACCCGCCGCCCCGTGTCCGATTTCTGCAGGCATTACGCCGGAGCTTGATTGCACCTCTTGAATCGCATCAACATTAAAGTTGGAGAACGTGGCTCCGCCGAGTTCAGGATCTGTCGTATCCGCTCCATCCATGGCAAATACAGAAGCCGATCCGCGCTGGCCATTCACTGCAAACTGCTGCGTGAAATTGGCGGCGCCGTTTGTATCCGTCATGGTCCCCGCCGCCAAGAGCAACAATTTGCTGAAGTCGCGTTCGTTCAACGGCAAACTCGAAACTTCTCCGCTGGAAAGGTGTTCTCCGCCGCTTGCCTGAACGGAAGTTGGCGCTGACGCTACTGAAACAAGAACCGTCCCGTCTTGCGGAGATAGTTCCAGCGTTGTGGTGAGAGTTTTGCCATCTTCAATAGTTACAGGATTAGACGCGGTGTAAGTTTTGCCTGCCAGCGTCACCGTGAGCTGGTATCTACCCAGTGCGATTGCCTCGAACGAAAACTCACCGCTCCCCGAACTCTTTGCAGTGTATCCGCGATCATCGGATTTTGCCTGCAATCTCACAATCGCATCCGCGACGGGGTTTCCGCTTTTGTCTCTCAATACTCCAGCCCAGGAAGGTGCCGGAGAAGGGCTGCCGGTAGGAACCATCATGAGAAAAACAGCTAAGCAAATCACCGAATTTCTAAGGAAGCGCGTGCCAAATGAAGCGTAGGCTACCTGCTGGACGCCCCTGTTTCGACAATCTCGTTCCAGGGCATTTTTTTCCGTTCCGTTGGAGTTCAACATAAGTCCGATCTGACTACCACGGCGCTGGAATTGCCCCCAACCGATTGCGTAGATTATAGGGGTTAACCATGCCGCGGGCACTGCTTTCATGACTGCTCCTCGGAAGATGCATCTTGCTGAGAAAACGGGCGATTCTTGCTGAAACCTCCCTATCGCGGAATCTTGGAGGATTTAAGAATGTTGCGCCGCGCCAGCCTTCAAGAACATGTGACTTTGAACGGTGTACTGTCCTATCGGTGGGAAGACGCTCTATCGTCCCCGTCCCTGCGCTCAGCCAGCAGTGCGCTTGTAAGCAAGGTCAGACAACCCCACACCCCGAGTTCCCACCAAAATTGTCTACGTTCGGCAAGCTCGGAATTGATGGCGTCTCCCATCGCTTCGCTGGCAGCTTCCGCCTTCTCAACATACTTGTCGTTGTTTCGCCGAACCTCTTCCAACGCGATCCGGTCCTCGGGTGCAGCATTCAAATCCCGCTTCGGGAGACTGGCCAAGCTGGTGCTGGCCTCTTTTTGAGCATTGAGAGCCCGCTGGACCTTCACTTCCGTCATGGCCGCCGCCGCCGACCATTGCAGGGCCGTGCCGACGGTCACGGCAGTCAAGCCAATCCAACAGGCCAGTACGGTGTAGGCCACAAATCTATGTAAGTTCACGCTTCGCACCTTTGACCCGGATCAAATCGCCGGGAGGGCGTGTGTGACCGCTGCTTATCGCCGAAAGTCGGGGAAGCACGACGCACTTCGCCCTGCCGCGATGGCCACCGTTGTGGAATAGCTTGTCGGCGAAATCCCGTCAACACTGCCGCCCTGCAATAGATCCGTCCACTTGCTGTGGCACGATTAAACTACATGGCTTGTTCGTGCGCAACTTGACCCCAGTCCGCTACGCTCAACAACTATCTTGAAGAATTAAATACAGTCGAGTGGCTCACAGAGCAAGATTGCCAAGTTGGTGAGAAATCCAAATTTAACGCTGGTGCGGAAGGAGGGATTTGAACCCCCACGGCCTTTCGGCCACAAGATCCTAAGTCTTGCGCGTCTGCCAGTTCCGCCACTCCCGCAGTGGTGTTAACTCACTGATTGTATAGGCTTTTGTTGGCTCTGTCTCTCCTGATCTGATTGGCCTTCCGGCTCAACTGTGCATTCGCTGTGCATTACGACAGTCTTGGCTCCCGCTTCGATCCGGCGAGCTGCGTCCTGAAGGTCCGCTTCGCTCACGATGTTGTAGCGATTGAAAACCGAGTCTGTCTTGTGGCCGGAGATTTCGCGCGCCGTCTTTTGCGGGACGCCGCGCCGAATCATGTTCAGATCACAACGCAGCCGCAGCGAGAGCAGACTCCGCCTCCTGCGCGATTACCAGTTGGAATCAAACGCGTCCTCGACCTCGTGTGGGGCAACAATGAACTGGAGTAATCACCATGCCCTCCGAAGCACAAGCAAAAGACGCCGCTCGTATTCGCGCGGATCGTTCTGCCGGTCGCCGTCTTGCAAGCCTTTAACAAAGACGCTGGAAGGCTGTTTCGGTGGTGCATCAGCGACACCTTGCGCACAAGACTGGGCCCGCAACCTGTCGCAGCGGCTCAGTGACCAACTTCGTCCTGACGAGACGAGTACCGTTACGTTTACTCATGCATCGCCAGGCGTCCAAATCGCTCAGTGTTTGGTTCTCAGCCCAGGGACTCAAACACAAGGGACCATGCAAGTGACGCTTTCGGATGTCTTGCTCCGTTTCGTTTGTGGGGCGTTGATTTGGCATTTGCCCGAGCGGGCGATGCCAGAATTGTGCGAGAACCTTTCGGACCTTTATTCTCACTACGCAAATACTCCGGTGCAGACCAGTCGGCCTCTACTGGCAAATACGAAACAAATTGCGAAGCGTGGAAAGATCAATCCGCCTGCTGAAATTCGCATAGAAGGGTAGATTGTGGTGGGAGATGCAGAAGCTGTTAGTCAGCAGCCCGCCGCCGCAGAGCCTACTACCGGCGTCACTGTAGCACCAGCCAAACAGCCTTTCTACGTGAAATCAATTGCGGGAGACAGGCTCTGGCAAGGAGAAATCCTTGAGAATCTGCCACAAGCCAGGTTGACGCTTGCAAGCGTCGAAAACGAAGAATTGGTGGTGGAAACCGACTCGCATTTGTTTGTAGTTGTTCTCAGCCAAGATTGCGATCTGGAGTCTGATTTCAAGGAAAATGCATCGGGCGGTGCGGTTCTCCCAAATGTGCTGTTCTGCGACGTATTTGAAGCGGAGCAATTACGTTCAAAGGTTAAAGACGAACAGAACCTGGGGTCCAGAGACTGGAGACTCATTAAGGAAAATAAGAATGAACGATTTCAGTTTCTTCACGCCGTCAAGCCCGAAGAAGATTCAAAAGCGGGCGGGCTTCCTGAACTGGCAATCGATTTCAGGCTGTACTTCACAGTGAGAACCGATGAGGTTTATCGCAGAATGGGCCACAGTACGGGAAGGCGGTGCAGGCTCTCAACGCCCTATGTCGAGCATTTGGCAGACAGGTTCTCGTACTATCTAGCCCGTGTCGCATTGCCTGAGGATCATTAAGGTTCTTGCGGAGGGACCACCCTGGCAAAACGAATAGAAAAGCACTATAGAATTGAGCCACGGCAAAGGAGGCCGCAACGTTGACCAAACTTTTGCCCGTACCCCAGGCACCCCATTGAACAGCGGGGTTAACCACAGGCCGGGTGCCAGAGCTGCTGGCTGGCGACCGATCTGCCAAAGGCCGGAAATGATGTGGGATCGCTTCCTTCCTTCATTCCCCGCTCAATCTTCCCAGAAAATGCACAGTTCATTCACAGCGCCACGCAACCTACTCATTCCAAACAGCTAAAACCAACGCACTTGATTCGAGAACAAGCGCGCTGAGGCGGGTCCAGGGACAGCTCCCGCAGATCACCGAGGGCTTGTTTCGTTTAATTCGTAGCGCAAAGAGAGTAGCGCACGTGCCTATGCACCTTATTTCGTTTCTTTCGTAGTACAGCCTTATGATGATTTGTAAACAGACATTCGAGGTTGCGAGCAGCGTTAACGCCTTGTGTTTTTCGCGTATTGAAAGAGGGGGCAGCCGGACAAGTGCCACGTACCGTTACTGCAGATGTCCGGTAATGCGACTTTAATCGGGACTTAGGAATAACGCACGGATCTGCCAACTGGCTATAAGTTCAACTCTTAAGAGTCGTGGATAGCAGTTGGTATCCTAGTTCAAGCGTATACTCGTTTCCACAGAACGGGGCAGGAGGTTGCTCAATATCCTGATGTAGAGCACATGCGTAGGCCGCTCTTGCTGTAGCTCCTTGGTTTGCTTTTGTGACAGTGGGTGAGTGGGAACAATGACTGGTCAGGCCAACAGAATAAGACCGTCGATATATTGCCGTCCCTTTACTGCATGCATGCGAGTGCTGATTTCCTTGGCTCTTCTATCAGCTTTATCGCTTGTTGCAGCGGGGCAGTCAAAAACAGTCCTAACGATATATGCCGAAGAACGTCCGCAGGCCGCCGGACTAGTGCAAGAGATTTTGGGTGGAAAGAAGCTCAGCCAGGCGGACGTGCCCGGCGCTCTTCCTTCGCGTTACGGGTTCGATTGGAAGCAGCTACAGCGCTGGCACACCCCTGAGAAAAGTTTGCCGTCGGGATCCATTGTTCTTTACCGCGAATTCAGTGCGTGGCAACGCTTCAAGCAGTACATCATTGCCGCTATTTTTGTGGTCTTGGCAGAGACCCTGCTCATTTTTGGGCTGTTGTGGCAGCGGGCGGCAAGGCGAAAGGTGAAAGCGGACCTGATTCTTGCTCATGTCCGGCTTCGTTCTGCGATGGTAGCCGGCAAAGCTGTGGGATGGGAGTGGGACCTTAAGACCGGACGAGACTCCTGGTTCGGCGACCTGAAAACAATGTTCGGAATCCCGTCCGACACATATGTCGGGCGCCCAGAAGATTTCTTTCGCTACGTACACCCGGAGGATCGACAGCAAGTCTCGGAAGCCGTAGCGGAGGCAAAGAAAAACCATACGCCGTACGCGGCAGAGTTCCGCGTCGTGTGGCCGGACGGGACGCTACGCTGGGTCGCAGCATCGGGAAAATTCTACTATTCACCGAAAGGCGAGCCCGAGCGCATGTCGGGCATGGCGGTGGACATTACTGACCGCAAGAGGGCCGCAGAAGCCCTGCGCGAGAGCGAGGAGCGTTTCCGCTTGGTGGCAGATACCGCTCCTGCGTTGATCTGGATGTCGGGAACGGACAAGTTGTGCACCTTTTTCAATAAGGGTTGGCTGAACTTCACCGGGCGATCCATTGACCTCGAACTTGGGAACGGCTGGGCGGAAGGCGTTCACTCTGAGGACCTGCAGAGGTGCCTTGACACCTATGTTCGGGCTTTTGACGCGCGTGAGAAATTCACGATGCAATATCGGCTCCGGCGCTACGACGGCGAATATCGCTGGGTTCTGGACATTGGGGTGCCGAGGTTCAATCAAGATGGTTCATTCGCGGGTTTCATTGGATCGTGTGTTGATGTTACCGACCGCAAGCTCGCCGAAGAAGCCGTCTCAAGCGTGAACCGCAGGTTGATTGAAGCACACGAGCAGGAACGTACCCGGATCGGGAGAGAGCTTCACGATGACATTGGGCAGCGTCTTGCCCTGTTGACCATCGAATTAGAACAGCACCGACAAGACTCTCCCGATTTGCCTACTGAAGTCCGTAAACGTTTTGGCGAAATACAGAAGCAGACCGCCGAGATAGCGACCGATGTCCAATCCATGTCGCACGAGTTGCATTCGTCAAAACTGGAATATCTGGGCATAGTAACGGCCATAAGCGGATTCTGCAAAGAGTTCTCTGAGCAACAGAAAGTCGAAGTTGTCTTTGCTCATGATGAGCTACCACGCACGCTCCCGCCTGAGATCTCCCTTTGCCTTTTCCGCATGCTACAGGAGGCCCTGCAAAATGCGGTCAAGCACAGCGGCGTGCGGAGCTTCGATGTAGAACTGCGCTACGCGTCGGATGCGATCGACCTCACCGTGGGCGATTCGGGATCCGGTTTTGACGTTCAAGAAGCAATGAAAACCCACGGCCTTGGCCTCATCAGTATGGCGGAGCGGCTGAAGCTGGTGGACGGGCAGCTTTCCATCGAGTCGCAACCCCAACGTGGAACGACGATCCACGCCCGCGTGCCGCTCAGGAAAGCCGCGCGAGCCAGGGTGTAGGGCTCGGTAGTTCCCCAACCGAGGCCATGTCTGCACGGTCACACCCAGCATGATGTAGAACAACCAATTATTCAGCAGTCCAGAAAACGTACGCGTAAGTCGTTTGTTACCTGTCATCACTGAAGGCACAAGTGCTGTCCCTGCTCAGAAGTAATCCACATGCCTGAATAGCGGTTACTGGACAAGTGCCGACCACGATTCCACGTGTCCAGGAGTTGGCAACCTACAGCGGGCCGGACTGGTGCAACGAATCGGCAAGGGCATCAAAGGCAATTCCTATCTTTACTTCGTGGGTGACAAATAAGCTGCGGGAGGCACAAGTTACACGAAAAACAGCGGAAATTCGTATTGTCGTAAGTAGGAAACGCTGGTAGTTTCTTGTGTTATGCCGTCTCCCCGGACACCATGAATCCTCGTGGTCGATGACAGCGCCGCGGTGCGCGACGCCATTTGCCAGTTCATCGACAGGGCCACCCCTTTCAAAGCCTGTTGCGAGGCTGGTGACGGTGTCGCTGCCATAGAGAAAGCCAAGGAGCGCGCACCCTCGCTGGTGGTTCTGGACCTGAGCATGCCCGGGATGAATGGAGTCGAGGCAGCATCGGTTCTGCGCAGCATGCTGCCCGGCACGAAGATCGTCGGCTTCACGACGTTC
>WNFS01003959.1_pt1 | contig 20201 bp, 18 predicted proteins | sample 5400141 | NCBI WGS metagenome assembly WNFS01 (sample SAMN13153358, study PRJNA577476) | soil metagenome | isolation source: 60 cm saprolite under Madrone tree | place: USA:California | collected 2016-06-14
AGAAATTTTGCGGCGCGTCGGGCGGCATCGGCATCGCGGGCTCGCCGGGCGCTGACGGCGGCGCGGGCGCCACTTGTTGGGCCAGGACAATGGTGGCCGCGAAAAGTAGGGAGAACAAAAGGCCAACAGCATTTCTAAGAGTCATAACAAGAGAATCCTCCGGAAAGATTTTTATGGCTTACACGCGGGAGTGGAGCGAGGGTTCCAAAAAGAGTATCCGCAGATTTCGCAGTTTACACAGATTCAATTTCAATAAAATGCCCGAAAGACCTGCACTATGGGGCCGTTAGGTCATAACCGCACTGACATCTGCCGTTTTCTGTCGTTCTGGGTAATCTGTGTAATCTGCGGATAAAGATTGTTATGCCCTGCGATAAACTTCTCTGCCGCCGGCAAACTCAACCGCAATTCTTCCTTCTGAATGCGCCAGGTCAAGATGAGCAACCGCTTCGGAAACTGCCAGGAAGCGATGTACATCGTCCGTCTCCGGAAACATCGCGCGCGAAACGTCCCAGGCGCTGACTCCAGCTTTCGGGACCAGCTTGATGACTTCCGCCTGGCGTTCCCGGATCGCGCGAAAATAGCGATTGCACAACTCCTCAAAGTCGTGCACCGGCCCACCATGTCCGCCATGCACCAGCGTTGGCGAGCAGCTGCGCAAGCGCGCCAGGCTGACCAGATATTCCGCCAGCGATGGAAAGCGCTTGGTTGGATCGATCGGATCGGGTGATAGCACGGGATTGGGCGTGATGCGTTTAAGAACGCAGTCGCCGGCAATCACCGTGCGATCTGCTTCGCGCAGAAAAGAACACGAGCCCGGTGTATGACCGGGCGTATGAATGATTCGCAACGCCCCAGTCTCAAACTGCAATTCTGATTCATCCCAAAGGGGCCCATACTCGTTCTCGGCAAACGAGTCGGCATACTTGCGCACGCCTTCATACATCTTGCGCATGCCTTCGATCTCGGCGTCAGGCACACCAGCGCGCGCCAGCAGCTTGCGATGCTCTTCGTATTCGAGCCGGCCGACGCGATGCCCGGTTTCCCATTCGTGAACTAAGACTTCGGCATTCTTCGCTTCGTCGCGCAACGCGCGCGCCAGCCCGCAGTGGTCTTCATGCGCATGCGTCAGCACAATGCGGCGAATGTCAGAAACGCGGACGCGCGCTTTTCTGAGTGCTTCGCGGAGCGCTTCGGTGGCTTCTTTGGTTTTGGGACCGGTATCGATCAGCGTGATAGGATCTTCCGCGATCAGATAGACGTTGACAGGACCAATGTAAAACGGCGTTGGGAGTGAGATGGGGACGATGCGCATGAAGTCATTTCCGATTGCCGATTGCCAATTTCCGATTTTCAAACGCTTTCAATTTACGAATCCGATTTATGGTGACCAGCAATTGATAATCTGCATTCACCACATAAATCGGCAATTGGCAATCGGCATTTGGCAATGCTAGTACGCCCACTTGTTCGCAGTAATCAGCACATCCGCAATGCGCTGCCGCGCCGTGATTGTGTTCATCGGCGTAAGCTTGGTGAAACGACGAAGCGCCGCCAGCAACGTGCGCAGCTCATCCCCGTCCGCCATGCCCGCCAGTGTATTCTTCGCGCGCGCCTCAACTCGTTCAACCGCGTCGTTGCAAAACACGCGCGTCATGTCGATGTAACGCGCCGCCGCTTCTTCACTCTGCGACGCTGCCAGTTTTTGCGCGCGCAGGATCGCTGATTCCATCGCGTACGCATCCATGATGACGTCGGCAATGCCAAGCAGAATCTCCTGCTGGTCACCCAGCTTCGTCATGTATTTTTGTGCCGCCGTTCCCAGCGTCATCAGCGCCACTTTCTTGGCGTTCTGAGCCAGCTTTTGCTCGACCGCCAGTACGGCTTCGTCGTCCTCAAAGCTGGCCATCGGCGGCGTCAGTATTTCGTCCATCAACGCCTGCGCCGCCGGCAGTAACGCCAGATGGCCGCTCAAGGCCGCCTTCATCAATCGGCCGGGGATCAACATGCGATTGATTTCGTTGGTGCCTTCGAAGATGCGATTGATGCGTGAATCCCGATAGGCGCGTTCGGCCGGATAGTGCGCAGAATAGCCGTAGCCGCCGTAAATCTGGACCATCTCGTCAGCCACAAAATCGCAGTACTCTGAAAGCGCGACTTTGATGATCGAGCATTCAGCCGAATATTCTTCAATCGCCTTCATCTTGGCATTCGGATCGTTGGGGTCCGTGATCGCCGCTTCGATCATTCCCAGCGTCCGGTAGGTCATCGACTCACCGACCCAGGTGCGAATCGCCATCTCGGCAATCTTCGACTTGATTGCTCCGAATGAAGAAATTGGTTTCCCAAATTGCTGCCGTTCGTTTGCATAGCGCACAGCTTCATGAATCATCAACTTCATTCCGCCGACGCACATCGCACCGAGTTTGAAGCGGCCGATATTGAGCGTGTTGAAGGCAATCTTGGCGCCTTTGCCCACTTCAGCGAGCATGTTTTCGACCGGCGCTTTTGCATCAGTCAGCACGAGCGGGGTCGTGCTCGAACCCTTGATGCCCATCTTGTGTTCTTCGGCGCCGGGCTGGACACCTTCCTGCTTCTCCACGATGAATGCAGTAAATTTGTCGCCGTCTACTTTCGCGAACACGATAAAGATGTCCGCGAAGCCGCCGTTGGTAATAAACATCTTCTCGCCGTTAAGAATGTAATACGTGCCGTCTTCACTCAACCGCGCCGTCGCTTTCGCCGCCATAGCGTCCGAACCCGAGCCCGCTTCAGTCAACGCATAGGCCGTGATCAGTTCGCCGGACGCGATCTTTTGCAAGTACTTCTGCTTGGCTGCTTCCGTGCCGAAGTAGATGATTGGCAAAAGACCAATGCCGCTTTCGGCGCCGAGCGTGGTGGCAAACGATGCGCAACGGCCAATATTTTCACCGACCAGCGCTCCACTGGTCTGGTCCAGACCGAGCCCGCCGTATTCTTCGGGAATGTTGGCGCCGATGAGACCGAGGTCAGCCGCCTTCTTCACCAAATCGCGCGCGAGTTTCCAGTCGTGATGCTCGAGGTCGTCGATGTGCGGTGCAACTTCGTTATCGATGAACTGCCGCGTCGTCTCGGCGATCATGCGGTGCTCTTCGGTGAAGTCTTCCGGCGTGAAAATATCTTCGGTCGTGCGTTCTTCAATCAGAAACGCGCCACCTTTGACTATCTGCTTTTGTTCAACTACGGCTGACATATCGCTATCCTTTCATCTATGGACAGAATCAATTTTCTTCAATCTGTTGGATAATCGTTGGCGGCATCATGTCGCGAAGTTCAGGATACTTCTCGGCAATTCGAATTAGATCCAGTTCATCCTTCTTACGTTTGCTGAGTCTCCGCGAATCGTCAGCCCAGGCCCACATTTTTCCGCGGACTATATTTGCAAGTGACGCCACCGGAACTTTCTGGCCCAGGACTTCATGAAGTGTTGTGGTGTTTAAGAAGTCCTGGTATCGCGCATCAGTGGTGAACTGAATGCGAAGATCACTACCCGCCATTGTCGCATTAAGAGAGTGCGGAAACTCTTCAACCGAAAAATCCGCGCGTTCCAATTCGTTTTTTATCTCAGGCAAATCCGAAGAAACAACAACGATGTCAGCATCGAGTGTGTATACAGGCTCGACGTAACAGTTGACTGCAAGGCCGCCAATCAAACACCAGCCACTGTGCCGATTGAGAATGCCGACTACGGTTGCGAAGTCAGTGCTGCCACCGCCGGTTACTGCTTCAAATATCTCCGACTCGGTCATAATTCTAGAAGGCTACACTATTCGGTTACGCTCCCGGCGAAGCGACTAACACGACTGACAACTGACGGTCTCACAATCTTTCAAAAATTCCGGCTGCGCCCATGCCGCCGCCAACGCACATCGTCACCATGCCATAAAGTCCGTTGCGACGTTCAAGCTCGCGCAAAATGCTGGCAGTGAGTTTTGCGCCGGTGCAACCAAGCGGATGGCCTAATGCTATGGCGCCACCGTTGACATTAACCTTGTCGATATCGAGACCAAGCGTCTTGATCACCGCCAACGACTGCGCGGCGAATGCTTCATTCAACTCGATCACATCGATTTGATCTAGCGTCAAGCCGGCCAGCTTCAACACTTTTGGAATTGCAAAGACTGGCCCGATTCCCATCTCCTCAGGCGGACATCCGGCGGTTGCGTATGCAACAAACCGCGCCAGCGGCTTTACACCCAGGCTCTTCGCCCTTTCATCGGACATGACAATCGCCGCAGCCGCGCCATCAGACATTTGCGACGCGTTACCGGCCGTGATCGTGCCCTTCATGCTGAATGCGGGCTTTAACTTTGCAAGCCCTTCGATGCTGCTGTCGCGGCGTACGCCTTCGTCTTTATCAAAAACAACTTCGCGCTTTTGCTTGCGACCTTTTTCATCCAGCTCTTCAAACGTTACGGTTAACGGCACCGTCTCGTCTTTGAATTTATCGTTATCAAGCGCGGCTGCGGCTCGTTGATGTGAACGTAAAGCAAACTCGTCCTGCTCTTCGCGGCTGACGTTGTACTTGCGCGCCACATTCTCGGTGGCTAAACCCATATTCAAATAGAAGTCGGGATAATGTTCGACCAGATAGGGATTTGGGCGAATGGTGTGACCGCCCATCGGAATCATCGACATCGTTTCCAGGCCGCCGGCGACGATCGTCTCGGCGCCGCCGCTGCGAATTCGGTCCGCCGCCATGGCGATCGACTGCAAGCCCGACGAACAGAAACGATTGATGGTCATGGCGCTGGTTTCGACCGGCAAGCCCGCGCGAATTGCTGCCGCCCGCGCGACGTTCATGCCCTGCTCCGCTTCCGGCATAGCGCAACCCATGATCACGTCTTCGATTTCCGTTGCTTGCAGACCAGGCACGCGAGCCATTGCCTCCTTGATGACTGCCGCGCCCATCTCGTCGGGACGAGTGTTTCTTAAAGTGCCTTTTGGCGCTTTGCCAACTGCCGTGCGAACTGCTGAAACAATTACTGCGTCGTTCATAAAACACCTCTGGAATCCAGAATACAGAAGACAGAATTCAGAAGGCCGGAGTCAGCGAATAGAAGTTCTAATCGCAGCCGAATAGCTGCCGAGCAGTTTACTGACTTCTTCCAATTGACCCGACAACTCCAGCGAATCTCCATACCCGAGATCTCGTGTCAGAATTAGATAATACCGACATTCTTCAAGCGACCCCTCTGCAACATTCATGAAACGCACTTTGTCTGCTCGCCCTCGTTTCTTAAATCCTTCAGCGATATTTGCCGCTACAGAAATCGCTGCGCGTCTGAACTGCGAGGTCAAACCATAAATCTCTTCGCGTGGAAACGCTTTGCTTAGCCGATAGACACCGAGAACAAACTGATGAGCTTTTCGCCAAACGATCAAATCTTGAAAATTTCGAGCTGGTAGCCGCTGCATAAATCCTCCCTGCCGAACGTGGATTAGGGTGATTTGAACGATTTCCAATCTAGCGGCTTTTAGTAACTTAATTCAGTCTCCTGTCTTCTGTCTTCTGTCTTCTGTCTTCTGTCTTCTGTCTTCTGTCTTCTGTCTTCTGTCTTCTAGTTGCGGAGCGGTTTCCCGGTTTTCAACATTGCCGCCAGCCGCTCCTGCGTCTTGCGGGTTCCGGCCAACGACAAAAACGCTTCGCGCTCGAGATCGAGAAGGTATTGTTCCGAAACTCGAGTTTCGTGATTTAAGTCGCCGCCGGTCAGTATGCGGGCCAACTTTTCTCCAATCAACGCGTCGTGATCCGAAATGTAACCGCCGCGCTTCATCTGGTGAATGCCGAGTTTCAAGGTTGCCAGCGCCGCATTGCCAAGCGCGAGAATGTCGGTGCGCGGTTGCGGCTCGACATAGCCACTTGCTGCCAGCGACAACACTTCTTTTTTCGCGTCAGCGATCAAACGATCGCTATTCATTGAAATCGTGTCGTCCGCGGAAAGAAATCCCAGCGTGCGTGCTTCCTCAGCCGATGTTGCCACCTTTGCCATCGCGATTGTTTCAAAAGCTCGCTTCACAAAAGGAAATGGATCGGCATCGTCAACGTTTTTCGGAATTGAATCGAGCGTGCGCAGCAGGAGTTCCTTCGTGCCCCCGCCCGCCGGAATGATCCCGACTCCGACTTCAACCAGGCCGATGTAAGTTTCCGCCGCCGCACGGACTCTGTCGCCGTGCAAAACCATCTCGCAACCGCCGCCAAAAACCAGATTAAAAGGCGCGACCACGACTGGCTTCGGCGAGTAACGCAAACTCATCGTTGCGGTTTGGAAAGCGCGGCCCATCATGTCGAGTTCTTCCCAGTTTTCTTCCTGCGCCTCCATCAGCATCAACATGATGTTCGCGCCGACGCTAAAATTTGCACCTTGATTGCCGACAACCAAACCAACAAAATTCTTCTCCACTTCGCCCAGCGCAAACTTCAACATTTGCAGTGTGTCGCCGCCGATGGCATTCATCTTCGAATGAAAGTCGAGGCAGGCAACGCCGTCGCCAATATCGATCAGCGAGGCGCCGGAATTTTTCTTGATGACGCCCGTGCGATCCTTAACTGACTTCAGCACGATCACGCCCGGTTGCTCGGCAAGCGGCAGGTATTGTTCGCTGGCAAAGTCGAAATAGAACTGTTGTCCATCGTGTTTCTTGTAGAAAGATTTCGCTCCGGCTTCAAGCAACTTCTCGACGTTTGCCGGAATCGGCAGACTTTCTTCTTTCATGCGCGCGACGGATTTTTCCACGCCAATGGCGTCCCAGGTTTCGAAAACGCCTAACTCCCAATTGAAGCCCCAGCGCATGGCCCGATCAACTTCTATGATCGTGTCGGCAATCTCAGGAATGTGATTCGCGGCGTAGCGAAATGTCCGCGACATCGTCTTCCACAAAAACGCGCCCACCCGATCCTTGCTCCAGACGAGCGCCTTGATACGCTCCGGCAAGTCTTCAATGTTTTTCGCCATGTCCAGCGCCGGCAACTTCACTTTCTCTGATGGCCGGTAATCAAGCGTAGCGTGGTCCAACACCCAGATGTCCTGTTTACCGCCTTCGCCCTTTTGACGTTTGTAAAAACCACCTTTGGTTTTGTTGCCGAGAATTCCGCGCCCGATCATCTGCGTCAGAAATTCCGGCGCGATGAAAACATCGCGCTCATCGTCTTCAGGCAGCGCTTCGTAAAGGTTCTTCACGACGTGACCAAAGACATCCAGACCAACCAGATCAAACGTGCGGAACGTTGCCGTCTTGGGCCGGCCGACTGCCTGGCCGGTAATCTTGTCGACTTCCTCAATTGAATAGCCGTCTTCGAGCATCGTCTTGATAGTTACCATGGCGCCAAAGGTGCCGATGCGATTGGCGATGAAGTTTGGCCGGTCCTTGGCTACAACCACGCCTTTGCCGAGGCGCTGATCGAGAAAGCCAAACATGAAGCACGAAACTTCCGGCCTGGTCCATACAGTGCGAATAATTTCGACGAGATGCATGTAACGCGGTGGATTGAAGAAGTGGGTGCCGAGAAAGTGTGCGCGAAAATCTTCCGAACGTCCTTCGGCGAGTTGCTTGAGGGGAATGCCGCTGGTGTTTGACGCGATGATGGAACCCGGCCGCCGCTGCCGCTCGACGAGTTCAAACAAACCCCGTTTGATCTCAAGATTTTCAACTACCGCTTCAATGATCAGATCGCAGTCTTTCAGCTTAGGAAGGTCGTCTTCGAAATTACCGATACTGACGAGGGCGGCAGTGCCCGCCGTGAAGAACGCGGCGGGCTTTGCTTTTTTGGCCGCTTCGAGTCCGGTTCGGGCGATACGATTGCGAACTTCTTTTGACTCTAACGTTAGACCCTTGGCCTGTTCTTCGGCGTTCAACTCGCGCGGCGCGATGTCGAGCAATATTGTCGGCACACCCGCATTTGCGAGGTGCGCGGCAATCTGCGCCCCCATCGTTCCCGCACCCAGGACTGCTGCTTTTTCAATCCGCATAATCAGTAGGACAGACATTCCTGTCTGTCCGTTTTCCTTTTCATTCCTGACCAAAAGACTACTGAGATGAGTAATAATAATAACTGAATGAGCGTTCATTCAGCAAGGTTCTGCCTCGTCTTATGGCAACGCCGCTTGCCGCGGTTCAATAATTGGTCAGCACATCGTTGGGCTTGAATCCCATCTGCTCCAGCCGATCGCGCGTTTGTGCCATCATCTCCAGCGAGCCGCAGACCAAAGCGACCGGCGATTTCAGATTCGGCAACACATGATCGAGCAGCGACTGCACATACCCGGTTGGGCCGGACCAGTCGTGGCCGTCTGGCTTTGAGATCACCTGGCGCAACTCAACTCCGGCATCTTTCCAACCTTCGATTTCCTCGCTATAACAAAAGTCGTCAGGTGTACGGGCGCCGTAAAGGACTACCAGTTGTCCAAATTCCTTTTTTCGATTTAACACATGCCGCAGCGCTGACCGCAGCGGCGCCACGCCAGTACCCATGGCGACAAAGACGAGGTCGTTGCCTTTTTGAGCGTCAAGATCAAACCCGTGCCCGGCGACTTCCAGCAGTTCCAGCTTCTGGCCGCGCTGCATCTCGAATATCAAGCCAGGCGCAAAACTGACGCCGTGCTGTTCGCTCATTCCCTCGGGCATCAAATCAAAGGAGCGAATCGCGCGGGCCTGATCGCGTACTGCTGTAATAACGAGTGAAGTCAAACTTCTCTGCTTCAAATTTCTGATTTCTAAAACTAACCTTGCGCAGTGTAAACAAATCCGCTATTTGGATCTCTCACGCCAGTGCTAGAATAACGAATGCTCTTCCCGCGACGTAAAATCTCATGTCACACACAGCAGCAGTTTCGCGGCTTTGGATCTCGTTGCTGCTCCCAAGTTTTCTTTTGAGCTGCGCCGCAGTTTCGTTGGGCCAGTCAGGGCGTCGCCCGCGCAAGCCAGCCGCGGCCATCACGCTTTTGCGAATCTGCCTTTGTACTTTTACACCGACGCCCTCCACGCCGTTATCGAGCGACTCAGCCAGGATGTTTCGCTGAAGGTGAACGATGCCGGCAACATGACGCGCGGCGACGCGGTGAAGAATGCAAAAGCCGAAAAAGCCGGTTACCTTGTTTACCTGCAACTTCGCCTCGATACAATGAACCCGGCTGCCCGCAGCGAAAGTGCAAACGATGCCATCGTTGAATATTGGGTGTTCGCGCCGGGTGACGCGCGGCTAGTGGCTTCGGGGCGTACGTATGCGCGCGCTTATCAAAACAAAGGCATCCCGCGTCCCAACAGTTCAGGCGTTTATGGCAACTACCGGTTGAACCAGGCGGCGAAAGCAGCCGCCGAACAGATCCTAGATTATTTCAAAAATCATAAACCCGCTGATACGAAACTGCCGTCAGGATTCGGGCGATAAACGTTCCGCGCCGGCGTAAAGCGCATCGATCACGTCGCGATATTTTTCATCGACAACGCGACGTTTTACTTTCAACGTAGGCGTCAGTTCGCCGCCTTCGATCGTCAACTCTTTTTCCAGCAAGCCAATCTTCTTTACTTTTTCAAACTGAGCGAGCTCGGAAGTGAGCCCCGCCACTTGCCGCTCAAATAGATCGATAATGCGCGGATGTTTGCAAAGCTGAGCGCGGTCGTGGGTCTCAATTCCCTTGAGCTGCGCATATGATTCGACGCGTTCCCAGTCAGGCACGATCAGGGCTGCCGGAAACCTGCGTCCGTTGCCGATCAATACAACCTGATTCACAAAAGGCGAGCCTTTGATCAGTTGCTCAATGGGTTGCGGCGCGATGTATTTTCCTCCCGACGTCTTCAACAGTTCTTTCTTGCGATCGGTGATGCGCAGAAATCCGTCGGTATCGATCGTGCCAATATCGCCAGTCTTGAACCAGCCATCCGCAGTGAACACGGCGCGGGTTTCTTCCGGCTTGTTGTAATACCCGCGCATCACGTTTGGCCCACGCGTTTCGATCTCGCCGTCGGGCGCAATGCGCACCTGCACGTTTCTGATCGGTGTGCCAACTGTGCCCACGCGATTTTCCTCTTCGGTAGAAGCCGTGATCACCGGCGAGGTTTCAGTTAACCCGTATCCCTGAATAATCGGAATGCCGGCTCCGATGTAAATCAATGCCAACTCCTCGGGCAGCGCCGCCCCGCCGGAAACAAGTAAACGAATGCGACCGCCGAGTGCCAGCTTCCACTTGGAAAACATTAACGAAGTGGCCAGCTTGTGTTGCAAACCGAGTCCCAGCGGCACCCGCCTTTTTTCCAGCGCGTGGCGCGCGTAATTCTTCGCAACGCTTACCGCCCAGTTAAGCACCAGCACACTCGCGCGGCCTTGCTCGGCTGCACGTTGTCTGATGCGAGCATAGATTTTTTCGAAGATGCGCGGCACGCCAACCAAAATCGTGGGATGCACTTCACGAAGATTTGGGCCAATCGTATCGAGCGACTCGGCAAAGTAAACGGCCATGCCGCGATACAGGTACATGTACATCGCCTCGCGCTCGAAAATATGCGACAACGGCAGCACCGACAGCGCGGTGTCATCGACACCGAATGAGAAGTGCCCCGACGAGTCCACCAAATTCGAAACCAGATTCCCGTGCGTGAGCATGACGCCTTTCGGTTCACCGGTGGTGCCGGAGGTGTAAATGATCGTCGCCAGGTCATCCGGCTTCGCTTGTAGCTCCAGCTCGCGCAGCAGCTCGCGCTGCTGGCGCGCAAACGCCTGGCCTCTGGCTTCGAGTTGTCCGAGTGAAAGGGCGGCAGAGTTGGCGACGAAATCTTTTTCAAACACGATCAGGTGTTCTACGGCAGGGCAGTTTGAAAGTATCGACTCGATTTCGCGCAACTTTGTTTCGTTTGCAAGCAGCAGCACGCGCGCGCCCGAATCTTTCAAAATGTACTGCACCTGCGCCGGCGTCAAGGTGGGATAGATAGGAACGTCGATCGCGCCCAGGAAAATGCACCCCGCATCTGTCAAGGTCCATTCGGGCCGGCTCTCGGAAAGAATGGCTACGCGCTCACCGCGTCTTATGCCAAGCGAATAGAGGCCCGCTGCGATCCAGCGCGCCCGCTGGAGCAGGTCAGCCGACGAGATCGAAATCCAGCGACCATCGTGTTTGTAGTTCAGCGTGTCCGGTCGAGTGTGTACGCGGGCAACGTACTCAAAGACTTCGGTTAACGTGGTGGGTTCGTCCGCCGTCGTGGCCGTGGCCTTGATCACTCGCGCTTGCGATTCCGGTTGAAGCTGAGTGATTTGGTTCACTGCGCCGAGACTCCGTTCAGGAAGATGTCGAGCACTTGATCGGCCATTGGCGCCAGCTTGTAGCGGCGCTTGGAAAGGATCCAATTGGTGGCCATCTCGTCGAGTGCGCCGAAAAGAATTTTTGCAACAACTTTTGCGTTCAGTTCCTTGCGAAACACGCCGGCGCTTTGGCCCTCTTCGAAAGTTGAACGGATGAGGCGCAGGTATTCAGCAAAGCCGGCGGCTGAAAACTCTTCCATGAACTTTGTAGAGCCGCGCAGCTCTACCTGAAACACCACCGCGAGATCGCGATCGGCGCCAAGTCGATCCAGATGCATGTGGGCAATGCGTCGCAATCTCTCACCCGGGTCGGCTATTCCCTCCAGCCGGGTGCGCCCATCGGCTATTGCCTCTTCCATGTTGCGATCGAATATTGAGTGGAGGATTTCTTCTTTGCTCTTGAAGTAAAGATAGACCGTGCCGTCGGCCACGCCTGCCTCGCGCGCGATGTCGGCAACTTTGGAATTGAAATAACCGTTGCCGGCAAACACGCGAATCGCTGCGCGCAGGATCGCGCTGCGCTTGTCGGCAATTACCGGCCGATCCGAATTAAGTGTTCGGGCTGAACGCATCTTCGTTAACTGACTACTTATTTGCCGCTGTTCGCTGTTTTGCTGTTTTCTGTTTGCTGTTTACTTTTGTGACTGAATGAACAGTCACTCAGCGAGTTTAGCCTACTCTTCTCCAATTGCTCAGTGCAACCGAAGCCTGGTTTTCATTCGGGAAGCTTTTCGCCTGGCTGGCGGGGCAACGTTCTATAGTCTTCCAAAGCCGGCGTGTGTTCCGGATCCAGACTTGATTTGACCGTCGATTCATCGACACGTCGCAGCAGAAATTCCTGCGTGGGATAGGGAATCTCGATGCGACGCTCGCGAAACAACCGCTCGATGCGGTAGTTGATGTCGCTTTTGATTTGCGGATGCCGACTGGGCTGGCGAGTCCAAACCAGCAGGCGAAAGTCGAGCGAGTAGTCGCCGAACTTCAGGAACTGGACCTTCGGCGGCGGATCAGTCAGAACAAGATCCACGTCTTTCGCCGCCAACAGCAACGTTTCTGTCACCAGGTTGACATCAGAATTAACGGCTACGCCAATCGGAATGGAAATTCGCGCGCGCGGATCGCCGTAGGACCAGTTGATAACGCGCTGGCTGACTAACTTTGAATTCGGCACAATAATGGCAATGCGATCGTTGGTGTAAATGATCGTCGTGCGCAGTTTGATACTCTGCACATCACCTTCGTCTTCGCCGATGGTGATGCGATCGCCGACGCGCACCGGTCGCTCGAATAAAAGGACGAAGCCGGAAGCAATGTCTGCGGCAATGTATTGCAGACCAAAACCGATGCCAACGGAAAGGGCGGTGAAGACGATCGCCAGCGAAGTCAGATCGAGTTCAAACGCGCCCTTTAGCACCGCCAAAATTATGATCGTTGTCAGCAGGTATCTGAGCAGACGGGCGATTGTGTAGCGCAGGCCCGCATCGATATGCGTGCGTTTGGCAATGCGACGATCAATCAGCGCACTTAACCTGCCAGACAGGAACAGCGCCAGCACCAGCAGCGCAATGCCTATCACTAACCGCGCGGCTGAAACCTTCATGTTGGGCGAGTCGACGAAACGAATGGTGAGATAAAACCAGACTCGCTTGAGTATGCCGAAATCGTTCTGCCAGAGAGCAACAGTAAAGCGATAGTGATTATCAGGAAACATTGCTCTCAGCATCTTCACTCAAAAACTTGAAGTTAGTAACACGGCTCGGGGCCATTGGAAATTTGATGTAAGCGCCGGCAAGTTTACATCGAAAGAACGAAATCAGTTAAGAATCCAGTTGCAGTATCTTGATCTTTCGCAAGCGAAAGAGAAAATAAGCGGCCGCAATCCACAGTAATGCGACGGTGAGCCACGCTACGAGCGAGTGGCTAAGCGCCCAGGGAGTCGTCGCATTGAGATCGGCCGATGGCACGATGTCTTTAGTGTTATTAACGGCCGCGTGCAATAGCATCACCAGCAACAGACTTCCTCCGGTGCGCCAGTACAACCAGGCCATGGCGACGGACACGGCGGTCACCTGCAATAGATACAGCGGAAACGATTGTCCCAGCAGGTCGTTACCGGGGAAGAAGAACAGCGGCAAGTGCTAGGTGGCCCATATGATTCCCAGGATGATGCTGGCGGGCGCGAGTCCAAAATGTTTTGCTAGACGGGGCAGCGCGTAACCTCGCCATCCGATTTCTTCGCCCGCTTGCGCCCACGTCGAGACCGCAATTGCCCCGACCATCAGGTACCACGGCGTCTGACCAAACCGCGGCAAGGCACCCGTCACCATGCGATGCACAACGGCAACCGACAGCTTAACGACCGCCATGTAAGCCAACGCAAACAGATACCAGCGCCAGCCGACATTCCACTTGAAGATTCGGCCGAGCAACAACTGCGTTGCGGTGCGTCCATCATTTCGTTTTGTTAGCGCGAGAGCAACCAACGCCGGAGCAAATACACCAAGCAGAAACACTGCGCTCGCGACTACGCCGAGCCAGGGAGCTGCCGCCGCGCTTCCATTTGAAATCGCAGACGATGCTGCCCAGCATATCCAGGTTGCGCTAAAGGTGAATAGAAAAAACTTTGCAAGGAAGCGCATGATTGCTTTGAACGGTGAGCGTTTCGTGGGAAGCGGGCTAAAGAAGTTACTGATCCGTGCCGCAGATAGCCTTCTGCAAAGCATGCGCGCGCGGCAGTACAAACCACAAGGAGATAAAGATCGTAAATAACGCAACCGCCAGCAACGATACCCAACGGCCACCAGTGATGACGCGCGCTATTAAATAAAAGTCCAGACAAATACCAAACGCTAACGGCAGCATGCTCCAAAATAGTAGGCGCGCTGATAAGTTAATAAACGTAGCAGTAACGTTCTTCCAGCCCGTGCCTCGATGCAAGGCTGCCGGGGTCATAATGATCGCGACCGCAACCGCAATCAGTGTGATAGCTACAAAATGGACCATTTGCTCTGGTCTCGTAAGTTTTTCGGAAAAGCCAGGACTAAACACTACGACGAGCTGGAAACCAAACAGCGCCTGGATGCCTGGCAACACCATACGGCACTCTTCAAGCAAATACTGCGCTGCTTTGGAAAGCGAAAGCTCCTCGCTTTGTTCGCGGGTGTTCGGCATCTCAATCCTCACTGCCACCTAGAGAAAGAGTATGAGGTTGAAAAAGAAGTGGCGGAGGGGACAGGACTCGAACCTGCATAGCCTTTCGGCCGGCGGTTTTCAAGACCGCTGCACTACCATTATGCGACCCCTCCGCTGTGCGCAAATAATATAACCCAAGCTCTCTTCACAGAAAAACAATCGGCAGAAGATTAGCCGCGGATGAACGCAGATAAACGCGGATTAGGAACATAACCGAGTGCATTTGGGTAAAAGACTTCATCGCGCTTGAATTTGCTTATCAATCTTGTCTTTGATCAGATCGGCGTTTATCCGCGTTCATCCGCGGCTAATACTGCTTGAGTTCACTCGTTCATCCGCGGCCCCTGTTATTTGCTTGCACCAGCATCAGGGGCTAAGATCAAGAGAAAGATGCGCGTCACCATCGGTCAAATCAACACTATCAACGGCGACTACGAAGCCAACACTGCCAGCATCATTCGCGCCATTGAGTTTGCCCGGAAAGACAAATCAGACGTCGTGGTGCTGCCGGAAACCAGCATCCAGGGCTACACCTCGCTCGACTGGTTTCTGGATCGCGACGTAGCTCGTTGTGCCTTGAGCACGCTCGACAAAATCATCGCCGCAACTGAGGGGCTAACAGCGATCGTCGGTACGGTCCGGCCGAATGATACGAGCACCGGTCGCCGTCTTTTTAATTCGGCTGCTATCATCCGCGATCAGAAACTGTTGGGCTTTGCCGATAAGACGCTGCTGCCCGAATACGACGTCTTCGACGACCCGCGTTACTTCGAACCGGGACGCGAACGGAACCTGTATCCACTTGATGGTTGCAAACTCGGCGTCGCCGTCTGTGAAGACTTTTGGAACGACAAAACATTTTGGAAGGAACGGCTCTACGCACACGACCCCGCGGACGAGCTGATCGAAATGGGTGCGCAATTGCTCGTCTCGATCAATGCGTCGCCTTTCAACAAAGGCAAGATGGGCCAGCGCTGCCAGATGGTTTCACATCGAGCGAAAGCAGCGCACCTTCCGATCGTCTTCGTCAATCTGGTTGGCGGCAACGACGGCGTTATCTTTGACGGCGCCAGTATCGTGGCCGACTGCGAAGGAAAAATCATCCTGCAAGCGCCGCCGTTTGAGGAATTTTTCGGCACTGTGGATCTGGACTGCGGCGTTGCCGACGAGCGCTGTTTGCCTGGTGACGATATTGAAACGGTGCGGAGCGCGCTGGTTCTGGGCATTCACGATTACGCTCGCAAAAATCGGTTTACCAAGGCGGTGCTGGGACTTTCGGGCGGCATTGATTCTGCACTGGTGTTGGCGCTGGCTGCGGAAGCGTTAGGCGCAAACAACGTACTCGCGGTGATGATGCCTTCGCCTTACTCGTCACGCTCGAGCATCGACGATTCAGTCGAACTCTGTCGCCGCCTGGGTGTGAACGTGATCGAAAGGCCGATCACAGACGCGTTCAATGTGCTGCTGAACGAATTGCATTTGCCCGCGCCGACGGTAGGAGGGCACTCGATTGCAACTGAGAACCTGCAGTCACGCTTGCGCGGAAATATCCTGATGACGATTTCGAATGCGGAGGAACGGCTGCTGCTTTCAACCGGAAATAAGTCCGAGCTGGCTCTCGGCTATTGCACGCTTTATGGCGATACAAACGGTGGCCTGGCAGTTATTGGCGATGTGTTGAAGACCGAAGTTTATGCGCTGGCGCGTCATCTGAATCGCGATCAGGAAATTATTCCGGCGTCGATTATTGAAAAGCGGCCTTCGGCTGAACTCGCACCTGAACAGTTTGATGATCAGTCGCTGCCACCGTATGACACGCTCGATCCGATTCTCAAAATGTATTTCGAGCAGAAGTCTACCCCGGAAGAAATAATTGCAGCCGGACACGACGCAAATATGATTTACGACATACTCAATCGCGTCGAAGCGCCGGCAAACGAATTCAAGCGTCGCCAATTACCACCCACCCTAATCATTTCTCGCAATGCGATTGGCATCGGACGCCGGCGGCCGGTCACTCATCATTACCGGCGAGAGCCTGGTGGATGCTAAGCAAGGACCAGAATTTAGCCGCGGATGAACGCGAAACTACGCGGATCGGAAACTGCAAAACAAATAAGACTCGTTAGTTCTGTTCAAGTCAGATCCGCCTCATCCGCTTTCATCCGCGGCTAATTCAATCCGAGCTCCTTGCCTCTCTGGCCGGACGCTACCGACCCCAATTCTGATCAAGCTGCGTAACGCGCATAAACTGATTTCACTTTATCCAGAAACTCTCGGCGATCCACGACGTGATAGAGCTTGACCCTTCCCTGGCCGCCCGCCAGCTTTTCTATGACAGCGTCGAGAATCTCATACTGATCGGCTCCGGAAATTTCCTTCGCATCGAGATAGCCGCTGTAACGCAGCCGCCGGATCAATTCAAACAAAGTTAGCCGGCCCTCGAGCGTTTGTCCGCCATGCACGTGAGAACGGCTTACCAGATACTGAACGACCAGGGCTTCATTGTAGATGGCCGGCGCGAGAAATAGTCTTGAACCTTCACGCTCCCAACCTTCATTCAATCGCTGCGAACGGCGCACGGTGTGCAAACCTTCGAAAACATCGGTCCAGTCAGTCTTTGGCTCAATGCGCGACAGATAAGCCCGGGTTGCTTCCAGCAGCCAGGAGGCGTCATTCAGGTCGAGCTTGCGAACCAGTGTGTCCAGCCAGTCAAAAAAAATCGCACGCTTGTCGGACTTGGTCTCGATTACCTGAAACTGCTTGTCCTTTTGTGGCAGCTTCTTGATCAATGCGCGCCGCGACGCGTCGGTGGCTTTGATACCTTCGATGCGCACGGTCTCGAGGCGCGCATGCCAACGCTTCGCAGCGTTGCAGTAGGGACAGTGGGCCTGTTTGTCTTCGGAATCAAAAAAAGGCCGTGCTGCTTTTGGCGCGGTCAATTCTGCAATCGTCGGCGAGTATTTCCTGATTTCTGAATAAGCGGTGCGCGGCGCGAAGCCAAGTTGCGTAGTGAAGATATCGAACACGCAGGCCAGGCAAACAAGCGTGCTGTATTCCGTAACGCTTCCGGACGGAAAAGCGCTGAGATCGAGTTCACGTTTCTTTTTGGTGGTAGACATTCAGAGCGAGCAATCCGCAGATTTCGCAGATTACACAGATAAGAAGCGAAAGATCGCTGTTCGGTTCTCCTAATAGTCTTTCAAGCTGTCTGTAAAAGAAATCGGCGTAATCTCTGTAATCTGCGGATACTCTTTTTATTACATGATCGAAACAAGCGTCGCGTTCAAGTCCGGGTCTGTATGCCCGACTGCCAGATCGAGCTCTGCTTCAAGGTCGCCGGTTACCTGCTGAAGTTTTTTGAAATCGAATCAGCAAATTGGTTTTTGTTTTTTTTCCATGGGTGTGCCAACCAACCCAAAGTCGATTTTCGTCATCTTTAAGCGTTCTCAGCATGCCACGTCTAATTTGCAACTGCCAAATCCACTTATGACGTCTTAAGCGCTTGACTCATGACCTTACGCCTTAAATAATGCCAGCGCTCCGTTAAGGTTTACTCGCCACGATCGCTGAAAATCTGATTTAGTCCGGAATGAATAATATGCTAACCAGAAATAGAAACCTCATTACGCCAATAATTCTGCTTGCCCTGCTTACCATCCCACTGCTCGTTGTTTATGCCGCGGGCGGCAGTATCGAAGGCAAGGTGGTTGATCCGAAGGGTTTCAAAAGATAATGAAGGACTTCATCCAGACCAACTACAACAAAGATATTTCTACTGAAGACTTCAAGGCGATTGTCGGAAAACATATCCTAAAGAAATGGATATCGCCGGCAACGGGCGCATGGATTGGTTTTTCAATGAATGGGTCTACGGCACCGAAATGCCAAGCTATCGCTTCGAGTACAAGGTAAGCGCCGATGGCACGGTATCCGGCCGAATTATTCAGAGCGGAGTGTCTGATAATTTCGCGATGCTTGTAGTCTTAGTTCCGCATGTGATAACTTGCCAGCCATCGAAGGTGGTTTAGCGGCACCTGTTCCCCGACAATCGAAGATCAAGCGGTTCAAGAATTTTCAATCTCGCCCGAAATTGAATGTCTTAACGAAGAGTGATCTATGCTCGATGTTGAGCGAACGCGCGATAACAAGCCTGGGCAGAGTGGGACTGCCACGGCGCGAGCGGTGCAATACAGAAAACCGCCCGTGGAATCGTGCACGATTTCTGCTGAGATCGACTTGAACACTCAACCGTCGCTGGGGCCGGCAAAGAGTTCAATGGCGGAACTGATGCCATGCGACGCCGTATTCGATCCAAGTGCCTACTTTGATCGCTGGCTCGCCGATGTGCAGGCTGCTAACGACCAACCTTCTCTTGAACTTCCCTACACAGACGCCGACCAGGAGCAGGAAATTTACGTTGAGTCGCGCATTGGCTCAAATTGCGAAGTTACTTTCGAAGGTGTGTTGCACTTCGATGGTTACTCTATGGGAAACGTCCTTTCGCCGAATGGCACGCTGGTATTGATGAGACGTGGCCGGATTGAGGCCGATATCGACGTGGGCATAGCAATAATTGACGGTTCTGTTACCGGAAATATCACTGCCAGTGAGCGTGTGGTGCTCGAAAGCGATGCCCGCGTTAAGGGACAGATTTTTACACCGGCCCTGTCGATGCGCCTGGGCGCGATACTTGATGGCGATTGTTTTTCGTAACGCCGGAGCGTCAAGCCGAACCGATTGAGGCCATAGTGATTGGCTGCCCGACTGCGTTTCAATTGGATGATGCGGTGATTTTCCGCGTAGTTGTCAGTCGTTCTCTCGGATGAGCCCGAGGGAGAACTTGAAGAGTTTTTGCTCAGTGCTTGAGTGTCCCGAAGACACGAACGGAGCTTCGTCCCGCCTTGATGTATTTCCGGGGATTACAATTTGATTGCAAAGCTAGACACCCAAAGCTTTGATGTCTATTATGTCTTTCCCCGCTTCTGGGCGGTTGATCATTGTGAACCAGTCGCGACGGCTGGATAATCCACAACATAAGGCACGCGCGTCGTTTTGTTACTGCTAACGTCCCGATGGTGACTGAACCTGCGCCCCCAAATTAACGGAGGTTACTAAATGCTTAGGATTGGAAAGAACCCGAAAGACTCAGCTGAAAACGAAAGTTCCGCCGAAAAAAACGACGTAACAAATTACAATGCGCCCAGAACGTTCTCCTCTTACCAGACGCCGCCCACACCGGAAGTAAAACCACAGTCGGAATCTGCTTCAATGGCGCCGCGAGCACTGACCGAAAGCGAATCGCTGGCGCGCGAAATTAAAGAAGGCAATCTCAGCGGCTTTGTGGGTAGCGGCACCCTGGTTACTGGAGAAGCCAACTTCAAAGCGTTGATGCGCGTGGATGGTCACCTGTCAGGACGAATCACGTCGAGCAGCGGAACGCTCATCGTGGGCGCCAACGGTAAGGTCGATGCGAATATCGAAGTCGCGATTGCCGTCATCCATGGCACTGTCAATGGCGACATTATCGCCACTCAGCGTCTGGAACTCGGCCGTGCAGCCAAACTGAATGGCAACATTCAAACACCGTCGCTCATTATTGAGCAGGGTGCGTTGTTTGAAGGTAGCTGCAAGATGATCAAGATGAACGCCGGCGCGAACAAGCCAAAGATCGAAG
>WNFS01004136.1_pt1 | contig 20178 bp, 19 predicted proteins | sample 5400141 | NCBI WGS metagenome assembly WNFS01 (sample SAMN13153358, study PRJNA577476) | soil metagenome | isolation source: 60 cm saprolite under Madrone tree | place: USA:California | collected 2016-06-14
CCTGCGACGTGTCGGGCGCGTTTTGTTATATCCGGGATTTGGTAAGCGGAACGACTTGGAGCAACACCCATCAACCGGTGAGATCTCCCGAGCGCCGTTACACTTGGAATTTCACCCCGGACAAGGCAGAGTTTCGGCGAAGAAGTGGACCGTGTGAGACGATCACGGAAATTGTTGTCTCCGCGGAAGACGACGCGGAAATCCGGCGCGTGACTTTAGTGAACACATCGCGCAAAACATGCGAGCTGGAGCTGACGAGTTACTTGGAGCTCGCTCTTGCGCCGCATCGGACAGATCGCGCGCATCCCGCTTTCAACAAGCTCTTCATCGAAACTGAGTGGCTGCCGCGTTGCGAAGCCCTGGTCGCCCGGCGCCGCCTCCGCGGTTCGGACGACCGGCCTGTCTGGGCTGCGCACCTCATGGTCCCAGAATCTTCCATCGAGGCGGCGGAATTTGAAACCGATCGCGCCCAGTTTCTCGGCCGAGGCCGCACGCTGGAAAATCCCGAAGCGCTCGCCCGCCACCTAACCAGCAGCATCGGCGCCGTGCTCGATCCGATCTTCAGCCTGCGCCGGCGCGTCACAATTCTGCCTAACCAACGATTTCAGTTCGCGCTCGTTACGGTAGTGGCAGACTCCCGTGAAGGTGTTGTCACATTGGCGAGGCGCTACTCTGAGTTTCACACTTGCGCGCGGGCTTTTGAGACCGCTTGGACCCATTCGCAGTTGGAGATGCGTCGGCTCCACATTCGCCGGGCCGATGTGCAAACCTTTCAGCAACTGGCAGGCCTCATTATCTTTCCACAGGCCCAACTCCGACCGCCGCCGGCGCGTCTCGGCCGCCGCGCCGAGGGTCAGCGTGCGCTCTGGCGACAAGGCATTTCGGGGGATCTGCCGATCGTCGTCGTTATGATTGGCCACCTCCGTGACGTGGAAGTCGTGCGAGAGATATTGACCGCACATACTTTCTGGCATCTGCGCGGCCTGAAGGTCGATCTCGTTCTCGTGAGCGAGGAACTGCCGAGTTACGACGAACCATTGACCGGGCATCTACGTCGGCTCACCGAAGCGCAGGCGCATTTGACCGGTGTCGATCAACCCGGCGGCGTGTATCTCCGGTCGGCGACAAAAATTTCGAAAGAGGAGCTGATCGCACTCCAAGCGGCCGCACGGGTGGTGCTGGTTGCAGCTCGCGGCACATTGCGCCAACAACTTGCCGCGACCGCCCCCGCGGCTGCGAAACCGCGGCAGCTGGTACCCGGGCGCCAGTTCCGCGAAGAGCCGTCCGCGCCTTTGCCTTTCATGGAACTGAAATACTTTAACGGTCTTGGCGGCTTTACCGAGGACGGAAAGGAATTTGTCATTTATCTGGGTCCAAGCACACACACGCCACTTCCCTGGATCAATATCATGGCGAATCCGAAGTTCGGCGCATTGATTTCCGAGTCCGGCGCGGAATGTGTCTGGGGCCGCAATAGCCAGAACGATCGTCTCACGCCTTGGTTCAACGATCCGATCTGCGATCCGCCAGGAACCGCCATTTATATTCGCGATGATGAGATCGGTGTCGTCTGGTCGCCAACACCCCAACCGATTCGGGAGACGGACGCCTATCGCGCGCGGCATGGTCAGGGTTACACCACATTTGAACACAACAGCCACGCGATCGAACAACAGCTGCTTACCTTCGTGCCGGTCGATGATGCCGGGGGGCAGCCGGTGCGCCTGCAGCGTCTGCGCTTGCGCAACGATTCGTCGCGCCGACGAAAGCTGACTGTCACCGCCTACGCCACACTCGTGCTCGGATCTGATCCAGAAGAAACCGGTATGCATATCGTTACGAAATGGGATTTGCAGAGCCAGAGCCTGTTTGCCCGCAATTCCTACAACCCGGAATTTTGCGACTGCATCACCTTTGCCACTTCGGCTCCAACGCCTACTTCGTTCACCGCTGATCGCGCAGCGTTCGTCGGGCGTAACCGCTCTCTGCGCGATCCGGCTGCGATGGAGCACGAACGATTGACCGGTGACGTTGGCGCCGGCCTTGATCCTTGCGCCGCAGTGCAGATCTCGGTTGAGATTGAATCGGGAGACACCGCCGAGATGACTTTCCTTCTCGGGCAGGCGGACGACGAAGAAAAAGCGCGTGCGATCGTGAACCGATTTCGCGATCCCGCCAACGTCGAAGTCGCATTCCAAGAAACCCGCCAATGGTGGGACCGACTTCTAAGCACGATCGAAGTGGAAACACCCGATCTTTCCACGAACTTTCTGCTCAACCGCTGGCTGCTTTATCAGACTCTCAGTTGCCGAGTCTGGGGCCGCTCGGCGCTTTATCAATCGAGTGGCGCTTACGGGTTCCGTGATCAGTTGCAGGATGTGATGGCCCTCGTGGACGCCGCGCCACACCTGGCTCGCGACCACATTCTCCGTGCGGCCGCACGGCAATTCGTAGAAGGCGATGTCCAGCACTGGTGGCATCCAGAGTCTGGCGCCGGCGTCCGCACCCGAATCAGTGACGATCTTCTCTGGCTTCCTTTCGTCACCGCGCATTACGTCCGCACCACCGGCGACGCACCTATCCTCGATCAGATGATTCCGTTCCTCGAAGGCAAACCGTTAGAGGAACAACAGACGGAGAGCCTTTCTATTCCGGTTGCTTTCGCCACGGAAGGTTCTCTGCTCGAACATTGCCGCCGCGCCATCGCGCGCTCCGCCACTTCTGGTCCGGATGGACTCCCGCTGATCGGAGGAGGCGATTGGAACGACGGCCTCAACCGCGTTGGACTGGGCGGCAAAGGCGAAAGTGTCTGGCTCGCCTGGTTTGAAATTTGTGTACTTAGAGACTTCGCAGAATTGCTCGCCCTGCGCGAACTTCATGAGGAAGCGCAACGCTGCCGCACCCGCGCCATCCAACTCGCACAAACCATCGACGCCAAAGCTTGGGATGGAGCATGGTATCGCCGGGGCTACTTTGACGATGGCACGCCGTTGGGATCCAGCGAAAATGCTGAAGCCCGCATCGATTCACTGCCTCAAACCTGGGCTGCCATTTCCGGTGCAGGCGACTTGGAACGCGTAGACGTCGCGCTGCGATCAGTTGAGGAAAATCTTGTGCGTGAAGCCGACGATCTGATTTTGCTCTTCACTCCGCCTTTCGACAAAACCACCGCCGATGTTGGTTACATCAAGGGTTACCCGCCCGGCGTGCGGGAAAACGGCGGCCAATACACGCATGCCGCCACGTGGGTGGCCATGGCTTTTGCCCGCCAAGGCGATGGCGATAGAGCCGTCCGACTCTTGCGGATGCTGAATCCGGTTGAGCATGCCCGCGACGAGAAGGATTGCGAACGCTACAAAGTCGAGCCGTACGTCATGCCGGGCGACGTTTACTCTTTAGCCGGCCACGTCGGCCGGGGTGGCTGGACATGGTACACGGGCGCGGCGGCTTGGACGTATCGCGTCTGGCTCGAAGAAATTCTGGGATTCCAACGCCGCGGCGATAAGCTCACGATCAATCCGGTGATACCGAAGGATTGGGTCGGCTTCCAGCTGCGATACCGTTTCCAGAACACAACTTATCGCATCGCGGTGGAGAATCCCGACCAGTGTTCCCGCGGAGTTGTCCTCGTCGAGGTAGATGGGATTGCCGTGCCCGACAAAATCGTGACGTTGCGCGACGACGCGTTGGGTCATGAAGTGCGTGTTGTCCTGGGAACCAAAACGTCGGCGTAAGGATCGCCTGCTCTCCGATTACGACCATGGGGGAGGTGCCGGACCGTCAGGGACTTGCAGCGAAAGTGGAGCTTAAACTCCAAATCGCGGACCAATTTAATCAAATCGATTCCGGAAGTTGGACAAACCGCCGAGTTGGTGACCTCGACAAGCTTCCCGAATGGCAGCAATGGATTCGTTCCGCCGCAGCACAACCGCGTCCGATGACGAATCGATGCTCGCAGCGCAAGCGCGCGCTTTAGCGAAGATTTCCGAGCTGCGCAGACGCCAGGCGTTCGTGGCAAAACGACGCACGTATAGCCATGGGCTCGCGCGATTCAATCGCAAGGAGGTGAACCGATGTTACGTTGGGCTGTTATTTTTTTGATAATCGCGATCGTCGCGGCGCTTTTTGGATTTACCGGTATTGCTGCGGGCGCTGCCGCGATTGCGAAGTTTCTGTTCGGCCTTTTCTTGCTGCTGTGCCTGATCTTTTTCATCCTGGCGATATCAGCAGGAAGAAGAGTGCTGTAATTCTGAGGCAGATTTTGAAGCGTGTTATAGGTGCGCAGGCCGCACCGGAGCGCTCATGTACATCCACGCAATACAAAAATCAGAGCGAGAACCGGCAACGACAACGACGCCCAAAGTAAAATGCGAACGGCGAGTGCCCGCTTTATTCGCCGGCGAGTGAATCTGGTTCCATCTGGACTATCATTCGGAAGGCGCACCATAGATTCATCGCTAATGAAACAAGGATCGGTCTTACGCGTTATTTTCGCGCGACACTGCGGGTTCGCACTGTCTGAATCCAGCTTTTCAATTCCTCCTTCGGCATGAAATTAACGATTCGTTCGGCAGGAAGTTTTGCCCGGAGAATAGCGGCCAAACCAAGCTCAATAAATTCCAGCTGCCACGGATGATGAGCATCGGTGCCGAGTGAGATTCGGGTTCCGTGCTTTCGCGCAATCTTGAGCAGTGCAAGATTCAAGTCCTGTCGATCCGGATAGCAATCAACTTCCAGCGCTTTGTCGAGCTGGGTAGCTTCTGCAAACACTCGCGGCCAGTCTGTACTCAAGCCGATCCGAAAATTGTAAATGCGACCGCGCGGATGACCCAGGATTTGAATGTGTTGGTTGCGCAGTGCTGCAAGATAACGGTCCGTTTGGTCTTCAACTATCCGCAAAGAGGAATGGAACGAGGCTAGAACGATGTCCAGAGCTGATAAGGACTCAGGAGACATATCTCCCTCGCCGCACCTGTTAAGGTTCATCTCGATGGAGTGAAGAACGACCAGGATTCCGCGGGATTCTCGAAGTGCCGTGTTTAGCTTCGCTATTTCCGCTCCCTGTTTTTTCAGCGCGCGTTCGTCGATGCCGCCGGCAATTTTTAGACCTTTCGAGTGATCAGTGATCGCAATGTATTCATATGATCTCTCGATTGCTGCGTCGGCCATTTCGGCAACCGTGCCCGATCCATCACTCCAGCGAGTATGCATTTGCAAATCGCCGCGCAGGTTTTTTGCCCATTCCGGTTTCATCGCCAGTAGCTGTCTCGCTTCTGCGAGCGAAATGAAGTCGCGGCGGATCGCGGGAGTCCTTCCGGACGAGCGAGGAGGCTTATCAAACCAGCGCCTAATTTGTTTTTCGATAAACGGACCAATTGCGCGTAGCTCGGTCAAGGATCGGTTCTGCGCGACAAGCTCGGCCGCCTCTACGGGCCATAAAAAAGCGCTGCGCGCAGCTCGCCGAAACGCCCTTGAGAGAAAGCCACTTTCGCATTCCGCCTGCAGGGCAAGCCGCTCCGCAATCTGAATATTCGAGAGCACATTTGAGAATCGATCCCGATTGGCATTTCAGCGGCTTTCCCGGCAACCGGCGCGAGACATCGCTGTCTGGTTGCACCCATTTCCTCGCCGAATGCGATTTTAATAATGATGGCTGAGACGGCGGAGGAAATTTCACGGAAGCCTGAAATTCGCAAGGAGCTGCAGCGGGCGACGGGCGAGAAGCGTCCCGAAAAGGTAAAGGCGCGCGGCAGAGATAAATTTTGGTTCGTTGCACACGCGCTAATTCTTGCTGGTTGCGCTGTGGTCTACTGGCTCCTCAGCGTGAAGCTAATCGCGCTTCCGCAGGCAGGTATGAACATCGCGGAGCGACTGCTACGGGGCACAGCGCTGATCGTAATCGTCCTCGCCATCGCACGGGCTATTTCAGTCTATGCACTGGCCCGGATTGAGGACTCTTCCACTCGTTTCACACTTCAGCGCGTGATGCATCTGGTCGTCGCGCTTGCTATCGCAGTCATCGCCATATCAATTATTTTCGTTAATTGGTATGGGGCGCTTGCCGCACTGGGTATTGGCTCAATCATCATCGGCCTCGCGCTGCAAACGCCGATGAAAAGCTTCATCGCCTGGATTTATATCCTCGTTCGCCAGCCGTTCAGAGTAGGTGATCGCATACAGATCGGTGACGCCACGGGCGACGTAATCGACGTTGGGTACCTCGACACCACTCTATGGGAATTCGGCGGCAAATACATTTCCGGTGATCATCCGAGCGGTCGCATCATCAAGTTTCCAAATGAGAAGGTGCTCGACGAAATTGTCTACAATTATTCGTGGCCGCTTTTCCCCTACATTTGGAACGAGATTAGATTCCAAGTCGCCTACAATGCCGACCTTGAGTTCATCGCCAGCACGATGCAGAAGATTACTGAGGAAGAGCTAGGCAAGGAAATGATAGCGCGCGTTCAAACATTTCGTGACTTGCTCGCTCGGACGCCCGTCGATGAACTGGAAGTTCACGAGCGACCGCGCGTGATCTTTCGCGTAAGTGATAATACGTGGCTCGAAGCGATTGTCCGTTACCTTGTTCAACCCCGTGAAGCTGGCCGCGTCAAAACTCGCTTGATCAAAAAACTTCTCGCCGCACTTAACACCGCTCCTGACAAAGTGATGTTCCCGGCAGGAGCGGCTCGTTAAGCTGATGGAATCAATAGCGAAGGCGCTCGGAACGCGTAATCACTCTCCGAGCGGACCGAACCCGTCGAATTCCTGAACGAGAACGCGATGGGGGCCGTGCGTTTCCTCCACGAAATCGGGGCTGGTCGTCACTCCATATGCCACAAGCGCCTGTTTGTAGGCATTGTACTGCGTCTGATTACCAACCAGGATGCGGTCCTTGATCGCAGTGGGATATACGTAATACAATTTTCCTCTGTATCCGACGGTGGAAACTTTGCCCGCCGGCAGCGCGCTCACTCTTTGCTGCTGCTTGGGCGTAGTTACGGTGAACGGTCTAAACCCGGACTGCACGAGCAGCGTTTCTTTTTGAGCCGTTCCGCCGGGACCGACGGCAGTGGTCTGGCACGCCGTCATCAGACCTAGCAAGAACATCGGGACGATGAGGCTGGTAAACGAAATTATTGTCTTCATAGTCTCTCTTCGTTTGTTCGTCTTCCGGTTTTAGCCGTTCAGCTATGCAACGTCCAAAGAAATTGTGGGCGAGAAGCGCCGATGGCCGGGTCGCACTCAGGACGATGCTTCTGATGTCGACGCCGATGAACCTGCGGCTGGCGGCACCGGAGTAGTTTTCGCTGCCGTTGCTTTGGCTGCTGCGACCTTCGCCGCCGCTTCCGCGGCAGCTTTCTTCTTCGCTTCGGCCGCGGCTGCTGCGTCCGCCAGATTTTTATCTACTGCTGCAGCTTCGACTGGATGAATCTTGTGATAGTATTCGTTCGATTTTGAAAGTTGCTCCCTTCGTAACAGCAGCGAATCGAAACGCTCGCGCTTACTCAGTTCAAAGTCCTTGTCCATCTTGATCGCTTCAAATGGACAGACCTCGACACAAATCTGACAACTCATGCAAACCGAGATATCGATGTCGAACACCTTCGGGTAGAACTGCGGCTTACCCATGTAATCGGGCTTTTTGTCGTCGCTCTTAACGATGTAAATGCATTGAGGCGGACACTCCTTCTCGCAAATCTTGCACGCCACGCAGCGCAATCCGGCCTGCGGATCGTTGTCGTAAATCAGAATCGGAAAATTGCGATAGTTCTCCGGCAACGGAGTCCGCTCCTCCGGATACTGCACTGTGATCAAGCGCTCCTTGTCGAAATAACTTCCGACAAAGTTTCGCGCAGTAACCGCCATTCCCTTGAGTATGCCAGTGCCAATCATCGCTTCCCGTGCGTTAAGTCGTTAACCGTTGAATCGTTAGATCGGCAATCCGTTTTAACACTGTAACCTTTGTAACTCTTTGACTCCTGCATCAGCGATCGACCTCGCCCATAACAATATCGACGCTGCCCAGGATTACCATGACATCCGCGACGGTGTGGCCGAGGCACATGTCTTCCAGAATCGTTAGATTGATGAAGCTTGGCGGGCGGACGCGGTAACGATATGGGTTTGGGCTGCCGTCGCTGATCAAATAAAACCCGAGCTCACCTTTTGGCGCTTCAATGCGGCCGTACGCCTCCCCAACGGGCGGGCGAAAAGCGCGGACTTTGACTTTCGGATTCAGCACCGGTCCAGGTTGAATCTGCGCGAAGGCTTGTTGCAGGATCGAAACGCTCTCGTGCATCTCCAACGCGCGCATCATCAGCCGATCGTAAGTGTCTCCATGTTCACCCAACGGAATCCGGAATTTGAAACGCCGATAAAAACCGTAGCCATCGACCTTGCGGATGTCATAGTTCACACCGCACGCCCGCACCATTGGGCCGGTGATACCGGAGTTGATCGCCAGTTCCGCGGAAATCTTTCCGACATTTTGGGTGCGGCCGATGACGATTTCGTTGCCTAAAATCAGTTCCTCGAACTCGTCGAGAAATTCCGGGAAGCGATCGACAATCTGTTTCGCCCGGGCGAGCCACTCGTCGCTCGCGTCCAAGCGGCAGCCGCCGAAACGCATGTAGTCGCACATCATCCGTGAACCGGATAAGGACTCGAAAAGATCGAGAATTTTCTCGCGCTCGCGGAACGCGTACATGAGTGGCGTGCCCCACGCGCCCATGTCGCTCAACAAAAATCCGAGAAGCGACGCATGATTTTGGAGCCGCGTGAGCTCGGCGAGAATGACGCGCAAATATTCGGCGCGCTCAGGAACTTCGATGCCGGCGAGTTTCTCGACGCTGAGCGCGTAGGCCCAGTTGTTGCTCATCGAACAAAAATAGTCGAGCCGATCAGTGTACGGCATCGAGCCGAGATAACTTGTGTGCTCACCGATTTGCTCGTGGTTGCGGTGCAAATAACCAAACACCGGTTTGAGCTTTCGCACGATCTCACCCTCTAGCGCGACATTCATGCGAAAGACGCCATGGGTCGATGGGTGCTGCGGCCCCATCGAGACTTCAAGCAGTTCGCCTTCGAGCCGCGAGGCCATCGTTACGGGCGGCCGCTCCATGGCTTCGATTGTTTCAGTCGTCGTGTTCATTTGTGGGTTGTAGCCACCGGCCTGTGGCCGGTTCGCACGTCGCACAGCGACGTGGCTACAGCAGCTCGATTCTCAATAGCGCTCATTGCGGTGCTGCGATTTGTTCGGCGCCATCCAATTGTGGTCGCGGCGGGTAATGCTCCTTCGCTCTCGCCAGCACATCATCGTGCGGCGTCGGTTCCCATTCAAAATCGTCCGGCTGCACATAATCTTTGCGCATCGGATGATCTTCGAACTCGTCCCACATCAAAATCCGTCGCAAATCGGGATGGCCTTCGAAGTGAATGCCATAAAGATCAAAAATTTCGCGCTCTTGAAATTCCGCGCTGCGCCAGACCGGCGTGAGCGACGGCAACCGCGCGCACTCAGCTCGATCAGCGGTGCGCATTCGAATGATCACCGGTCCATGTTTGTGGGTTATCGAATAAAGGTGATAAACCGCCTCGAGATAGCCCGGAATTTTCTCCTCGGTCGTCTGATCAACTTCTTTCTCCACGCCCTCGACGACTGTTTTTACTTTTATCGTTTTCTTCACGACCCGATCGAGCCAATCGACACCCGTGACATTGGAACAGAAATCGAGCCGCAGGGCCAGATCGACGCGCAAAAATCTTGCAGTCGCTACCGCATGCTCGTTATCAATCAAAAGCGAATCCTGCTGCGACGGGCTGCCGTTCGCAACGATTTCAATCTTCGCCCCAGGCACATCAGCTTCGATGCGGGATTTTATTTGATCCAGAGATTCCATCATTAGCTCGGAACATAGGCCTGTGGCCTGTGCGCCGAGCGGGGTTGGACTCCGCTCTGGTTGAAACCATTCATTCGCACCGCGCCGTATTCAGCCCCGAAAGCTTTCGGGCCTGGGCGCACAGACTGGACGTCTATGTTCCGGCAGCTCATGTTCTCTCGACCACGGGCGGCTGAAACACATCTGGGTTGGCCGGCGGCTCGAGGTCGTGCCTGCCAAATGCCGGCACCGGAAATTCGCTCGGCTGTTGGGGATCGAGGTGCGTGGCCTTGTCTGCGCCTGTCAGTTTCTGTTCGTCGATCTTCCGCTGCAGTTCCATAAACGCGTGTAGCAGCGCTTCAGGTCGCGGCGGGCAGCCTGGGATGTAAACATCAACCGGAATGTAGCGATCGATTCCCTTGAGCACGTTATAGCCTTGCTTAAACGGGCCGCCGGAGATCGCGCACGCGCCCATCGAAATCACGTATTTTGGATCGGCCATCTGGTTGTAAAGCCGCACAATTTGTGGCGCCATTTTCTTTGTCACTGTCCCGGCGACGATCATCAGATCAGCCTGGCGGGGAGACGGCCGGAAAACTTCGCCGCCAAATCGGGCAATGTCGTAGCGTGATGCCGCCGTCGCGATCATTTCGATGGCGCAGCAGGCCAGCCCGAATTGAAGCGGCCAGATCGAGTTCTTGCGGCCCCAGTTGTACAGCTCCTGCATCGATGTGACCCAGACTCCCTGCCGTTGCAGTTCAGTGCGTAATGCTTCGTCGATTTGGCTCATGGCCGGGTGAAATGTTAAAAACTTAGAAGGTCAAATCGGATTCGTTGCGTCGCGGCCGCTTTCCCTTTTAACAATTTAATCCTCTTTAACTGTTTTAACCAGCGCTCTAGCGCTCCCATTGCAAACAGCCCTTACCCCACGCCCAAACCAAGCCCTCGATCAGCAGGAATAAGAAAATCAAAATGGCAATGAACGCGCCGAAGGGCAATCCGGTAAACGCGACCGCAAACGGCACAAGAAAAACGGCCTCCACGTCGAAGATCAAAAAAATGATGGCGTAAAGATAGTACTGCGAGCGGAACTGAATGTGTGCTTCACCAACAGACTCGACGCCGCATTCATATATCGCGTTTTTTTCCACGCCTGGTTTTGGCGGGCCAGTGCTACACCAACGAAAACAACGATAAACAAATACGGATTCGGCGTCATTCTCGGAGACTAAATCTTAATGCATCGTTGTGGCCTTCGTCGATGCAACGCTAACAGATAGCCACTCTGTACCTGCCTACTCGCTCGATTTCCTACCAAACCACCGCCGCTTTTTTGGCTTGGCCTCCTCCGGCGGTGCGGGCTCCCCGGCTGGTTTTTCTTCTTTTTCAGCCGGTTCTTCTTCTTTTGCCTCTACCCGCTCCGGTTCGATTTGCTCTGCCTTTGGTTCGGCTGGTTTCTTTTTCCGCTTCTTTTCCTCTGTCGCCTTTTGCTCGACTACCTCTGCCATATCAACCCACTCGATGAAAGCCATGCAGGCAGAGTCGCTCCTGCGATAGCCAAGCTTTACAATGCGCGTATAACCGCCATTGCGTTCCGCTGATCTTGGCGCGATATCGTCGAATAATTTCTTTACCGCATTCCTTTGCCGTAGCGTAGCAAGAGCGGTGCGACGTGCGTGAAGCGATCCATTTTTCCCGAGCGTAACCATTCGCTCGGCAAGCGGTCGAACAGCCCTGGCTTTGGCCAGCGTGGTTTTGATACGTTGATGTTCAATCAACGAGCAAACCTGATTCGCCAACAGCGCTTTGCGGTGCTCAGCCGTGCGCCCAAGCTTGATTGTCTTTTTTTGATGCCTCATCGCAGCGAACAATTCTCAACCAAACGTTATTCTGCCGCAGCCGGTGCGCTTGGTCCGGCGCCATCGCCGCTCACTGGCATATCAATCAAACCAAGATCAAATTTCATACCGAGACTCAAACCAAGGTGTTGTAGCTTATCCTTGATTTCGTTTAATGATTTCTTGCCGAAATTGCGATACTTCAGCATTTCGGCCTCGGTTTTTTGCGCAAGTTGACCAACGGTGGTGATATTTGCGTTATTAAGGCAATTGGCAGCGCGCACACTCAGTTCGATCTCATTCACACTCATATTGAGCAGCTTCTTTAGCTTGAGATTCTCTTCGCTCACCCCAGCCGGCGTCTGATCGAATTCGAGAACTTCCTCGTTGTAGTGGACAAAGATGTCGAGATGGTGCCGCAAAATGGCGGAGGCCTGGAGCAATGCATCATCCGGGGTCAAACGGCCGTCGGTCCAGATTTCCAGAATGAGCTTATCATAATCTGTGCGCTGACCGACACGCGTGTTTTCAATGGCGTACTTGACACGTGTGACCGGTGAAAAGATAGAATCGATGGGGATCAAACCGATGGGCTGATCGGCGCGCTTGTTTTCCTCGGCAGTGGCAAAGCCGCGGCCGACGCGCACGTCAAGCTCAGCATCAAATTTGTGTTTTCGATCCAGTGTGCAGATCAGTTGCTTCGGATTCAGCACTTCAAAACCCTGAATGGTCTGGATGTCGCCGGCCGTCACTTCGCCTTCCTTGTTTGTAACAAGGGACAGTTTCTTCGGCTCGTGATCCTGACCGTCCGCTTTGAACCTTACCTTCTTGAGGTTAAGGACGATGTCGGTCACGTCTTCGACGACGCTCGGCAGCGTCGCAAACTCATGTTGCGCGCCGGTAATTCTTACTGCCGTAATGGACGCGCCTTCCAGAGAGGAAAGCAGAACCCGCCGAAGCGAATTCCCAACGGTGTGACCGTAACCGGCTTCAAACGGCTCGGCGCTAAATTTGGCATAGGTATCTGTGGCCGTGCTCTCGTCTTTGACGAGGGTCTTCGGCATTTCAAAACGACCGTAACGGATTGGCATAACTTAATTGCGGATTTCGGACAGCGGATTGCGGATAATTTCAAAAACTCGCTGCGGAGCCAAGAATAAAGACGATCCCGGCGACTTTGCAAGCGGCATTGACTCGATAGCTTCGCAATAGATTCTTCTCATTAACACCGTGCCTTTAGGCCGGTGAGTCAGCCAAGATGACTAAAAGAGCCGTTTCAGCGGCTTAATGCGACATCCGCGACTGATAAGCCGTTGAAAACGGCTGAATGACTAAGCTTTCACTAGGCACCTGCCTCAAGGCAGGTGTTCATGAGAACGTCATCCCTGCACAATGTCATTCGGCAATTCATTTGCGTTGGTCGACGTCTTCGGAAAATGCGCGGCCAGCACTTTGCCGATTTCCTTGATCGCCTCGACCAGCGCGTGACTGAACTTCTCATTTTGAAAATGCATCCGCATGTTTTCCGTGATTCGCTGCCAGAACACGTCGCCGCATTTCTCGTGGATCGCTTTGTCGCCAATAACGGCGAACTTGTGCGCGCGCGGCGCCACGAAAATCAGCACCGCATTACGCTCGCGCGTCTTGTGCATATCGAGCCGATGAAACTTCCTCTGTGCCGCAACGAGAGGATCACTTTTCAATTTGCCACGCTGGATCAAGACGCGAATCTCACTGGACGTTTTCATTTCCGCCTCGCGGATCGCCTGAACGATCCGATCATGCTCGAGTTTGGTTAGGAATTCTCGCGTTCGCATGTGTCACCAGCTGGAGCCTGCGCCGCCTCCGCCGAAACTGCCGCCGCCACCGCTGAACCCGCTGAACCCACCGCCACCGCCGCCACCAGATGACCAGCCGCCGCCAGTCGGGATAAAGACGGGGCCGCCTCCGCGCGATGAATAGCTATAACCGCCAAGTCTTCGGGTTACTCGGGAAATGATAATCAGCACGATGATGAAGATCAGGAAGGGTAAAAGCTTGAAAGCGCCACCGGCGCGTTGTTGCTCCGCAACAGTCTTTGCCGAGCCTTTGTACTCGCCACGGATCGCCTTGAAGATCAGATCGACCCCTGTTTCGAGGCCCTCCTCATAATTGCCCGCTCGGAACAGTGGCTTGATGTGACGCTCCGTTATGTCGAACGCCGTAGCGTCGGGCAGCGCGCCTTCCAGCCCATAGCCAACCTGGATAAACATCTTGCGATCCTGCGTGAACACAAAGAGCACCACGCCATTCCGGCGCGCCTTTTGCCCAACTCCCCACGCCTGTGCGACGCGCTGAGTGTAATCAGCGACATCCGAATCACTCTGCATTTTCGGAAAAACCGCGACCACCACTTGATCGGACGTTTCCCGCTCGAATTGCGCTAGCTGCTCATTAAGGCGATCGGCGGCCGCCTTTGGAACGACACCAGCATAATCGTTGAAGTAACGATCCGGCTTCGGCGGAATCACTTCCGCCGCGGTTAATGGCGATAACATTAACAGCAGCGCGGCAGCCAGATGGATTGGGGAGCGCACGCTTGTAGCGTGCTGGCGATTGCGTTCCGCAATCGCAAACTTTTTTCTGCTGCATCTATCCATCGAACATTCCCGCCCAATGAAGGATCGTTTCGGCGGAACGCCGAAACCAGCACGCCAGAGGCGTGCGCTCCCCGGAATGTTCGCGCCCATGCGCGTTCGCCTTACGGCGCCGCCGTCGCCGCAGGCGCAGGAGCTGGCGTGCCAAAATTAAACTGCACGGGTGGCGGTTTCTCCGCGCCTGGTTGCGCAGTGAAGAATGGTCTCGGCGCGAAACCGAGCATGCCCGCCACAAAATTTGTGGGGAAACTCCGCACCGCGATGTTGTAGTCTTGCACCGTCCTGTTGAAGTTGCCGCGTTCGACCGAGATCCGGTTCTCGGTTCCTTCCAGTTGCGCCTGCAGACTGAGAAAGTTCTGGTTGGCCTTCAGTTCCGGATAACGCTCAACCACGACCAGTAAACGCGAAAGCGCGTTGCTCAACTGCCCTTGCGCGGCCTGAAATTGCTCGAGTTGCGCCGCATCAGTAGGCGCCTTGTTCGGATCAAGTTGCACGCGCCCAACGCTGGCCCGCGCATTCGTCACTTCGGTGAGAGTCGATTTTTCGAAATTAGCTGCACCTGAAACCGTGTTCACCAGATTCGGAATCAAATCTGCGCGCCTTTGGTAAACGTTTTGCACCTGCGCCCAGCTTTGATCGACAGTTTGCTGCAAGCGTACCAGACGATTGTAAGTGCCAGCAATCGAAATAGCCGCAACTACCACGACGAATAGCACAATGGCGATCACCACGCCGCAACCGATTGCGAATTTGTTCATAAAGAATATGGATAATGCTGACCGATTATTTTTTTAAGACGGGAGTTACCTGCGATGCGACGGCCTTCCATTCGCCGTCCTGTTTCACAAACGTATCCGTCCACACGTATTTTCCACTGAAGTCCTGATTTGTCGCGTGCGCTTTAAGGGAACCCTGGCCCACAACGATTGCCGTATCTCCATAGAAACGCGCTTGCAGATCACCAATATTCAATTCAGCAAATGTAACGTCGTCCGATTCGTAGCTTCTCACGTCCTCTTCTTTGTTGACGATTCTTCCGTCGAACCAGACCACGGTGAAGTCGTCCGCTTCGATTTGTCTTGGGAATGAGCTGTCGCGTTTGAGCCGGGCGTCTGCCCAATCGTGCTGGATTCTCCTGAGCGCCTGCTCGTCCTCAGAATTGTGGTTCATAGTGCCTGATCGTTTGTCAGACCGGCGAGCAAGTCAAACCCTCGCGTAAATCATTAAGGGTGGCCGAGAAGCAGGCTAAGGAAATGCGCATCGGAAAATTTTGCCCCCGATCCCTGGCGCACAACAACGACGTTGAGCGAGGGAATTACATACAAGCGCTGATAGTGCGAACCCAATGCGACCACCATATCGGACGGCGCATCTTTGCAGATGCAAACATTTGTCCATTGCGCGTTCTGCCACGGTAAATCGAGCATTCGTTCCATATCTGCCTCGCGGCCGTTCGGCGCCTGTGAGTTTAACCAAAATGTGAGGCCATATGAGGGATTTGCCTGCGAGCCGGTTAAGGCCTCGCGCAACAAAGCTGCCGGAACAATTTGCTGCCCGTGATAATGGCCATTTCCGAGAAGCAGCTCGCCAAACCGCGCCCATTCGCGCGCGGTCAGTTCAAATCCTGTCGCGGGCAATGGATTGCCGAGAGAGTCCTTTTTGTAGTTAAGGCGATGGAGTCCAAGTCGATTCGACACATGTCCTTCGAAGTACGCGATTGTGCTACGGCCTTTTAATTTCCGACGCAGGAGCTCAGAAAAAACCTGGATATGACTTGGCCCGTAAATGAAAGCCGCGCCAGGTTCAGCAAGCGTCGGCAATTGAATTGCCATGGCGTTCCGGTCTCGAATAGATGCACGCTGAAGATACGATGCACTTTCGATGCCGTCGGTTTGGCTGAGCAACTGCCGAATGGTGATTCTCGATTTGCGTGGATCGTTCTTCCATTCGGTAATCGTGTCTGAGACGACATCATCGAGTCTAAATAATCCGTCGTGCACCGCTGCCAGCGCGGCGACTCCCCAAAAGCTTTTTGTCCCGCTGAAGATCGGCCATCTTCCACTCGCTGAGCCTCCATTCGCGTAATGCTCAAAAACCGTCCGGCGATTTTGCATTACGAGCATGGAGACTCCGCGTTTGCTCTCGGAATATTTTGCTGCGCGCGCACAATCAGAGGGTTGGATCGCTGCAAATAACGATCCCGATGTTAAAACAAATGCGAGCACGAAAGAGACTGGGTAGCGCATGCGTTCCGCATGCTGGCGAGCGCGTCCTCGCGGTCGCGAACTTTCCTTTGGTGCCGCACTATTCACACGGTGTTGCTTTGGGGAAACATTGTTTCGGCGCGACGCCGAAACCAACAGGCCAGAGGCGTGCGCTACCCAGAACCTGTCGTTCCCGCCTGCGTAGATTCGGGAGATTCGGGCGGTGCTACAACTCTCGCCACCGGCAAATTGCGTTTTCGCAATTCTTCGACATTTGGCAGTTCATCAAGATTTCGCAGGCCAAAGTGATCGAGAAAAAACTGCGTTGTTTCATACAGAAGCGGACGTCCCGGGATTTCGGCGCGGCCAGCGATTTTAACCAAACCGCGTTCCATTAATGTTTGCAGCACGCCGTCAATGTTCACGCCGCGGACCGCTTCCACATCAGCGCGCGTGATGGGCTGGCGATACGCGATGATCGCCAGCGTTTCCAGCGCAGGAGCACTCAACCGCGCAGGCTTCGGCGCGGGAAAAAGCTGCCGCACCCATTTCGCAAACGAAGGATCAGTGGCCAACTGCCAGCCTTCCGCTTTTTCAGTCAATTGAAAGGCGCGTCCCTGCTCGATGTACTCGATCTTCAGTTGCTCGAGCGCAGCGGCAACTTCGGCTTCTTTGACACGGGTGAACTCGTTAGACCCAAATTCATCATCCTCCGCGCCTCGGATCGCTGCGGTGATTTCACGAATCGAGAGCGGTTTCTGCGCGCTGAAAAGAAGCGCTTCGATAATTTTCGTCAGTGTCATAAACAAATTAAGCGTGTCATCCTGAGCGAAGCGAAGGACCTCCCACTCGAAGTCTTGGGCACACAAAGTTCATTCGCGTGATCCATCACCATTTGTGAGGTCCTTCACTTCGTTCGGGATGACGACGCGTTTACACATCGAATTTTAGTTAACGCCAATCGCGCTTTGAATCGCCTCCGCGATGCGGTCTGCTTGTTTATCGATCATTTCAAGCTCGCGTCCCTCGATGAGCAGGCGAATTTTGGGCTCCGTCCCTGAATAACGCAGGAGCACGCGGCCTTTGCCAGAAAGCTCTTTCTCAGCCTCGGCGACCAGTTTCATCACGGCAGGCAGCTCGGCCAGCGGGCGTTTTTCTTTTACCGGCAGATTGCGTTGCGCCTGCGGATATTTTTGCAAGCAGCTCTTCAATTTGCTTAAGGGCTGACCGGTCTTGTGCATGATGCGCAAAACTTGCAAGGCCGTAATGATGCCATCGCCAGTGGTCGTGAAATCGCGGAAGATCACGTGACCGCTCTGCTCGCCGCCGAGGTTCAGTTTTTGTTGCACCATCTCCTCAATCACGTAGCGGTCGCCAACCTTCGTGCGCACAACTTTTCCACTGTGTGCCGCGAGCGTCTCATCGAGGCCAAAATTACTCATGACAGTGGCGACAACTGTGTTCCGCTCAAGCCGCCCACTCTCCAAAAGATCGAGAGCGGCAATGGCGAGCATCTCATCGCCATCGACGATCTCGCCGTTCTCATCGCAAAGGAGAACGCGATCGGCATCTCCATCATGCGCAATGCCAACATCGGCCCCGCTAATCTGCACCACACGCTGGATCTCATCCGGATGCATGCTGCCGCAACCGTCGTTGATGTTCATGCCATTAGGCTGGTTGTGCGCCACGGCAACATCAGCTCCCAGCTCGCGCAACACGCATGGAGTCGATTTGTAAGCGGCGCCGTTTGCCACATCCACCGCCACGCGCATTTCCTCGAGCGACATTCCCCGCGGAAAACTTGCCTTTGCAAATTCAACGTAACGACCCAGAGCGTCATCAATACGCGTGGCGCGTCCGATCTTGTTTGCGGTCGGTCGGATGGAATCGATCTCTCCGGTGAAAATAAGCTGCTCGATTTTCTCCTCGATCTGGTCATCCAGCTTGTAACCGTCGTGTCGAAAAAATTTGATGCCGTTGTCCTGATAAGGATTATGCGAAGCCGAAAGGACGATGCCGGCGTCCGCGCGCAGCGAGCGCGTGATGTAAGCAACGCCGGGTGTTGGCAACGGCCCGATGACGAGAACATCTACTCCGAGGGAAGTGATTCCGGCCACCAGCGCGTTTTCGAGCATGTAACCGGAAAGACGCGTGTCTTTGCCCAGAACAATTTTTGGACGCGCGCCGTCAGGCGTCTTGCGTGGATTCATTTGCGCGAACACGTACGCCGCAGCGCGGCCAAGCTTCAGTGCCGTCTCCGCCGTCACGGGTTCCACGTTCGCGACACCGCGCACACCGTCTGTGCCAAATATCTTCTTCTGCTCGGTCACCGGCTAATTGAAACGCTCAAAGAGCGATTCGTAAACGCGAAATTTTGAAAGCATCAAAACTAGCGACGTTCCATTACAAGAGCGATAAGACGAACAGGTCTGAGTTTGGTTTGGCGGTAGTGTCCTAAGTCGCTTCCCTATCTTCAAATTAGGACACTACCGGTTTGGCACACTGCTTGACAAGCGTGCAGCGCATTGTGGTAAAAAGGGACGCGATTTTATTCTCGCGGGTTTATGAAATCTCGGATTCGCATTTTCGTACTTGTCGCCGCAAGCCTGTGTGGGGCGACTTTTTCGGTAAGCGCGCAGGTCAACGTCACGCAGGAGCACAACAATCCTTCCCGGGACGGCGTTTACATCGATGCGGCCTTCACGCCCTCGGCCGCCGCTAACCTCGTGCGTGACCTGAACTTTGACGGCACAATCGTAGGCAACGTTTACGCCCAGCCGCTTTACATCGAGGGCGGACCGAACGGGCCAATGATCATTGCCGTAACAGAATCGAACAACGTTTATGCGCTCAACGCCACCACTGGCACGGTGATTTGGCAGCGCAATCTCGGCACCCCCGTATCGATTAGCCAGCTTTTCTGCGGCAACATCGATCCGATTGGGATCACCGGCACGCCTGTGGTCGACCTCGCTTCCCGATCGCTTTTCTTGGATGCCTTGATCAATGGCCCAACCATAAAGCATTTTATCTATTCATTGAACGTGGATACGGGCAACACGAATGCCGGCTGGCCGGTGGACGTAAACGCCACTGCGAATTACAACGGGATGAGTTTTGTTTCACTCATTCAGGAAGAACGCGGTGCACTGGCGCTTGTAAATGGGATCGTGTACGTGTCCTACTCCGGATACGTGGGCGACTGCCAGAATTACCATGGGTGGGTTGTGGGCATGGATATTAATAACCCTTCCAATGTGCATGCTTGGGCCACAACCGCCGTCGGTGGCGGCATTTGGGGACACGGTGGTGTTGCCAGCGACGGCACCAACATGTTCGTGGTCACGGGTAACCCCTTTAACACAGGCGGTAACTGGATGGGCGGCGAAGCGATCATTCGTTTGCAAGCTGGACCGACCTGGACCGGTCAACCTACCGACTATTGGGCGCCTACCAATTGGTTTTCGCTCGACAATTCAGATACCGATCTTGGTGGCGTCAGCGCCACGATGGTTGACGTGCCCGGAGCTACGCCTTCCCAGCTTGTGCTTGCCTTGGGTAAAGATAGCAATGCTTTTCTGCTGAACCGCAACAATCTCGGTGGTATCACTTC
>WNFS01001067.1_pt1 | contig 20169 bp, 15 predicted proteins | sample 5400141 | NCBI WGS metagenome assembly WNFS01 (sample SAMN13153358, study PRJNA577476) | soil metagenome | isolation source: 60 cm saprolite under Madrone tree | place: USA:California | collected 2016-06-14
TGATCAGGGCGTCGGTCATTCCGTCGGCAAAATATTCCTGCGAAGAATCTCCCGTCAGGTTTTCCAACGGCAACACCGCGATCGCTTCGATTCGCATCGCATGGGCACTGCTGGAGAACCTTCCCTTCCATATGTTCACGGCAAGTCCGAAAAGCAATGACAGAACAAGAGTTGCCGCGCCCCAAGCAGCCCAGCGACTTCGCCACCATGGAGGCAGAGTGCGTGTGGCCGTCACTGATCCAGCCTGGTCATCCCCGGACGGACCTAGTGATTTTCCCCGTGCGGCCAACGAGTCGGGAATGACCTCGCTTTCTACCTGGGAAATGAATCGGTACCCGCGCCTCGGCAGCGTCTCGATAAAGCGTGGAGCTTCCGCTGAATCATTCAGAGCGTCGCGCAACCTGTTGATGGCGTTATTCAAACCGTGATCGAAATCTACGAAAGTGTCAGTGGGCCACAGTTTTTGGCGCAACTCCTCGCGCGTCAATACTTCTCCGGGGCGATCCAGCAACATGGCGAGAATTTGAAAGGGCTGATCTTGCAGTTTGACGCGCAAGCCGTGTTTGCGCAGTTCACCCGATGAAAAATCCGCCTCGAAGGCTCCGAAGCGGACAGCCCGCGACGCCGGGGTGGGTGTAAGCATGAGGAAACGCCGCTTGCCGAAAAGTGTACCACCCTGGAAAGGCCGTGGGGACGAATTCTGACAGGCCGGCGTCGCGACCCAAGCCCTTGCCCACCAATTGGTTCCCTCGGCAGATGCATGTGACATAGGCGAGAGACAGGCGGGATTGACCCTGCTGCGGGCTTCCGCGAAAGTTGCCACACGCGCTGCAATTAAAACAAACGAGGAGGAAACATGAAAACTAGATTCTGGATTCACTCGACGATGCTGGTGGCTGCGTCTGCGATTGCCGCAGCCACGTCCGCGCCCCCTGCTGAGGCGCAACAATTCTCTCCCTGGTCGGCGCCGGTCAACCTCGACAACCTCACAATGAGTGACGGCATCACGCCATGTCCAGACAAGGTCAATTCGACCTCCCCGGACGCTAACGATACGCATCCTGCTTTATCCAAGGACGGCCTGAGCCTCTACTTCGCCTCCACTCGACCGGGCGGATTCCCGGGCGACTACGACCTCTGGGTCGCGCAACGCCCGAGCCTGGACGCTTGCTGGGGAGCGCCGTTGAATGTCGAGGCCGTTAATAGTCCGCAACAAGATTCCGCTCCCAATCTCACTCCCGACGGCCACTGGCTGTACTTCCACAGCACCCGGCCGGGTGGCTGCGGAGGGGCCGATCTGTACGTTTCTCATCGGACGGACATCGGCAACGATCTCGGTTGGGAAAGCCCAATTAACCTGGGCTGCACAATTAACACTAACACGCCTAACCCGCCGGGTTTTGACCAGGCAGGCCCGACATACTTCAAGGACGTTGCAACAGGTATTCATTATCTCTATTTCACGCAAAGGCCCACCGGTGCGCCCGATACCTCTTTCGACATTTACGTCAGCACCTGCAAACCTCCAGCCGGTTCAGCCAGCATCGATCTCGCCACCTGCAATACGCAGGGATTCTGGGGACAGGGAACACCCGTCGATGCGCTGAACTCGCCAGCCCGCGACACGCGAACTGCTATCCGGCGCGACAGCCTCGAAATGATCCTTTCCAGTGGCCGTAGAGGCAGCCTCGCCAGCGAGAACCTGTGGGTTTCCACGCGCCCCGCAATAACGGAGGACCAGAAAAACTGGGCGCCGCCAGAGCCCATCAACTGCGACGACAACACCGCTTTCACAAGCCCAGACACGGGGATCTCCGTCCCCGTCCCCTGCTTACCTTGGAATCCACAGGGGCCGCTCGTCAACTCTGACGTTTTCGACGGCGGCCCAGCCCTCTCCTGGGACGGCACCGAGCTCTACTTCTTCAGGGTTCTCGCGGCTAACAACAACGTCCGTACCTGCACGGTACTCCCCACGAGCCCCGACACAGACACAAGCCCTTACTGCCGAGACCTGTACGTCAGCAAGCGCACCTATATTACAAACACGGTATTAAGTTCGTCCGCGAATCCCTCCGTGTTCGGGCAGTCCGTGACCTTTACTGCGACCGTGAGCGCAGCGTGGGACCTTGCACCAACACCAACAGGTGCGGTGACATTCTCGGATGGAGCCACCAGCCTTGGGACCAGCGCGCTGGCATCCGGCCAAGCGACCTTCACCACGTCCTCGCTTTCGATAGGTTCCCATTCCATTACCGGCCAATACGGCCGGGACCGCATCTCGAGCGGGAGCAGCGACAGCCTGACTCAGAATGTCGAATATGGCGTCTGCCCGCTCTTCGACCAGACCAGATCCGTCAAAAGCGGTGCTACGTTTCCCATCAAGCTCCAGCTCTGCGACACGAACGGCAACGACCTCTCTGCTTCAGTGATCGTCGTCCATGCCACGTCGGTCACCGCGATTTCTGGCGTTCCGGGAACGCTCGATGCCCCAGGCAACGCGAACCCGGATAACGACTTCCGTTTCGACGCCACGCTGGGCCCGACCGGAGGGTATATCTTCAATTTGAGCACCGGCGGCTTGGCTTCCGGGACTTACAGCTTGCAGTTCACCGCAGGCAGCGATCCCGTTACCCACTCCGTGAACTTTGGAGTGAACTGACACTGTTCGGCCCGTCGTCTACCGGCACCTCTACGTCAGCAGGCGCAGCAAGCTTCCCGACTAGGCCAGTGCCGCAGATAAGGCGGCATTCGTCCAAGAGTGTCTTCGATGCAAAAGTTTGAGATTGAGCTTTGGGAACGGGCACGAAATGATTTGGGTGCAGGATTGGGTGCAGCTAAGGAAGGAAGAATGGCTCCGATTTTCTTGTAAGCGACACCAGATAGGGCACTTAGATTTTCAATCATTTCGGCTGTTAACCGAAGGGTTGCTAGTTCCGAATCTAGTCCGGGGAGCCAAGTTCTTGAAATTGAATTGCTTGCGAAATGTCATTCTCGCGTTTTGTTTTCCAAAAATCATAGTGTCATGCAAGAGTGCCGGGCAATAAGGAGCTTTTGCCCCAGCAGCCCTCGGTGCGGTTAGACGCTCTGTGGTCAAAGTGTTGCGAATTGCGATGTGTCGATCCAGAGTTTCCCAACTCCAAGAGGTTTGACGCAAGGCCCGATTTCCTGATCGATCCCTTCTAACTATTTCTTGATGTGTCTCGCCTCCCTCGTGGTTTTCAGGTTCGACTGACGCTCCCTTCCCGCGTCGCCCACGGTAGGATGATTCTAACAGAGCGGAGCCTTAGCGTAAGGTCATCACAGCTTGACGAATAGAAATACCATATTCAATGCTGGTCTTGGGTATGGTATGATGAGGTATTATGGAGACAGCGCGAAAGATCACTGTGGAGGTACCGCTCGAGCTTCTCAAGAAGGCGCGACGAGCCAGCGGTACCGGCATCACCCAGACCGTCCGTACCGGGCTGCAGCTTCTGGCGGCATCGGGCACTTACGCTCGCCTACGCCAACTCCGAGGCAAGGTTCGCTTCACGCGCACGTTAGCAGAACTGAAAGCTGACCGATGATCGCGGCTGATACGAGCACATGGGTTGCCTTTTTAGAAGGCGACGCAGGCCATGATGCACAGCTACTCGATAAGGCGCTGGCAGGATTGCTCATACTTCTCCATTGGGGATACTGGTCAGGACAGTCCTTGAACTAAGCCGCTCACTCCGCCTCGGTGGGTTCGTTTTGCAAAATCGATTTTCCCTGCCCCTTGGGCTTCGGCCGCTTTTGACTGAGCTTCACGAGGACGCCATTCCTGCATCGCGGCACCGCTGAAGCGCTAGGCGCCGGTCTCGCCAGCCGTGACGTTCACAGCCTCAACGGGTGGCTGCTCGGCGTCGGCGCTTGGGTCTGCCGCTGCACTCTCGCGCGCCTTTCGCGCCGCCTGAAGACGCTCGAGATCTTCCATGGCGCGAGACAAGGCGCGGTTCATCGACGTCGCATAGCGCCCCACGCGATCGACGGCCGCGTTGAAGAACGCGCAATCGCGCGAGAATTCCTGCCGCTCAAAGCCCAAGATACGAGCGTAGCGCACGTTCTCCACGACGATCTTTTCGACCAGTATCTCCTCGAGCTTGCCGACCGGCTGATAGCAGTCGCGAATCTCTTGAACGAGGAGCTCTATTTCCGCGACCTCTTCGTCGTCGGCGCCCTGCAGGATCTGCTTGACGAAGATCCCGTGCTTGACTGCGTTCTTCGCGCTGGTCGCTTTGCCTTCCGCCGTCTTGGGGCCGGTCGATTGCTGTGCGTTCCGCCGGTTGGCCTCAATCTTCTTGGACGACACAGATTTGGCCGAGGCCCCTTCGGCGCTCGGACCGGATCCTAGCTCCGCCGGTGTTTGTTGATTTACTTCTTCTGATGACATTTGCATTCTCCTTGAGTTCGCGTAACCGGGCAAACCGCTGGCCTCGCCCCGGCACCGAACCGATGACTCTCACCCAAGAGGGGCGAATACTAATTCTTTTTTAATTGATGTTCGTATTTTATTCGCCATAAAACCCCTGGTTGCCTCTGCCCTTCTAATACTCCGAGCAGAGCGGTCCCAATGAATTGCTGAATTGAAAAATCGGTCGTGCGTTTGGCATCACCTTCGTGCCGCCGCAGGGCGCCCGGCGCCGCCCCCCAAGAGCCTCCACCTGCCAGGAGAATGAGCCAGACCCCTGCGGTCCCAACACTGTGGGACGCACCTCTCCGTTTGCGAGCCAAGAGCTGCATCCCGGCGCCGATGAATCGGAGGCGATATCCAACGCTCTCGGATCCAGATCACGAGAATGCGCTGGATATGCTCAAGCTAATTGATAGCTGATGTAGATTCGAATCGGATGATGGTGAGGGTCTCGTCGAGTGCGCGCTGGACGAAACCGGGTAACAATGAACAGTTCCCCAGGCCAAACTCAAAAGTCGTCCAGTTGTCGAAGTCTTGGGACGTTGCGAGACCCACGAGAAGGTAACGCGCTGCGCAAAGTTTCGCGGCCTCTGAAAGGAAGTTAGCTGGGCTAGATTTGTGCCCGAGTAAGTACTTCATCTTCATCTGGTCGCCGAGCAAGAAGACAGCAAAAGTGAAGGAGTAGTGGCACAGGAAACTCTCCGCAACGTTCGCATAGTGAGCTGAACCCCCTCCTCGCTTTGGTTGCGATCGAAAGTATCAAACATATTTTTTCCTCTACTGCCCCGAAGGGTGGCTCTAGTTTTGACTGCCGGCAGACGCAAACCTGACCGTCGGTCAGTCAGCCTGGTCATAAGAGCCTCTACCCCTCTAATACTGAGAAATGCTTTCAACGCGAACTATCGGTTCGACTTTGTACAAGAGGCTGCCACTACCCGTTCTGCTGCGATTAAGGCCTTGTACTTCAAATACATACAACATGCACTGAACCTTGATCTAGAATTCCAACGACCGTAGTGAGCCCTCGATCGGGTTTCAATCACGGCCGTTCTCCGATGGGGATCCTAGAAAGGCGGCAGGCTCGCGGCTCCCGCTGATGTACCCACTGTGATTGCCTTAGCTCTCCTCGATAAGGCGTACGTTCCAACCGTTTCGGGAATCGATCAAAACCTGCCGGGAATCAGAACTGGGAATGAAGCCTGCTGTGTAGAGAAGTGCGCGCGCACGCGGGAGGGAATCGACTAGAAATGTTGCGTGTCCCCAGATCTTTCCATGGCTTCCTATGCCGCCGACGATCTGGTAGCGGAGTTCTCCGCGCTCGAACGCTTCCTTTGCGCGGTCGAAATGACCGGAGTCGCCCTCGACGGGGATTCGAGGAATTTTGGCATGATTGGCGTCTGCATCTAGGCCTGGCACTTCCCAACGATCGCCTTCTCTCTTGGTTACACCACTGTCGTTCCGCGAGCCTTCAAGAGAGGCCAGTTTCAGCTCCTCCAAGGACACCGGGCGCCAGCCTCCCGCGCAGCCGTTCTCTCGCCGTTCGAGGAAAAACTCCTCGTGCAAGGCAAACGATCCTAGAAACCGGTGTTCGATTACCAGCTGAAAATCGGTTGGGTCCCTTTCGCATGGCCGCATGAGCACCTCTTCAAACTCCAAATCATTCACCCTGAAATTGAGGCGAACCCACTTCAACTTCGATCTGGATCTCATGCTCCTCCTTTGCTCTCGAATCAACCGGGGTGGCAACGAATCTCCCGGGGGCGACTCTCGCACTGAACTCTTAGCGATGCCTTCTGTGGCGGCCCTCGTGACACGCGCTGCACAGAGTTATCAAGTTATTCGCCACATCGTCACCGAGCTGGCTCCTCCGTTTCATGTGATGGATCTGCAAGTTCTGCATGGCACCGCAGTCTTGACACCGCCAGCCGTCTCGTTCGAGAACGTGTCGTCGAAGGATTGCATACTCTTCGGAATCCAGTTTGAGTCTGTTGCGCCCCGGGCGGTGCGACTGCGAATTCGGTGATCTTTGCATACTCAAGTTTACGGTTGAGTTTCCCCAAGACTGGCACCGGCGAGAAAATCTGCACAGATCATCTCCAAGCAATAACCTCTAGACTTATCCGTTCCGAGCATCAGGCCGGCAGTTTCCAGGGCCTTTTCGACGACCGGCAACTGACTCTTGTAAAGTTTGAAATAGATGATCTCCCAAGACTCCGTTTCTTTTCCGGTTAGATGGCGCTCAACTGCGCGTCTGAACTGCTCCTTCGGTAGCTGCCTTGCTTTGTGCACCCAGGGTGCACAAGCAAACTCCGGCCCGTCGCGGCGCGCCACTTTGACAAGCTCCCTTGCCTTCGTCCAGCCGATTTCTTGAAGCTGTGGCTTCGGTACGCGCGTAAGATGTTCGTGGATGGTCATTAAGTAGTAGGCTTTCCGACGAGAGTCCGGGAATCGTTTTTCCAGGAACTCGTCAAACGACTTCAGTCCTTCCAATCTCCAGTATTGCTTCGATCGCACCTCGCATAGATATTCCCCAAGCTCTACAAACCGCGAGTCCTTCTCTTGTTCCTTGGCCTTCTCCCAGCTCAAGATCTCATCGATCTTGCCTAGGACGAACACTGCCCGTCGGCGATTGAGTTCGGGTGCCACCGCTGCCCGCCCGTCAGCCCACAAGCTCGTCAAGCCAATCAAGGTCGCCCGCTCCCGGCTTACGGATGAGTTTTGCCGCTATCAACTGCTCGTTGTTTAGGCAAAGTCCCAGATGGGAACAACTGACGCATCCGTTTTGAGGAAAGCGGATGCCGCTATGCGAATTGAAGTGACCCGCCTCGATCTGATTGATGGTGATCTCTACCAGCCGGCCGAATTCCTGCCGCTGTTCCTCGGAGATCGATGCCTTGAGGTATTGAATCTCGGGAGCATGCTTCCGCACGAAGACGACCAGCGCTACCTCCGAAATGCCACTGATCCACGAGTAGCAGACGAGTTGCGGATCGAGTGAAAGCAAACCTTCCGGGCCTTCTGGGTAGCGACTGCTCGTGGTCTTCCAGTCAATGAGGCAGCGCACACCGTCTATCTCACCCATCGCGTCGAGATAGGCAACAAATTCGCTGCCTCCAGCCAGCGTTCGAAGAAATGTGATCTGGAGATCCTTGCGTGGGTTCAGGATGCGAACCCGATCATCTTGTGCAAACCTTTGGAGCAGATGGACTCCTTGATGCACTAACCGATCCCAAGTCTCTCCCTTTTTGAATTCGAAGGGAGCATCACGGTAAGCCTCCCATTCCTTGAATAGCGCCGCGCTGCAATCCTCTTCGCGGAAGTAAGCTCCCAGAGCATTCTCAAAACACCGGCCAAAGGCCATAGCCGCGCGAGTTTCCTTTTCGCGCCAGCCATCGAGGTAGCGGTAGCGATAGCTGCGGGGGCAGCGGAGATATTGGCTAATTTGAGTGTGGCTATAGACCATCGGAATCTCCCCGTCCGCCCTGTACATGGACGTCATCGATTGACGCGCACGAGAGCACTTCCCATTCGCCAGCTGGTGCGAAGGAATCAAGGTTTTGGTAAGAACGTCCATTCACAATCTTGTGCGAGGTACGAACGACCCCGCGAAGGTTCCTTCAGACGATTTTATCGAAAGCGCGTCAGAGCATCATGCTCACGCGCTGTTCTTTTGTGAAATGCGCGCTTCCAATAAAACACTAACATTTCTGGACCGGGAGGTCTCCGAACCGTTTAGTAATTCAACTTGCGAAGAGCTTAAGCTCGCTTACCTGTGGCGCGACTAGTTCGGGAAGTTCAGTTTGCGAAGGAGGGAGATAAAGCGGGGGTCCGAGCGCAGGGGATCGAGTTCCGGTTCAACCTTGAAAAACACCAGGCCGTTCGACCTGTCGGCGTAAGCCTTCTGTAGCCAGTTCATTGCAAACTCATTCTTGCCCAATCCCAAATACACAGTTGCGACATAGAACGGCGAAACATATTGCTTTTTAGATAGGGCATCGAGCTGTGCCAACAGCTTGAGGGCTTCCGAATGATTTCCGGAAAGAGCATAGGCATGTGCGAGTGCGGAAACCATCAAGGGGCTGGAGTGAGATATTTCGACGGCCCGCCGTAATTCTTCGAGTGCCAAATCGTATTGGCCTTTTTGCTCGTACGCCTGGCCAAGAGTGAGATGCGCCCACTCGTAGGACGGATCCATTTCTAAAGTGTCGCGGAGCTGGGCGATGGAACGGTCATATTCGCGTGCCAAATAAAGTCGCCAGCCAAAACTCGCGTTGATACTGATGGAGAGTGGTTCGAGATCACGCGCTTTCTTTATCTGTTCCAGACTGTCGTCAAAACGCCCCATGGCGATGGAGTACAGCGAGTATCGCTGATAGGCGGTGGCATAACTTGGATCAAGTTGAATGGCCCTCCTGAATCCTTCAGCCGCACCCGCCCAATCCCAGTCGTAATTAAATTTTGCAGTAGCTAGAGATGTTTGAGCCTCGGCGAGGGAAGGATCAATCTGCAGCGCCCGAATGGCGGCGGCTTTGGCCTTGGGTGCCGCCTCGGCGGCAGGAACACTTCCGTAGATGGTAGCGCCGATGATTCCGTAGCAATCGGCCAGGCCCGCGTAAGCCAGAGCATATTGGGGATCCTTGCGCGTCGCGTTTTCGAAATATCGGATTGCTTTTGCGAAGCCCTCGCCAGAACGTTTGTTCCAGTAGTAGCGCCCCTTCAGGTACTCCTCGTACGCCTCGGGGCTGACAGAAGGATTTTTGGCCAGGCGCTCTTTATCTTCCGGGGTGAGATTGATTCGAATCTCGTCCACAATTGCGGCTGAAACGCGATTCTGGAGAGTGAGAACATCGCCAATCGGGCTCTCGTACGTGTCGGCCCAAAGATGACGATCGGTGGAAACCTGCACGAGTTCCGCGGTAATTCTCACGCGGTTTCCCACGCGCATCACGGTTCCCTCTACAACGGCATCTGCGTTCAGCTCATCCGCAATTTGCGAAAGCGGCTTGTGTGTCCCCTTGTAGGCCATCGCTGTGGACCTAGATATCACTCGCAGCGAGCGGATTTTCGCCAAATTCGCGATCAAATCATCGGTCATCCCATCAGCGAAGTAGTCTTGTTCCTTGTCCCCCGAAAGATTCTCGAGCGGCAACACCACGAGCGAACTACTCGGACTTGCTCTCCCCTTGCTGGCGTTCACTCCACGGACATAATGCACAGTGATTCCGGAAATCAGCGCGCTTCCAGCCAGCACCGCAGCCACCAATACGGCAATTCGGGGAAGGGCGAAGTGACTCTTGCGCTGGCCTTCGATAACTTTCCGCAGAAGGCTTGAATTGTCCGGGACAGGTTCCGGAGCGACACCTTCGGTTGGTACCGGGCGCCCAGTGAGTACTTGGACTGAAGCTGAGACGTTCGAGATCGCATTCTTCAATTCAACTGGCGCAATGAAGCGATAGCCTCGTCGTGGTAGCGTCTCGACGTAGCGAGGGTGCTCTGAAGAATCTCCCAAGACTTCGCGTAACTTCATAACCGCATTGTTCAAGCCATGATCAAAGTCCACGAATGTATCTCTAGGCCAAAGCAGCTCACGCAGTTCCTCGCGAGACACGATCTCTCCTGGCCTTTCCAGTAGCATCGCTAGAATTTGGAAGGGCTGTTCGGAGAGCTTCAGTCGCAAGCCATGCTTGCGCAGTTCCCCTGCCTCTATGGCGGCTTCAAAAACGCCGAAGTGCGCGATCCTCGGGGAGCGGTGAGCTCGTTCCATATGGAATCCTGAATGGTGGGAGTATAGCTCCGATCCTGATAGCGTGAAAGCCTACTCTTGACCTCGAGAGCTAACTCTTGCATTTTCAGCGGCAAAGTCGAGGATGTAGAAAGGTTTTCGATTGGATACATCGAGTATTGCGTCCTGTTCTGATTGCGGGCACATTCGCCCGACAACGACGCTGCCGGTTTGTATCGCGGAGCGCTTTTTTGTGGGTGAGTGCTCACTCGGTCCGGACCAAACCGAAACCGCGGGGACGCGCTGGGGGGATCATGATTACAAATAGCGGCTGTAATTCTTCTTTTGCAAAATGGATGTGTGTGTCGCTGCTTTTGACCTCGATGCTCTTCTGTGCCAGTACCACGCGAGGGCAGGTCTCGGGCGCTACGCTCTCGGGACTTGTCACCGATGAAAACGGTGGTCCAGTTCCCGGAGCCAATGTTTCCATCAAAAATCTGGGGACCGGTGTCGCCCGTGATGTGACGACCAATGCGGATGGCTTCTATTCCACGCCGAATCTTAACCCCGGTACCTACGAAGTACGCGTCTCCGCCAAAGGCTTTCAAACCCTTGTACAAAAGGAAATCACACTCAACGTCGGTGCTCAACAGTCCCTCAATCTGAGCTTAAAGGTGGGCCAGCTCACCCAGACCATCGAAGTCAATGCTGCGCTACCCGATGTGCAAACCAGTTCCTCCACCATCAGCGACACTGTTGACTCTAAGACCGTCCGGCAGTTACCTCTGAACGGGCGCGATTGGACCTCCCTCGCCACTCTTGAGCCAGGCGTGGTCAGCATCCCAAACCAAGCCACGACTTCCTTCAATGCAAATAAGGGCAACCGCGGATTCGGAAACCAACTCAGCAACGGCGGGCACCGTGCCAACGAGAACAGCTATCGCGTCAACGCAGTCACCATCAACGACTACTCCAACTCAGCGCCTGGCGGTGCCACAGGCGTTAATCTTGGTGTCGACGCCATTCAGGAGTTTTCCGTTCTTACGAGCAATTACACGGCGGAGTATGGCAGAACCTCCGGCGCCGTCATAAACGGCATCACGAAATCCGGTACTGATCAATTCCATGGGACAGGTTATTTCTTCGATCGCGACAGCATCTTCGACGCCCGCAACTTCTTCGATGGGCCGACGATTTCTCCATTCCGTCGCATTCAATTTGGAGCCTCGGGCGGCACCGCCATCATCAAGGACAAAACGTTTGTGTTCGCTAACTATGAGGGAATCCGCCAAAACTCTTCGTCGTCCGGGACCATTCACGTCCCTTCGCAAGAGGCGCGTAACGGATTGCTGTGCGCCGCCTCGGCCACCAACCCTTGCGCAACTCTTACTCCCGTCACTGTCAGTCCTAAGGTGGCGCCCTATCTTGCCCTGTGGCCTTGTCCTGCGAGCTGCCAGAACGCGACGCTCACCGACGTCGTCAGTTTCAATTCCACCACGCCGAACCGCGCCAGCGAAAACTACTTCATCACCAGACTTGATCACAAATTGACTGCAAAAGACAATGTTTCCGGCAGTTACTTCTTTGATTCAGGCCCGCAAAGCCAGGCCGACCCTCTGGGCAACACCGTTCATCAGGTCTTCTCCCGTCGTCAGATGGTCAGTGCCGAGGAAACGCACATCTTCAGCGCCGCTCTCGCGAACACAATTCGAGGGGGATTTAGCCGCGTGATTGGCGACATCAACAATCCTGTTTCCGGCGATGCGGTCGCCAAAAACTCATCTCTTGCGATCGCTCCAGGCGCCGCCGCCCCTCCTCAGATTCCGGTCTCGGGTCTCACCACGGCTTTTGGTCTAGGCGGCTTCAACAAGTTCAAGCACGCCTGGAACTCCATTCAATTCTACGACGACGCCTTTACGACTCACGGCACTCACTCCATCAAATTCGGGTTCGCTTTCGAGCGCATGCAATACAACATTCTCGAGCAATTGAGTCCCAACGGCCGCATGAACAGCTATTCTCTAGCGGCTTTTCTGACCAACGCGCCTCACAAACTGAACGCCCTCGCACCAGGCGGCTCATTTGAAGTTGGCTTGCGCGAAAGTCTTTTTGCCGGATACATCCAGGATGACTGGCGCTTCCGGCCGAACATTACTCTCAATATAGGTCTGCGGTACGAAATGACCACCCGTCCAACCGATTCCCACACGATCCCCGGTTACACAGTCAACGGATACACGGTTGCGACTGCAGGCTTTCAAGAAATCCAGACTCTCGCCAATTGCACCCCTGGCACAACAGCGTGCGGTCCCGTGGGCACCAACAGTCCAATCTCAAATAACCCCACGACCAAAAATTTCGAACCGCGCATCGGTCTATCCTGGGATCCGTGGAAAAACGGTAAAACCGCAGTCCGCGCTGGATTCGGCATCTTCGATGTGCTACCTCTTCCCTACGAGTTCGGTCTGAATACCGCCGCCACTGCGCCCTTTCAGATTATTGGAGCCGATCCCGGGGCCACTCTAGGAACAGGAACACCGGACACCAATCTCAATTTCAACCGCCAGCAAATTCGTAATCGCATGATTGACCCAAACCCACACCGCGCGGACGTGCTCAACTGGAATCTGAACATCCAGCATGAAATTGCTAATGGCTGGACGGGACTTGTCGGCTATGTGGGCTCCCGCTCCGTCCATCTCTCGGTGGCTTCCGATGACATCAACCTTGTTCAACCCAGCTTCGTCTCTGGCGTGGGTTTTGTCTTTCCATGTGACCCTTCCCAGAACCCGCCCAAGAAGAATTGCTCTAACAATCAAACGGGAACACGCATTGATTCCAACTGGGGAGGTGGCGCAGGCATTCGCCCGGTGATCTTTGATGGCGCCGCTTCCTACAACGCCTTCCAATCGCAACTCAAGAAGGCCTCAACACACGGTGTTCAAGGCCAACTCTCTTATACCTTCGGAAAGTGCCGCGACACCAGTTCGGCTCCGGTAACCGGCGATACCTATCTCAATTCGATTGCCGTGCCACTTCTGCTCGTCAAGAGAGCCAGAGTGGGCGCATGTGATTTCGATATACGCCAGACTCTTACAGGATCGGTCATCTGGGATATTCCCGGCCCGAAATCAGGAGTCGCCCATTTTGTTGGGGGTGGTTGGGCGCTCGGCACAATTGTCACGGCGTCGACCGGAGCACCTTTCACGGTTACAGTCGGCGACGGCAACGATCCGCTGGGCACGGGATTCAACGGCGATTTCTCGATGGACTATGCGAATCTTCTACCGGGCTGCAATCCGACTCATGGAGGCCTGAACTATCTGAATACCGCGTGTTTCACACCCGCAACAGCGCCTGCTTCTCTTGCACCGGCCACGACGGCAAACCCTTTTGGTTGCGCACCTCTGTCCTATACGAACTCCCCAGTCGCTCCCCCCGCCGGGCAGCAGTTCTGTTCCAATGTCCTCGGCAACTCAGGCCGCAACAGATTTTACGGACCACGTCTCACCACCGTGGACTTTTCCATATTCAAAAACACCGGAGTGCCGAGAATATCCGAAACCTTTAACGTTCAATTCCGCGCAGAGTTCTTCAATGTTCTCAATCACACGAACTTCCTCTCGCCGGGATTCCTGAATACCTTTGGTCAGAACAACTCGGCGTTTGATTTTGACGGGAGCTCGCTTCCAACAGCCCTGAATCAAACATCAACTACTTCGAGACAGATTCAGCTAGGGCTTAAGCTGGTTTGGTAATCCCGCAAACTCTAACTTGCGAGGATGTGCCGCAAGGTCCATCCTCGCTCCGTTGCTCAGCTTGCTGCCGCGTGCCCCAGACGATGCCGCCTAGGAACGCCGCCTTCACGGGCTGAGATGGAGAGGCCTCGTCAGCACGAATGGATCCCATGCTCACTTCCCAAGAACGCGAATCCAAGATCTGGTCCGTGGTCCGCGTCTCCAGTGGAAATTTCCTGGAGATGTACGACTTCATGGTGTTTGGTTACTACGCGTCGGCAATTGGCAGAGCATTCTTCCCGAGCGGCAGCCCCTTCGTTTCATTGATGCTTTCCTTGATGACCTTTGGGGCCGGTTTTCTTATGCGTCCCCTTGGCGCTCTTGTGCTGGGAGCCTACACCGACCGTCACGGGCGTCGAGCTGGCTTACTTCTTACGCTGGGCCTGATGTCCTTCGGGATCTTCTCGATCGCTTGCGTGCCCGGTTACGCAACCATCGGCCTGATGGCCCCGCTCCTCGTAGTGATCGGCCGCTTGCTTCAAGGATTTTCCGCCGGGATGGAGTTGGGCGGCGTCTCGGTGTACCTATCGGAGATCGCCACACCCGGTCATAAAGGCTTCTATGTGAGTTGGCAGTCGGGAAGCCAGCAAGTTGCTGTGATGTTCGCGGCCTCCGTGGGAGTCGTCCTGAATTCCATTCTTCCACCGGAGACGATGCAGAACTGGGGGTGGCGTATTCCCTTGCTGCTGGGCTGCATCATCATTCCTTTTCTCTTCAGGCTAAGAAAGTCCCTTGCAGAAACGGAAGAGTTCTTGGCCCGCAAACACAGACCAAGCATTTCAGAAATTGTGCGTTCGCTGAAAAGCAATTGGGCGATCGTCCTGGTCGGCACGTTCATGGTGACGATGACCACGGTGTCGTTCTATATGATCACCGCTTACACGCCCACTTTCGGTAGTTCCGTGCTGCATCTTTCGAGCCTCGATAGTCTCGTTGTGACTCTTTGTGTGGGGGCGTCCAATCTCTTTTGGCTCCCAATCATGGGCGCGCTGTCCGACAGGGTCGGGCGCCGCCCTCTTCTGTTGGGGTGCACAATACTAATGCTGATCACTGCCTACCCGGCGATGCTCTGGCTGGTCAAGGACGCTTCCTTTTCCAGACTACTGGCCGTCGAGCTCTGGCTATCCTTTTATTTACGGCAGCTACAACGGAGCCATGGTCGTTTTCCTGACGGAAATTATGCCCGTCGACGTAAGAACCTCAGGATTCGCTCTGGCATACAGCTTGGCGACAGCGATCTTCGGTGGCTTCACGCCGGCCCTAAGCACATACTTGATTCATGTCTCAGGCAATCGTGCGATTCCCGGATTGTGGTTGTCCTTCGCAGCGGCCTGCGGACTAGCGGCAACTCTGTTTGCCAAACCTCAGAGCGTTGTAACTGACGCAGAACCCGTGGCTGGCTATGGGCTTTAGGCATTCGAGCTCTTCAGGTGAAAGCCCTAACTAAACAGACCGGGAGAGGTGAACTCCGAGGGCTAGATAACCATCCTTGCTCATTGGGGCGGGACCGGCGGAGAAGCAGAATGCGGCGACCCTCCGCGCAATCCAGTCGAACTTCGAATAATGAGGTCGGTTTCCACGTGGTACTCGTGTCCCTTCCGGGACTTTCCATTAATGAGGGCGGTCAGCGCGTTAAATGCTTTTTCGGCCACCTCGGTGCGCGACAATCGAATGGTAGTAAGAGCAGGTTGAGTGAACTGACTAAGATAAATATCGTCAAAGCCAATCAAGGAAATGTCTTCCGGGATCCGCAATTTCGCATTGTATATGGCGCGCAGCGCGCCGATGGCAGTCAGGTCGTTGGAGGCCAAGACGGCTGTGGGTCGTTTAGGAAGCGCGAGCAGCCGTTCCATCGCTGCTTCGCCTCCGTCAATTTTGTGGTCCCCTACCTGGATCAGCGTCTCATCCGGAAGCAGTCCAAAGTGTCCGAACGACTCGAGGAAGGCTGTACGCCGCGTAAGCGCAGAACGCAAGGTTAAGGGACCGCTGATGAAACCAATTCGCTGGTGCTGCAGCTGGACCAGGTGCGCCATTGCCGCACGAATGCCTTTCCCATAGTCCACCCTGATATTGCTGATACGTGAACGGACTTTACCAGTATCCAGGAAAACGATGGGAATTAGCCGCTTTTCCAATTCGGCGACGAGCCCTTCTTCCATTTCCGACGTCATTATGCCCACACCGTCCACCTTCCGCTCCAACATGCGATGAACACAGTGGGACATCCGTTCCGGATCATAGTTCGTGTTGGCCACTAGAACTTCCAGACCCTTCTGTACAGCCATTTCTTCGAAGCATTTCACCAGTTCAGGAAAGAAAGGATTAACAATGTCGGAAATGATGAGGCCCAGTAGTTGACTTCTTCCAGAGACGAGTGCGCGGGCGTATCTATTAGGGTGGTAGCCGAGGGCTCGGACGACATTCCACACCTTGTCGGCAGTCTCCGGGCTGACCGTATTACTGCCATTGATGGTGCGGGAGACCGTGGCGGTAGATACTTTGGCCCGCTTGGCGACCTGGGTGATGTTCATAAGGAAGGCGAGTTGAAAGATATATTATACCGAAAGAAGAAGAAGGCGCACTACGGATCGAATAGTCATTGGATTCGGTCCTCTTCTTGGTCCACGGACCAATCTTTCTCCTCCCGACCGCCTGATTAAGCTACTTCAGGAAACGCGGTAATTCTCAGTTTTGCCGCCCCATAAGGAACCAGCGTTAGCGTCTCCTCCGGCTTGCTGCTTGCCATTGGACTCTGTGGCAATTCTCCGGCCACACCCTGAGTCTCCTGCCACTCTGGAGCCCTCCTCCCTTTAACCTCTATCCGCAAGGGCGCCCCATTCAATGTGAAAACATCCTTGTCGGCGCTTTGCTCCGTCACCTTCAAGGCAGACCCGGCTGTCCTTTCATTGACTTCCAGAGCGTAATTCCAAGGCGACTTAGGCTGAACCTCCCAATCTGCTGTCATACCCCGCGTCCGAAGTCTCTTCCAGTCTGCCGCGACGTTGAGCGAAAAAATAACAGGTCCTCGCTCCACGGCAACTGAGTTGTGATACCAGCGCGTCACACGAGGCTTCATTGGGAAATGAATCTCCACGCGATCGCCTGCTTTCCATTCGCGATTCACAACTGCGAAAGATCCAGCGCGACTTCCGTCCGCGGCTTTCCCATTGACGCGGATACTCGCGTTGTCCGCCCAATGTGGGATCCGCAACTGCATAGGGAAATGCACCGGATGTTCCGGTCGAACCGTAAGCACAACATCGCCACGGAACGGATACAGCGTTTCTTCCTCGATCGTCACCGGCACGCCGCCCCCGACCGTCGTGCGCACTTCGCACGGTGCGTAAATCGCCGCTGCCAACCCTCCGTTTGCATCCGCCATCCACAGGCTCGCCGTAAGTTTCGGCCAACCCTGGTGCATGTTCGCGGTGCAACAACCAAAGTTAGGTTCGAGCCCATACAAATTGGACTCCGGGCCGTTGGTCGTCCAAGGGCGCTGGCTGAGGCTACATTGAATCTGATTTGGTTCCTGGTCGTACTGATGCGCCCACATGTCGTCCGTCAGCGTCCCGGGCAACGCGTTATAGGCGATCTTTTCCAGGCGGTCTCCCAAATCAGCGGTGCCAAGAATCGCCAAACTCTGCTCGAGCGAAAACATCTGCTCGACCACTGCGCACAGCTCGATGCCCTGCGACGGATTCGTGCCCGCGAAGTGTTCGTCCGCGCTGAACATACCATTAGGAATCCCGTGGTGCCGGTCGAGCGCGTCGAGTTGCTGTTGAACGCCGTCGCGATCGCCATCCCGCTTCGAAAAAAGCCACCACAGCGCGGACGCCTTCAGAGCCATGGCGTTATTGACGCCGTGTGTTTGCATGGCGAGATCGGGAATCGCCGCGCCTTCCTTAAATCCCAGCTCTTGAACGCTTATCTTGTGCGTATAGGAAAAGTTCGCAAACTGTTGCCGCCAGTCGTACCCCTGCTTATGCAGCAATTCGGCAAGCTGCAGCAAATCTCGATTCCCGGTGCGATTGTATAGCCACACCACGCTTAGGACTTCATCCTGCCAACGATACTTGCCCCAATCGCGCAGCGGGCGCTTGGGCATCTCGCTGGCTTGAAACGCAAAATAGCGCTCCATCAGTGGAATGACGCGAGAATCACGGGTCGCTTCCTGATATTGGGTCAGCACTTTCAGCATCACCATCCGCGGCCACCAGTCGTCGTTCTTTGCCGGACCAATCATGCCGTTGTCTTGCGGATGCTCTAGCGTCCAGTTCACCCATTTCTCCGCTTTGCCCATCAGCTTCTGATCCTGAAGCTGATAAGCCAGGGGAACCAGTCCGTCCAGAAAATAGGGACCGCGCTCCCAGGACTCACCCTTCCCACCGAGCCATCCGCTGTCGGGCCCTAGATCAGGCCAGAACTCGTCGAGATGACCGCTGAGTCCCGCCGCTTGTATCTCCATTTGCCGCTTCAGCCAACCCTTCGGACGAATCGACGTCAAGGGAAGCGAGTAAAAGCGGCTCGGTCCCAATGGCGCTCGATTCACGACAAGGGAGCTGGAGGCTTTCGCATCAGCGACGCTCGATGCGGCAGCCACCCTTGCGGCGACGGCTGGCGTCGACGCAGCTGCTGCCGCAATTCCTACTGTCTTGAGAAAATCGCGTCTGGTCGAGCGAAGTGACATAGCCAGCACCTCATATAAGATGGAAGCAATCTGCTGCAAGCAATAAATGTAATCGCTTACATAGCAATGCTTTTAGCCCAGTGCTCTGCAATTGTCAAGAACAAGCGCGCGCATCGGACGGCTGTCAATCTGGCTTAACAGGCGCGCTTGGTTCCCTGACCGTAAGGATCTGGTCCGCTTTCACATTTGCAATGGATTGCTTCGTTCCGCTAGGCCAGCGGATCTCCAGATTTGCCGTCGCCGCATGGCCCAGCCCAAAATGCAGGCGCTGATCGTTGCAGGAATAGAAGCTCGATTGCGCAACCACTTCCTGAGCCTGCCGCCTGTTGCCATAAGAGCATATAACTCGCGCACCGATTGCAGTGCGATTAGAGCGCGTCCCGATCAGCTTCAGCTTGAGCCAGTGGTTATTCCCTTTGAGATCGTTGCGCAAAAGCGACGGCGGTTCATTCAAATTCACGATCAGAACATCAACGTCACCGTCATTGTCAAAATCACCGAAAGCGCAGCCTCTACTGGCGTGGACCTCGGAGATTCCTGGGCCCGCATCCAGCAATTCCTCAAACTTAGCGCCTCCCAGATTTCGGAAGATCACCCGCGGCGTTTTAAAGGGATAAGCGGGCACTTTCGATTCCACTTCCGGGTACACATTTCCCGTAACAAAGAAAAGATCGGGATTCCCATCGTTATCGAGATCCACGATGCCGGCGCCCCAACTCACAAATCGTGTTTCGATGCCGAGCCCGGACTGAATCGTGTAGTCTTCGAAATTTCCTTTGCCGTCGTTCAGATAGAGAACGTTGGTGTCATCGGCAAAGTGAGTTTTGAAGATGTCGAGACTGCCGTTCAGAGTCACATCCCCGATGCCCACGCCCATTCCTGCCTGTTCCATGCCGTCTTGGCTAAGCGCCGCGCCGCAGAGAAGAGCAACCTCTTCAAACGTCCCGTCGTGCTTATTGCGAAAGAGCAGGCTAGGTGTTGAATCGCAGGCTACGTAGATGTCCGGCCAGCCATCGTTGTCAAAATCAGCGGCGACGACCGTCATTCCGTAGCCAGGGGAAACCTTGGCGATTCCGGCCTGCTCGCTGACTTCCGTGAAGGTGCCATCCCCATTATTGCGGTAAAGCGAGTGCCGCGAAAACGGCAGGCCCCGTGGACCACAGTTTACGGGAACGTTTTTCCATCTGCAGTTGCTATCCTCGCCGGGCTTTCGTGCGTGCGCGAAATCAAACTCGAGATAGTTAGAGACAAATAGGTCCAGGTGACCGTCGCGGTTGTAATCGACAAAAGAACAACCTGCGCCCCAGCGGACTTGTGAGTCAAGCAGGCCGGCCTGTTTTGTGACATCCGAAAATGTCCCATCGCCGTTGTTCCGGTAAAGCGTATTGTGCCCATAAGAAGTAATAAACAGGTCGTCGAAACCATCGTTGTTGTAATCGCCGACGGTAACCGCTGAGGCCCATCCGGTCCTCAATAGGCCGGCCCTCTCGGTGACATCGGTGAAGGTGCCATCGCGATTATTCTTATAGAG
>WNFS01001068.1_pt1 | contig 20167 bp, 16 predicted proteins | sample 5400141 | NCBI WGS metagenome assembly WNFS01 (sample SAMN13153358, study PRJNA577476) | soil metagenome | isolation source: 60 cm saprolite under Madrone tree | place: USA:California | collected 2016-06-14
CAAAGCGCCTTCATCGCTGAAGAAGCTGCGCAATGCGGCTATTGCCTCAACGGGATGATCATGACGACGAAAGCCTTGCTGGGGCGGAACGCCCATCCGTCCGAACAAGAAGCAGCCGAGGCGCTGAAATACAATCTTTGCCGATGCGGCGCCCATGTTGAAATCCTGCGGGCGGTTATGAGAGCCGCCTCTGAAACGGCAAGGTCGGAGTAGTCATGCCGAATGTTGGAATGCCGGCGGTAACCGCCGGCGCCGGTCCCGATGGAACGTTATCCGTCGTGCGACGATCGCCCAAGGGCACGACAGAGAACTTTCTCGTCCTGACATCGGACGGATCGATTACCGCCTTCAGCGGTCATGTGGATCTTGGAACGGGCATCCGTACTGCTCTGGCACAAATCGTCGCCGAGGAGCTCGATGTAGCGTTCGAGCGCGTCGTCATGTCCCTGGGCGATACCGCACGAACGCCCGATCAGGGCCCGACGATCGCAAGCGAGACCATTCAGATCGCCGCAATACCGATCAGAAACGCGGCTGCCCAGGCCCGTCAATTCCTGGTTGCGCTCGCCGCGGAGCGCTTCGATGTGCAGCTGGACGAACTATCCGTCGAGGACGGACTCGTTCGTCACAGCGGAAACCGCGGCGCGAGTTATGGCGAGTTGATCGCGGGGCAAACATTCGCGATAGAGCTTACCGACAACGTCGCGGTGAAATCCTTTGAGTCATACAAGATCGTGGGCCAACGGGTTCCGCGTGTCGACATTGCTGCAAAGGCCACCGGCGAACTCACCTACGTTCACGACATTCGTGTTCCCGGCATGGTCCATGGACGTGTAGTGCGTCCGCCTTATGCCGGCGTCGATGCAGGAGATTTCGTCGGAAACAGCCTGGTCTCCGTCAACGAGGGATCCGTCGCGGACGTTCCTGGGATGATCGGCGTCGTGACAATCGGGGATTTCGTCGGCGTCATCGCGGAGCGCGAGGAAAACGCGATCAAGGCGGCCGAGCGTCTTGAAGTCGAATGGAAGCCGGCGCCGCCGCTTCCGAACCTGAAGGACGTCGAAACCGCGCTGCGCGCCAACCCGTCGAAGCCCAGGACGCTCATCGACAAGGGTGACGTCGGGGCGGCCATCGCGAAAGCCGATAAGCGGATCAAGGCTAAATATATCTGGCCTTACCAGATGCACGCATCCATCGGGCCTTCATGTTCGGTTGCGGACTATCGGGAAGGCTTCCTCCGCGTTTGGTCCGGTACCCAGAACCCTCACGTGCTCCGCTCTGATCTCGCATTGCTCCTGCAGATGGACGAAGCGACGATCGACATCGTGCGCATGGAGGCAGCCGGCTGCTACGGTCGCAACTGCGCAGACGACGCCTCGGCCGATGCGGCGTTGCTGTCGCGGGCGGCCGGCCGTCCCGTGCGCGTTCAACTAACGCGCGAGCAGGAGCATGTCTGGGAGCCGAAGGGCGCGGGGCAGCTCCTCGAGGTGGATGGTGGCCTCAACGCTGACGGCAGCGTCGCGGCATACGATTTCACGACGCGGTATCCCTCGAACAACTCACCAACGCTCGCGCTTCTGCTCACCAACACCATATCTTCCGTTCCAGAGGTGATCGGGATGGGAGACCGCACCGCCATCCCCCCGTACGAATTCGACTCGATGCGCGTGGTCGTGCACGACATGCCACCGATCGTGCGTGCATCATGGCTCCGGGCCGTCTCGGCGCTACCGAACACGTTCGCGCATGAATCTTATATCGACGAGCTTGCCGCGGAAGTCGGCGTCGACCCGATCGAATATCGTCTGCGCTATTTGAAGGATCAACGAGGAATAGATCTCATCAAGGAGGTCGCCGCGCGGTCCGAATGGACGCCCCGAACTCCGCATCCGAATCAGCTCGGGGACGGCGACGTCGTCTCGGGCCGGGGATTCGCATACGCCCTTCACCTCCACGGCAAGTTTCCAGGTATTGCGGCGGCCTGGTCGGCATGGATCGCCGACGTGACGGTCAACAAGACCACCGGCGACGTCGGCGTGACGCGCGTCGTCATGGGTCAGGACGCCGGCATGGTGATCAATCCTGACGGTGCGCGCCACCAGATACAAGGCAACGTCATACAATCGACGAGCCGGGCGCTGATGGAAGAAGTGTCGTTCGATCGCACGGGCATCGTGAGCCGAGAGTGGGGCGCCTATCCGATCATCAAATTTCCGGACGTCCCTAAGATCGATGTCTTGTTGATGCCGCGCCAGGACCAGCCGCCGCTCGGAATCGGCGAGGCATCCTCGATCCCAAGCGCGGCGGCGATAGCAAATGCTATCTTCGACGCGACCGGCGTGCGTTTCAGGGAATTGCCCTTTACGCCTGACCGCATCAGGGCCGGCTTGTGCGCTGCGGCGTTCGGAGCGCCGTCCAAAGCTAAAAAACGCGGCGGTCTATTTGCCAGGTTGATAGGCGCAAGCGTCGCAGTGGCCGGCTTCGCGACGATGACAATGCCTTGGCGGTCAGCGATCGCGCCGATACCAAGACCTGATGCAACCGTCTATTCGAAGTCGACGATCGAGCGCGGCAAGCAGCTTTCCGCACTAGGCAATTGCGTCGTCTGCCACACGACCGAAGGCGGCGTTGCAAATGCCGGCGGGCTCGCCATCGAGACGCCCTTCGGGACGGTCTACAGCACGAACATCACGCCAGATACAGACACCGGGATCGGAGCATGGTCGTATCCCGCGTTCGAGCGGTCCATGCGGGAGGGTATCCACCGCGACGGACGGCATCTTTATCCGACATTTCCCTACAATCATTTCGCAAAGACGTCGGATGCCGATTTGCAGGCGCTCTATGCTTATCTCATGTCCCAGCCCCCGGTCCGTGCGGAAAATCGCAAGCCGGAATTGTCGTTTCCGTTTGGCGCGCGCCCTCTGGTTGCTGTTTGGAACGCGGCATTTCACAGTGCCGCCGTGCTTCAGCCGGACCCGTCGAAATCTGTGACTTGGAATCGTGGTGCTTATCTTGTGGAAGGGCTTGGCCACTGCGGGGCATGTCATACTCCGCGCAATTTTTTCAGCGCGGAGAGGACGGGGGCGGCTCATCTCGGTGGGGCGATGATCAAGGATTGGGAGGCTCCTACGCTGAACTCCTTGTCGCATGCGCCAATTCCCTGGACGGAGGAAGAGCTGTTTGCCTATCTGCGGACCGGTACGTCCCGCTTTCACGGCGTAGCCGCCGGACCCATGGCGCCCGTCGTCAAGGAGCTTGCGGTTCACCCCGACAGCGACATCAAGGCAATGGCCAACTACATCGCCTCGTTCAATGCCGACAGAGATGATCCGGTAGGGAAGGAAACATTGGCCAAACAGATCGAAACGGCGACAGGCGCAAGATCCATTACGATGTCATCGGTCGGCGAGAGAATCTATGAGGGTGCCTGTGCGGTCTGCCATCAGGCAAGCGCGCCGGAGCTGTTCGGTACGAAACCATCGCTCGCTCTCAACAGCAATCTCCACAGCCAGAGACCGGACAATCTGATCCAGGTGATCCTTCACGGGATTAGCTCACCCGTTTCAAGCGACCTCGGCTACATGCCCGCTTTCAAGTACAGTTTGGATGACGTTCAGGTTGCTGAACTCGTGTTCTACCTGCGGCAACAATTTGCGCCCGAAAAACAAGCCTGGATCCGTGTTTCCGAATCCGTTCGGCGGATCCGAATGAGCCAGTAAGCCAAAGCGACGAAACATGGAATCTCGCGAAGCCGGGCGCGTCGCTATTGTTGCGTCCCGTTCGGGAGGTGTCGTCGCGGCCGGTCGTTGCAGATGAGGCTTGCGCCGGCCACACAGGGCGCCGTCCTAACTGTCGGGTGTCTGGTTCGAAAACGATGCAATGACGAATTCGCCCGCTTCCAGGATATGATCCACCATCGCTCTCCGGGCGCGCGCCGGCTCGCGGTCCTCGAGCGCTTTGAGGATTCGTTCATGCTGGACGATGTTCGACTCAATGCGGAAGCTATTCATTCCGAAGGCCGAAGACAGCATGACGCTCCTCGCATATCCGGATGTCACATCCAGAATGGTGCGGGCGAGATATCGATTGTTCGACGCATCATTGATGGTCTTGTGAAACTTCGCGTTCATGTCGATCCAACGCTGCGCGGCCTGCTCGAACCACTTCGGGTCGGCCCGCGACGGGGAATCCCGATCGCCGCGCAGCTCCTTGACAGCTTGCACGAACTCGTCATGGGAAATTCTAAGGTCCACCAATTGCTGATCGGTGATCCAGCGCGCCGATAGCTGCGCGGCCAAGCCCTCCAGTTCGGCCCTCACCTGGTACATTTCGGATATTTCACGGCTAGAAGGCGCGCGGACCACCGCGCTGCGGCGCTGGGCCTGACTGACGATCCCCTTGGCCTCCAGCCGCGAGAGTGCCTCCCTGATTGGAGTACGGCTTACGTCAAATTGCTGGGCCAGCACTTCCTGCTTCAAGCGTGTTCCCGGCGGGTACTCGCCGGCGACGATCTTGGCCTGGATCCGGTTGGCCAGATCCTCGATAAGCTTCGGAGAAGCTGCTGTTTTCAAGGGAGTTCTGCCTTTCTTCTATGACATATCGGGTAAGGCCGACTCGGTTGCAAAGCAAGCCGGGAGCGGACTCCTTGGCTAAAACGTTAGCACTTCCTGATGAAGCGAATACCATCTATCAAATAATGGCGCTTGACCACGGCATTTTTGGATACAATGATATGAATCTTGGATGTAAATCATGCCGGGAGATAACCATGATTACCGAGAATGCCACACACTTTGCTCCAGAATACAAGCACGTAAACGACATGGAATGGGAAATGGGTCGGTTCAAAAACAAGACTAAATTCCTGTTTCATCCAAACCCCAGCCGGCCGACCGAGCCGAACGCGGGAATCCTTCAATACGAGCCTGGCGCAAACTTTCCGCTTCACAAGCACGACTTCGCTCAAGTCTGGTACATTCTGGAAGGTGAATTCCAGTTCGGTGACACGATCTACAAGTCGGGCACCTTTGCATTCATGCCGGATCCTCATTTCGAGCACGAAATGAAGACGGCGACCGGCGGCAAGATCATCTTCCTTCAGTATCCCGGTCCGACGACCCGCGCGACGCGGATCTACGCAGGCCGCATGAACCACAAGGCCGAGCAAGTAAAGCAGTACGAGCCTGCTGATCTCGATCACTAAGCGTGCGAACCCGGCGCCAATGGAAACCGGCGCCGGGTTTGCCCTGATCGGGCATCTATCGCCGCGATCCGGGCATCGGAATATTCAATGAATATCGTTGGAGGTAGTTGTCATGGGTGCGGTCATTGTCGGCTGTGATGTCGGCGGCACGTTTACGGATCTAATTCTGCATGACCCCTCCAACGGAGGCCTACAGTTGGCAAAGGTCCCGACCACGACCGCCAATCAGGCTCATGGCGTGATCGCTGCGCTCGAAAAGACCGGAATGAGTGCACATGGGGTCGACCTTTTCATTCACGGCACGACCGCGACGACGAACGCCGTACTTGAGCGCAAGCTCGCGAAATGCGGACTGATTACGACTAGGGGCTTCCGGGACGTCCTCGAACTCGGCCGGCGAACACGGCCGAATCCTTACGGTTTGATCGGAACGTTCGAGCCGATCATTCCCCGCGACCTTCGTTTCGAAGTCACGGAGCGTATGGATTCTTCCGGTTCGGTCGTAGATCCCCTTTCCGAAGACGAGGTCCGCGAAGCCGCGAAGAAGCTGCTTACACTCGGCGCCGAGTCCGTCGTCATCCATTTCCTGCATTCCTACGCCAATCCCGATCACGAATTGCGAGCCGCCGAGATCGTCAGGTCGCCGTGGCCCAACGAATACGTCACGGCGGGTCACCAAATCATCGGGGAATGCCGAGAGTACGAGCGCGGCGTGACCGCTGCCGTCAACGGTTCGGTCCAGCCGATCCTCCATCGCTATTTGAACAAGCTCGAAGCCGAGCTCAAGGACCGCGGACTGAAACGCCAGCTTCTGGTCATGCAGGGAAACGGCGGTACGGCATCGTCCTCGATCGTGACCCACGCCGCCGTCCAGACCGTTATGTCGGGCCCCGCCTCAGGCGTGATCGCCGCTGCCAGTACAGCTACAGCTGCCGGATTTTCTAACGTCGTTACCTATGACATGGGCGGCACGTCGACAGACGTCGCTCTGATCCAGGACGGGGTGCCGCTGGTCTCCTCGGAGCTGGAAATAGAATATGCGATGCCCATCCATGTGCCGATGGTGGATGTTCACACCGTTGGTGCCGGAGGAGGTTCGATCGCGCGCGTCGACGAAGCCGGCCTGCTTCAGATCGGGCCAAAGAGCGCCGGAGCCATTCCCGGTCCGATCTGCTTCGGCAGGGGAGGGACCGCACCTACAATCACCGACGCCAATCTGGTCCTGGGCCGGCTAAACCCCGCGCGGCTGCTGGGCGTGCAGAACTTGACAACGATGACCGTTGTGAAAGAGGCCTTGATGGCCCACGTGGGAACTGCGCTGAAGCTTAGCGCGGAACAGTCCGCCGCAGCCGTCGTCCGGGTGGCCAACGATAAGATGGCCGGCGCCATCCGGCTTGTCTCGCTGTCGCGTGGGCATGATCCTCGGGACTTCATCCTTTTGGCATTCGGCGGTGCAGGACCGCTCCATGCGGCCGCGTTGGCGCGCGAGCTTGGTATTCCCAAAGTTCTTATCCCGGCCCGTCCCGGTCTGACGAACGCTTTGGGTTGTCTCGTTGCGGACTTGCGGCATGATTTTGTGCGCACGATCAACAAGCCGCTTTCGATGCTCAACGAAACGGAGCTCGTTTCCGTGCTCGACGCGCATATCGAAGAGGGCAACAACATCCTTCAGCGAGAGAATGTCGAAATCGACAACGTGCAGGTCTTCCACACAGCCGACATGCAGTTCCAGGGTCAGACGCATATCCTGAACGTCGCATTGGCCGGGCGCGCAGTGAAGATTGCCGATCTCGCGAAGGCGTTTGCCGAGGCCTACTGGAACCGCTTCCGGGTTTCATTGCCGGAGATCAAACCCGTGCTTGCCAATCTGCATACCGCCGTGATTGGAAAGAGACAGCCTTTCCCCGTCGACGCTTTGACCTCAAAGACTGCTGCGAAAAACCTGAACGACGCGAAGATCGACGTGAGACGCGTCTGGTTCGAAGACGGATGGCTGTCCACGCCGATTTTCGACCGAGACAGCCTGCCGCTCAACAGCGAATTCCTCGGACCCGCGATTCTGGAGCAACTGGATGCGACGACCGTGATACATCCTGGTGACCGGGCGCACGTCGACGCATTAGGTAATGTGATTATCCATGTTTCGAAGGGATACTGAAGTGACGACAATCGATCCGGTAACGCTTGCGGTCATTCAGAACGGTTTGCAGCAGGTCTGCAACGAGATGGACACCACCTTCGTCCGCGCGGCATTCAGTCCGGTAATCGCCGAAGGGCTCGATCGCTCCGATGGAATCTACCATCGCTCAACCGGCGAGCTCATCGCGCAAGGCGAGTTGGGCCTGCCGATCTTCGTGGGTACGATGCAATTCTCGACGCGCGCCGTAATCGACCGCGCCAAGAACCTCGAGGAAGGCGACATCTTCATTCTGAACGATCCCTATCTCGGCGGCACGCACCTGATGGACGTGAAATTCGTCAAGCCATTCTTCTACAGGGGGCATCTTTTCGCCTGGCTTTCGAACACTGGCCACTGGCCGGATACCGGCGGCATGGTGCCCGGAGGTTTTTCAGCTAAGGCAACCGAAGTCGAACAAGAAGGACTTCGAATTCCTCCGGTGAAGCTCTACAAACGTGGAGTGATCGACGATGAAATACTGTCGATCATCCTCTCAAACATCCGAATAGCTGATCAGCGGATCGGCGATATCAGGGCGCAAGCAGCCGCGCTCGAGATCGGAGAGCGCCGCTTGACCGCGCTGCTCGATCGTTATGGCGCCGACACTGTCGAGCTCGCGATCGAACTTCTCAAGCGGGGCGCCTGCCAGCAGATGAAGGCCAAGATCACCGCAATACCGGATGGCGATTACCGCAGCATTACGATCGTCGATTCCGACGGCGTTGTCGATGAGCCGCTCGAGATCAACCTTTTGATCCGCAAGCGAGGCGAGAGTCTCGAGTTCGACCTTTCGAAATCAAGCGCGCCTTGCCGCGGACCTATGAACAGCGTGATCGCGACCACCAAGTCCGCAATCTACCTCGCGATCAAGCATATCTTCCCGGAGGTCCCGATCAACGCCGGGACGTTCGAACCACTCCACGTGCCGGTGCCGACCGGTACGTTCCTCGATGCACAGTATCCGCGTCCCGTGTCCGGATGTGCCGCCGAAGTCAGCCAGCGCATCGCGGAAGCCGTTTTTCTGGCCCTCGCCGAAGCGCTACCGGAAAGACTGTTCGCTGCGCCCGCCGGCACGAGCGGAAACTTGGCGATAGGCGGCACGGACCCCGAGACCGGCAGCAATTTCGTCATGTACATCGTGACTGGCGGCGGATACGGCGGATCGATGGAGTTCGACGGCATCTCGAACGGATGTTCGACAATAGGCATTGCGAAGACGCCGCCTATCGAGATCCTGGAGCAGCGTTTCCCCGTCCTGTTCAAGGAATTTGCGATAGCCGAAGAGTCTGCCGGCGCGGGAACGCATCGCGGAGGATTCGGTGTTCGCTATTCCATTGCGCTGCGGCGCGGCGAAGCTCGCGCCTCCTTCGTGATGGATCATGGCAGGGTGGGACCGCCTGGCGTCCTCGGCGGCGAGGCCGGCCAGCCGAACCGCATTGTGATTCAACAAGGCGGCAGGACGTTCGTGCCCCTGCACTTGTCGAAGGACCAGGACATTCAACTTCGCGCGGGTGATATCATCAACGTGCAGACGCCCGGCGGCGGAGGCTACGGAAATCCGGCGGATCGACCTGCCAAGCTAACGGCGAAGGATGCGAAGCATGGCTACCGGGCCTTTACATCGACTCCGGGAGCCGCAGATCGTTCTGTTGCCAAGCTGAAGGCAGCTGAATAACTTACATGAGCCGGTCGTCATCGTATCAACATGCCGCCGCTGCTCACAATTGTCTCCCCGGTCATTACTGGGCGCCCTCGCCCTCAACCAGCCAAAGCATCAGAGCAGCGATCTCCGAGGGAGGCGCGGTTCGCCAAGCGGTATCTGGGCAGGAATGATCGCAAAGGTGTTCGACCGTTGCGCGGGATTCCGGTGGCTATTTTTGGATACAATTGCCATAATTGTGGACTCGACTTTTCTAGGACCGGATCCTTTAATGGAACTCCGGCCGATGCCAAAGACGGAAACAACATGGTTGCCAACAATTTCGAAGCCCGTCTCAATGCGCTGGGCCTCACGCTTCCTCAAGCGGTTGTGCCGATAGCGAATTCTAATACCAGGCCGGTGAGATGATGGTCCTCTCTGGTTTTGGCCATTGGAAATCGGATGGCACCTGCATCCAAGGTCACGTGGGAAAAGGGTTCACCGTGGAGGAGGGTTATGCAGCAGCTCGGCTCTGCGGGCTCAGTTTATTAGCAACTCCCCGCCCCAACTTCGGAACGCTCGACGGCGTAGAGCGCATTGTGAAAGCGCTCGGATTCATGGCTTCGCCACCGGACTCCGCCGGCCATTCGAGCGTCATCGACCGCTGCACAGATCTTTTTGTCGACTTGTTCGGTGACGGGGGCGGCCCGTGCGATCGGCGTCGCGTGGTTTTGCGATCGAGATCGAGATCGAGGCCGTGGCCTCGGCGCGCCTGCCTCACACACCGCAGAAGCTAAATCGGAAACGTCCGCAAACTAGAACCAAGCAGAGGGGACTTCAGATGTTAGAACTCAAAAGCGCGAAGCCGGACGTGGGCAAATCTGACATGGCGATCTCGCGGCCGAGCCGCTCTCTCGGGCGAAACCGCTGGGCGTTTGTGCTTGGTACCGTGCTTGCCGTTTTGTGTGCGGCCACCGCGATGGCCCAGACGCCGATCAAGATTGGCGACATCAACAGTTACAGCAACATGGGGCTGTTTACGGAGCCCTATCGCAAGGGTGCCGAGCTCGCTATCGAAGAAATCAACGCCGCCGGTGGCGTCAACGGGCGGCCGCTTCAGGTAATCTTCCGCGACGACGCCGCCAAGGCCGGCGACGCCATCCGCCAGGCCGAGGAACTGACCGCATCGGAGGGGGTCAGCGTGCTCGCCGGCGGCTTCCTCTCCAGCGTCTGCCTCGCCCTCGCGGACTTCGCCCAGCAGCGCAAAGTACCGTTCGTCTGCGGCATTGCGTCCAGCGACGCCATCGTCTGGGAGAAAGGCAACCGCTACACCTTCCAGACCGCAGCCACCACTTACATGAACACACTGGCTCTTGCGGAAATCGCGGCGAAGCTTCCTGCCAAGACATGGGCGACGGTTGCACCTAATTATGAGTACGGCACTTCGAATGTAGCCCGTTTCAAGCAGCACCTCCTGCGCCTGCGCCCGGACGTGAAGTTCGTGGCTGAGCAATGGCCGGCTCTCGGCAAGATCGATCCGGGACCGACCATCGACGCGCTCCTGGCCGCGCAGCCAGACGCAATCTTTAATGCGGAATTCGGCACCGATCTTGTCCGCCTGGTGCGCGAAGCTAATACACGCGGCGCGTTCAAGGGCAAAACAGTGGTGAGCACCCTCACCGGGCAGCCCGAATATCTCGACACGCTGCAGGACGAGACGCCGGAGGGGTGGATCGTTACCGGCTATCCTTGGCAGAGCATCGATACGCCCGAGCACGTGGCGTTTCGTGCCGCCTACGAAAAGAAGTTCAAAGACTATCCCCGCGTGGCATCGATAAACGGTTACATGACCTACAAGGCGATCGCCGCGGCAGTGAAGAAGGCCGGCAGCACGGATCCGGAAAAAATCGTTGACGCGTTCGCCGATCTCACCATTCCGACGCCGTTCGGTCCAATCACTTACCGTGCGGCCGACAATAAATCAACAATCCCTGTGTTCACAGGCAAACTTGCCAAGAAGGATGGCAAGGGCGTGATGGTGGACTGGACCGTTATCGACGGCGCCAAGCTGCTGCCGCCGCCGGCGGAAGTGGCAAAGCTACGCCCGGGCAAGCCGTGACGTCACGGCAACACCTGAAGGTGCACCCACCAGCACAACATCCGCGAGCGCGCCCACACGAGCGCCTAAACGGATATCCAATAGGTAGCGAAGAATCTGACATGCGATATGTACGCAACACGTGGTACCCGCTCGCTTGGTCGCACGACATAACGCGCACGCTCACACGTCGAACCGTCATTGAGCAAAATGTGGTCCTTTACAGATCGAGCGACGGCTCTGTTGTCGCGCTCGACGACTTATGTCCTCACCGCATGCTTCCGCTTTCCCTTGGCCGGTTGAAGGGGGACGCGATCGAGTGCGGTTATCACGGAATGACTTTTGACGGCGCTGGTAAATGCATCCGTGTTCCCGGTCAGAACGTCATTCCAAGGAATGCCGTCGTGCGATCTTATCCGACGGGCGAAAGACTCGGTCTGGTTTGGATCTGGATGGGGGATCCGAAATTAGCGGACCGGAGCAAAATTTTTGATCTTCCCGAGTTTCACGACCCGAACTGGTCGGTCGTCTTCGGTGACGCCCTGCACAATCAGTCCAACTACCTCAACCTGGCTGACAATCTCTGCGATCCTTCACACGTCAGCTTCGTTCATTCCGGTTCATTGGGCAATGCGGCGAGCGAAGACATTCCCGTACAGAGCGAAAGGGATGGCGAGAAGATTTTGGTTTGGCGCTGGGTTCCCGATGCGCCCCCGATCGGAATTTTCCAGAACTATCGCAAATTCAGCGGCAACGTCGATCGTTGGCATTATTATCATTACTATGCACCGTCGATCGCCGTAATCGACTTTGGAACGGCGCCGGCCGGCAGTATTCCTGTAGACGGCGATCGCAACCGGGGAATGCGGATTTTTGCCGGACATTTCATCACGCCCGTCGACGAGCGAACGAGCATCGACCATTGGCTTCATATCCGGAATTTCAATCAAGACGATCCGGATGTCGCGTCGCAGTTGAATAGCGATTTTCGCGCCGTCTTCGACGAAGACAGATTGATTCTCGAAGCGCTGCATCGTGAAGAGGAGGCGCGTCCTGATTTCAAACGGATCAACCTGGCTATCGACGCAGCGCCGAACAAGATGCGCCGTATTGTGGATGATATGATCGCCCGTGATCAGACTCTCGCAAGCCAATGAACATTTTGAGAGCCGCACCGATGACCTCGACTTTCAAGATCGGATGCAACGGACGCGGCGCCCAACAGTCGTCTCTTCGGAATCCGGTTGCGCTGGAAGAAGCGTCCATCGACGAACAATTTCGCCTGGTAAAAGAGGCCGGCGTGTTCGACTACTTCGACCGGCTTCCGTCGGCTGAAAATCTGGATGAATACCGGAAGGCCATGGATAAATACGATCTCCCGGTACTGACGGCGAGCTGGTTTTACCGATTGGGAGAAGAGGACGATTTAATACCGAAAAATCTTCGGATCGCCAAAGAGATAGGTGCATCGCTGCACAATATCATGATCTATACGCATCACGCCGATGGTCATGTTTTGCGCAATGAGGAAATAGTCGATTGTTATCTGCGTACCTATGACGAAGGATTGAAGATCGGAGTCGAGCCGACTTTCGAACTTCATGTCAACATGTGGTCCGAAGATTTTCGTCGCGTAACGCCCGTCGCCACGGAGGTGCAACGACGCGGCGTGCCCTTTAATTTGACGCTCGATTACAGCCACGTAAATTTCAAAATCGGAAACACCGAGGAACAAGATGTATCAGGCGTGCGCGAAGACGTCGAAGGTGGTCGTTTGATTCTGGACCCATTCGAGCCGGGCAACCTATGTGACGAATGGCTATCGATGGGTATCGTGCGCTGGATGCAAGTGCGTTCCGCTGCGCCAAACGGGCCCAGAAATATCTGGTCCAGGTTCAACCCCAACAATGTAATTGCAGCTGTTCCGAACGATACGACAGATACAAACAGAGCGGGCGAACCAGGTCGTGGGATACTATATCCCTTCACAAAGCCCCTTCCCGGTGAGTGGCATTCGGCATGGCATGCCTACAAACTGGAGCCGACAAAGGAAGTCGTGCGAAAAGTCTTGCGGCACCATAAAAATGATCCCGCGAAAAGGCTGAAATTCATCACCACGGAAATGATCAACCTTCCCGACTATGCTCACAACGCCAAATTCTCGTTGATAGGCCAGAATGCAGCGATCGCTCAGTTTGTGCGGGATACTTGGGCCGAAATAGACTCAAGCGTCGCATGAATAACGCAATTTCGAATCCTTGTTAGGAGGCCAGCCATAGGCAGCCGATGAAGACGTCACCGCAGATGGCGTCGTGGTCACTAATGATCAACCTTCCAATGTTTCAACTCGATAAGTGTCTCGATTCATTTCTATCATCTCGACGCTAACTAATATGCGAACTCCCGGTGGGCGTGGCACGTGTCGACGAAGAACGGATGCGATTCGGTTCGCGAGATCCTTCCTGGTTTCCGGTGACCTTCCAGGGAAGAGATAAAACTGAGCGTACACAAAGGCTCGGGTCTCCTCTTGAGTACCAATCTTGTAGTTGGATAAGGCGCTGACACTTGATTTTAGATCGAATTCGTCGCGAATGGCTTCGCTTTCGGCCAGCAGCTCATTGACTTTCGCGAGTATCACGGCTGCGGGAAAGTCGAGCAAGTTATCGGTATAGTCGATTTTTAAGTATGGCATTGAGTGAGCACACATGTGGTCGGTACGAGTGTACGCGTTAGGTACGTCGGCGCAAATCGCAAATTATTTCACAATCAAAAATAGTTCGGATAGCTTGATAGAGTGCTCCACGAAAGAATGTGATGTCAGAGCACCAAAGTTGAACAGGGATCGCGGCGCCGCGTTCCAGCCATAGGTCTCGGTGGGTGGTGGGAAATCCATTCAACCCACAGCATTTGCCGGCGTCGCTTTGAAGCCACTGTTGAGTTGTTATCAATGTCGTAAGCCACGAGCTGTCGCCGCAAATGGTCGCCTCGTCCGAAGCCGTCTCACCGCAACTTGATGAGATCGTTCATATTGGCTTGCGTGGAAGCCAGCCTTCGCATCGGCGTACCGCGGCTAGCGGTGGCCAAGGCCGCTCGAATGCAGTCGCGCACGATCCAGCTTAGATCCGGACGGTGAGCGACGAGATGTTTCGTCGGAATTCCGAAAACACAGTGATGTAGGATGTGCACACCGCGCACGTTTGCGCGGCGAGCATGCAAAAACAATTGTCTGAGGGTTGACGGCATATGCACTTTATGCAAAAAAACTTGTATCCAGTAAATTCGATTTTGCATCCGAAAATTATCAGGACACCGAGGTCACAGAAGCTCAAAGGAGAAAGTTTTCATGATCGCAAGCCATAAGCGGGGTTCGCTGACGGCAGCATTGGTTGGGCTCGCCCTTGGTGGAAACCAAACCTTCGCTCAGACCCGGTTCTCTTACGATCAGATCAAGATCGGAATTCTTACGGACATATCCGATCTCTGCGCCGTTCTCGCCGGACCTGGTTCGGTGGAAGCGGGCGTGAGGTACACAAACGCGGTCGCTTTTGCAGATCAGATTGATCGCCAATCGCTCGGGGGGACGAATACGTGACGATTCAATCGGAACAGATCGAGGGCTGGATCGTCGTCACCGGCGCTGGCAGGGGCATAGGCGCAGGCATCGCGCGACGCCTCTGCGAGCGAGGCGCTTGTGTGATCGTCGCGGACCTCGATCTCGCGGCGGCGGAGGAGACGGCGGCGCGCCTGTGCGGCGATGGACACCGAGCGCAGGCCGGACATGTTGACGTCACTGAAGAGACTTCGGTTGAAGCACTGGGAGATGTGACCGTACGGCTCGGCAATCTTGTCGGCTGGGTCAACAATGCTGGGATTTCCGAGGTCATTCCGCTGACCGACATGTCCGTCGAGGCCTGGGACCACATGATGAGCGTCAACGTCCGCGGTGTCTTTCTCGGCACGCGAGCGGCTGCGAGACGAATGCAGAGCGGCGGAGCTATCGTGAACCTTGCAAGCGTGTCCTCTTTCATTGCGTTTCCTCACCGAAGCCATTATGGCGCATCCAAGGGCGCGGTCGTCGCGTTTACAAAGCACGCAGCGATAGATCTCGCGCCACGGGGTATTCGCGTCAACGCCGTCGGGCCGGGAACGATCGAGAGCCAGATGACCCGGGGTCGCCTCTCGGATCCGGAACAATTGCGATGGACGCTGCAGCGCGTACCTGCCGGTCGAGTTGGCCAGCCGGAAGATATCGGAAACGCCGTGGCGTTCTTGTGTAGTCAGGATGCAGCTTACATCACCGGTGTCGTGTTGATGTGCGATGGCGGCTGGACCGCTGCTGCCTAAACCTTATTCGCTTCTGTTCTATTTGATTCAATCGGAAAGACACAACAATGCCCACCACCGAAAAGCCTCTTGTCGTTATCTCGGGAGCAGCGAAAGGAATCGGGCGGGCCTGTGCGGAGGCATTCCTGGCGACTGGGTGGCACGTTGCGGCGCTTGATTACGATGCCGAGTCGTTGAGCACCTTCGCGGCTGGAAAAAGCAATGTCTCTCCAATCGTGACAGACGTTGCCGATCCGGCATCGGTTGAGGCCGCAACGAGGCAACTGACGCAGCCAGCGCGGGCCCTCGTCAATGCCGCAGGCATTTTTCCTCTTTCGTCACTGGCGACTGCCGACGTCGCAACCTACCGGCGCATCTTTGATATCAACGTGCTTGGAACAGTGTTGCTCAGTCAGGCCATCGCGCGAACGATGCCCGCCGGCGGCGCGATTGTTCATTTCGCGTCGATCAACGCGTTCATGGCCAAGCCGGACCAATTGCTTTACAACGCGTCCAAGGCTGCGGTTGTGAGCCTGACGCGGGGTATGGCTGCGGATCTTGCCGAACGTCGTATACGGGTCAACGCTGTTGCGCCCGGCCCCGTCGATACCGAAGGCTTGCGCGCAATACCCGGACGACTCGAGAAAATTTCCGCTCAGATACCGCTCGGCAGAACCGCGTCTCCCTCGGAGATGGCTGCTCTGGTGCTCTGGCTGGTCGAAGGTGAGGGGGCCCAGTTGATGACCGGGGAGACAGTCGTGAGCAGCGGCGGCATGTTGATGCGATGATGACCGGCCCATGTACCAGGCAGGGATAGATACGGATTACGACGTTGCCCGGCTGGCACCGCTGGATTGCGCGCGCCTCATCAACAGCATCGTCGTTCCGAGACCCATCGCCTGGGTGACGGGTCATGATCGGGACGGCGTGGGTCGGCATTCGACCTCGACAATATCGAACAGGCCCTTACGGAGTGTCCAATGCGACGCCCACCTTTCGGATCCGAACGAGCCCTAGTCCGGTAGGCGTTGCCGGATTTGACCAGGTTAGCACTGCTTGCCGATGGCTTAGCGAGTCCGGTGCGAAGCGCGTAGCTGACACAGATACCAATTTGAATAAGCCGGCCAGGTCGGCACCCCTGAACGGGATGCATACGACTATTTTTTGGATACAAATGCTTTAATTTTGGACTCGATTTTTCTAGGACCTTGTCCTTCAATGGAACCTAGGCAGAAGACGGAAACGCCATGGTCGCCAAAATTTTGAAGCCTGTCTCACTGCGCTGGGGCCTCACCCTTCCTCCGGCGACGCCCAGGCAGGCCGCGACGTCACCGCAACATTGAAGGCGTTTTGCTTATGCACCTCGATGCGCAGACCTTCTTCTCACTGCTTATGAACGGATTGGCCAGCGGTTCGATGCTCTTCATCGTCGCTTGCGGTCTGTCCCTTATCTTTGGGGTGACACAGATCGTCAATTTCGCTCACGGCTCGTTCTACATGTTGGGCGCCTACATCGCCTACACGCTGACGCGCCATTGGGGCGGAAGCGGGTTTGGTTTTTGGACTGGCGTAGCCGTATCGGCTGCACTAACGGGGGTGATCGGCGGGCTCGTCGAAATCATTATCCTCCGGCGCCTCTATAAGGCGCCGGAACTACTTCAATTACTTGCTACGTTCGGCGTTGTACTCGTGGTGCAAGACGTCACACGTTACGTCTGGGGCAATGAAGACCTCATAGGGCCGCGCGTGCCGGGTCTTGCTGCAGCAGTTGAATTCTTCGGCGTCCGTTTCCCGTCCTATAATTTGTTCCTGATGTTGCTAGGGCCTGCGATTCTGGGCCTGTTATGGCTTACGTTTCATCGCACTCGATGGGGCACGCTCGTACGCGCTGCGACCGAGGATCGGGAAATGGTAGGGTCCCTCGGTGTAAACCAGCGTTGGCTGTTCACTTCCGTTTTTGTTCTCGGCTGCGCCTTAGCCGGTCTTGGCGGCGCGGTGCAGTTACCGCGGGATGCCGCTAACTTGGGCATGGACTTTAATCTGCTTACTGAAGCCTTCGTTGTAGTCGTTGTGGGTGGGCTCGGCAGCATCCCCGGTGCCTTTGCAGCGGCGCTGATGATCGGCGTCGTCCAATCGTTCGGCACGCTGCTGATGCCATCCATGACCTTGGTCACAATTTTCGTAGTCATGACCGTGGTGCTAGTGTTTCGGCCCCACGGTCTTGCCGGAAAGCCCCAAGTGCTGGTACGCGATCCGCGGCAGGCTGACGATACAGTGCTGTCGCCCGGCGGCCGGGAGCAATGGACCTACTGGGGATTGGGCATCGCCTTCGTAGTGCTTGCGCCGTTGCTGCTCGGCGACTACGGCGTCACACTGGTGATCGAAGCTCTCATATTCATCCTGTTTGCCGCCAGCCTACATTTCCTCGTGGGGCCGGCCGGCATACTTAGCTTTGGTCATGCCGCTTATTTCGGACTCGGCGCGTATTTCGTTGCACTCGGCGTGAAGTATTTCCACCTACCGTTTATCCCGGCGCTGATCGGTGCGCCGATAGCGGCCGGACTGGGCGCGGCTCTGTTTGGCTGGCTGTGCGTGCGGCTCAGCGGCGTCTACCGCGCGATGCTTACGCTTGCACTTGCGCAAATCGTTTGGTCAGTGGCTTGGCAGTGGATCAGCGTGACAGGAGGCGACAACGGCATTTTGAAGGTGTGGCCGGAAACTTGGGCGCGCAATCACATCGTCTATCTCTATCTCACCTTCGCCATCGTGGCGGCTGCAATCTTTGTCTTGCGCAAGGTGGTTTTCTCACCTTTCGGCTACGCCTTAAGAGCGACGCGGGATTCATCGCCCCGGGCAGATGCCGTCGGCATCAATATTCGACGAACTCAATGGTTTGGCTTCATTCTCGCCGGCGCGGCCGCCGGACTCGCTGGAGCTCTTTACGCTTTCGCCAAAGGCAGTGTGTTCCCGGATGTCGTGTCGATTTCTTTGTCTGTTGATGGCCTCGTCATGCTGCTGCTTGGCGGGTTAGAGAGCATGGCCGGTCCCATCGTCGGCGCCGCCGGTTATCATTGGCTTTTGGCGGAGCTTCAGCGCACCACAGAATTCTGGCGCGCGCCTCTCGGCGTCGTGATCGTGCTTGCCATCATGTTCTTTCCGCGTGGCATTGTCGGGATGCTCCAGAAAATCTGGCCTTTGGTGTGGCGCCGCATGCCGATTTCCAAACGCGTTTCGGTGGGGGACGCGCCATGAGTGTCGCCGGCGAACTCACTGTTCGATCCATCCGGAAGGCCTTTGGTGGCGTGAAAGCGGTGGACGACGTCTCCTTCTTCGTTAATCCGGGCGAGATGGTTGCAATCATTGGCCCCAACGGCGCCGGAAAGTCGACCTGCTTCAATATGCTGGGTGGCCAGATCACGCCGGACGCGGGCGAGATACGTTTCGACGGCCACCTCATCAACGGCCTTGGCCCGTCTAAGATCTGGCGGCTCGGCGTTGGCCGGACATTCCAAATCACCGCTACGTTCCCATCCATGAGCGTGCGCGAGAATTTGCAGATGGTACTGCTGTCGCACCACAAAAAGCTCAGTAGTTCGTGGCGACCTGCTCCATCTTACTTTCTCGATCATGCGGATCGTCTGCTCGATCGCACGGGCTTGCGCGCGCAGGCCCGCCGGCCTTGCGGTGTGCTCTCCTATGGCGATCTAAAGCGCCTAGATCTTGCCATGGCGCTCGGTAATAGCCCTAGGCTGCTGCTGATGGATGAACCAACGGCAGGCATGGCGCCGACCGAGCGTATCGCCATGATGAAGCTGGTACGTAACCTCATGGAGAGCGAAGGGGTCTCCATCCTGTTTACGGAACACGATATGGACGTGGTCTTCGGCCATGCGGACCGCGTTATTGTGCTCAATCGCGGCCAAGTCATCGCTAGCGGGCTGCCCGCCGCCATTCGCGAAGAAAAGCACGTGCAAGATGTGTATCTGGGCGGCGGTACGATGTACGGGGCGGCATAATGCTGACAGTTAGCAACATCAATAGTTTCTACGGCGCCGCGCATATCCTGCACGACGTGTCGCTTACCATTAGCCAGGGCGAGGCCGTCGCATTGTTGGGTCGTAACGGCGCGGGAAAATCGACGCTAATGAAATCAATCATCGGAATTGTCCCGCCGCGTTCGGGTAATATCATGTTCGAAGGGAAGGAAGTGAGCGGGCTCGATCCTTTCGTGATCGCGCGGCGGGGGGTCGGCTTCGTTCCAGAAGATCGACGGATTTTTGTAAGTCTAACTGTCGAGGAAAATCTTGAGGTGGGACGTCGCCACGCCCCGATGGGGCGCGAACCCTGGACGCGCGAAAAGCTCTACTCAATTTTCCCCAATCTCGCTGAAATGCGCGGGCGCCTAGCCGCCCATATGAGTGGCGGCGAGCAGCAGATGCTAACCGTCGCGCGCACACTCATGGGAAACCCCTCTCTCATTCTTCTGGACGAGCCCTCCGAAGGCCTCTCGCCCAAAATCGTCGAGCAGGTCGCGCAAGCAATAATTCACGTCACTGCGTCCGGCATTACGGTTTTACTGTCGGAGCAGAATATGCATTTCGCCAGTTTGGTCTCGGAGCGCGCCTATGTGATCGAGAAGGGCCAGATTAAGTTCTTCGGTACCATCGATAGTCTTCGATCGAACGATGATATCCGCCGAAACTATCTCGCCATTTAAGATCG
>WNFS01001069.1_pt1 | contig 20159 bp, 22 predicted proteins | sample 5400141 | NCBI WGS metagenome assembly WNFS01 (sample SAMN13153358, study PRJNA577476) | soil metagenome | isolation source: 60 cm saprolite under Madrone tree | place: USA:California | collected 2016-06-14
ATACAGTGTGGTCAGCAATGGCCGTGCATCTATTACGGTCGGAGGATTCAGCCTGGTTGCCTACCTGGTGAACTTGAATCAAATTTTCTTTTTTGTCTCGGATCCCAATGTCTTGTTCGGGTTCGGCGAACCCCAGGCCGCTGGTTCGTTCACCAACGGTGCTCTGAAGGGTACGTATGCTGGCTTTGCGACCTTCCCGGCGGCATTCGGTGTGGTCGTCTTCTCCGGCGAGTTCTCGGCAGATGGTGCTACCCCGACGGGCAATATCACCGGTGCCGAGGATATCGGTGTCCCAAGCGGACCGGTCTCTGGCGCAACGTTTAAAGCCACGTACTCCGTAGCGTCATCGCCAACAAATGGCAGAGGAACCATGACGGTCACTTCCGGGACCGGAGGCAACGCCGTCATCTATATGATCTCCGCCTCGAAGTTTGTGGCGGTTTCCCTGAACGATCCCAATCCCGCAGTCTTGATCTTCGAGCTGTCTTCAATTTCTCCCGCCCTCTCCCTTTCCTCGTTGACGCTGAGTCCGACGAGCTTGATTGGTGGCACGCAATCCTCCACGGGCACGGTGACGTTAAGCGGACCGGCCCCGTCTGGCGGCGCGCTCGTTACACTCTCCAGCAGCAACACTGCGGCAGCCAGGGTGCCTGCCAGTGTAACGGTTGCGGCCGGAGCTACCAACGCGACGTTCACGGTCAGCACCAGCACCGTGACTGCATCGACTGCAGTGACCATCTCCGCGGCCTATGGTGGCGTGACTAGGACGGCCTCGATCACCGTGGCGCCTGCGCCTCCTCCAGCCGTCACACTTTCGTCGCTGACGCTGAGTCCGACGAGCGTGATTGGTGGCACACAATCCTCCACGGGCACGGTGACGTTGACCGGAGCAGCTCCTGCGGGGGGAGCCCAAGTCGCGCTCTCCAGCAGCAACACGGCGGCAGCCACGGTGCCTGCCAGTGTAACGGTTGCGGCCGGAGCTACCAGCGTAACCTTCCCGGTCAGCACCAGCACCGTGACTGCATCGACTGCAGTGACCATCTCCGCAGCCTACGGTGGCGTGACAAGAACAGCCTCGATCACCGTGGCGCCTGCGCCTCCTCCAGCCGTCACACTTTCTTCGCTGACGCTGAGTCCGACGAGTGTTATTGGCGGCACACAATCCTCCACGGGCACGGTGACGTTGACCGGAGCAGCTCCTGCAGGGGGAGCCCAAGTCGCGCTCTCCAGCAGCAACACGGCGGCAGCCAGAGTGCCTTCCAGCGTGACGGTTGCGGCCGGAGCCACCAGCGCAACCTTCACGGTCAGCACCAGCGCCGTGACTGCATCGACTGCAGTCACCATCTCCGCGGTCTACGGTGGCGTGACAAGAACAGCCTCGATCACCGTGGCACCTGCGCCTCCTCCACCGGCCAATCTTTCGTCGTTGACACTGAACCCCACGAGCGTTATAGGCGGCCTACAAACTTCCACGGGCACGGTAACGCTCAGCGCACCGGCTCCCGCAGGTGGTGTGACTGTCGCGCTTTCCAGCAGCAATGGCGTGGCCCGCGTGCCTTCCAGCGTGTTCGTTCCGGCCGGAGCCACCAGCGCGAGCTTCACGGTGAACACGTCCATTGTTCTCCTCTCAACTTCCGCCGCGATCTCGGCGTCGTACAACGGCACGACTCGGACGGCGGGTATTTCAGTGCTCTTGTAGCGGGCCGCGCGCTTTGATAGGTGAGCGGCGTTATACCGGCCGGGCCTGGTTATGTGGGGCCGTTGGCCTTTATCCCAAAGACTCGCGACGCGCGGGTGGAAGGAAGTACAGACACGCTAGAAGTCCGGCCGGACAGATGCAAAAGGCTGAGACGAAGTCGGCTGCACTTCGCTTTTAGGAACAAATCTCGAAACCGCGAAAACGCCGCCTCGCCTTGCCATGCTACATTGGCGCTCAGAGGTGGATACGCCCGTAACTCGCTAACGGCCGCCTCCGATAGGGGCAAGGCCTTGGCTTCTGCCGAAGAACTCGTTGCGCGGTTGACGGGCAACAGAGCAAAAATCCTCCGCTACGCGTGGATCCCGCAAGTGCTCGCAGGACTGTCTCTCTTGGGCCTTGGCTATTTCATGGGCCACGCGCATTTTCATCTGATCCGTGAAGGCGTCAAAGCGCCCGGAAGAATCGTCGGCTACAAGCAGGAGAATTTCCGCAGCTCCTCGGGATCATTTTCTTCGACAGGTTATATGCCCATCGTCGAATTCCACACCAACGATCGCTTCGTCCAGTTTCAGGATTGGCTGGGAACCTCAATCGCGGGAAGCAAAAATGTTCCGGTGACTGTCTTGTATGACCCCGCCAATCCCGCGGTAGCCGTGATCGATCGGCCCGTCTGGAACTGGATTCCCTGGGCTCCGATCTTCGCCGCAGGCCTCCTCTTGGTTCTTTCGGCCATCAACGGTTTTTTCCGGTCCCAGCGCTCTCCTGAAATGTAGGGCCGTGGCTTCAGCCCGGCAGCATTTGCTCGTCTTGTGATGGCGGGTCTTCAAACCCGTTCTTTTTCTCTTGAAAAGAAAAAAGAATGGCGGGGACAGCCGGGTCATCTTCCCGAACTCGCCAGCGATTTCAGCCGCTCCTTGTTGATTTTCAGGCGTTAAGTGATTCGTGGACACCAACATTCTGGTTGACGTCTGTGAAGAAAAGATAGGGCTGGCTTTCGCCAGCGGGAGCCGCATGGTTCGGTTTTTGAAGACCGCAGCATTGACTTTCCGGTTCTCCCGCCCCGGATCCTCTATCCCCGCCCGTACCCCATCCCCCTTGCTACAATCTTCCCGTGCCTTCTCCCGATTCCGCCGCGTATCGCGAACTCGTTGTTTCCGCCAGCGATTCTGGCGTGCGTCTCGACCGCTTCGTTGTGGCTCGCTGTCCCGAGCTCAGCCGTACGCGCGCGCAGGAACTCATCGAGTCCGGCCTGGTGCGCATCGATGGGAAAGCAGCAAGCAAAGGCGCGCAGCATCTTCGCGAGGGCCAAAAAATCTCCGTCGAAGTCACGGAGCGCCCGCCCATCGTGGCTGCGGCGGAAGCGATTCCGCTCGATGTGCTTTACGAGGACGACGATGTTATCGCCATCAACAAGCCCGCGGGGATGACCGTTCACGCCGGCTCGGGAAACGTGTCCGGCACACTCGTCAACGCGCTTCTGGGGCGCGGGCAGTTGCTTTCGCAGGCGGGCGATCCGCTGCGGCCGGGAATCGTGCACCGGCTGGACAAGGAAACTTCAGGCGTGATCCTTGTCGCCAAGAACGACGCGGCGCACGCCAAGCTCGGCGAAGCCTTTCGCCAGCGCGCGATCAAGAAAACGTACATCGCGCTGGTGCAGGGCATTCTCGGAGAGAAGAGCGGGCGAATCGAGCTGGCCATCGGGCGCGACCCCATCCACCGCACGCGCATGACGACGCTGCGCAAATCCTGGCACGGAGCGGACATCGCCAATGCGCGCGAGGCCCGCACGGACTGGAGGGCTCTCGCCAAGATCGACGGCGCCACCCTCGTGGAAGTCCAACTCCATACCGGGCGCACGCATCAGATTCGCGTGCACTTCTCCGCGCTGAAACACCCCGTCGTGGGCGACACACTTTACGGGGCGGCCTCGGAAATGCGTATCGGAAAGCTCACGCTGCCGCCGCTGGAGCGTAATTTTCTGCATGCCGCAAAGCTCGGCTTCACGCAGCCGCGAACCGGCGCGTGGATTGAAGTTCGCGCGGTCCTGCCGTTTGAACTCGGCGACTATTTGAAGAAACTTTGTGACGCTGCGGGAGAACCGCAGAGCCGAATTGACGCTGCGCTGGCGGGATACCTATAATCGATGCAAATGCGACGGACAATCACTTCGATCTTTTTGGCGTTGGCGCTGTTGGTCTTTCCTATCGCCGACCGGGCGCAGCAATCTTCACCTGCCAAGCCGCAAGCGTCCTCCCCTGTCACTAAGTCTCAGGCGTCCTCGCCGGACGCCAAGCCTCAAGCGCCCGCACCGGCACAGTCGACAGCACCGAAGCGGGACCCCACTCAACAGAGCGATCAAACGATCAAGACGGTGGTCAACCTCGTCGATGTGCTTTTCACCGTGCTCAACCGGCGAAACAAGCTGGTCCCTGAGCTGGAAAAGGGCGACTTCAAGATTTGGGACGACAAGGCTCCGCAGGAAATCCGTTATTTCAGCAGACAGTCCGATCTGCCTCTGCGCATCGGCATGTTGCTGGACACTTCGAACAGCATCCGCGACCGCATCAAGTTCGAGCAGGACGCTTCCGTCAATTTCCTGTTCAGCGTTTTGCGCCGCAATAAAGATGAAGCTTTTGTGATGACCTTCGACGACGAGCCGCAAATCGTCCAGGGATTCACCGGCGATGCGGGAGCGCTGCGCGACCAGATCACCAAGACGCGCGCGGGCGGCGGCACCGCAATCTACGACGCAATTTATGAAGCGTGCGTGAAAGAACTGAGCCATCCGCCGCGCCCGCCGGGTGATCAGCCGGACGTGGTGCGCCGCGTCATGATTCTCATCAGTGACGGCGAAGATAATTTATCGACGCACACGCGCGCGGACGCCATCGAAATGGCCCAGCGCACCAGCGTGGTCATCTACACGATCAGCACCAGCACGCAATGGATTTCCCTGTCGCAGACCGATCCGAGCAAGATGGGCGACCGCAAGTACCACCTGACGGACGGCGACAAGATTCTCCAGGAACTGGCCGAGGAAACCGGAGGCCGGGCGTTTTTTCCCTATCACGTGGACGACCTCGATCAGTCGTTCCAGGACATCGGCGATGAACTTCGCAACCAGTATTCCATCGCCTATCTTCCGACGAACTACGTCCTCGATGGCCGCTACCACAAGATCCGCATCGAAGTGCCCGAGCACAAGGGCTACCAGGTGCGCGCCCGCCGTGGCTATTTCGCCCGCGCCAACGCCAACGTGCCGCTGACACCGAGCCCCGGCGGCGCCGCTCAGTAATCCATTTTTGAAAAGGCGTGTGCCCCGAATCGAAGGTCAGTGCGGAATGTTTAGCGGGGAATATTGTGCAGTAGCACGGCGTCCGATTCCGAGTGCCCGCGCTTGATCCCTAGCTGCGAGCCGTCTTTCGAAAACGCGTAGCCGGCAATTCGTTCCGCCGCAAAATGCGTCAGTTGCCGGCGCGGAGCTCCATCCAGCGGCTGGATCCACAAATTATCCACGCCTCTTTCGCGCACCACGTAGACAACGGCTTTTCCGGAAGGCAGGAAGGCGAGGCTGGGCAAGCCGCGCTGATCGAATTCGAACGCCGATTTTTTCCCATCCACGAGAGAATACAAAACCAGCATGACCGTGTGATCCGCTTCGCGGACTTCGAAGGTGACGACCGTTTTTCCGTCGGGAGAAAGTGCGTAGGGTTCGGCAGGAGATTTGAGGATTGTTTCAGGCGGGCCACCCTCGATGGGAATTCGTTTGAGAAAATGGTTTTCAGCGGCGTCAAGGTAGTACAACCACCTGCCATCATTGGAACAAGCGGGCACGCGTTCGTTCAGGCCGAGAGTGAGGCGCGTTAAGTTCGTGCCGTTCGAATCGACGCGCCAGAAATTCGCTTCCGCGCCGCCCGACCGGCGGAGCGTTCGAAAGACAACGTAGCGCCCCTTCGCGCAGGAGGTTACCTGATCCATGGGATAGCGTGGTTCGGAGAAAACGACGCGGTCTCCTCCGGCCGGATTCACCATGCGAATGTCCGGACCCTGGGCGACCAGGAGTTGCGCATCCGAAGTCCAATCCCAGCCCCAAGTGGGCAGGTTGGAACGGAGTTTGATGGGAGTCAATCTTTCGGGCGAGTCGGCGGGCGCGATGGCAATTTCAAATTTTCCCAGGACCTGGCTTGCGGCGATGCTTTGGCCGTCCGCTGAAATGCTGGGATGAAGGTAGCCGTTGGTATCGCTAGTCAACAGACGAAAATCTCCCCCGGGATAGGAAACGATACCGAGCTGATCGCGAAGAAAGCCGGTGGCAGCCGTCTGGGCTGAGACAAGCAGAGCGCTGCCGTCTGGAAACCATTCAGGTCCCTTATAAATGCGATCTTTGGTGATAGCCACTGGCTTCGTCTCGCCGCTGGCTGCATCCACGGCAAGGAATCCGCCGAGATCTTGAGGGTTCGGCTGGACGATGGGGATCACGATGGTTTTGCCATCGGGCGACCAGGAAAGCGTCAGGCTATCGGTAAGAACATCTTTGTGGTGGAAGAGATCGCGCTCGAACGAGCCATCGCGCCGCGCGATCTTCAGATCGATCACTGCGGAATCGCCGTGCTGGTGCAAGTAGGCGAAGTGTTGCCCATCGGGAGAAAAGGCAATGGGGCTGTCGACGTCTTTGATGAGCAGACGAGGAGTTCCGCCAAGCATGGGAGCATCGTAGAGGGAAGCGATAGCTTGCTCGGAGTCCTCGCGGCGGACGAAATAGATGTAATTGCCGTCGGGAGAAAAGGTGAGGCCGCTATAGCGCGTGGCCGCGGGGGTGACGACCTGCGTGTTGCTGCCAGTGGGAATGTGGCGGAGCCAGAGGGACTGCAGGCCATTCTCGTCGAGGACGTGGAGCAGGTATTTTCCGTCGGGGGAAATTCTGGCCAGGGACACGTGACCGTTGTTGGTGAGATTTTCGATCGACATTCTTTCGATGGGCAAATCCTTTTTGTGGGGCAGGAGGGAATAGACACCGAAGGCAGCGGCGACGAGCAAGAGGAAAACACCTCCAAGCACGAGGCCCGTGCCGAGCTTGTTCCTGCCGGCTGCGGCGATCAGGATGGAACTGCTCGAAGGCGAACGTGGGGACTGCGGCGCTGCAGTGGATGGCCCTGGAGCAGGCTCCGGGGTGACGACCCGTGGAGAAGAAGACGAAACGGAAGCAACCTTGCCGGAATCGATCTCCCGCTGCAGGCGTTTCAGGTCAGCGCGCAACTCCGCGGCGACCTGGTAGCGGACGTCGCGATCCTTTTCGAGGGCCTTGTTGAGGATGCGCTCGAACTCGGCCGGGACGTTGGGATTGAGGGTGACGGGAGCCACGGGAGCGTTGTGCAAGATGTTGTCGAAGACGACGGCGCTGGTAGTGCCAGGAAAAGGCTGCTTGCCTGTAGCCATTTGGTAGAGCACGCCGCCGAGTGAGAAGAGGTCGCTTCGAGCATCAAGTTCCTCACCGCGCGCTTGCTCGGGTGACATGTAAGAGATGGTGCCGACGGCGGTGCCGGGACTGGTGAGGAGCAGAGTCTCGGGATCGTCGAGGGTTTCGCCGGCCAGGTTTGCGTGGTGCTCGGGAAGAAGTTTGGCGAGGCCAAAATCGAGAATTTTGACGGCGCCGCGCTCGGTGACGAAAATGTTGGCGGGCTTGATGTCGCGGTGGATGATGCCTTTTTTGTGGGCCGCGTCGAGGGCGTCGGCGAGCTGGATGCCGATGTCGATGGTGCGTGGGACCGGGAGCGAACCGAGAGGGATCAATTTGTCGAGGGTTTGCCCTTCGAGCAATTCCATGGCGATGAAGGTCCGGCCATCGTGTTCTTCGATGGCGTGGATGATGCAAATGCCGGGATGATTCAGCGCCGAGGCGGCGCGGGCTTCGCGGAGGAAGCGTTCGAGAGACTGCGGATCGCGGCGCGTGTTTTCCGGGAGAAATTTCAGGGCGACGCGGCGGCCGAGTTTGGTGTCTTCGGCTTCGTAAACGATGCCCATGCCGCCGCTGCCGAGCTTGCGGAGGATTTTGTAGTGGGCGATGGTTTCGTTGAGCATGGGCACGGAGCGAAACGAGGATGGTAGACGGTCGGGGGATTGCGGTCAATTGGTTCGGGGAATAGGCAGTGGGCTAGTTTCCGAGTTGTGGGTCAATCAGGCGAGTGACCGACGAGAAAGCGGCTCAAATCCCAAGCCGGTCTGCGCAGTCCACGGCTATGATATAAACTTTCACTCGGTTGCTGTTTTGTACGAAAGCAGTCCGTCCCGGTGCGCCAAACTTCGAAGAGGTTCCACGCGTGACGCGCTCCGAGCAGGAGGGAGTTTGCATGACACAATCTGATTCGTGGCCGGCTCTGCCGCTCGCCGAATGGAAGGATACCTATGCCACCCTGCACATGTGGACCCAAATCGTTGGGAAAGTCCGCCTGGCGCTCAGCCCGCAGATCAACCATTGGTGGGGATCGACTCTCTACGTCACAGCTCGCGGCTTAACGACCTCACCGATACCCTATAAGAAGGGAGTGTTTGAGGTTAGTTTCGATTTCATCGCTCACACCCTGGAGATTACCACCAGTCTCGGGGAAAGCAGGGCTTTCCGCCTCGTCCCCCGTACCGTTGCGGAATTCTATTCGGAATTCATGGGCGCGCTGCACTCACTTGGCATCGATGTGAAAGTGTGGCCCATGCCCGTGGAAGTGCCTCGGCCTGTTCGCTTCAATCTGGATGAGAGCCATGCGGCATACGATGGCGAATATGCGCATCGCTTCTGGCAGATTCTCGTTAGCGTGGACACCGTTTTCTGGGAATTTCGCTCGCGATTCATTGGCAAGGTCAGCCCCGTCCATTTCTTCTGGGGCAGTTTCGATCTGGCAGTTACGCGCTTTTCGGGGAGACGTGCGCCGGAGCACCCGGGCGCGGACACGATCACCAAAGAAGCTTACTCGCACGAAGTAATAAGCGTGGGATTTTGGCCCGGCGATGGTGAGATCGTGAAGGATGCGGCCTTCTACGCGTATGCCGCGCCAGAGCCGGCGGGATTTAAGGAACAACGCGTGCGCCCGGCGAAGGCTTTCTATAGTGCGGACAAGAGCGAGTTCTTTCTGATGTATGACGATGTTCGATCGTCGGAGACTCCAGGGCAACTATTGCTGGAGTTCTGCCAAAGCACCTACGAGGCAGGAGCAATTCTCGGAAATTGGGATCGTTCGAATTTGGAACGGGCCGCGGTCAGAGCTCGCAACGCATAGCCGGAATCTGTTCCACCGACGCCATCTTCACCTATGGGTGGTGCGTCTCGGAAATTGCTGACCTAGTTCCGAGGGCGCCTGATAATCGAAAACCGGCCCACTACCGGGGAATGGAAGCAGGGGGAAGATGGAAATCAGAAAAGAGGGCAGCCGGATGGGTGCCGGGCGCGATTTCAGCTGATTCGATGGTAAATTCAGAAGTGCAGCCGCTATTTGAGGATGGTCATCTATAGAACGTGCGATACCTGGTGCGAGCGCGGGTGAAAGATGGTTGCCGGCAGTCGCTGATGGAAGCAATCGAGCGCGGATCGTTGGGCGCCGGTTCAGTTGCCGAGAGTGAGTACCTGCGGAACATGAATGAGGCGAGGGTTTGTGCCGACGATACGGTGCGCTGGGTCGAAGTCTGCTACTGTCCCACGCCGCTCCAGGAAGAGCGCCCTTACTGGGAGGAGTATTTTGAGCTGGTGAAGGTGCAGGACGCCCACGACCGGCGCAAATGCCGCGACGAGAACGGCTCCGAGCGTTGGGCCTGCGGAGATTGCGACTGCACCGCGCGGCTCGAAGAAAAGCTAAAAAACACAGGCGAGCCCTTCCTTAAAGAGCTGAACAGTAGGTCCGGCGACCTAACTCGGTAGGACGCGGGAGCAGGCTGACGAAGAGATTGGCTAAGAGCTTCACCACTGAAGCGTACATTAAGGAATACGCCGATGAGACGAAGGGCGATCGATCCGCTTAGCGAGCGCGTCAACGAACTGCTCCGGCGCGCCATGATTCAGGAGCAATACGTAAGCGAGTGGGCGGACCACTCAAGGGGCGCCGGGGCTTGTTCGCGTTAGGGCCGCGCCGCGGCTGTGGAAGGGCGCGTCTCGAGCGCCTTTATGAACTGGTCTGAACGGGAAACCCATCCAAACAAGCATTGGATCAGCAAGAGCGATGCATCGTGGTTACTTGTGGGCAGATTGTGGCCGATCGGCTCGGCGGTACAGTCTTCGAGCAGGACAGGTGAGTAGTCTCTGAAGGTTGCGTCCCTGATGGTGGACTCCACGCACACGGAGGTGGTGCATCCGGTGAAGGCCAGGACTTCAGCGTTCAGGCGCTTGAGGACGCTGTCCAACTCGGTTTGATAAAAGCCGCTGAACCGATTTTTCCAAATAACAATATCATCGGAATGCGGCTTGAGTTCGCTCACAATCTCTGTATTCCACGTGTCACGGATTAAGGTTCGACTTTGCGTTCCGTCCGGTGCTTGGACCGCCTCCCCGAGGTGCATGGCTTGGTGTTTTATCCAGTTTGGAGAATCCTTAGGGCCGGCATCGGATAGGTCGGGGCGAAACCCCATCTTCAGGTAGATAACTTTCATTCCCGCTCTACGGGCGGCGGCGATGACTCTCGCCGTGGGGGCGGCGGCCTTTTGAATCTCTGAGATGTCGATTCCGGCACAATCGAACATTGCCCCCTTCGTTCCAAAGTCATTCTGCATGTCGATCACCAGTAGCGCCGCTCGTTCGGGATCGATGGTGATTGGCTCAGGGCGGGCGTCGGGGAGCATATCTTTCCTCCCTCATTTGAGCGGATTTCCGGCGGGCTAGTGGATCACGCTGAATTCGCAAGATACTCGCAGCCCGAGGTGTGCTGAAACCAAAGAGGAAGGGAGATCCCTCGCTCCCCTGGGAATGACAGGTTAGTGCGGAGGACAGTGGAGGAGGGAAAAAAAGTACTTGACATATGCCCATATGGGAATGTAATGTTGGCTCATGGCGCGGGCAGCGACAACTTCGGATGCGTTCAATGCGGTGGCGGAGCCGCGGCGGCGGGCAATCCTGAACTATCTTGCCCTGCAAGAACGGCCCGTGGGGGAGATTGTAGACTCGCTGGGGCTGGAGCAGCCGTCGGTTTCGAAACACCTGCGCGTTTTGCTCGAGGTGGGCCTTGTCAACGTGCGGCGCGACGGCCGGCACATGCTGTATCGAACGAACGCGGAAGCGATCCGGCCCCTTCACGAGTGGACGGAAACGTTTGAGCGATACTGGCGTCATCAATTAAGCCGCGTGAAAGAACGCGCCGAGCGGAAAAGCAATGCGTCAAACGACGCGGGACCGGATTTCACTTCAAGGAGGAAAAATGATCACGACCGCAACAAGAATTGAGGATTTGACGCTGGGCATTACGGAAGAAATCCGTGTTCGCGCGCCGCTGGAGGCGACGTTTGCGGCGCTGTTGGAGCAACTTGGACCGTTCAACGAAACGACTGAAGCCAAACCCATGCCGATGAAGCTCGAGGCGTGGCCGGGCGGCAGGTGGTACCGCGACCTGGGCGACAACAACGGCCACTTCTGGGGAGTGGTGCAGGCCATCAAGCGGCCGACGTTGCTCGAGATTACCGGGCCGTTGTTCATGTCCTATCCGGTCGTGTCGAATCTGCAGTACCGCTTGAACGAGATAGATGGCGGAACATTGATCGTTTTTCATCACACGGCGCTTGGACTGATTTTAGACGATCACCGGAAAGGAGTCACCGGGGGCTGGAAGCACATCCATGAAGGCGTTCGGAAGCGGGCGGAGGCGTCGCGTTTGCGGTGAACGGCAATGCGGTGGGCGTCGTCCCGGCGAGGGGAAGAAGTTATGTGTGCATTTTGTATGGCCAGTGCGGCGCTGATGGTCGGCAGCCTGATGTCGGCCGGCGGATTGAGCACGCTCGTGGTGATGAAGTTGGGCGCGAAGAAGGGCACAAAGAAACTATTCCAGAAGTCAAATCCAAAGGAGGAAAAATGGGCGAAGTAACGAACGAACAAGTTAATTTGATGTTGCGTCTGTATGAGGACCGGCGCGAGCTCCGGCTGCGCGAGGCGCGTGATTGGTTCTCGGCCAACTTCCACGTGAAAACTGCGGACGACTTGATGCGCGTGTGTCCTCCCGGCAGCAAGGAAAACACCAACATGCGCATGGTGCTCGGTTATTGGGAAATGGTGGCGAGCATCGTAAACCGCGGTCTTATCGACGAAGACTTCTTCTTCGAAAGCAACGGGGAGCAATGGGCCGTTTGGGAACAGGTGAAGCCGGTGATCGGAGCGTGGCGCACGATGTTCAGCAGCCCGCACTTCCTCGGCAATCTGGAAAGACAGTGCCAGCGCCTCGAGGCTTGGAGGGAAAAGCGCAGCCCCGGGTCCAACGATGCCATTCGCAAAGTGCTCGCACAAATGCAACAGGCAAGCCAAGCGCCCAAGGCGCAGGCCGCGAGCAGCTAGAAGTTCAGGCTCGAAGTTCCCTCTATTTTCGGTGAACGGCCAGTGAATGCGGGAGTTTGTTTTGGGCAAGATACCACGGACTCCCGCATTCACTGAACGCCCTTCCTGCTACGCCCTTCCTGCTACGGAATTCGTGGGGACATCTGTCTTTGCACGAGAGTGGACAATCATAAAAGGAGAACTGGCCATGACAAAGAGCGCGATGGAACATTCGAAAGTTGTGTCGCAAGCGAAATGGCTTGAGGCGCGCAAGGAGCTGCTGAAGAAGGAGAAGGAGTTCTCGCGGCTGCGTGATCAACTGAGCGAGCAACGCCGGGAGCTGCCCTGGGAGAAGGTAGAGAAGCCATACATGTTCGATGGGCCGAAAGGGAAGGAATCGCTGGCCGAGCTTTTCGGCGGCAGGAGCCAGCTGATTGTGTATCACTTCATGCTCGGTCCGGACTGGAAGGAAGGCTGCCCGAGCTGCTCGTTCATTTCGGACCATATCGACGGCAGCTTGGTGCATCTTGCGGCGCGAGACGTCAGGCTGGTGGTGGTTTCGCGGGCGCCGCTGACACAGATCGAGGCCTTCAAGAAGCGCATGGGCTGGCGGTTCCATTGGGTGTCATCCAATGCGACCGACTTCAACTACGACTATCAGGTGTCGATGACGAAGGAGGAGCTCGAGAAAGGCCAGGTGTACTACAACTATTCCATGCAGAAATTCCCAAGCGAGGAACGGCCCGGCACGAGCGTGTTCTACAAAGATGGGGCCGGCAACATCTTCCACACCTATTCGAGCTACGCTCGCGGGCTGGACATCCTCATCGGGGCGTACAACTGGCTGGACCTTACGCCAAAGGGGCGCGACGAAGCAGGGTTGAAGCACGGGATGGAGTGGGTGCGGCACCATGACAAGTATGGCGAAAACTACGAAGTGGACGCGAAGGCGGCGTACGTGCAGCCCGCTAAGGCCTAAGACTCCACCGCCGATTGCTGCGAGCAAAATCGCTGATAATTCATTCGGGCTGCTTCGAAGTTATATCCAGCGCCTTGGGCGGCAACACGGACGCCGCGCATTTGGTGCGGGAACCAGCCTTCCGCGTTGCCGCCTAATACTTCAGAAGGCTCACCCTTTTGGGGCGTAGTAGCCTTTGCGGGCGAGTACCTTCAGGTCGTGCTCGGTAGTTTCCACTTTGACTTTGCGGAATTTTCCGTCCTGGGCCGAGTTCGTCGGATAGTAGCCCAGCGTATACTGGCTGCGGAGCTCCTGGGAAATCTCGTCAAAGGCTTCCATCAGTTTCTTTTCCGACCGAACGGAGATCATGCGTCCGCCGGTTTCCTCCGCGAGTTTGTGCGCCACTCCCGGGTTGCCGCCATATCGCGGGTCCACCACCAGCAGAATGTGAATCACCGTGTCCGTCCGCTGGGCCGCTTCGATCGCTTCCTCCAACCTTACCTTGCTTCCCGTGTCATCCGCGTCTGTGACGATAACGATTGCTTTGCGCCCGGCCTCAGTAGCGAGTTTCTCGCTGCACGCCAGGTAAATGGCGTCGTAGAGGGCCGTGCCCGTGATTTGCCGCGATCCGATCGGACCGGGATTTCCGCCCATGGATCCCTGGTCCGGCGCGTTGATTCTGCTCTTTCGAATGGCGCGCTCCAGTTGGCCGCGCTCGTCCGTGAAATCCGAGAGCAGATCGACATTGGCATCGAAGGACATCACCAGCGCTTCATCGCCCTTGCGGATGATGCGGCCGATGAACTGGCTCCCCGCGTCCTGAATGGCGCTAAGCATGTCTTGCTCGCTGGCTGAGGTATCGAGCAGCAACGCCAGCGTGATCGGCAGGGCCACTTCTCTAGAAAAGAAGGCGATTTTCTGTTCCTGATTGTCTTCGGAAATCCTGAAGTCTTCCTGCTTGAGCGTGGGCACGATCCTCTTGCTCTTATCGCGCACGGTTGCAAACAGGTTCACCAGGTTTACTTGGGACTTGATCGTGCCGCCTTGTGGGGCAGGCTCCTGGGGCATGGCCGGAAGGGCCAAAATCACCGCAACCGTTGCCGTCGCGCATTGCATCAAAAACTTATGCATCGAACGCATGTATACTTTCCTTGGCGAGAGATGCCCGGCCGGAAAAACCCCGCGGGGGTACTGCCGCTCTGTAGGATGCCGCGAAGCGGTGCGATGGATGCGTGGCCAAAATCATTCGCGGGGATAATTTCATTACGAAGTTTGGCTTGAGGACTATGAAAAGTCTACGAAAAACGGTGTTGACGGTGGCTACGCTGCTACTGGCCGGGTCTTTCGCGGAGCTGAAGGCGGCGCAGCCGCCTCAGGACAAGGACAGCGCCGGCAGCGCTTCCCCTGCGCAGGATACGCCATCCTCCCCGCAACAGACCGGCGTGCAGACGAGGATCAGGATTCCCGTGGATCAAGTTATCGTCCCCGTGACGGTGAAGGACGTGGGGGGAAGGCTCGTCCCAGACCTGCGGCGAGACGAATTTCGCATTTTTGAAGACAACATCGAACAGAAAATCGCCTCCTTCCGGGCGGATGCGGTTCCCATTTCCATGGTCGTGCTCATCGACAACGACTTGAAATCCAAGGACGCCAAGCAGGTCGGGGACAGCCTTCGCGCCGTTGTTGCCGGCCTGAGCCTCAACGATGAGGCCTGGGTATGCCGCTTTGACCAGTTCTTCCACCCAGGCAAGGGTTTCATCAGCGACCAGGACAAACTCCTCACCGAGTTGAAGCGCACGCATCTCGACGAGGAAACTTCCGCCGGGCCTTCAAGTCCGGCCGTTAATAATGGGCCCTCGATCAATGGTCACTCCGCAGCCGGGGACGCGCCGAACATCACGGGAGGGCTTGTGAACATCAAGGGCCAGCCCACCAAAGCGCTGGACGACGCGGTGTATGCCGCGGCTCAGTTGTTGAAGGATCGCGACCGCGAACGCCGGAAGATTATTTTCCTGATTTCCGATGGCGTGAACGGGGCCAAATTCAATGTGAATAACTACGATACCGTGCTGAAGGAGCTGTTGCGCTACAACATCGCGATCTACGGTGTCGGCGTGGGCAGCGCTTTTTTCGAGCGGCGATTCGAACGGCTTTCCAAATACGCTCATGACACGGGCGGCGACGTCTACTATGGTTTGAAGAGCCGGGCGATGGAGGAGCTGTATTCCCGGGTCACGGAAGAGGCTCGCAACCAGTACACCCTGGCCTATGCGCCTAGCGGCACGGACCGCGGGGTGGAATACCATTCCATCGAGGTCCGCGTGAGGCGCGAAGGGCTTACCATCCTGACCCGCGAGGGCTACTACGCCGGGGCCACCCCGAGATAGCCGGTTTTTCTTTTTCAATGCAAATTGTCTTGACTCTTGCGCACGCCGCCCGTATATGGAGTCAAGGCGAGTGGCGGGCCGCGACGCCCGTCATCCGCTGAACCTGAGGAGGAAATTCGAATGAAGAAAAAGGGCAAGAAGGACGAGAAAAAGGGGCCGAAAAAAGGGAAGTAGGACGTCTCCAACAGGATTCGACAGCTCGGGCGCCCTGACGCAGGTTGGGGCGCCCTTTTTCTTTTTCCGGGCAACTGCTGATAAGAATCAGAAGAATTCCGTTGCGTGCGCTCAAACGCTCAGGGCTTCTTCATGCGCCGGGCAGATGGGCTTGTAGGCGCAATTGCGGCAGACGAAACCTCGTTTCGCCGGGAATTCTCCCGCGCGAATGTCAGCTGCGGCTTCTTGCACGACTCTCTGTGCTTCATCCAATTGCTTGGCGTCGCGCGTGGTTTCCTGCCGCTGATTGTTCTCCAAATAATGAAACACCAGCCGCACGGGCTCCAGCTCCAAAATCTCCTTCACCGCCAGCGCATACAAGCTCAGTTGTAAGTCTTTCTTGGCGTCCGCATCTTTTTTCGGACGTCCCGTCTTGTAATCGACGATTTCCACGTCTCGCTTGTTCCCTAGCGCATTGATCTGGTCGATGCGCCCCTTGATGATGACGTTGTTGTCGAGGGGCAATTCGAATGTCTTCTCCTGCTCCAACGCTTGCGGGAGTTCCGCCATCGTGCCAGCATGAAACGCGCGCAACTGCTCCAGCCCATCCTTTTTGTATTCCTCTTCCTGATATTCATCTTCAAATCCCTTCGAGTTCCATTCCGTCTCGAAGATTCTTTGCACTTCGTCGAAGGCCAGCTTCACTCCCTTCCGCAATTGATCCACAAAACGCTTGATCGTCGTGTGCATCACGGCCCCAAAAGTCATCGCCGCCTTGGGGCCTTCCCGGAGCGACCACAAATACCCGAACAGATACTTTTGCGGGCAGGTCCGATAGCCGCTCAGCGCCGAAGGGCTGAGCGTCAGCGGCTCCGCCGACGGTGGGTGAAACTCTTCCGCCCAATCCGCGATCCGCGAAAAAATCCTTGCCGGCCCCTCCGCGGCGCGGAAGAGCGGCGCATCTTCCCACAGGTCTTCCGTTGCCCGATCCTCTTTTCCCGCAGCAGGTAGCTTCGGCATGATTTGGCGCACGTCCTGCCGCTTTATCGTCGGTTCCATCACGATGTCCTCGATGAACACCGGCACTTTTCCTTTTTTCTCCGTCACCGTAGTGATGGTCAGCCGTTCTTCCGCGCGCGTCAGCGCCACGTAAAACAGCCGCCGCTCTTCTTGGATATGAAACTGCTCCGCGGGGGCGCCCTCTTTCATGAGTTCCACCGGGAATTCGAACACCCGGGACCTCTCGGTTGCCGGAAAGGCGCGGTTGTTAACGCGCAATAGAAACACCTGCCGAAACTCCAGGCCCTTCGCCCCATGGACAGTCATCAATTGCACCGCGTCCACCGGCGCATCGTCTTCCAGGCTCACCACTCCGCCGGCCTGAGCGTAGTAATCCAGATATTCGATAAACTCCGCCAGGCCGCGCGTTTCGCTTTTCGGTTCCCACTCCTTCATGAATTCCGCCAGCCGCTTGACGTATTTTCGATCCTGTTCCTTCGCGCGCTGCGGGATCTCCAGCCACTCCGTCAGAGCTCCCAGAATCTCCCGCGCCGTGCAGCGCTTCAGTGTTTTTCTCTGAGAAGAAACAAATTCCACCAGTTGTCCTAGCGCCGCTTGCGAGCGGTCGAAGGCCAATTTTCCCTGGGGCACCTGCAGAAGGTCGTAAATCGCCTTTTTCTCTTTTCGCGCACGCGTGGCCAGGCGCACCAAATCCGCCGCTTCCAGGTGCCATGCCGGCGCGGCCAGCACGCGCGCGCAGGCAATATCGTCATACGGCGCGGCGATTAGCCTAAGGTACGCGAGCACGTCTCTCACCAGGGGATGCTCCAGAATGGAGAGTCTCGCGATTACAAACGGAATCTTTCGCCGCGACAGCTCTTCCACGAGGTGATCCCGGTGCGCGTGCTGGCGGTACAGCACGGCAAAGTCCTTCCAGCGCCGCCCTGCTCCATGAATGCGCTCGAGTTCGCTTGCCACCCATCGCGATTCTTCTTCTGGAGTTGCCAGCTCCACAATGCGGATCTTTTCACCCGGAGGTTTATTTGGTGATAGAACTTTCTTTGGAAAGTCAGCGCTCACCGTGTTTTGCCCGATCACCTGCATCGCCACGCGCAGGATGTTCGGTGTGGAGCGATAGTTTTCCGTCAGCGCCACGCGGAACCGCGTGGAGTCTTGGCCTTCTCTCCATCCCGCAAAGTGCTCCAGGAACAATTTGAAGCTCCCGAACGAAGCTCCGCGGAACCGGTAAATCGCCTGGTCGTTGTCGCCGACCGCCACGATATTCCTTTCCGGCCCGGCCAGCAGCTCCAACAAGCGGAGCTGTGCGATGTTGGTATCTTGAAACTCATCGACCAGGACGTAGCGGTATTTTCTTTGCAGAGCGTCACGAAGTTGCGCATCACGCTCCAGCAGGCCAACCGTTCCAGTAATCAGCGAGCCAAAGGAGACCCGGTTCTTTTCGCGCAGCAGTTCTTCACTGGCGCGGTAGGCGCGTGCCAGCTCTTGCTGCAACGCCACTGTCTCTAGGCGTTCCGCGAAGGTGTCTTCGTCCAGCGTTTCCCGTTCGGCTTCCAGGCGCGCCGCCAGCCCTGTTGCATAGCGCTGATAGTCTTCGCCGGATACCAGTTCGTCTTGGCAACGCGAAAAAAACTCCACGAAATCGTTCAGGAATTGCCCGGGATCGGCCAATCTCCTGTATTTCTCCAGACGCAGCCGCCGCAGGTTGCGCCGCAGCAGGATCCAGTGATCGAACTCGTCCAGCATCACCCGCTTCGGGTCGGCCTCCGCCAGCAGGGTTTCACAGAAAGAATGAAACGTAGCCAGCGTCACGGCTTTGCCGCGCTCGCCCGTAGCTTTCACCACGCGCGCTTTCATCTCACCCGCGGCTTTCTTCGTGAATGTCAGCCCGAGAATGTTTTCGCCGGAGAGGGTTTCATCCGATTGCAGCAAGTGCCGGATGCGTTCTGTGATGACGCGTGTTTTTCCCGTTCCTGCGCCGGCAATCACCAGCAGGGGACCTTCGCCGTGCCTGATCGCGCGCCGCTGCGCGTCATTCAGCTTCAACCCGCTCTCGCCAAGCGGCTCCATGTCAAACAAGGTCGCCATCGAATAAGAGGGTATCGGAAACTCTCTCGAAGAGGAAACGTGCTATCTAGAGAATAGTTTTCAGGATTGCCTCGCGCGTTGTGCCCTTGTGCGTGGCAACTGTTCGCAAGATGTTGTTTAGAGTTCCGACTTTGACAGACTTATGGAGCGGGATGGCGATTCGTTGGTGACTCGGCACATCTGTTGCCAGTAGCAGGTGGCTTCCTTCCTGGCTAACTTCTCTATATTTCCAGTGCTTGCAAAGACCATTGACAAGGTCACGGCCGCTCAGACCTCTAGGGAGCTTCATCAGAGGGTGAGGACTTCATTCCGAACGAGACGAAGGCGAATTGCTTGCGGCTTTATACCGTCAAAAAAATAGACCGCGACTGCTTCCTTTACATTCGCGCGCAATTCTTCCCATGTGTCGCCTTGCGTGAAGATATTTTCAGTCAGGCATTCCGCCGAATAGCCACCTTCAGCCTCTTCTGTCACCTCGAACACTAGTTCGCTGATATGTACCTTGCTCATCGCGTTCCTCGTTGTCACGAGACTAGCATGCGACCTTTAAGCTAGCAAACAAAGCAACCGGCGATTGCGGGAGACTGGTCCTCATCTTTGCGATTTCTCGCCCGCTGCAACCTGCTTGTTGAACTCCGCCGATTTCCTTTTCGGGACAGTGAGAGTTTGCCATTTGTCTCCAGCGTAGTGCCGCGCGAGATAAACAATTTGGCCCACATGATAAGAGTAGTGAGCGACCTGGCGGTTGATGGCCTGCGTCACCGAATGCGGTTCAGTGCGAATGGTTATTGTTCGCGTCAGATCTACATCGTTCAGTGGTTCCAACGCCCCGAACAGAATTTTCCACCCGCGTTCCCACATCTCCATCAATTCCGCGCGCGTTGTCGGCGGCGCTTCAAATTCCGTGTCGCGGTTTCGGTCGGGTTTCTCGCCGTCGCTGGTTAGAAAATCCGTCCAGCGCGAGCGCATGTTTCCCGCCATATGTTTCACGACGATCGCGATGGAATTCGACTCCGCATCCAGCATGGTGAAGAGTCCCTCATCCGGACACTGGGACATCGCGCGCTCGCCAAGCTTCTTGTAATAACGGAAAAGGTCGATGGAGTCTTTCAAGTACGACGTGGTGAACTGGTGGGCCATAGGGTCATTTTCCACTGTCGCCCGAACCTGTCAACCCCACTCTTAATTTTGGGCACGCACATCAATATTCATTCATCACAGATAACCCAGCGCCCCCTCGACGCAACGAAACCGAACAGGAGTTGGGCGGCCCGAAGAAGGGCAGGCGGGTGATCGAAAGAAGTGCTTGACAATTCGCTTTTTATTCGCCTATGATGCCGCTGCCTCGAATGCGAAAATCCAATC
>WNFS01001072.1_pt1 | contig 20138 bp, 17 predicted proteins | sample 5400141 | NCBI WGS metagenome assembly WNFS01 (sample SAMN13153358, study PRJNA577476) | soil metagenome | isolation source: 60 cm saprolite under Madrone tree | place: USA:California | collected 2016-06-14
ACGAACAGTCGCTACGCAACCAGCCATGGCTCATTCTCGCAGCGCTGATCGCCATCTACATCGTGCTCGGCGTTCTCTATGAGAGCTACATCCATCCGATCACCATCCTCTCCACCCTGCCCTCCGCCGGTGTCGGCGCAGTGCTGGCGCTGATGATCTGCAATACCGAGTTCAGCATCATGGGGTTGATCGGCGTCATCCTGCTGATCGGCCTGGTCAAGAAAAACGCCATCATGATGATCGATTTCGCCCTCGACGGCGAGCGCACGAGGGGCCTCACGTCGCAACAGGCGATCTACGAGGCATGCCTGTTGCGCTTCCGCCCCATCATGATGACCACCAGTGCGGCGCTGTTCGGCGCTTTGCCGCTCGCCATCGGTCTCGGCGACGGCGGCGAACTGCGCCGTCCGCTCGGCATCGCCATCGTGGGCGGGCTGATCCTGAGCCAGTTGCTCACGCTCTACACGACCCCGGTGGTCTACCTCTACCTCGACCGCTTCAGCCTGTGGCTCCGCGAGCGCCGGGGCGCGCGCCGTGGCCATGACTTGCCAGAGGCGCCGCTGGTTCCCGGGGAATGAGGGCATTGAGGGGTTGCTGCTTTTCTTGCCGAATCGCCCAAAAAGTGGCAACTAGCAATAAATCAATTACTTAGAGCGGATTTTGCCAACAGGAGCAAAACTCGTGGCGTCATCGCCGGGCTTGTCCCGGCGATCTCGATCAGGATGGCATAGTGCCCGATTATCGGGATGGCCGGGACAAGCCCGGCCATGACCAAGTCGCTCCAAACTGTCGAGGTGGGCCGGCTGTCAGAGCCGAGGAATGGGGTCGCATGCGTACGTACCAGTCTGCAACCTATCGACACATCCGAAGAAATCGGGAGATCGCCCGCCTCACCCGGATCGCCGGAGCATTGGGCCTCTTGCTGATCGCATCGGGCTGCCTGGAAACCGGCAGGCCCGGGCTTGCTCTCGACATTCCGGACGTCTACCGGGCATCGCACGGCCCACCTGAGGCCGCAACACCTGGGCTCGATTGGTGGCGCAGCTTCCGGTCCCGCGAACTGACCTCGCTCATGGAGGAGGCGCTCGCCGCCAACTTCGATATCGCGGTCGCGATCGCGCAAATCACTCAGGCCGACGCCCAAGTGCGCATCGCCGGCGCGCCGCTGCTCCCGACGATCGACCTTAACGCCAGCGACACCGCCTCGAAGGCCTCGCGACAGCTCTCAAGCGGGGGCAGCGCCGGAGGAGGATCGCCCTTTTCGAGACTCTACGCGACGTCGCTGAGTGCGAGCTACGTCATCGATTTCTGGGGCAAGAACCGGGCGGCATTGAACGCCGCCATCGAAACGTCGATTGCCAGCCGCTACAATCGCGAGGTCGTGACGATCACCGCGCTCACCACCGTCGCGGACACCTATTTCCAGATCCTGGCGGCCCGCGACCGCTTGCGGATCGCCCGCCGCAATCTCACGGACTCAAGCCGCATCCTGTTCCTCATCAAGCAGCAGTTCGAAGTCGGCACCAAGTCGGACCTCGATCTCGCGCAACAGGAGAGCCTGGTCGAGCAGGTGCGGGCGACGATCCCGCCACTCGAGGAAGCGCTCCGCCAGAACACTGCGGCGCTTGCGGTTCTCATCGGCAAGGCGCCGGAGCACTTCAGCACCCGTGGCGCCGGCATGCAGACCGTCGCGGTGCCGCGCGTGACGCCGGGCCTGCCGTCCGAACTCATCAACCGGCGGCCGGACGTCCGCCAAGCCGAGCAGCAGCTCAAGTCTGCGGACTACTCCGTCGAATCAGCCCGCGCCGCGTTCTTTCCCAGCATTACGCTCACGGGCCAGCTTGGATTTCAGAGTGCCGCGTTAAAGTCGCTATTCGGACCTGGCGCCTGGTTCTATACCGCCGCAGCGGGTCTCACCCAGCCGCTGTTCGACGGCGGAGTCCTGCTGGGCCAATTCGAGCTGCAGCGGGGCCTGCAGGCGCAGTTCCTCCAGGCCTACCGCAAATCCGTGCTGTCGGCGTTCTCCAATGTGGAGCAGGCGCTGATCGCCGTCGAGCAGACGACCGCGCAGCAACGCATCCAGGAGAACGTGGTGAGGGCCTCGCGCAGAGCCTTTACGCTGTCGGAACAACAGATGAATTCCGGAACCGTCAACATGGTGACGTTGCTCCAGGTCGAGCAGACGCTGTTCACGGCGGAGGATCAACTGGTCGGGGTGCAGCTGGCGCGCCTCGTCGCGGTCGTCAGCCTCTTTCAGGCGCTCGGTGGCGGCTGGCCGCCGACTGTGACGGCCATAGCAGGTAATTAAATACCGGATTCTCCGGCCATCGTTTGGGTTGTGCAGGCGACTTTGGCCGGCGTCATTTTGGCAAAACGAAATACCCCTGGGAAACAGCGTTCAATCAATGGCTTGCACGCACCCCCATGGCATCGACGCCGCGGGTGGCCCAGCCGGTGGTTCGGCGCTCGATGAACTCGGCCACCAGATACATGCCGATGCCCATGATGCTCGTCACCAAGAGCCCGGCGAAGGCGAGCGGCACCTCGAAGCGCGAAGAGGCCACCAGCATGAGATTGCCGATACCCTTGTTCGCCGCCACCGTCTCGGCCACGATCGAGCCCACGAAGGCAAATGTGATGGCCACCTTCAACGAGGCGAAGAAATATGGCATCGACCGCGGCAGTCCGACTTTCTGGACGATCTGCCATCGCCTGGCGCCGAGCGCCCGCAACACGTCCTTGAGTTCCGGCTCCACCGTCGCGATGCCGGCCGCGACGTTGACCAGGATAGGAAAAAACGAGATCAGGAACGCAGTGACGATCGCCGGAACGGTGCCGATGCCGAACCAGATCACGAGGATCGGAATAACCGCCACCTTGGGAATTGAGTTGAAACCAACGAGGGCGGGGTAAAATCCATCATAGATAAGCGTGGACGAACCGAAAAGAACGCCGCCGATCAACCCGAATATGACCGCAAACGAGAACCCCACCACTGTCGTCATCAAGGTTTGCCACGCATTGTCCAGCATTTCCCCTCGCCATTCCCATCCCGAGGCAAAGATGGCGGTCGGCGCCGGCAGCACGAACTGCTCGATGTCGAAGACCCGCACCACGATTTCCCAAAGGACGAAAATGGCGATGATGACGATCCAGGGGAGCGCGTTTCGCGCCGCCTTTCGCCGCAGCCGCGAACGCCGGCGCGGTTTCGCCGGTCCCTTGCCGATGGCTTCCTCCGCGTCCATGTGATCATTCCGCTCTCAGCGACTTTGAAACATTTACAACCTCATCCTGAGGAGGCCGCCCTCTTGGGCGGCCGTCTCGAAGGATGGCCACCTGTTCGGCCGTGCGTGTTGCCATCCTTCGAGACGCGCCGCAAAGATGCGGCGCTCCTCAGGATGAGGTCGAAATTGCTATTCACGCTCTCACCCATCGCCTGAGCGTGCGGCGCTGATGTGATCGCGCAGCTCATGAATGAGGGCCACCGCATCGGGCTCATAAGTCGTATCGAGCCGACGAGGCCGCTCCAATTTGATCGCCTGCTCCGAAATAATGCGTCCCGGCCGGGCGCTCATCACCAGCACGCGGTCGGCGAGGAAGACCGCTTCGCGCAGATCGTGGGTGACGAGAATGACGGTCGGCCGGCGCGCCAGCCAGACATCCTGCAAGGCCACCCAAAGTTCCTCGCGCGTGAACATGTCGAGCGCCGCGAACGGCTCGTCGAGCATCAGAAGGGAGGGATCGTGGATCAAGGCACGGCACAGCGACGCGCGCTGCTGCATGCCGCCGGAGAGCTCCCAAGGAAAGCGGGCTTCAAATCCCTTCAGACCGACCAGCGCCAATAGATCGCGGGCCTTCGCCACATAAGTCGACCGCTCGCTTCGCAACCGCGCGCAGTGCGGTTGAACGATTTCGAGCGGCAGCATCACGTTGGCGAGCGTCTTGCGCCATGGCAGCAGCGTCGGATTCTGAAACGCCATGCCGACAATCGACAGCGGCCCGGCCACCTCTCGTCCATCCACCGTGACGGTTCCGGCAGTCGGCGGCCATAATCCGGTCACCACCTTCATCAGAGTCGATTTACCGCATCCGGACGGTCCCACCACGGCGACGAATTCTCCTGGCGCTACCGCGAGGGTCGTGCCCTCAAGCGCCAGCGTGCCGTCGCCATCCTCGCCATAGCGCACCGAAACGTGATTGAGCTCGACGAAGTTCATCTAACTGCCAGGAATAATGCCCTTGTCGAGCGAGAAACAGTATTTCGCAATGTCTCCCGCGCGCGTGTACCAGACCCGTTCATTCCCTTTGTGTTCGACACAATGCTTGATCGCCTGGCGTAACGGCCGCAGCCGGAACGGCTGGCCAACGATGAAACCATGCAAGGCCAGCGCAAATACGAGCGGCTGGCGTTCCGACTGTTCGAGCATCTCCTCGAACTGGTCGACGATCATGTCGGCGAACTCGCGGCCGGTGTGGTCGCGATGCGCGAGGGTGCCGGCATCGTTCAATTCCATCGGATAAGGAACCGACAGCAGCGGGCCGGCGCGAGTCTGCATCCAGATCGGCTGATCGTCGAACGGCCAATCGAGGAGATGCGTGTAGCCCGCCTCCTTGAGGAGATCGGGCGTGACGTTCGATTCAAGGGCGCCCGGGCCCATCCATCCGGTCGGCCGCACGCCCACATATTTCTCGATCACCTGCGTGCATTCCTCGATGGCGCGCCGCTCGTCGTCCTCCCACATGCCGCGCAGCAACTCGGCGTTGGTGCGTCCATGCCCGACCACGTCGTCGCCGCGCGCTCTGATCTTTTCGACGATCTCCGGATAATTGTAGCAGACGGCGCTGTTGAGGAGGATCGTGGCCGGAAGCTTCAATGAGTCGAGGATTTCAAACAGGCGCCAGTTGCCGATCCGATTGCCGTAGTCGCGCCATGCCCAGTTGCGCGTGGTTTGCATGCCGCTGCGCACCGGGTCCATGCCGATACCCGTACCGAACGCAAAGTGCTCGATGTTGAGAGCGACGTAGAAGGCAAGCCGCCTGCCCTGCGGCCACGTGTAATCGGGCCGCTTGACGATCGGGGAATAGGCATAACGTGAATGTCCGGGAAGTTTCAGCATTAGCACACTCGTGATTTTGTAAGGTTTCGCGGCTTTTCGTTTCGCATTGTAGGGTGGGCAAAGCGAAGCGTGCCCACCGCCACACTGAAATCGTGGTGGTCGGCACGCGGAGCCTGTCATCGGGGGCCGGCCCGATGGCAGGCTCCAGCCGGACCCGTTGGCTTTGCCCAACCTACATGGCTTTCCAGTCGATCGAAACGCCCGTCTAATTCGTGCCCTTCGGCACCATCCGCTCGGCCGCGGGCGGCAGGTATCGGTCCGTGTAGACCTGTTCCGCAGCCGGAGTGCCGGTCAGCCCATAGGCGGCCACCACGGCGTCGATCGTCTTCCCGAGCTTTTCCGGCGTAACGGAGCTCAACCCCGCATTCGCAACGTGGGGCGTATTGGTCAATCCCAACGCCAGGTCGAGGCGGATTTTCTCGATCTCCATCTTCATCATCGGGTCACGGGCCTTGAGAAGATCGAGGGCCTTCTGCGGCGCCGCGATGGTGTCGCGGGTGCCCTGGTTGAGCGCCTTGACGACGGCGCGGGTGGTCTGCGGGTTTTCATCGGCGAATTTCTTGCGGGTCACCAGTGCGAGGCCGTACATGTCGGCGCCGAAATCGGAATATCTCAGCACAAACAGATCATCCATGGTGAAGCCCATTTCCAGGATCGCCGGGATGTTCGAGTTGGTGAAGCCGCCAGTGCCGTCGACGTCGCCGCGCTTGAACATCGCGCCGAACAATTGCGGCTGCACCGCAACCCAGTTGACCTTGACGTTTTCCGCATGCGCCGCCTTGAAGAGGATCGACGCGGTGTCATGCACCGCGATGCCGGGGCCGCCCGCGATCTTCTTGCCGTCGAGGTCCGCCGGCGTGCGAATCCCGGCGGCCTTGCGGGTGATGAAGGCCAGCGGGGTCTGGTCGAAGCTCACGTAGACGGCGATCAGCGGCGTCGATGGGTTTTTGGCGTTGAACAGGATCATCGAGGGCATGTCGACCCAGCCATACTGGTAGGCGCCGCTCGCCACCGTAACGGCCACGTTGGTGGCGCCGTTGCCCTTGTCGATCGCATCGACCGCGATGCCTTCGGCTTTGAAATACCCTTTGTCCTGGGCGACGAAAAACGGCGCGTGGGTGCCCTGGATGACCCAATCGAGCGAGATCTTGACGTTCTTGACCTCCGCATGGGCAGGTACGCCCGCTGCCGCGAGGATGGCGACCGCTGCGATTGTGCTGATGTGTTTCATGGGGACCTCTCTCCGGTTGCTCAAACGGGCTTAACCTGCGTCCGAGGTAACGGCAGAATACCCCAGGGCAGGCGAAAATACCTTGCGGAAACCTTGATTTCTCGCTGTGAATTCGCTGATTATTCCCGACGAGCCAGCAACGGTCCAGCCGGGGGCTGACGTGCAGTTTTTCTTCGAGGAACATGAACTTGATGTGGACAGGCGAGAGCTCCGGCGCGGCGCCGAACTCGTCAGCCTCGAACCCCAGGTGTTCGACTTGCTGGTCTATCTGGTGCAGAACCGTGATCGCGTGGTCAGCAAAGACGAACTGATCGAGGAGGTTTGGGAAGGCCGCAACGTATCCGACTCGACTCTCACCAGCCGCATCACAGCTGTCCGTAAGGCCATCGGCGACAGCGGCGACGAGCAGCGACTGATTCGCACGGTGTCGCGCAAGGGAATCCGCTTCGTCGGCGTGGTCAAAGACAAGCCGCAGTCGGTTGCGGTTGCCACAGCTACGGCGCAAGCCACGACCAACATCACGACGGCGACCGCTGGACCTACGCTCGCGACGCCGGACCGGCCTTCGATCGCCGTCCTGCCATTCCAGAACATGAGCGGCGATTCGGAGCAGGAATACTTCGCTGATGGCATGGTCGAAGAGATTATCATTGCGCTCTCACGTCTGCGCTCGTTGACGGTTATCGCGCGCAATTCGAGCTTCATCTACAAGGGCCAGAGCGTGGACGTAAAGCAGGTCGGTCGCGATCTGGGGGTGCGCTACGCGCTCAAAGGCAGCGTACGCAAAGCAGGGAATCAAGTGCGCATCACCGGTCAGCTCATCGACGCCTCAAGCGGTGCGCACATTTGGGCGGACCGCTTCAACGGCAGCCTCGAAGACATCTTCGATTTGCAGGACCAGGTGACGTCGCACGTGGTGGGAGCAATCGCGCCGAAACTGGAGCAGGCCGAAATCGAGCGCGTCAAGCGCAAGCCAACCGACAGCCTCGACGCCCACGAATACTTTCTGCGCGGAATGGCGAGCTATTATCAACGAACCCGGGAGGGCACCAGCGAGGCGCTGCGGCTGTTCTACAAGGCGATCGAGTCCGACCCTGATTTCGCGTCCGCCTATGGCATGGCCGCATGGTGCTACGGCTGGCGCAAGATGGGAGGCTGGGTTGCCGACCGCGTCGAAGAAATCGCCGAAACCGCAAGGCTGGCGCGGCGGGCCGCTGAGCTGGGCCAGGATGACGCGGTCGCGCTCTCACGCGGCGCCCATGCGCTCGCCTTTGTGGTCGGCGACGTCGATCCCGCCGCCACCCTCGTCGATCGTGCTCTCGTTCTCAATCCGAACTTGGCAGGGGCGTGGTATGCCAGCGGCTGGGTGAGAGCCTACCGCGGCGAGCCCGAGGTGGCGATCTCGCACTTCGCGCGAGTGATGCGCCTCAATCCGCTCGATCCGCACATCGCCGCGATACAGGCCGGAACCTCATTCGCGCATTTCCTTGCCGGCTGCTACGACGAGGCATTGCTGTGGGCGGAAAAAGCGGCGTCGACGCAAACGAACTACAAGACCGCAGTTATCATAGCGGCGGCAAGCAGCGCGCTCCTCGGGCGGGTTGTGGAAGCGCAGAAGGCCATGGCTCGTTTGCGCGAGCTCGATCCCGCGCTGCACATTGCCAATGTCAGAGATTGGGCCCCGCTGCGCAGGCCAGAAGATCTGGAAAAGCTTGAGGACGGCTTGCGAAAAGCTGGCCTCCCGGAGACATAAGCGGTTCATCGTGCAAAACTCGGACCGCGGTTCGTGTTCGTGCCGGCCCTCCTCAACGTCTCTGGCCGCATCAAGCGCAGCTCGTACTGCCGATTGCCGCCGGGACCGCCGGATCGGCGATCTCGTCGTAACCGCGCCCAAAGAACTGCAGCAGGCAGAAGCCGTGACCGAAGGGATCAGTCATCTGGGCAATTTTTCCCCAGACGTGTCTGACGACCTCGCCTTCGAGCACGGCCCCTGCAGACAACGCACGTGCTACCGCCGCATCGACATCGGCGACGACCAGATCGAGATGCACGGGCGTCCAGTGCCGCCCATAGTCGCGTTTGACGCCGGATGCCGGAGTCGGGCGCGTGCCGGCCTGCATGACCAGGAGATACAGTGGAGACGTCGCACCGAGCAATTCCACGCCAAGCGTTCCGAAGCGGCGGCCAGTGCTCAGGCTGAATGCCGAGCAATAGAAGGCCGTTGCGCGGTTGAGATCGTCAACATCGACGTTGATCAGCAACTGGCAAGTCATGAATGCGGCCTGTGAGCAGTTAGGGCCATTTCGATCATACGGGGCGCGTCGCGATATCTGAGGCGGGAGGTGAAAGTGGCGGACTGCCGCGCCTCGTTTCGATCTAGTGCTGCGACTCTGACGTTCATTCCCATCGCGCCGTGTCATGCCCCGCGAAAGCGGGGCATCCAGTAACCCCTGCGCGATCGAGGGAACTACTGTGCCCAAACGAAGGCTCGTGGTTACTGGATCGCCCGCTTTCCGCGGGCGATGACAACAATGAGAATCCAACCTTAGAAACGGAACGCTAGCATGAGAATGCGTCGAACCAGAGTCTACCGCTCAGCGATCGCCTTCAACTTGCCGAGGCCCTTCTCGAATTGGCTGCCGACCATCTTGTCGCAATCGACGAACACGGTCATGAGCTTGGCCAGAAACGGCTGCCGGCCGCTCATCGCCCACGTCACCGTGGTGGTGTTGCCGTTCGGCTGGAGTGTGAACTCCACCGCGTTATGCGCCTTCATCGGCTTGTGCATGTCGAGCTGCATGGCGACCCGGGAGGATGGCGCGGCATCGGTGACCTCGAGGCGCCCTTCACCGACCTTGCTGTTGCCGCTCCAGGTGTGGGCGGCGCCCCTGCCGCTGTCCGGGCCGCTGTACGCGATCTTGATCGCCGGGTCCGGTTCGACGAACGGATTCCATGTGTTCATGGACTTAAGGTTGGCGATGAGCGGGAAGATGCGCTCGGCCGGCGCGTTGATGCCCGCCGAGCGCTGGACGCGGAAGCTGTCGGGTTTGGCCGCCGCATAGGCGAGCAAAGCCGCCACGACGACCACCAAAGCGATTGCCACATAGATGAGAATGTCGATCATGGCTGTGACTCCCTGTTTGGACGCCCGAGACCCGACTATGCGGCCTTTCCCTCGCAGGCCCGCCGCAGAGCCGCGATGTCGATCTTGGTCATGGCAAGCATGGCCTGCATGACACGCGCCGACTTCGCGGCATCCTTGTCCTGCATGAGTTCGATGAGCGCGGTCGGCACGACCTGCCAGGATACGCCGAACTTGTCCTTGAGCCAGGCGCAGCGACCCGGCTGTCCACCGGCGGAAAGCTTCTCCCAGTAGTGATCGACCTCGGCCTGGGTTTCGCAGTGGACAATCATCGAGAGCGCTTCGGTGAACCTGAACATCGGCCCGCCATTGAGAGCGGTGAATGCTTGCCCGTCGAGCTCGAACCCAATGGCCATGACGCTGCCGTTCGGGCCGGGCCCAACTTCACCGTAGCGGGAAACGGCCGTGATTCTCGCGTCCTTGAAGATCGAGACGTAGAAATTGGCGGCATCTTCAGCCTGGCCGTCGAACCACAAGCAGGGAGAAATTCGCTGTTTGATCGGCATCGTTCAGCTCCTTGACGTGTATCCGCATGTGCCTTCAAAGGACGCATCAGCCGCGGACATTCCGACAGGCCATCACGGTTTTTTCGGGCCTTGCCCGGCGCTCCGGACCGGCGCGGCGAGCCGATCCGGGCCGTTCGGTCTGACGAGCGTTGACGCGGTCGAACGCCACCCCCCCGCCTCATAAGGAACCGGCCGATGTCGCGCCGGAACACGCCCCCGCGTTGGCCGATTTGCCCGCAGAGGACTTGTTTTCTCCCCGTCATCTACCTAGCTCGAATACGCATCGGCTTGACAACCGCGAAGCGTCGTTGGGAGGGAGTTGCAACGAAGTCCCGGTATAACGAAGTCCCGGTATGAAGATTGCCCAAATTGCTCCGCTCTTCGAAAGCGTGCCGCCGCGGCTTTATGGCGGCACTGAACGGGTCGTTTCGTACCTGACCGAGGAACTGGTCAAGCAAGGGCACCACGTCACCCTGTTCGCAAGTGCCGACGCAACCACTGCCGCCGAGCTCGTTCCTTGCACGCCTCGCGCTTTGCGTCTTGATGACGCGGCCCGCGATCCCACTCCGCGGCTGGTGTTGATGCTCGAGAAAGTGCGCGAGCGCGCCGATGATTTTGACGTCTTGCACTTCCACATCGACTATCTGCACTTTCCATTGTTCCGATCCCGGTCGGCGCGGATTCTGACGACTCTTCACAGCCGATTGGACCTTCCCGATCACAGAGAGTTCTATCTCCGGTTTCCCGAGATGCGGTTGGTGTCCGTCTCGAATGCCCAACGAAGGCCGCTGCGCCGGGCAAACTTCGCCGCGACGGTGCATCACGGCCTTCCCCTCGACCTTCACAGGCCGACTTTCGATGCCCGCGGCGGCTATCTGGCGTTTCTCGGCCGCCTCTCGCCTGAGAAACGGCCCGACCGCGCCATTGCCATCGCGCGAGCCGCCGGAATGCCGCTGAGGATTGCGGCGAAGGCCGACAAAGTGAATGAAGGCTGCTACTTCCGCGAGGTGATCGCGCCGCTTTTGCAGGAACCGGGCGTGGAATTCATCGGCGAGATCGATGAGGGGACCAAGACCGAATTTCTCGGTCACGCCGCCGCATTGCTCTTCCCCATCAATTGGCCGGAGCCGTTCGGACTGGTCATGATCGAGGCGATGGCGTGCGGGACCCCGGTGCTCGCGTTTGCTTGCGGCTCTGTCCCGGAGATCATTGAGGATGGACGGACCGGGCGAATTGCGTCGACCATGGACGAAGCGGTGCGCGCAGTTCCGCAGGTGCTGGCGCTAGATCGAAAGGTCATCCGGCGCCGTTTCGAGGAACGCTTCTCGTCGATCCGGATGACGAAGGACTACCTCAGGCTGTATCGCTCGATGATGCGCAAAACCGCTCGTCGAGACATCGTTCCGGCTCTTGTCGCGGGCTCTGCGGCGGCCGCGGCACACGTCGGTACCGGATCTTCGGCACGACCTGATCAAGGACACCGTGTCCGTGGGTCATGAGTTGTGCACTGATCAGGTTTGATCTGTTTGTCCCGCCTGCTTTTCGTGATCACATTCGGGGCGAAGACCGCGTCACAGCGTCCATTTCGAGTACGAACTCGTCCATCTCGGCATTGGACGCCGCATAGATATCCCGGGCACGGACGTAAGCGCGCGCCAAATCGGTATCGGATATACCGAAGGTAATTGCGAGCCGCAGAATGGACGAGTAATCGACGTCGCTGAAAAGCGCCATGATGTGAGACGGCTCCCCGGTCCCAGTGGCCAGCATCCTTTTTATATCTGCCTTGGTGACCGGGATTCGGCTGACGTTCTCAATCGCCGAAATCGCGACGGCCGCAGGATCGAAAGTCTTAGTCATGGCACGACGTTCAATTATGACCGATTCCCCGCGCAAATCAACGACCCGCGGCATCCTGAATGAATCGCCGAGCCGCCTCAATCATTCCCGGCACGATACGAGAAAAATCACCGATCGGCAAAATACCCTCGGCCAGCTTCTCCGGCGGCAGCTGGGACAACTGCTCAAGGCGACGAGTCAGAAGGTCGTGGTTGGAGGCGGCGGCCGCAAGGGCACGCGCAGCAGATTCCCTGTCCGATTCGACGGCGACGACAAAGTCGAAGACATCGCGTGGCTGAAACCGCGCCGCACGGTAAAACAGCTTCTTCGCAAGAATCTCCTCGGTTGCCTCGAGTAGAAACGTATGTCCCATGAACTCAAGTCTGTCGATCGCTCCAGCATCGGTCACCGGACCGGATACCACAAAGCCGATATCTCCGTGAGGCAAAACCAGCTTGAGACCGCTTCCCTGCTCCAGGTAGTTCGTCGTCATGGCCGCAGTCGTATCGTTGAGACGCGGCGTCAGCAGCGACAACCATTGCACGTCGTGCATGAAGAAGTCGATGTCCTTGCTCAGGCGATGTTCAAACCTGAACATCAGAACCGTGCCGCCGCCGATCACCACATCGGGGCTGCCGAAGCCCTTGCTTTCGAGATCATCGAAGATCGCAACCGCGGACGCGAGTATCCGCTTCCAGCTATCCCGTGTGACGTTGTTAGTCGGGCTCATCGGCGATCCTTATCTGCGCGAGCTCGCGCAGCGCAACTGGCAGAGCAATTACGACCGACGCGAAACGGTTTCAAACGATTTCATGGGTTTGGTGCGTCCGCTGCATTTCACAGGCCAAGGGTCAGCAGTCCGCCATGCCGTGGCCGCACGTTTGGCCGAACCCGCCCAACACGGGTCGGGGCCGCTTTCGCCCCTTGCCATGCGGGTCGCAATCGGGGATGAAAGCTAAGGTTGTTTTCGCGGGGGCGGGATACGCATGGACCTTGAACTGACCGGAAAGGTCGCGCTGGTGACGGGATCGAGCCGCGGCATCGGCCGCGGCGTTGCGCTCACGCTGGCGCAAGAGGGCTGCGACCTGATGCTGACCGGACGCGATGAGGCGGCGTTGCGGGCGGTGGCGGCGGACGTCGAAAAACGCGGGCGCACCGCGAAATATCTCCCTCTCGACCTGCGCGAGGAAAAGGCGGCCGCTGCGCTCGTCGCCGCCGTCCAAGAAAGTTTTGGCCGCCTCGATATCCTGGTCAACAATGCCGGCACCACCAAGCGCGGCGATTTTCTCAGCCTGACGGATGCCGACTGGGCGGACGGCTATGCGCTGAAGTTCTTCGCCCATGTGCGGCTTTCCCGTGCCGCATGGCCGCTGCTGCGCGAAGCCCGCGGCTCGCTCGTCACCATCGGGGGCACCAGCGGGCGCATTCCGATCGCGGCCTTCACCATCGGCAGCTCGGTGAACGCCGCTTGCGCGGCTTTCGCCAAGGCGCTCGCCGACCTCGGCAAGACCGACCATGTGCAGGTCAACACCATCCATCCGAGCTATGTGGAGACCGAGCGGTTGTGGCGGCGCATCAAGGCCGACGTCGAGCGCACCGGCAAGAGCGAGGCCGAGGTTCGCGAGCGGCATCGGGCGGACATCAACGTGACCCGCTTCGGCATGCCCGAGGACATCGCCGACCTCATCGCCTTCATGGTGTCGCGGCGCGGGCGCTGGCTCCATGGCTCCACCATCGACTTGGACGGCGGCGAAGTCCCGACGCTATGAGCGAGACGAATGTTCTGTTGATGCCCGGGCGCATCGGCGCCGTCGAGATCAAGAACCGCATCGTCATGGCGCCGATGACCACGCGGCTTGCCGACCGCGACGGCTTTGTCACCGACAACACCATCGACTACTACATGGCGCGGGTGCGCGGCGGCGTCGGTCTCATCACCGTGGAGATGGCGTCGCCGACCCGCGCGGGCCGTCACCGCCGGCGCGAGCTCGGCATCTATGACGACCGCTTCCTGCCCGGCTTGATGCGGCTCACCGCCGCGATCCACACGGAGGGCGCCAAGGCTTCGATTCAGCTCGGCCATGGCGGCGGCCACACCCGGACTGACATTTGCGACGAAACGCCGGTTGCGCCTTCGGCCATTCCGCACGCGGTGTTCGAGATTACCAACGAGACCATCATCCCCAAGGAGATGACGCTCGAAGACATCGCCTTCACCATCGCGGGTTTCGCGGCCGCGGCGGTGCGCGCCGAGCAGGCCGGCTTCGATTGCGTCGAGATCCATGCCGCCCACGGCTATCTGATCTCGCAATTCCTCAACGCTCGCGAAAACCTGCGCACCGATGCGTATGGGGGCTCGCCGGAAAATCGCGCACGCTTCGGCCTGGAGGTGCTCGCGGCCGTCAAAGCCGCGGTCCGCATTCCGGTGATCTTTCGCCTCTCAGTCGACGACTATTTCCCCGACGGCATGGCGTTCGCGGAAGGCCGGCAGGTCGCCGTGCGGGCGGCGCAGAGTGGCGCCGACGCGCTGCACATTGCGGCCGGCCACTACCGCTCGCTGCCGTCGGCAGCGCGCATGATCCCGCCGATGCAATATCCCGACGCGACGTTCCTGTCCTACGCAGCCGACATCAAGCGAGACGTCGCGGTGCCGGTCATCGCCGTCGGCCGGCTCGGTGATCCCGTGGTGGCGCAGGACGCGATCCAATCCGGCAAGGCGGATTTCGTGGCGCTCGGGCGCGCGCTGATCGCCGAGCCTGATTGGGTTGCCAAGCTCGCCCGCGGCGAGCCGCCACGGCAGTGCCTGGCGTGCAACACTTGCGTCAACGAGATGCGCGGCGGGACGCAATTGCATTGCGTCGTCAACGCCGCTGCCGGCGACGAGACCCGCTTTGCGGCGGGCAAGCCCCCGCAGGGGGAACGCATCGCCGTCATCGGGGCGGGGCCCGCCGGGCTCACCTATGCATCCCTCGTAGCCGGCGCCAACAGGGTGACGGTGTTCGAGCGGGAAGCAACGCCGGGCGGCGCGTTCCGCAGCGCCGGCAAGGCGCCGCTGTTCCAGGAGGTGATGGCGCAACAGGCCTCGTTCAACCGCTACATCGAGGACATGGTGGCGGCCTGCATGTACAAGGGCGTGATCTTTCTCTACAGCGTCGATGTCATCAAGACGCCGGAGCCGCTCGCAACCTATGACCGCATCGTGATCGCTACCGGCGCACGCTACCGCTTCGGCCTTGGCAACCTGCCGAACCTGCTGCTTGATCACGGCGTCGGGCGGTGGACGCTCGTGCGCTGGATTTTCGCCATGGCGGGGTTCCGCGACTGGTTCTATCACCGGGCGCGGCGAAGTTCCGGCGAAGCAGCGCGCGGCGTCGCCCGACCGCGACAGAAGATCGTGGTGATCGGCGATGCCTTGAAGGCCGGCAAAAGCCGGCCGGCGATTGCCAGCGCCTTCGAGGCGGCGCTACTGTCGTGACGGCGGATGCGATATGATGCTCGGCAGAGGGTTTTTCCAATTGGGTAACCTCTCCAGGTGTCATTGCCCGGCTTGACCGGGCAATCCAGTAACCCCCGGCTGGTGGTTACTGGATCGCCCGGTCAAGCCGGGCGATGACAGCACAGAGAGGGTTCACGTAATCGGGAAATAACTAGCCGCTTGAGAGCAGGTAACTTAACAATGGATGTTGCACCATGCGCCCCGCCTTGCTGATCATCGCCACCTTCGCCACCGTGCTTTGCGCTGGCGCCACCGCTCACCGGGCCGCGGCGCAGTCGGCCGATCCGGCGGCGTTCCTCGCCGGCCAGACCAAGGACTGCCCAGGCTGCAACCTTGCCGGCGTCAGTCTCAAGCGACGCAATCTTGCCGGCGCCAATCTGGCTGGTGCCAATCTCGCCGGCGCGAGCTTCCATCGTGCGGTGCTCCGCGGCGCCAATCTCTCGGGCGCCGATCTCACCGGCGCCAACCTGAACAAGACCGATCTCATCCAGGCCGACCTGTCGAGCGCCAAGCTTGCCAATGCCATGCTGTTCGAGGCCGATGCCAGCCGCGCCAATTTTTCCCGCGCCAATCTCACCGAGGCGTTGATGGGCAGCATCCGCCTCCTCAACGGGCGGCTCGATCGCGCCATCCTGACGGAAGCCGACCTTGAAGCGGCGCTGCTCAACGAAGCGAACTTCGCCAACGCTACGCTCAACGGCGCCAACCTGCATCAGGGCCGCATGTTGCGGGTGAACCTGCGCGGCGCAGTGGCGAACTCAACGGAGTTCACCCAGGCCAATCTGCGCGACGCCGATCTGTCGGGCGCGCAATTCGGCGAATCGGTGTTCTATCTTGCAGACTTAAGCGGCGCTAATCTGAGCGGCGCCGACCTCAACCACGCCGTGCTGCGCTCGGCCAACCTCGGCAACACCAACCAGGCCGGCACGGTGTTCACCGGCGCGATGATGCCGGATAATACGATTCATCCGTAGTTCGTAGCCCGGATGGAGCGACCGTCTTCGGTTGCGTAATCCGGGGAAAACCTCGCCAGTTGCACGGCCGGTCCCGGATTACGCGACCGCAGGCGGTCGCTCCATCCGGGCTACGGGCCTACCGCGTGCCGCGCGGCGGATGATAGACCTCGAGCCGGGCGGAGCTTTCGAACTGGTTCTCGGTCTGGCGATTTTCGTTCGGATCGACCGCGTACTGGCCCGGCTTGTAATAACGGCGCGACTCGACACGGACGATCTTGTCGTCCGCCTTGAGCTCGCAGATTTCCTTGACGAAGATGTCGTCGATCGGCCGCTCGCCTTCCGCCGGCGGCAGGTCCGTGCATGGGAGTCCCATGCCGGCAATGCCCTTGAACAGATCCGCGATGTTGAATGCGTCAATGCGGGTCCTGCCCTCCACGCGCGGATCGTTGACGATCCGATAGCCCTGCACCAGACCGGCATTGTCGATCAAAAACGACGTGATGATCGGCTGGCCGGCGAGGGAATTGGCCTGATACTGGCGGATCAACACTCCCGAGCGCCGCGCCCGCGCGACATATTCCATTTCATCGTCGTAGCGGAACCAGACCTCGCGCAGCCCGGTGGATTGTTCGACCGGGCAGACGGCAAACTCTTCGAAGCCTTTAAGCACCCGGGCCGGAGGTCCGCCGTTGGTGCCGCAAGCCGGATCGACGAAGTCCTTTAGCGGCAGCTGGCTGATCGGGATCCCGAGCTTGATGTCCCAGATCTTCGGCGGCAGGTCTTGGGCCTGCGCGACGCCGCCAGCGAACCACATCCCCACGATGGCGGTGATGGAAAGCAAACTACGCCGCATGGCCGCAACCCCTCCGTCGTCGAATTCGAAAGCCGGCATCCCAATCAATCGCCGTCGCCAAGGCGTTCGAGTGCGTTCACACCCAGTGGACTGTCATCGCCCTCCCCGGACTTGATCGGGGGATTGACCGGGCGATCCAGTAACCTGACCGGGGATACTAGATTGCCCGGTCAAGCCGGGCAATGACACCGGTAGGGTCCACGTAACCGAAGATCTTCAACCGGCCGGCGCGTAGAAAAAGGGGGAGCGGCATCGCTCCCCCCGATGTTGCAGTGACCGCTTCGCCCTTTACAGTCCGAACACCGCCACGAACGCGCTCGGCTGATAGAGCCCCTGGCCCCTGACGCCGACGGCGCCGCCGGCAACCACCGCGATGTACTGCTTGCCGCCGACACTATAGGTCATCGGCGGAGCGGTGATCGGGGTGCCGAGGTTGAAGCTGAACACCTCCTTGAGGGTTTCGGCGTCATACGCGGCGAACTTGCCGGTCATATGTCCGGTGAACAGCAGGCCACCGTCGGTTGAGAGCATGCCGGACTCGGTCGGCGGTTGGAATGTCGCCTTGTTGACGACCTTGCCGGTGCGCAGGTCCATTGCCCACAACGCGCCGTGCGCCGTCACGCGACCTTGCTCGGTGCAGCACGGCGGCAAGCCGACGTAATCCTTCTTATCGTCCATCGGCGTCTTGACGGCGGTGCTCGAGATGCACCCCTCCGCGCCCGCCACGTAGGCGATCCCGCGCTTGGCATCGAGGGTCGGCGGGAAGAAGGTCGGGGCGCCGTTCCACCACGGGCACGATTCCTGGCCGGGCTTTTCCCGCATCACGCCGACGCCGGCATAGACCTGCACCGGCGTGTCGGGATTGTAGTCGAGCGGCTTGCCGGTCTTCGGGTCGATCCCCTTCGTCCAGGTGATCTTCTCTTGGTACTGGTCGGCGCGGAGGAACTGGCCGTTGTTGCGATCGAGCGTGTAGTAGTAGCCGTTGCGCGAGAAGTTGGCGACGACCTTGCGGGTTTCGCCGTTGACGTTGACGTCATAGAGCATTTTCGGGCTCGGCGTGTCGAAATCCCAATGCTCGTTCGGGGTCTCCTGGAAGTACCAGGTGATCTTGCCGGTGTCGGCGTCGAGCGCGATGGTCGAGGCGGTAAAGAGATTGTCGCCCGGCCGGAACTGCGGATCGAAGCTCGGGAACGCATCGCCGGTTCCGTAGAAGAGGAGATTGGTGCCCGGGTCGTAGGACGCGGACTGCCAGACGCCGCCGCCGCCCACGCGCCAGGCATTGTGATTATCCTTCCAGGTCTCCGAGCCGGGCTCGCCCGGGGCCGGGATCGTGAAGGTGCGCCACGCGAGCTTGCCGTCGTTGACGTCCCAGGCGCCGACCCAGCTTCTGGTGCCAAGCTGGCCGCCGGTGCTCTCGCCTTGCAGGACCAGTTCCCGGCCAGCCCGGGTCTTGATCACGATCGGCGCGCCAGTGAAGCCTTGGGTCTTCGCCGAAGGCGTGCCGGTGGCCGGGTCGGTCGGTGCTTTGGCGTCCACTTCCCAAATCACTTCGCCTGAATCGCGATTGAGCGCGATCATGCGCATGTCGTTGGTGGAGACCAGAATCTTGTTGCCGTACATAGCAATGCCGCGGTTGGTGCGGGACTGCTTGATTTTGGGATCGTAGCGCCACAACGGCACCGCCGCTTCGCCGCTGCGCACGTCGAACTTCATCACCCGCGTCCAGGTGTCCGCCACGTACATGAAGCCGTCTTCCACCAGCGGCGTCGACTCTTCCTTGCCGCGCAGGGTGCTGCCGCCGGTCGCGATGCCGCCGATCGACATGATGAACTTCGGCTTGAGATCCTTCGCGTTGGCGGCGTTGATCGTCGTCAGCGGAGAGTGGCGCGAATTGTTGTAGTCGCGGTGAACCATGAGCCAATTCTCCGGCTCATTGGGGGCGTTCAGCAACCGCTCATAGGTCACGTCGGCGGCAAATGCCGGCATCGCAATCGCTGCAAGACTGATCGACGCCAAGGCAGCGAGCCTTCCAGTTGTAAACATGCAACTCCTCCCATTGCCAATTGTCCCCGGAGCGTATCCCGGCAATCCTTACCGCGAAACTCCGGACGCGCCGGATCGGGACGGGGGCTCATTCCGACCTGGCACTCCCGTGAGATCGCGTCCGGGTCATCGGTCGGCCGCACGGGGTCAGGGCGGGATGTTAGTCGAGGCCAGGGCTTTGCGCCAGCGCGGAAAACGATGATCAGTGCGACGTAGGGGGCGACCCTTGTGGTCGCCCTCTTGGCGGGGGCGACCGCAAGGGGCGCCCCTACAGCAGGGCATGTTGGAGGGACGCCGCTGGTGGGCGCCTCAACCTGCGACAAGTCGGTCTGCTTTGCACCGGCTCACGGGACGCACTACACTGACGTGTACTCAATGGCCGCGGCGCGAGCAGGGAGGGAATAAATGAACCTTGTCATGACAGCGTGGTCTGGCGTGCGCGCGGGCGTGTCTCTTTTCGCCGCCGCGCTGCTCGCAGGATTTGCGGGCACCGCTGCGGCCCAAGACAGATCCATCACCATCAAGCTCGCCACCGCGACCCTCAACGATGCCCAGCACGAATGGATGAAGCGCTTTGCGGCCGCGATCGACAAGACGACCAACGGCCGCGTCAAGTCGGAGATCTATCCGGCAAGTCAGCTCGGCGCCATTGCGCGCATGATCGAAGGCACCCAGCTCGGCTCGATCCAGATCTGGGTCGGCCCGCCGGAGTTCCTGGTCGGGGTGGACCAGCGTTTCGAGCTGCTCAGCGTGCCGGGCCTGTTCCAGAACGATCAGCACGCTGTAAAGACCGTGGCGGACCCCGAGTTTTCCAAGGCCTTTCTGGCGATCGGCGCCAACAAGGGCCTCGTCGGCGCGAGCCTGTTTGCGTACGGGCCGGTGGCATTTGCGATGCGGGCGCCGTTCCGCACCCTCAGCGATCTCAGGGGCAAAAAAATCCGCGTGCTCGCTTCGC
>WNFS01001074.1_pt1 | contig 20128 bp, 15 predicted proteins | sample 5400141 | NCBI WGS metagenome assembly WNFS01 (sample SAMN13153358, study PRJNA577476) | soil metagenome | isolation source: 60 cm saprolite under Madrone tree | place: USA:California | collected 2016-06-14
ATTCGCGCGTATACTTCAGGTTCCGCCTACGCGCAGTTCGAAGAGGGTAAGAAGGGTGAGTTGAAACCGGGCGAGTACGCCGATTACGTCATTCTTTCCAACGACCTCACCAAAGTCCCTCCTGCTCAATTCACCAAAACACGCGTCCTTCGCACCGTTGTCGGCGGTCGCACCGTCTACGCGGCCGAGTAGTTTTCAACGGCAAAAACATCAGCCCTTCAGAGTATACGGATTTCGTGCGCCTGCCTTCGTGCCGATTCATGTAACCCAGACACATCAGCTCAGCGTCCTGCGGCAAGTTGTTTGTGAATTTGTTGGAGTTCCGGCAAATCGCGATCGGCCTTGCCCCAGAGCCTTTCAGCAGTCGCAAGCGCTTGGCGCGTTTCGGCGGAATTGCCGGCGTGCTCTGCGGCCAGGGCATACGCAAAGTGGCCTCCCGCGTAATTCAGGTTGTGCAGTATCATCTGCCGGGCCAGGAAGCCAGCTAGCTGCCAGTCGCCGGCATTGCGAGCGCTGCGCGCGATGGATTCCAGTTCGAATTGCGCGGCAATCCATGCGTCGGGACCGGGCATCGCTTGGATGGATTTGGCGACGTCCGTTGCAAGTGGCTCAGCCTCAGCCGTGTTCTTCTCCTGCAAGAGAATGTCGGCTCGAAGCACCGCGGGGTAGGGGAGTGCAGCGACCGCTCCAGGGGGGAGCCGTTCGGTTTCTCTTTCTGCCAGCGTCATTTCCTCGCGAGCATCTGTAACCGAACCCATTCCAAGCAGAGCTTCGCCAGCCAAAGTATGCCCCGCAAGGCGTGGCAGCGGCCACTCGCTCTTTGCCAATTCCTGTGCGGCGTCCAGTGCCTCCTGAAACCGTCCGCGGCTGAGCAGAAACTCCGGCCAGCACTTGCGGTTGTACTCTAGAAAATCCGTATACGCAGGCGAGGAAAATGTCTCGTGAAAAAGTGCCTCGGCGGATTTCATTTGCCCCAGCGACTGGTAGCTCATCGCCAGCAACGTGAGGTTGTGCGCGTGGTGCCAGTCGTAGCGTGCAGGGATTTTCTCCGTCTGGTAATAACTTTCCTCTAGTTCTTTCGTTTTCAGGAATTCGGCGATCGCTTCTTCGGTGCGCCCGCTTCGCATGAGCGCGTGACCGTGCATGTGATGCGCGTGCGGAATCGCCGGAGCCAGCCGCGCGTAGAGGGCGCTCTCTTCGAGCGCGTCCTTCATCCGCCCCATGTTTTCGTAAGCATGAGCGCTGTAGTGATGCGCGGCAAGATTCCCCGGCGCCAGCGCCAGTGCGGTTCTGTAAAACGCGAGTGCGTCCACGCTGGCAACCTGGCCATGAGTGAACGGACTAGCCTCGTCCGCCAATCCACGTTGGATCCACAGCCAGGGGTCGTTGGGGTTCGTTTTCAGCGCCTGGTTGATCGATCTGCGGTAGGCAGGGTAACTATTGGGATTTTCCGGGTCCTGCGCAAACTCAAGTTCGCTTTCGCGGATCGACAGCCACGTCCGCTCGCGTTCGCTCATTCCTTTCTCGAGTTTTTTTGCGCGTTCGAACGTGGCTCGCGCTGTCCCAATGTCGTGCAAACCGATAAAGGCATCCGTCAGGCCGAGGTAAGCCATCCCCAGGTTTGGGTCCACGCGCAAGGTCTGGTGAAACGAACGCGCCGCCTCAATCCAAACATAGGAATGCAGGTAGGAAAGTCCCTGATCGTAGAAAGACTGGGCCTCCGCCGACTGTGTGGACACTTTTTCATGAAGCTCGCCAATACCAGTGCGTAGCGTGACGGGCCGCTGCAGAATTTCCAGTGGGACCGGGCCTGTACTGGAGTGCCCCTCATGAGGTGATTGTTGCGCTGGCGAAGCCACGCCCGGATTGACGCCCAATAGAAATGAAAAGGCTAACCACGCAACTCGCTTCACGCACTCACCTCGGTGTCTTCATCGTTACGGAGAAAACCAACTCATACTTCCGCAATCTCGACCGTGCGCACATAGTATCCCGAATCCAGCCGCCTCGTTCGAACGCCAGGATCTTTGATGGCCAAGCGAATCGAGTATGTTCCCGGCTCCTTGGCCGACCATGCGTGCGTCCAGAACGTCCAGGGATCATTCTTAGTCTGAGCGAAGCTATCCACGGGGACATAATCCTCCTCCGGATTGAAGCGAATCATGAGATTCTTAACCGGAGCAGTTCCGCCCCACACGAACCCCACGACCCGGTATTTGATCTTTCCTTCGACGAGCCATTTCTCCACTCGAATAGGCATGGCCGCTGGATCAATCGTTGCCGGCTGAAAATCACGCGCCAGTGTCGGCAGGCCGCGCTGGTGAGTTCTTCCCGCGTACTCCCGCATCTGCGAAGTCGCCTCCGCGGTTTCGGTCACCAGCGCAATGTGCGTCACCCACTTAATGCACGTACAACCGTACCATCCTGGAACCACCAGACGCACCGGCGCGCCGTGGTCGGATGTCAGCAGTGATTCATTCATTTCCGTAGCCAGGAAGGCCCGCGCATTCCGAAGCTCGTCCAATGAAAAAACCCAGCTCGCGCCCGGAATGGAGGTCACCGATTTTGCGGCGTATTGATCGAACCCAGTAATCAAAGCACGCGGCCCTCGGGGTTTCGCTCCAGTATTTTCAAAAATTTCCAAAAGAGGGACTCCTGCCCAACTTGCAACGCTAATCATCCCGAAATGCGCCTGCTGCACGTTCCCCGCGCACTCCATCAAGTGCAGACCCATCGGCTTGGCCGCTTTTCTCAGATATTCAAGCGTCAGAGTTCGAGGTTTTTCCGAGAATCCCTCGACACGCACCTGCCACGATTTGGTATCAGGCAAGAGCTTCGATGCTCGCGTCCGGATATAGAACTTTTCCGCCGGCGTCGCCGTGTCTTGCAACGAAAGGCTCGCCAGGTCGGTGTACATACGGCCATCGAGTTCCTCTCCCATCAGCGTTTGCGCAGGCGCCTGCCCTTCGTGGAGGAATTCCGCCACGCCAAGCTGCTGGCCGCCCGAAAACGGATCGCCGGACGGATATTGCGGCGAGCCCAGGCTTGGCATTGGCCAAACAAGTCGCTGGAATCCGGACAGCAGTGCACCGCCGCACAGTGCGCTGTTCTTGGCAAAAGCCCGCCGCGTCAGCATCGTCCTCCATCGCATCACCAGAACACCTGAGGAATATCCTAACCTAGTCAGCCGCGGAGCGGACTCTTCGTAGAGAACCTTGCATGCTACCCCCCAAAGTAGTCGTCCGCTCCCGAATCTATTTACGGCTCACGCACTGTGAGCAACTGATCGGCCTTCACGTTCTTGAGAACTTGATGCGTACCGCTGGGCCAAAATAACTCAAGTTCCTGTATCAGCACCCGGCGACCAAGTCCAAAATGAACGCGCACATCAGAACTGCTGGCGTAGCCGCCGCTCGTACTGACGGCATTGTATTGGACGCCGTGTTGCGTCACTAGACGAATGCGCGTGCCGATGCCGTCGCGGTTGCTCTTCGTTCCTATGGTGCGGATGAGCAGCCAATGATTAGCTGTTGGGCTCACGTTGCGCAGGATTCGCAGCGGGCCGTCGAGCTCCGTAAGGACCACGTCGATGCGGCCATCGTTGTCCAGGTCGCCAAAGGCGGCGCCGCGGTGCACGCCCCTCCGGGCAAGCGCCACGCCGGCCTCCGCAGAGACATCGGCGAACTTCTGGTCGCCCAGATTCGCGAAGATAATGTTGGTCTGGGGCACCGTGGCATGCAGACTGCCCTCGGCATCCATCACGTGGCCGCAGGCGGCGAATAGGTCTTTGCGGCCGTCGTTGTTGAAATCGTAGATCCCGTTGCTCCACCCGGTCTTCGCCAGCGAGGCGTGTGCCACACCGCTTGCGAACGTGATCTCCTCGAAGCCCACCTCGCCCAAATTGCGGAACAGCGGCATGGTCTCGTTGAGCAATGCCGTCTCGAAGATGTCCGGGAGGCCGTCGTTGTCGATGTCGCGAGCGTCTACTCCCATCCCAGAGATGGCGGCGCCGTTCTCTGTATACGCAACGCCTTTTTCTATTGCGGACTCTTTGAACGTGCCATTGTGCTGGTTCAGGAACAAGCTGTTAGGAAGCGTGTCGTTCGAGATAAACAAATCCGGCCAGCCGTCGCCGTCGAAGTCGGCTGCGGTTACTGCCATGCCCTTGCCAATGTTCTTGCGAATCCCGGAGGCGGCAGATACGTCCGTAAATGTGCCGTCCCCGTTGTTGTGGAACAGCGAGTTCGGCACGCCGGCGTAAGCTCGCGGATAGCAGAAGTCCGGCAGGCCGCCCTTCTCGCAAACCGGCTCGGTTTTTGGATCCCACTGGACATAATTCACGACCAACAGATCGAGCAATCCGTCGCGATCGTAGTCCAGCCAGGCCGCTCCCACCGCCCACAACCTTCCGTACTGAGGGTCCGGGCGTGCTAGACCGGCGCGTTCAGTGACGTCGGTGAACGTCCCGTCTCCATTGTTGTGATAGAGGGTGTTCCGGCCTACGCCAGCCACGAAGATGTCCTCAAGGCCGTCGTTATCGTAATCGCCGATGGCTACACCAATGTTGAAACCCTCGCCCATCACGTCGGCTCTTTCCGTCACGTCTGTAAAAGTGCCATCGCCGTTGTTACGAAAGAGGCGATCCGCGTATTGCGGACCTTCTTTCACCAGGCCGGGCATCCTCGCGCCGTTCACGACGAAGATATCCAGCACACCATCGTTGTTGTAATCGAAGACGGCGACTCCTCCGCCCATCGTCTGCGGCAAGTACTTACGCGCAGTGCGCCCCGTGCGAGTAACGAACTGCGGCGCCGGCTGGTCCTCAAAGCGAATCGGATCTACCCCGCCTGTCGCCGCTGCCAGAAGGCCCAGGGCCCCAGCCTGGACCAGTCGTAGAACCGTCATTTCGGAGCCTCGGCTTTGGCTCTTTGTTGAACCATCTCCCGATAGTGCCGGAGCTGATCCGAGGCCTTTTCATCTTCGCCCAATCTTTTGTAGGCCTGGATGAGCATCTGGTGAGCGGCTTCCATATCCGGCGACCGCCCCACTGCTTGCTCGAGGTATTGCATTGCTGTCCGATAATCGTGCTTGCGGTAAAAGTACAGCGAACCGAGCCAGTAATACGTGCTGGGGCGGTTCGCATCCAGCTCTAGCGAGCGTTTGAAATGCTCGAGCGCGCGTTCTGTTCCTTGCTCCGCTTTCATCCACGCCTGGCCTGCGTAGAAATGGACCCCTGCATCTGCGGGCGCAAGTTTGGCAGCTTGCTCCAAAGTGGCGACCGCCTCGGGATAACGCCGCTGCGCCAGCTGAATCCTTCCCAACAGTGACAGCACTCCGGGGAACTGTTGGTCAAGGCTGGCGGCCTGCCGCTGTATTTCCAAGGCCCGCTCTGGATTGCCGTCCTCTAACTCAATACTTCCGGCCTCGACGCGAGTCAGCACCGACTGAGGGAAGTGCGCGACCGCATGAGTCATTGTTTCCGAAGCAGGGCCAGCCAGGCCCTCGCTGGCGTACAGATGCGCAAGCTGGAAGTAATGGCCCTGCGTATCCGAATCGAGGTTTATCGCCGCCTGGAAAGCCCGTGCAGCCCTGGTTGAGTCCTTCGCCCTCTCATAGCATTGTCCCAAACGCGAGAACCAGAGACTCCCGCCCTTGCCTTGGGAGGGTGCGAGAGACATAACCAGTTCGAACTCTTTGTTTGTCACTTCGCGGAATGCTGAACCGGCCAGCCAGCAGGCAGCTTGCGCGTGCAGAGCGAGGTTGGTCGGTGCCAAGGTCTCGATTTGGCGCTGTGCCTCGGCTGCCCTTTTCGGATCGTCTACCCTCACGGCGCAGCGCATCAGGTAAGCCCAGGCCCCCGGCTCAGCGGGCGAAATCACAACGTACTTTCCAAATAGCGCGCCAGCGGACGAAAAATCGCCCTCGTCGGCCATCAGCCGCCCAAGCCCGAACAATGCTTCCTTGTTGTTGGGATCGTGCTCAAGCACCTGGCTCAGTTGGCGCTTCGCTGCCTCACGCTCAGCCTGCTCGTTTTGGACTGAGTTGGGAGGTTGAGACTGGGAGTAGGAATTGGTAGCAGCAAGCCAAGCCGCAGCAAGCGCCAGTACTGCATGGAGCCTCATCGAAGCCCTCCGACCTGTGCGAGACATCGTTCAGTGTACTGCCGGGGCGATGCCCGTCCAAGCGCTCGATGCTGCGCTAAAACTTTTTGCTCTGCTGGCTGCCAGGCGTCAGACGTTTAACTCCGCAAACAGGCTTTCCTCCCGCGGGCGCGAGAATCGCTACCGGTGCGCATTATAGACATTAAATTGGCGACGCGAAGCGCGTTCGTTCTCAACCCTTTAGCGCATAAAATCGATTTAGCTTTATCTAAAGTTTATCTCAGGTCCGTCTAACTTTATGCTTGACAAACGCTTCCGGCGGTTATTCAATACGCGCAAATGAGTGGCTTCGCCTGTGATCCCCGGCGCGGCTGAGGTGACGAAATCCTAAATCGTCGAGAGATACGGGGCCCTGTGGTGGTTTGCAAAATCCTCAATCAGCTTTCTAAATTCAGGGGGTGTAGTGTGAGAAAGGGAACTTTCTTTGTTTGTCTTGCTGCTTTCCTCATGATTCTGGCCGGCAGTGGTGTGGCGTGGTCTCAATCCGTGCAAGGCGTCATCACCGGCACGATCACTGACCCGACGGGCGCGGTAGTGCCAGGCGCGACTGTGACCATTACAAATGCAGGAACGAACATCTCTCAGACCACCACGACGGGATCCGATGGTTCATACCGTTTCGCACTGGTGCCGCCCGGAACCTATACCCTTGAGATTAAGGCTGCCAACTTTGCTGGGGTCAGAGCTTCGGGAATCGTCGTCGAGGCTAGCCAAGTCGTCCCCTTCAATCGTCAGTTGGAATTGGCCAAGACCTCGCAACTGGTCGAAGTGACCGCCGAAGTTCCGCTGGTGCAGACGGCGACCTCTGATCTCGGATTCACAGTAGACGCCAAGACCATCGAGAATGCCGCGCTGGTCGACCGCGACATTTTTGACGTCCTTCCATTTATGGCCCCCTCGGTAAGCCCGGGGCTGGACATGTCGCCGACGTCCGGCGGGGCCAGGGAGGCCGGCACCTCGTACATACTTAATGGCACGGAGGACAATAACAACTTTAGTGCTGGCGCTATAAATATCAACCCGCCCCTAGAGTCCGTGGAGGATTTTACTCTCCTTACCAACGTCATGGGCGCCCAATACGGCCGTGGCGCGGGGGCCCTCGTCACCGCCAACCAGAAATCCGGTGCAAACCAGTTTCATGGCGCGCTCTATGAGCAGAACCGCAATGCGACCCTGAACGCCAATGACTTTTTCTATAACCGGGACTACAATGCTGCGCTCGCCGCCCAGAAAACAGACCCGAACGTGGCCCTCCTTCCCAAGAGGCCGAAATACATCAAGAACCAGTTTGGCGGGGCTGTTGGCGGCCCCATCCGCAAGGACAAGACTTTCTTTTTCTTTGCTTACGATCGGTTCAAATTGCTGCAGGGGGTCACCGCTGCAAACACTTTCGTGCCCACCAGTACGGCGCTTAATTTCGCGAAGGCGAATGCCGGGCCGATCGGCCAGCAAATTCTCGCCGCGTATCCTCCAAGGACTTCTGACTCGCGTTGCCCACTAAGCGTTGATGCGGGACCGGTATTTGTAACCGGCGGCACCAACACGGTAGGATGCCTTTCCTTCTCGGACCCGCAAACCACCACGACGGACAGCTACTACGGCCGATTGGATCAGAACTTCAGTACCTCAGACAGGCTCAGTTTTGTGGCCAACATTTCCCGGCTTAATTTCGTGGACACATTTGGCGGGGGCGGCCTGCAGGCGAATGGTGGCGGCATTCCTAACACGGTCATCCAGAATCAGCACAATCTGGCGCTCATCGAAACGCACACCTACAACGCCCGCCTTGCGAACGAGCTAAACTTCTCTCACAATCGGTTCTTCAACCCGTCTATCGAAGGCAATCCGGCCATGCAAACGGTCCCCCAAGCTTTTATTGACAATGGAGCGGCTGGCTGCCTGAATTATATCATTGGCCCCGGCGAAGGCGGCCAGGTTGTTGCTTTCACTCAGGACCGCTGGTCGCTGCAGGACAATGTGACATATACCGTGGGACGTCACGCCCTGAAATTTGGTGGTAGCGGCAACTACGGCATCCTTTACCGCAACTGGGACTTGGGGCTGCCCGGCCAATACGAGTTTGGGGAGCTGACCTCGTTCAGCACCGGACCGCTGGGGAACTCCCCTTGCCCGATTGGTGCAGTGATCACGCCCTCTTGCGATGGCACTCTTCAGCCTGACGGAACCATCGCCAATATCTCAAGCACGAGCAACGCAAATTTCACGGGCGATTATCCCTACTTTGAAGAAACCTCCATTGACCCGCGCATTGCCGCCCCCAATAAGGCGAACGCTTACCGTCACTACACCACCCACGATTACTCCGCGTTCCTTCAGGACGACTGGAAGGCCACCTCGCGGCTGACCATCAACCTCGGACTTCGCTGGGAACGCTTTGGCGCTCCAAGCGAGGATCACGGGATTATCGCGCAGTTCACGAACATTAGCGGCTGCGATATCACCACGGATAGGACCTGCATCCGCAACGCACGCGTTAATCCGGTCGGTCGCATGTGGAAAACGTATAACAAAGATTTCGGGCCACGCCTAGGTTTTGCCTGGGATCCGTTTGGAAAAGGCAAAATGGCCGTCCGCGGCGGTTACGGTATCTTCTATGACCGCATCTTCGACAACATCTGGTCGAATGGCGCCTGGAACCCGCCATTCTATGCGCTGCTTGACTTAAGCGCGGCCTGCGGGGACGTCATCTTCTACAACAATCCAGCCTCCATCGGCAAGGCATACGACCCCGCTACTCTGCCGCCTGGCACCCCAGTACCGGGGAGGAGGGTCTCCGTCCGCACCATGGACGTCAACATGCACGATTCCTCCGGTCAGAACTTCTACTTCGGTGTGGAACGCGAGTTCTTCGGCGGCTTGCTCCTGAGCGCGAAGTACCAGGGATCTTTGGGCCGTCATTTGCCCATGCTCGAGAACTACAACCGGACCGATGGGCAAGCCTATAATGTTACCTACGACACGTCGACAGTGCCTCCGACGTACGTCACGTCTCTAAGTAATCGCCGGCCGAACCGTCTATACACAGGCTTCAACTACCGCTCGAACAGCGTCAGCTCCAACTACAACTCCCTCATTGTCGAAGCGCAGAAGCGCCTGGGCCACGGCCTGCAGTTTCAGACCGGCTATACCTACTCGAAGCTGCTGGACGTGAATTCTGAACTGTTTGCGGGATGCTCCACCATCGGGGGCTTCAGTGCACCTTACTACTACATTTCTAACGCACAACCGAAACTGAACTATGGCCGGAGTGCGGAAGATCACCGTCACGCGTATAAGTTCAATGTGACCTACGAACTGCCATTCCTTAAGAGCGAAAAGGGTTTCGTTGGCCATGCCTTGGGCGGTTGGTCGCTGGGGAGCTTCCTCCAGTTCTATTCGGGCCACCCGGTAGACGTATACCTCGGCAACAACGGTATCTTTTGTCGCCGGTTCGCCGCGAAAGATGCGGCCGGAAACCCGGTCCTCGACCAGAACGGCATCCCCTTCGACATCGGAGGCAATTACAAAATGGATGGGGTCTGCAACGACCATCCTATGTTCCTTGGCTCAAGCCTTGACTCTGCCTACAGGGGTGGCAGTCCGGCCGATGGCATCTTTATTGACAACAATCAGATCGGCTGCGGCTTCCCAGGGATGCCCGCTACTATCGCCAACGTCAACGACTGCAACGCCCAACTCGGAGTTAAAGGCTCCTGTCCAAACAGCGGGGTCGACGCTAATGGTAACCCATGCACCCCCTCACCCGGCACGCCCAATACGATCTTCGGTAATCCAGCCTACCCGGCTGGGGCTACACCGTTCGAGCGCTTTGGCACGCTGGGAAGAAACGTCTTTCATGGACCGAGATTGGTCACTCTGGACCTGGGCGTGCACAAGACGTTTAAGTTTACAGAAACCGTGAACTTGCGCTTCAGTGCCGATGCCCAGAACCTCGCTAACCATGCAAACTTTGACGGCATCCAGGCTAATCTGAATAATAGGCAGTTTGGTAAAGCACAGCTTCTCGTGGGAACGCGGTCACGCGTAATGTCGGTCAGCTTGCGGCTGGCCTTCTAACTTTCTTCCGCAGTTCGTAGGAACTGCGCTTTAACTTGGGATAGCATCGGCGGGGAGAGTCGAACAGGCTCTTCCCGCTTTTGTTTTCGTTTGGAATGAAAGGCGCAGCGACAGCAATTGAGAACGGAGAATGCAAAGCCGAAAACTGAGGCCGAAAGCTGAAACTGAAAACTCAAACCTGAGTTAGCGGCCGTTGGAGTAATACTTCACGTCGACGGCGTCGTACATGGTGGCGGTGGCGGCGTGAGTTTTTTCGTAGGCGGTAATGTCGGGCTCGTGCTGCATCGTGGTGCCGATGTCGTCGAGGCCTTTTAGCAAAACTTCCTTGCGCGAGGGAGCAATTTCAAATTTGAACATGAGGCCGTGCTTGTCGGCGATGGTCTGGTTCGGCAGATTGACGGTGAGCGAATAGCCTTCTTCTTTTTCGGTGCGCTTAAAAAGTTCATCGACTTCAGTTTCGGAAAGCGTCGCAGGCAGGATGCCGTTCTTGAAACAGTTGTTGTAGAAAATGTCCGCGTAACTGGGGGCGATGATGACGCGGAAGCCGTAGTCCTTCACTCCCCACGGCGCGTGTTCGCGGCTGGAGCCGCAGCCGAAGTTGGCGCGCGCCATCAAAACAGAAGCTCCTTTGTAGCGCGGAAAATTCAGCACAAATTCCGGATTCGGTTTTTCGCCGGGGAGATAGCGCCAGTCATAAAAAAGGATCCGCCCAAATCCTTCGCGCGTCAGCGCCTTCAGAAATTGTTTCGGCACCATCTGGTCGGTATCCACGTTGACGCGATCGAGCGGCATCACCATGCCGGTGTGAGTCGAGAACGGTTGCATGAGATTCAGTCTCCCAAACTTGAAAATTGTCCGGTTACTCGACGGGTGCGACGTCGAGTTCGCGCACATCGACGAAATGGCCGGCGATGGCGGCGGCGGCAGCCATGACCGGGCTGACGAGGTGCGTGCGGCTGTCTTTGCCCTGGCGGCCTTCGAAGTTGCGATTGCTGGTGCTGGCGCTGCGCTCGTGGGGCGGCAGGACGTCAGCGTTCATGCCGATGCACATGCTGCAACCGGCGTCGCGCCACTCGAAACCGGCGGCGGTGAAAATTTTGTCGAGGCCTTCTTTTTCGGCTTGCGACTTGATGCCGCGCGAACCGGGGACGATCAATGCCTGCTTGATATTTTTTGCCACGTGCTTGCCCGCGACAAAATGCGCGGCGGCGCGGAGATCATCGAGGCGCGAATTTGTGCACGAGCCGATGAACACGCGGTCCACGGGAATATCCACGATCGGCGTCCCGGCTTTCAGGCCCATGTACTTGAGCGCGCTTTCCGTGGCCTTCTGGTCGTTGAGATCCTTAAAGTCATGCGGATCGGGAACGCGCGCAGTGACGCTGGTGACCATGCCGGGGTTTGTGCCCCACGTAACCTGCGGAGCGATTTGCTCGGCGTGGAGCTCGACGGTCATGTCAAATTTCGCCCCGTCGTCGCTGCGCAACGTCTTCCAGCGATCGACTGCTTCCTGAAATGCCTTTCCGCGCGGAACAAACGGGCGGCCTTCGAGATACGCAAAGGTGGTTTCATCAGGCGCGATCATGCCGGCGCGCGCGCCTCCTTCGATGCTCATGTTGCAGACGGTCATGCGCCCGTCCATCGAAAGGGAGCGAATGGCTTCGCCATCATATTCCGCCACGTGGCCGTTGCCTCCGCCGATGCCGATTTTCCCGATGATGGCGAGAATCAAATCCTTTGCCGTAACGCCCTTGGGACGCTTGCCATGGACGAGAATGTGCAGCGTTTTGGAGCGCGACTGCACGAGGCACTGCGTCGCAAGCACGTGTTCGACTTCGCTGGTGCCAATGCCAAAAGCAAGCGTGCCGAACGCGCCGTGCGTCGAAGTGTGGCTATCGCCGCAAACAATGGTCTGGCCGGGCTGAGTGATGCCCAGCTCCGGGCCAATGATGTGCACGATGCCCTGATTCTTGCTGTTCATGTCGAACAGGCGCACACCCGATTCGCGGCAATTCTTCTCCAGAGCATCGAATTGGAGCTTCGCGTCGTTATCAAGGATGGGCAGCGTGCGGTCAGTGGTGGAGACGGAGTGGTCCATCACCGCGAACGTGAGATCGGGGCGGCGCACTTTGCGGCCTTCGGCGCGGAGCCCAGCGAAAGCCTGCGGCGACGTGCCCTCGTGGATGAGGTGGCGGTCAATGTAAATGATTGCGGGCTGGCCGGGTTGCTCGTGAACAACGTGGGCGTCCCAGATTTTTTGATAGAGGGTTTTAGGCGTCATGGGAGTTCCACTAAATTCTAGCACTCCTGCGATGGGAGGCAAACGGAGGTGTCAAGGGTTGGAAGGGAGCAGTCAGGCGTGATAGAAGAGGGCAGTGGACGGAGAGCGAAACGTGAAACAGGGCAAAGTGAAGTGGGGGGTGCTCGGCGTTGCAGGGATCGCAGTCAGGAAGGTCATTCCCGGAATGCAGAAAGGGGAGTGGAGCGAGGTTGCGGCAATTGCTTCCAGGGATTTGAAGAAGGCGAAAGAAGCGGCGAAGAAGCTGGGAATAGCAAAAGCATACGGGTCGTACGAAGAGCTTTTGGCGGACGCGGAGATTGAGGCGGTCTATAACCCGTTGCCGAATCATTTGCATGTGCCCTGGTCCATCAAGGCGGCGGAGGCGGGAAAGCACGTGCTTTGCGAGAAACCGCTGAGCTTGACGGTGGCGGAGGCAAGAACGCTTTTGGAGGTGCGAGATCGCTGGGGAGTGAAGATCGGCGAAGCGTTCATGGTGAAGACGCACCCGCAATGGTTGAGGACGCGGGAATTGATTCGCAAAGGCGTGGTTGGAGATTTGCGAGCGATTGTGGGAGTCTTCAGTTACTTCAATCGAGATCCAGAAAATGTGAGAAACAGGTTGGAATGGGGCGGCGGCGGGCTGATGGATATCGGGTGCTACCCGATTACGACCTCGCGGTTTATCTTTGGAGAGGAGCCGGTGAGCGTGTTGGGACTGATTGAAAGAGATCCGGACTTCAAGACAGATCGGTTGGCGTCGGCGATTCTGGAATTTCCATCGGGGCAAGCGCTGTTCACGTGTAGTACGCAGCTGGTGGCGTACCAGCGGATGCAATTTCTGGGGACACAGGGGCGGATTGAGATCGAGATACCATTTAACGCGCCGCCGGACCGTCCCACAAGAATTCTTATTGATGATGGACGAGATGTGTTTGGCGGAGGCATCCGGATAGAAATGATTCCCGTTTGCGATCAGTATACGGTGCAAGGGGATGCGTTCTCGCGGGCGATTCGCGAAGGCGGCGAGGTTCCGGTGCCGCTGGAGGATGCCATTGCGAATATGGCGGTGATCGAGGCGGTGTTCCGGGCGGGCGAAACGGGGAAATGGGAGCGGCCTGAAGTCTGATAAGCGAAGAGGTTTTACGGTGGCGATACGGACGGTCCTGCAGCTCGGTGATCCGGGATTACGCGAGGTTGCCAAGAAAGTGAGCGATCCCAGGGCGCCGGAGATTCGCGCGCTGGTCGAGGATTTGTCTGACACCCTTGCTTATTGGAGAAAGACGACGGGATACGGGCGAGGAATCGCCGCGCCGCAGCTTGGCGTGAATTTGCGGGTGATCTTTTTGCGGCTGCCTGGAGAGGCGGCTTGGCCGCTGGTGAACCCGGAAATTACCTGGAGGACCGCAGAGAAAATTGTGGTTTGGGATGCGTGTCTGAGTTTTCTATCGATTTTTATGCAGGTGGAGAGGCATCGCGAAATCAAGGTGCGCTATCAGGATTTGCACGCGGAGCGGCACGAAGTGCACGCGAGTGAACAGCGGAATCTTTCGGAGCTCTTACAGCATGAAATTGACCATCTCGATGGCATCCTGGCAGTCGATCGCATTACCGATATAAAGACGTTGTGCACACGCGAAGAATTTGAGAAGAGGTACCGAGCGGGGAGTCCCTATGCTGTCGCGCCTGCTGGCAAAGAAGCGGCGAGCTCGTAGAATAAAGATTGGCAGGCACTCCAGGGCTGCCTTTGGGGAAGGCTGGAAAAAAATGAGTGCTGTCTATTACACGACGTTCGAGAGTCCTTTAGGGCCGCTGCTGTTGGCGGGCGGCTCGAATGTGCTGCGGCTAGTGAGTTTTGAGAGCACAAAACATGCGGCGCCTCCGCAAGCCGCTTGGAAGCAGGGCAAAGCGCCGTTTGCCGAAGTCATTCGCCAGTTGCAGGCTTACTTCCGCGGAGAATTGAAAGAATTCGATGTGCCGCTGGCGTTGGAAGGAACGGACTTTCAGCTTCGCGTATGGAACGCCCTGCGCGCCATTCCCTACGGAGAAACAATTTCCTACGCACAACTCGCCGAGCGCATCGGTAATCCCAAAGCCGTGCGCGCCGTGGGATTGGCGAACGGAAGCAATCCCATCCCTATCATCGTGCCATGCCATCGCGTCATTGGCAGAGATGGCAGCCTCACGGGATTCGGTGGCGGCCTTTCCACAAAAAAGAAGCTTCTGGAACTCGAAAGCAAGCAGCTGACTCTGCTGTAGACGATTTGCGCCCTGTTAGGCACTGTGCGGCGTCGTGAGAAATTTAGGCTAGAGTTCGCGCGAATCAGAAAATAGAGAAGCAACCGCTTTCACAGGCGCGTGAAACGCCAGAAGGAGCAAGGAAGCGCAGGCGTAAATGACGAGCCGAAGTCTCATACCTATAGAAACACGGCAGGGCAAATAGAGTTGCGCCGGGCGAAGAGAGGGCGAAAGGGCTAGCAGCCGCCGGAGATAGAGGGCACGAGGAAACGCGGCTCCGACAGGAGTCGGAGTCTAGTGCCCGTCCGTCAATTCTGGACTTGTTTTTTGCCGAGTAGATCCACCAGCGATCGATGGAACTAATAGGACACGATCGCCTTCTTTGAGGGAGCAGGACTCACCGCCCAGGAAGCGGATGTCTTCCTCGTTGAGGTAGACGTTGAGGAATTGGCGGATTTGGCCCTGATCGTCGCGGACGTGGCGCAAGAGAGCGGGAAAGCGCGCAGTGAGCTCGTTGAGGGCTTCGGCAACTGTGGCGGCGCTACAGTGCACTTTGGGAGCGCCGTCCGTGAAGCGGCGGAAGGCGGTGGGAATTTCGATGGTGACGGGCATTGCTAATTCTCCTTGTTCGGTTTCAATGTTCGGTTTCAATTTAACCCTTGGCGCTTGAGGCTGTGGCGCCAAGTTGCGCGTCAAGATAAGCCTCGAAAGCTTCCAGGCGCGGGGCGATGGCCTCGCTAGCTGGAAATTCGGCAGCGACGGCGTCGGTGGTCTTGAGGCCGTTACCGGTGATGCAGACGACGGTGGTCTCGTCCGGCTTGATGCGGTTTTGTGCGATTAGTTTTTGGGTCACACCGGCCGTCACGCCGCCTGCCGTCTCGGTGAAAATGCCTTCGGTTTCGGCGAGCAGCTTGATGGCGGCAACAATCTCGGGATCGGAGATATCTTCTGCCCAACCGCCCGAGTCGCGAATTTGTTTGATGGCAAAGGATCCGTCGGCGGGATTGCCTATAGCGAGCGAGCGCGCGATGGTGTTGGGTTTCTGCGGCTCGAAGCGCGCGAGGTTGCGCTTCACCCCATCGGAGATCGGCGAGCAGCCGGTGGCTTGAGCGCCGAAGAATTTTACGGGCTTCGGTTCGACCCAGCCGAGGGTGACTAGTTCGCGGAAGGCTTTGGCGATCTTGGTGATGAGCGAGCCTCCGGCCATGGGGACAACCACGTTGTCCGGGAGTGTCCAGCCGAGTTGCTCAGCGATTTCGTAACCGTGCGTTTTCGAGCCTTCGGAATAGTAGGGACGCAGGTTGACGTTGACGAGTCCCCATTGAAAACGGTCAGCGATTTGCGCGCACAGGCGATTGACGTGATCGTAGTTGCCGTTGATGCGCACGATGCGTGCGCCATAGACGGCGGTGTTGAGCACCTTGGCGGGCTCCAAGTCAGCGGGAATGAAGACGCAAGCATCGAAGCCCTGCTGCGCGGATTGCGCGGCGACCGCGTTCGCAAGATTGCCGGTGGAAGAGCAGCCAACGGTGGTGAAATTGAAGCGGCGCGCAGCAGAGAGAGCGGTGGCGACGACACGATCCTTGAAAGAAAGTGACGGGAAGCAGACGGCGTCATTCTTGAAATAAAGATTCTTCATTCCCCATTTATCGGCGAGTTTGCGCGAAGCGACCAGCGGCGTGCCGCCGACGGAATTTGGTCCGACGTAGCCTTCGGGAAGGGGGAGAAGCTCGGAATACCGCCACATGTTGAAGTCGCGGCGAGCAAGATTTTCGCGGCGAGCCGTTTTCCTCAGCGCATCGTAATCGTAGGCCACTTCGAGAGGGGAAAAACAGTCTTCGCAGAACGAGCGGGGAACGTTGCCCCAGGTTTTGCCGCATTCACGGCATCGGAGTTCGTAAAAAGCAGTGGTAGACATAGAACAAGTCCTTGAGCAGGCGATCAGCATCAGTGCAGTGCAAGCCACAAAAGCGGCAAGAACTGAACGGCCGGGGTTCTGGACGTTGGAATTCGATTTAGGGCAGCAGGGAGGGTAGAAACGAAAAACCCTCCGCGCCAAAGTGCTCGGAGGGTCTCAGAAAATCTTCCAAGAAACTCGAAAAGCTCTTTAGCAGTTTTTTACGTGGAGCAAGTTGCCCTAAATCGCCACGTGTCGCCGCAACCGCAGCTATATTGTTTATGCCTGAGTCGCTGCCAGATGTCAAGAGTAGCGTTTTTGGGCGTAGGGACGCAGCATGCTGCGTCCCTACAACAGACGACCCGTGCGCTAGTTCTTTACGAACAGTTGGGACATGGTTTCGGTCTGGGGGCCAATGAAGTGCGCCGAAAGGTTTTGGGCCAACAGCGAATCGGTCTTGGCCCCGGTGATGGCCTTCTTGGCGTGGTGGCGGTGTTCCTCCTGCGGACCTGAGAGACTGATTAGCGCGGCGGCGAATTCCATCTGCGGATCATCGCCGTGAAGAGAGGCGCTTCGCAGGGCCAGAGCCTTTTTCACCAGGGCGTAGCCGTCGACGCCCGCGGCGGGATTGGCATCCATGCGCATCCCGTCAGTCATGTGCGGCAGATTCTGCCCAATCCACTGCTTGTAGGTTTCGGCGAGGTAGCCGACGTCAAACCAGGCGAGGGCATCGGGATGGCCCGAGGATTCCGCGGAAGTCGCGCGGGCATGCAGCCGCGCGAGGAGTTCCTTCGCGGCAACAGGGTCTTTGCGCGCGTAGAGCGTGGCGCGGCGAAGCGTTTCCATTCGAACGAGGACGGGAGTATCTGGCGCGAGAATCTCCAGCGTATCCTGGATAAGGTTTTTCGTGTCGTAATTTTCGCCACCGCTGAGGTTCCAACTGTGGCTGATCCAGGGCAAGGACTTGGCCTGCCCGATTTCGATCGGGTGACATATTAAAGGTGGGCCTGCTTGCGCAGCGCCGGCAAAACTCAACGTTGCCGCAATCAGCGTAAGGGCAAACCGCGGCGAACGAATCTGTTGGCGTGTCATGGATTTTCAAGTCTCCTTTCGAATCGTTTCCAACTTCAGGAGCCAAGACGCGCAATAGCGTGTGATTGTTAACAGAGGCAGGAATGCAGAAAGCCAAACTGAGGACTCACAACGACTAGTGGACTGATAGCGTGACGTCATAGACGGCATTGCAATTGGTTGAAGGGTCGTCCTCGACCGACTGCGAGACTGTGCCGCTTGTGATCTGAAATTCCAGAGGCTTTCTTGGCGAATTGGGCAGGCCGATGATCCGGGCCTTGCCATCGCCGTTTGTGCCGATTTCCAGATCCATCCTTCGCTTGTTGAATAGTCCGTACCTGAGAGTAACTTTGATCGTGGCGTTATAAATGGGCTTGCCAGCCTCGTCTTTCACGGTGAAATCTGCCTTGCAGGAGCCGACTTTGCCATCCACAACGGGGACTTCCGGCGAATTATTGGCCAGTAGCGGCGCGTACGAACTCAAGAAGTCGATTGCGCACAGAAATGCAATGGCGCGCAGTTGCCTAGACCACATAGCAGTTCTCCTCGCTCATCAGAGAAGATACGCTACGCGAAGAATGGTTGCAATTCCTTTGGGCTAAACGCGTTGAGTTGCGCCGTAACGGGTCATTTTGCATCGTGCGGGGCTGCGACCATTCGCGCTCGTAGGTACGCCACAAGTGGATATTGCGGAAGCCGAAGCAACTCCATCAGGCGTCAAGCGTGGGGCGCCTCGACTGTCTAGCCCGATGGTCGAATTTGTGATACGTTGCGATTATGAGCACTAATAAGTTGAGAAGTAAAGCCTTCAGAAGGATTGTTCTTGCCAGTAGTTTCTCTCTCTGTGTAGTCGGCGTCTCTTTGTACTTTCCTGCGGAAGCTCGGGCACAGGGACAACAGATCGTCTGGAGCAATCAGGAGAAACCGATTCTGGAGGATATCCGGAATCTGCGAAAGCTTTCCGAAGGAAACCGAGCCAAGACAACAAAGCAACTCGCGCTCAAAATTCGACAGTTGCATGCGGGGCTGAACAAGGAACGTCTCGCAACCACGCTGGCCGGTCTGTCGACAGAGGGAGACCTTGGCAAGGATACCTTGCAGGAAGTTGCAACCACTCTCGCGGAAGCACTTCGCGAGAATCCGATTCCGGCAGGTCCCCGCGGGCCAGAGATGCCGTACTCCGAACTGGCGACCCTGGTGCACTACGAACATGTGCAGGTGAATTTGGATGACCCGCAATACGCAGCAGCCATGTCGAAAATCGAAGCCGATGATTTGCGCCACCAACAGGCGGATTTCGCGTTGACGGACCTGCATGGTAAGGCGTGGGCCTTGAAGGATTTGCGCGGGCAGGTAGTGCTGGTGAACATGTGGGCCACGTGGTGCCCGCCGTGCCGCAGTGAAATGCCCGACCTTGATTCGATTTACAAACGCTTCAAAAAAGACGGATTGATCGTCCTGGCGATTACGGATGAAGAAGCAGGCAAGGCGAGGCAGTTCGTCGATGAATACAGGTTGAGCTTTCCCATCCTCCTGGATTCGGACAAGAGCGTGCATAAACAATATACGATTGAAGGACTGCCGAGGAGTTTCGTGTACGATCGCGACGGAAAGCTTGTCGCGCAAGCCATCGATATGAGAACGAAGAGACAGTTTCTAGAAATGCTGGAGCTTGCAGGACTCCATTAGCGACGAATCGCCCCGTGGCTGCCCGGCGGTGCGCTAACAACATAGGCGAATGGCTACAGGTGGGCAAAGACGCCCCCGCATTATTAGGCTGAAGAATTACTTGCCAGTGGGCGGATGCTGCAACCATTCGCGTTCGTAGGTACGCCACAAGTAGATATCGCCGAAGCCGAAGGAGCTCCACCAGCTGTCCAGCATTTGCCGATCGAGGCGCAGGATGCCTTCGCGCGTTATGCCTTCAGGAGGCGGAGCAAGCGAGGCGAGGCGGTCATAGAGGCCTGGGCGATCGGCATCGCCGACGCGTGAGAGCAAGTGCCAAAGTGTGAGAGCGTCATCTTTCCGCGCGTCAACAAGGAGGATGCCGAGCAGAGCATTGCGTTCCGCAGGCGTCTGAGGCTCGAAGTCGAATCGCGACAAAGCGTTCCGAAACGATGCGGACGCATCTTCCATGTACGGCGTGCCCGGGCCGATTTTCGGCCGTGTCTGGCAGATTGCTCCGGCGGGAATGAAAGATTCGTGGCCGTTCAGCTTGAAGCCGACCCAGCCCATGGTGGTGCGCAGAAGGCCAGCGCCGGAGTCGTCTACGTGCAGCGTGTAGACGCAGCCGAGATCCACGGCGACGGCGGAGGGCGTATCCACGACGAATTCACCGGGAGGCGCCCAGATAACCGCGTGAATCGTGCCACGTTCGAGCGAAAGGCGTTTGCGGCCAGGGCCGTT
>WNFS01001075.1_pt1 | contig 20125 bp, 16 predicted proteins | sample 5400141 | NCBI WGS metagenome assembly WNFS01 (sample SAMN13153358, study PRJNA577476) | soil metagenome | isolation source: 60 cm saprolite under Madrone tree | place: USA:California | collected 2016-06-14
GCTAAAGTTACCGATGCCACCTTGGGGGTCCCAGATTTCGATCTGGAAATCGCCCAGCGGAACCTCCAGGGTCGCCAAGGCGTCAACTCCGCCTCCGGTGTCGGGTTCCCCGTTGAGTGGGTAGTCATCCTCGAAAATGAACGCGGTAACCGTGGCCGTCTTGAGTGGCTCCAGTTCCAGGTTCACGGTCACAGGAGCAAACACGCCTGCCACCGGCGCTGGAATCGGAGATCCGCCCATGGTGTGCCCGCAACTCGAAGAAACTGATATTCCCGTGGGTTCTGGCCCAGCAGGAGTGCAATTGGCTGCATTGAAACTCCCGTCCGGGTTGTACGGACTCTTAGTATTCGCGGTATTGAATGCGTTCGTGGAGTCGCCCGACAGGATCGAGATGTAATAGGAAGCCGGGGTCCCGTCGGGATTGGTGGCGGTCAGGTGTGCGTCTGACGGGAGGGACGCGGGCAGTTGGGTTGCGCCCACAGTACAAACGCCGTACCCGTCGCATGCCGCCTTGACGTGCTGCCCGGCGGTCGCGCTGCACCCGGCTGGCACGCCGGGCGCTGTGCAGGGTGTACCTGCGTCATAGACGGTCTGGCCCTGCCCGCAACTCTGCGGGCCCGTGCAGCCTGTCGCGATGACCGGATAGTAGCTGGTATGGAATTGGGTGGCCGGAGTGGCGGGCACTCCCGCTGGGCAGGTCGCGGGCTTGGTGCCGCCGGGGCCGTTCTGTTGACACGCAGGATTGATGTGCAATGTGAGGTCTTGCTCGATGATCCACTTATAGTCGCTGATCTGGGCTTTGGTCGCCGCGTCCTGCACCCTCACGCTCAGGTTGGTGGGAGCCAAGAAATTCAACGTCACGGTGGCGGTATTGCTGAGTGAATTCTGCGAGTTTTTCGCCTGGTAGGTAAACGTGCAAGGACTACAAGCGGTCGCTGTTGGCTTGGTTGCGGTGAAGGAACCGTCCGCGTTCAACTGCAGAGTCACGCCGGCGGGCGGAGCGACAACGACGGCAGTCATCGAGTAGCCGTTCGGATCAACGTCATTGCCCAATACGCCCGGCGCAGCGACCCTCATAATCGAGGCGACCAAGCTGGTGTAGCTATCGGGATTGGCCGTGGGCCCGTGTCCGACGGTCGCGGATACGTTCAACGTGACCGTCGCGGTTATGCCGGAAGAGCACGTCGTTCCAGTGACACTACCGTTCGCACAGTAGGTGAAGGAATCGGTACCACTTCCAGTTGGTGCGTAAGTAAACGTTCCATTTGGATTGAGGGTCAGCGTTCCGTGACCGGGGAGCGTCGAAACTTGGACTCCATAAACATTAACGTCGTTCGCGACCACGCCTTTGCCCGGGTCGGAGACGGTGAGTGTGACGCCCGGCGCATAAGCATAGGTATCGGGATTGGCAACCGCCGTGGAATTCGCCGCCACCAACTTAGCCGCGCCTGCGTCATTCACGTCCAGGACGGCTTGCATGCCGCCGTCCCGCTGGCTGTTGGTCGACAAAGCCAGGGAGCGATCGTAGGTCGCGTAGGTTTTAGAGTCGTAGGTTCCTGCAGTAGTCTGGGTCGGGCTTACAATTACGTCGAACACTTTACCTGCGGCTTGGAATACTTCGTTTTGAATTCTCAGGCCTGAGGGTGGGGTCGTGGTCTTGGCCGTCAGCGTTTTCGTCTTGAGAGCCAGCGCGATGTCGGGAAGAACATAGCCGTCTTCGGCAACCAGCAACATATTCAGCCCGTTCACAGTCGGAACGTGCATGTGCGAGCCCGCGTTCACGTAACGCACCAGAACATTTCCGGTGGTGCCCGCGGCAGGAATCGAAAGAGCTGAGGCGGGCTGATTGTCCTTGCTGAAGGCCAAGCCGTTCATCAGGAAGTACAGCGGAGTGTAGTCCACCGCCGGTGGGTAACAGGTAGGTGCTGCTCCGGTGCTTGTTAGGCCATTCGCGCCTGCGCCGCAGGTCGGAGCCCATTTTGCGGTCTCGCTGAACCCCGAGTTGGCGGTTGCGCTGCCCGCCGCACCGCCGACCGGAAACAGGGCCGCGACCATCTTGTTCTGGCGGGGGTCAATTTCGCTCTCTAACGCGACTACATCGGTATCGTAAGTGACGCCTCCAGTACCTGCCACCGGATAGGCTACTCCTGCGGAAGTCCCCGCCACCGGGGCTGTCGTCACGACCAGAGCGCCGTACAAGCCCATGGGACCCTGGATCGAAGGGTACGTGCCTGTGCGGATGAGATAGGTTCCGGGCTTCAGATTGGTCCAAGTGTAAGCGATGCTCAACGGCGCATTGCCGACCGCGGCAACGCCTGAAATCTCTGGAACAAAGGAGCGGGCGCGCTCGCCCTGCGTGGGCGGCGTGAACGAACCGCCGACAACCGTGGTCCAAGTCGTTGAAGTCTGACCGCCGTGAGCCCCATCGGTTCGAGCCGTAGCCTCTCGGGCCGGAACTCCCATGCCGCCGTTGGCCGCGGTTGTTGTTCCGGCCGCTTGACCGATGATGACCAGGGAGGTTTCTACCGGCAAGCTATTCGTGAGATTGATGGTGAGGCTCGTGCCGGTGGCCACGTAGGGAACCACGATCAACGGCGGCTGCCAGATCGCGCCGCCGGTCTGTGCATTATGGGCACCGGTAGCGGTGTTGTAAGTCAATGCCGAGCAGGTGGCGGTGCTACCCGTCATGGCAGCGCCGCACGTCCAGCCCCACATCGGGACGATGTTGCCGTCGGGAAGAGTGGTCGACTGCTGTGACGCGGTAAGATTCACCGTCTGGGCGGACAAAAGGCCCGCCGTCAAGAGAAGAATGGTCACCGCGAGTGTGGCTGCCTTGAGAGTTGATGTCAGATAGTTAGATCGCATGGCTCTTCTTCTCCTCGCGCTCACAGCGTTTCGTCAATGTTCCAAACGTAGGGATCAACCAGCATCATCTGAAGCATGCCGCCCGGGAAAACGTCGTTGGTAGTGATCTCGCGCTCGTTGTGGGAATGCCACATGAACGCGATAGCGGATTCTGCCGTCGGGTTCTGGCTGGCGGAGCCGGGAGGCAAGGGGGTCGGCCCGCGTGATCTCCCGACCGCTTCGGGGCCAAGATAGGGCGTGCCGTTAGACCAGAGACCGTTGGTTACAATGAGCGGATCGGGCAGGGTCATGGGGCCGCCCCCGCCGACAGCACCGACGGGATTCGCCTCCAGGGGCACGTCGTGGTCGGCGCACCACTCGTAGTAGTTCGGGGCGCCGCCAATGAAGTTGCCTCCCGTATCGTAGGTTGGGATGGCAGCCGCCGGGCTACTGTGGTTCGTGTAGTAGCCGTTCGCGTCGGGATGGCACGGGGGATTGCCGCTGTTCCCGGGCGTATGTCCGAAAATATCCCAGCCGAGTCCCTTGCCCGACCAGTAGAAGATCCCGTCAAACGCCTGGCCGGGAGTCGTATCCGTGTTGAATTCCATGCGTCCCGCCAACAGATTTGCATTGGTTTGGCTGACCAGCAAATGCCCATCGCGGCCCAGGATGCGCACGTGGTTTCCGTGCTCGTGAAAGGGATGTTGCCAATGGCCTTGTCCGATCACGCGCAACAGAATCAACTCGCCCGGATGCATGTGGGGATTGGCGTTGTAGGGCTGGTTCGGATAATTCGGCGCATAGTTGGCATCCATGTCGTCCGGCATGGAGCGCCCGTTAATCAGGAAATAATTCGGGTGGTAGGGCTCGGTCACGACGGTGAGCTTGGTCGGGCAGGAAAACTGCACACCGGCGGTCGTCGGACAGTTGGCGATCAGCTTCAGTTGATCTTCCACTTGCCTGTGAATCTTCGGGTCCATCTCCGACCACTGAGTTAGGTATTCCCGGTCGTAACAAGTTAAGGCGTGGTTGTAGGCCGCTGGCGCCAGCCGGTAATCGACGCGACCCGGCTCGGTAGCCGTACAGTTGCCGGGAATGGTAGCCGGCAGAACCACCACTGCTCCAAACAGACCCATCTCGACCTGGAGGTCTGCCTGCGTACCGCTGTAGTACGAGTGTGTGCCCGCAGTTCCAACCGGGGCGGAAACGGTATAAGTGACGCTCGTTCCAGGAGCCGCCTCTGCGGTCAAAAGACCCGCAGTGCCACCGCTCGTGGACACCAGGGTCAACCCGGGGAACACGATCGAAGTATTGCCCGCGGCCGTCGGCAAACCGTTCCTGAGCGTCACCGTAAAGGTCTGTCCTTCGGTGACAATCAACGTGGGACCGGGCAGTTGCATGATCGGACAAAAAGCTCCAGCGACTGCCGTCGGCCGGAATGTCGGCGTGAATCCCGTAGCGCAACCGTAACCCCAGGAATAGACCAACACCCCATCCGGCTGGCTGCTGTAGCCGGGGCCGGCGTTTAAGCTGAATGAAAGACCTGTGATGCCGGGAACAGCAGCATGCGCCGAAGGCGCGAGCAGCAAGGCCGCCGTCGCGACGGCGACCGAGAGGAAGCGAGAGACTGCACACCAGTGTTTTGAATTCAAGTGGCTCATGGTTGCTCTCCTACGGCGTTACTACGACTTCAGTCATCAGCCCGCCGAAGTTCTCGGCGTCGTTCGACAGATGGTCAAGTTGTGGTGTGTAGAGGAAGTACACACCGGGGGGAACCCCGGTGCTGTCGAGAATCACATCCAGCGACTCGCCGCCGCCTAAAGTGATCGAGTTGGTGGTGACGTACATGTTATTGCCTGCCTGGTCGCGCAGCAGCTTCGCATTGAAGCCCACCACCTGCATGGGGATGCCAATGGAGGAAAGCGTCTGGTATTCCTGAACGTCCAGGTCGGCAATGCGCAGCGCCGCCCTTTGCCCGCAAGGCGCCGTGGGGCAGGTCGCGGAGACGGGACCTCCGCCGGCGCTCAGAGTGATGAGGGTGGGAAGGGGCTGCGAAGGCCGACTAAATGTATCCGTGTCCGCGGTCGTGATGGCATGCGTGCTGGGCTCGGGGTTGGACGCGCCCGCGAGCTCGCCCAAAACATCCGCCGGACCACCGGCAACGCCCACCGTGTCGGGATAGCTGCGACCATTCAGGAGGAAGTACTTGTCCTTCATGTCCGCGAACCCTTCCGGGTTAAAGGTCATGCCGACAAAGTGGAAGTTGGGGTCGAAACCGTGGATCTGGATGGGAACGTCGATGTCATAGCGCGTGCTGCCATCGCCGTCGTTGTAGACGTACTTGAAGGGATTACCACTGGCGTCCGTGCCTTGCGTGGCGCCGTTATTGGCAACCGGGAGCGGCGCGGAGCAGAGAATATCGGGACCCGGCTGGCCAGTGGCAGGGAGTCCGGGATTGCAACTCGTCCGCAGGTCATTCTGCTGCAGCACAGACGCGTTGTAAAGGCTGCTGCCAGATGGCACGCGATTCTGGCGCGGACGCACGAACAGTTGTCCGACCATGCCCATCTGCAAGTGTTCGGGAGGCGTGATGTGGCAGTGCCAGAAGTAGGTCCCGGCGTCCGGCGCGAGGTAGTAGTAGGTGAAGCTGCCACCGATGTTGATCGAGAGCGAGGCATCCGGCACGCCGTCGTAAAAGGAAGATGCATTGGGGTAGCCGTGGAAGTGGACGGTATGCTGTTCGAACAGGTCCGGCCGCATGATCATTCCGACGTTGGTGAGGGTCAGAAAAAATTCGTCGTCTTCATCAAACGCCATCAATGGAGCAGGAATGCTGCCATTCAGCACGCCGGTATTCATAATTGCAGCGGGATCGGTAATGGCCCCGTTTGCGCCAGGAGCCGTAGCGCTGCTGGGGTCGGTGCCGTCGGAATTCGGATTAGGTAACCCGTTGTTGAAAGTTGTGGCGGTGTAGGGCTGATTAAAACCGTTGGCGAACAGTGTTCCCGGCTGCCCGTTCCGGATTAAACCCAGACCGGAGAGCGGACCGAAGGCGAACATAAACGTCTGGTTGCCGTCCGCTTCGGTCATCATGCCGTCACCACCCGAGATTTCCTGGCACTTGATGGCGCCGCCGTTGTCGATGAACGTCAGCGCGGGGGTAAACGTGTAGGCCCCGGTCGGGTCTTTCGTCGCAGTCCTCGTCTGCGGGCCTGTGTACGAAGCTTCAGCCATGTCTGGGTGGGGGGTCACAACGGTACCGGTGCCGCCGGTAGCTGTGGTGCCGGGGTGTCTTACGGTGGCGGTTGGGCATTGAACGTGAAACGACCCTCCCCCCTGATAGCCAGCCTGCGCGCTCGCGACCGCTGCAAGGAGACAGACTAAAACTGTGGGCAACCAAACCTGGAGAGACTTTCTCATGGCTGTACAGCCTCCTTCTAGACCTGCCGGCGCCCGGGGCACCGTGTTTCGATGAGTCGTCGAATAGAAGAACATTTGAACCGACGGCCCATCCGCTGTGCTGATCGCGCGAATCTCGGTAATTGACGTAAGGTGTGATTCCTGATTGCTTGGCATGCGGCGAGCGACGAATCCTCTCCCGGAGGACGAGCTGGCACACTGCAAGGCCAAGAGCGTCTTCCACAGAACTCTTCCCACGCGTCGCGACACTGCACTCGCGCAGCACTATCGACGCAGTACTAAGTCCGCATAAAGCTCTTGGGGGAGTTAGAAGGCCAGGGGAGGTCCGGCCTCACTGAACTTTGGGGAGAGTATGACAGTCGCTAATAGTCGTCTACCTTCAAATTATGTAGCGACTCAATAAATTTTGTGAATTTATTCTCAGGTCGCATGGAGTTAGTCACACAAACAACCTCTCTGTCTCTCTTGATTACTTTTCGACGCCAAGAGCTTGTGTTCTGTTCTAAGCGCGTGGTAAGCGGGTCAGGGGAGAATTCCGGACAAGCACCATTTGGGGTGGCACCGGTCGGGACGAGCTTTCATCATCTTGCACGCGAACGATTCCGACGCTTTTCAACAACAAGCAGATGAGCCGACCTTGGTGCTGCACACCGGCCTTCGCAAACATGTTTGCAAGGTGCCGGCGAGCTGTGGAAGCGCGAATCTTGAGTGGCTCGCAGCAGTCGTCGAGCGCGTTACCCTCCATGAGCAGACGTGCCAAGCGCGCCTCGCTGGACGTGAAGCCGTACAGCTGGCGGAGCCTGGATTCGGTCGCCTGTACCGGAAGATCCGGATCCAGCACAAAAACCAAAGCTGCAGGTTCGGTTGCAACCGAATTCGACACCGTTCCATGGAGCGAGCGGACCAGTAAAGTCAGAGGTCTCCTGCCCGATGGACGCCGTACCGCCAGGGCCGTGTCCCTCGGGCCCGACGTTCCTGGGAGTCTGGCATGCGCAGCTTGCTGTAGGAGTGCACTCAAGGGTGGACTGCAGCATCCCTTCAAAGTACCCAGTACGCCCTGCGCCGTCACTTCCAGACCATCGCGAGTCGCAAGGATTTGCTGCGCGCTCTGATTTGCGAACAGCAAGCGGCCCAGGCCGTTGACCACGCCCACTCCGATATCGAGCAAGTCCAACGCTTCCAGACCGGCCGTCAGACTCTTCGGCGCACCACGGTTCGGGGGCTTGTCGTTGAGATGGAGCAGTTGGCCATCAGCGTATGGCTCGCATTGGCCCATGTTTCGGTCCGTGCTGGTCGTGCGAACCGCTCCCAGGCTTTTCAGTAACAGCGAAATGAGTTGGCCCTGGCGTCGCACGCCCGTTTTAGCGAACAGGTTCCCGAGATGCATGCGCACCGTCGAGGGGCGGATGTCGAGTTGTTCGCAGCACTCCTCAAACGTCTTGCCGGACATCAGCAGTTGCGCCAGACGAGCTTCGCTGGACGTGAAGCCGTACAGCTGGCGGAGCCTGGATTCGGTCGCCTGCACCGGAAGTTCCGGATCCAGCACAAAAACCAAAGCTGCAGGTTCGGTTGCGACCGAATTCGACACCGTTCCGTGAAGCGAGCGGACCAGTAAAGTCAGAGGTCTCCTGCCCGATGGACGCCGTACCGCCAGGGCCGTGTCCCTCGGGCCCGACGTTCCTGGGAGTCTGGCATGCGCAGCTTGCTGTAGGAGTGCACTCAAGGATGGACTGCAGCATCCCTTCAAAGTACCCAGTACGCCCTGCGCCGTCACTTCCAGACCATCGCGAGTCGCAAGGATTTGCTGCGCGCTCTGATTTGCGAACAGCAAGCGGCCCAGGTCGTTGACCACGCCCACTCCGATATCGAGCAAGTCCAACGCTTCCAGACCGGCCGACACCAAGTCAGAGCAATGGCCGCCCTCTTGATCCGGCCACTGTCCTCGGTGCCATCTCCCGGTGCTCGTTGTGCTCGATAAGCCGCACGAAATCGCCATAACGAAACTCCGAAGTCGACGAAAAAATCGGTGGTCGCGATTGACCTACCGCCTCGAATCGTTCCCGGGGAGGAGCCTGGCTGAAATCACGCTCGGTCGACCAGGTCGCCGTAATTTTGGCTGTCCAACACGGTCTCTGCACTCCGCAACCGGACCATGCCAATGGTCTTCAGCAAGACCGAAACCAGTTCGCTTTGTCGATGGACGCGGGTCTTTTTGAACAAATGCCTGAGGTGGGTGCAGGCTGTCGAACGGCTAATTCCGAGTTCGCCACAGCTTGCATCCAGCGTGCGTCCATCCATCAACAACGTCGCCAGGTGGGTCTCCCGCGCGGTGAAGCCGTAGAGTTCATGCAGGTCCGACTCGGTTGCCTGCACCGGAAGAGAGGGATCGAGGATCAGCACCAAAACCGCTGTCTCAGAGCACGGATCTGTCCAGCAGATCGCCCCCACGGAACGCACCAATAAAGTAAAGGGTCGCTTGCCGCGCGCCCGCCTCAGGATGAAGACAGCACCGCGGTCTTCCGGTTTCGAGGTGGCGGACGCGGTGGCTGCCCGCTGGACGACCTCAGCCAACATGTCCGGGTGCGCCCGGGTTGCACAGGCCATGCCCTTGGAATTCAGCCACAGCCCATCCCGGGATTTGAGGATTTTGCTTGCGATCCCATTCGCGCCCAAGAGTCGGCCCGCAGCATCGCAGACCAGCCATCCGATGCCCAGCAATTCCAGCGCTTGTACGCCGGCCCACCACAAGTCGGTCACCTCTTGATGGTGCGTTGCCGAGTTCATGGGGATCTCCCCCTTTTCAGTCGAACGATACGGTGTCGCGCTGTACCTACAGCTTCCCCGAATGGCGAAAAGGCATGTCCCGGGTCGGGCGGTGTAGCGCCCGTGAGTCCCTCAATTTGAACGGACCCTGAAATACCGAGTCCGGTCCTGTCCCGGCTTCTTGCCGGACGAGCCTTCGGGGGTGGGTAGTGGAGTTTGATTGTCCGCAACCCATTCGGGGGAGAGCTATGAGTGGGCGCACCCGCGTGCGCGCTTGCTCCCTACTTCGCGGAGCATGCACCCGGAACGTGGAGGAGTTCGCACCGGTGCGAATTGGACTGGAGTGTAGGAGGCGGATTTCGGTCGGTCAAGACAAGGGCGACTGAAATGACACGCATTTTACAGGCGTTACGTGGAGTGTGATTTTGTTCGTTTGTGTTAAAAGGTCTTTACATCTTGAAAAATCGACCTGTGTCTTCATAATAAGAGACCACGGTTGTTCTCCCCCGGGCCTGATCTCTGGTCTCAGCCAATTCGGGTATCGGAGAACATGTGGGCACATCGATCACAAGTCGTTCTTCCAAGACTGGTAAGGCGCGAATGCTCGGTACGCGTTCGAGGCGAGCTTTCTCTTTCTTTTGGATGGGCGTTTTGTTAAGTATCGCAGTCTTGCTGGCGATCGTAGCGACTCTGCAATATCGCTCAAGCACCGAAATCAAGAATGCAGAGCAAGCTCGCGTGGGGACCGACCTTGAGTCGGTAATGATCAAGTGGCATCTGGACTTCTATGGTGAATTTTCGACGGTATGTGTCGCCTTGCAAATCGGACCGGATTCAGGCGAACGGGATAGCTGGGAAGACTATCTGCATCGCTACGCCCATTGGAGCACTGCAGCGAACCGCGACGATTCCCTCAACAACCTCTATCGGAATCGAGATCTCGTAAGAGACATCTACATCTGGGAAACGAGCAGACACCCGAGCCCCAGGTTGCTCCGTCTCAACGCGGCGCAAAACAAAATAGAGAGCTCGGCCATGCCTCCAGCCCTCGAAGTTCTGCTGACTCACCTGCAGAGGAACTCCTCGAGTTTGCCCGTCGCCTTGCACGCCTGGTCGGACCATCCCGCAAACGAGGCGAACTCGGAAAGTGAAGAACCACCCTCGCCTTCTCACCTTCTACGAAGCAACGCGGAAACCGGCTGGCAGTTCGAAGAAAAAATCCCGGCGCTCGTTCATCCAATCTTCCACTACAGTCACCAGGGGGCGACCGAAACCTTGAGCAGCATCGATCCGGTCGATTGGGTCGTGGTGGTGCTCAACTTTAAAACCATTCAGGAGCGGGTTCTTCCCGGGCTTACGCAACGATATTTCAGTGGCCACCAGGGACTCGAATACAAAGTGGCGGTCATTGCTGCGGGGGCGTCCTCACATTTGCTGTACTCGTCCGACCCTGGGATAGCGGCTCCGGACGTCAGTGCCTCCGATTCGGTGATGGCAATTTTTGGTCCGCCGCCCGAAAACACGGAGCGCGATCTTTGGCAGATTGAAAACCATAGGGCCTCTTTGAAAGGCAAAGATTGGCATCGGTTTTCGAGCCCTGTCTGGTTCCCGGTGATAGAACACACATCCGACGATGGACCGTGGCTGCTGGTTCTGCAAAACCGCAGAGGTCCCTTGAGCGCAATGGTGGACAGAGTTTGGCACCGGAATCTGCTCGCGGGTGGAGTTGTGCTCCTACTGCTCGCCGCCAGCATGGTGCTCGTCGTGGTGGCCAGTCAGCATGCACAAGCGCTTGCGAATCTGCAGATGGACTTCGTCGCATCGGTTTCTCACGAGCTGCGCACGCCCCTCGCTGTCATCCTTTCTGCCGGCGAAAACATTCGTGACGGCTTGGTGGACGGTCGGAAGATGATCATGCAGCAGGGGACCATCATCACGGAACAGGCCAATCAACTGATGGATCTTGTCGATCACGTTTTGCTCTTCGCTGCCAACGCGAAAGGCATCGGATACCCACCCCCTCGTCCGCTGGAAGTGTCGGAAATCGTTCGATCCGCGCTGCGCAACACAGGCGGACTGCTGCGCGAAGCGGGCTTTACGGTGCAGCAGGAAATACCGTCCGAGCTGCCCCGTGTTGCCGGTGATCTATCCACCCTCTCGCAATGCCTGGAAAACCTGATTGTGAATGCGGTCAAGTACGGCAATCGAGAGCGGTGGATCGGGCTTTCGGCCGGGATCGACAAACGTAGCAACGACAGGAAAGAACTGCGGATCAGCGTTGCAGACCACGGAGTCGGCATCAGTAGTTCGGACCTGTCGCAGATCTTCGAACCTTTTTATCGTTGTCCCGAGGCCATCGCTGCCCAGATTCATGGGACCGGACTGGGACTGTCGATTGCAAAGCGCATCGCAGAGGCGTTCGGAGGAAGGCTGTCGGTCACGAGTGAGGTGGGTGTGGGAAGCGTCTTCACGGTGCACTTGCCTGCCTGGGACGAAGCTCCGAAGTCACAGCCTGTGCACCCGCAACCCGTCGGAGACTCTCAAAGTGAATGAGCACATTCTCCTGATCGAGGACGAGCAAGCTTTGCGGTCCACCTTGAGCGTCCGGCTACGGAGTGAGGGCTACGTTGTCGACACGGCTGGCGACGGGGTCGAGGGCTTCGAGAAAGCAACGACTCAGCCATTCGACTTGATCATTCTGGATATCATGTTGCCTTATCGCAGCGGATTGGACATCTGTCGCGATATTCGACAGGCAGGGTTGGCGACTCCAATTCTGTTTCTGACGGCACGGCACCAGACGAGCGACAAGGTGCTCGGCCTCAAGCTCGGAGGTGATGACTACGTCACCAAACCATTCAAAGCCGTGGAACTTCTTGCGCGCATAGAGGTCTTATTGCGACGTGTACCAATCCGCTCCGGTCAGGGTGTTCACCAGTTCGGTTCGATCCTTGTGGACCTTCGTCGAGCCGAAGTCACCCGGGATGACAAGCCTCTTTATCTTTCGGCTCGTGAATTTCAGCTTCTTCGCTACTTGATCGAACGAGCGGGAAACACCATTCCGCGCGTTGAACTCTTGCGCTCGGTTTGGGGATACGACAGCGGCACGTTGACGCGCACGGTCGACATGCATGTAGCCAGCCTGCGCGACAAACTGGAGGAAAATCCCCGGCATCCGGCGTTGATCGTCACCGTACCTGGGGTCGGATACAAGTTTGTGGGATCAAGGGGTGCATAGGGTCCCAGCGTACGGCACGCGCGTTCTGATGCGACTCGGGAACCTGGCTGAGGTCAAAACGGAGGGAGCGGGCGGAAACAATGATTTTGTTTCAGGTTAAAGATTTGGTCCGCAACTGGGCGCCGACGGGGGCCCAGGGTGGATGTGAGCTGTATTGTGAGCCGTGAGTTATATATAAGAAGGATGATTACTTTCTGTCGAAAGGCATCAACGTAAGACATTCATGATAATGGCTTTATCAAGTTCTTGTACACGATTGCCGCGATCAGACGCCTCGACTACGGCTCGATGAGTTCGTAATGCGTCACGTGCGGTTCCAAGGAGAGGAGGAATTTCTCGTCTTCCGGATAGTAGACGGCCTTCCCGTAGTCGGGACCAGCGAAGGCTTTGATCGCCTCCCAGGAATCCCCGAGCGTGAGCAGGAGAAATTCACACTGGCCGTCGGCGACCCGGCGCAGGGTGTAGACCCCGCGGTTTCCGCGCGTAGAAGCATATTCTTTCAGGCCGGTCTGCTGAAGATAGGCGTAGTAGGTGTCCTGATCAGATTCGCGAACGGTACCGCGCCAGATGCGGGCGATCATTTCGTCTCTCCTGCTCCGGCAGCTGAACGGTCAGCGTCCGGCGATTCAGAACTTGCGTGGATGCGTGTCTCGTATACCGTCGGGAACACTTCTGAACAATTGTCGGCCCGCACAAAACTGCGGACTAACTCCGAACGGGAAAAGTGCCCCAGGCTGAGAAGGCGGATCAGTTCGTTTTTTGAAAAGCTCTCCCAGTTATTTCGCCGGTTCCAGGGAAAGCAGGTCGCCTCGACCACCATATTAGCCAGGCCTTCTCGGGCTCCAGCCTCGATCTGCTGGCGCAGCCATCTTAGATACACCAGTTTTCTCTCGAGCAGATCCCTGGGATCCGCGCGAAATACCACGCCTGGGACGTCGGCGATATCGGCACGCAGGGTGTGGATATGGCCGTGTCCTTCGACCAGAACGTCGATCTCGAGCGCAAGGAGGCGTTCGAGGGTATCGATCCATCGCAGGCTGTCCACGTCCGGATTGGGGGTTGCGAAGTAGCTACCCATGAAGGCGTCGCCGGCGATCAGAACTCTCTCGGCGCGGTCGTAGAGGACGATGTGGTCGTCGCAGTGCCCGGGAGTGGGCAGCACTTCGAGCTCGCCATGGGCGGTCTTCAGGTGCTGGGCCAGGATTTCGAAAACAGGCTCCAGACGATCGGGCTGTCCGATGATTGCCGCTCGCACCCACGGCAAGCGCAAGGGAGACTGCAGCAACCTGGCGGTCGCGGCAGACAGATAAAGGGGAACGCCCAGCCGGCGCGCAGCCCAGTTCAAGTTGCCAACGTGTTCCTCGTGGTGATGGGTCGCCACCACGCACTGAATCGCAACGGATGGCAGTCTCCGGAGGTGGCGGGCGAGCGAACGGCGCATGCGGGGAGAGCCCGGATCGACCAGAACTCCGTCATAGACGATGGCGGTAAAGAGTTCCCCGAACAGTATGGGAACCACGTCGGAGGGAATGCCGCCGAGAAATGCGACCGACAACCTCCCCCCCAGGAAGTCGAAGCGCCGGCGGAAGGTGCGGAAATGCGCGACCCCCTGACAACCTAGTTCGTGCGCTCCGGCGCCCACGATCAGGGGGAGGCGCAAGAGCAGTCCGATGAGATAGCAACTCCAGAAGGTGGCAAAGAAGGCCGTGCGCCGCACCTGCTCGGGGCGCGCGATACGGCAGGCGCCACCGCGGCACTTGCTCACGGCGTAACGGTTGCGCGCGACAAACCGGTAGCCGGCGATCCCGATCCAGCGGAAGGGCGGCACGCGACCCAGCCAACCGATCAGGAAAGTCGGCGGGAACAACCGCGCCAGAACAGCAACCCCATCCCAGCCGCGATAGACTTTTCCCGATGGGTCGATGACGTGGAGTTCTCGCAGACAGCCATCGAGCTGCAGGCCGGGATGGACCTGTGCGAGCGTTTCTGCCTCGATCGGCACGGCGGTGGCTTGGTGCTTAGGGTCGAGCAGGCGAAGCCAGGAAACACACGCCTGGCATATCTCGCACTGGCCGTCGTAGAGGGCGACGTATCGGTCCCGAAGGTTTGCGGGATGGGCAGGGACTTCCTGTCGGGCGGCCGGCGACGCTGTGGGTACGACGGTTTGTGGTGGCGTCGCCATGAGAGTGCGGAACCGGCCGATGCGATTGTTTCAGAGAGCAGGCGGTCCGTGCCAGCGTTTTTGGTCTCCGGGGGCGTTTGCCCGCGGCGTCTTCTTTCGAACACCCAACGCAATCGTTAGAACAAGGCGCTCAGAGCGGCCAACAAGCAGAACAAAATAATCGCCTGGCTGGCGTGGTTTGCGGGTGTGGCGATCGAGGCACAGGACAGACGATTGCACTGGTAGGAGTTTCTAATCGATAAAGCGAAGGCTTTGGACTCTTACGCAGTCACAGCAGCGGGCGGTGCCAGCACCGACGTCCAGCCAAATGTGGCCACGGCTCTTCGCTCACCCTTCCACTTTACCCATCGGGCTGCGCTGCGCAGCCCCGATCTTTCGGGGTGCCGCTGTCGACATCACTTTCGTTTGCCGTTGGGTCCGAGTGCCCTGAGGTTACCTGAGACTGGCGCCCAACAATGGAGCCGCAATGTGCCTCAATCTGTGCGAGATCTTTCTCGCTTTGCCCAGTTTGGAATCGTTTTCCGCAGCCTCGACTAACCGAACGCGGATCTTGGCGAGAGCTTCGTCTGTCTCGTCAGCAAGAAGCGGAGCTGCTGTAGTAAGCGCCTCTCTCAGGTGGCTGACCGTCTGAGCTCCCCGCTCCATGCGAACGGCAGACCCTGCAAGAGGTTTAGATCTGGCGTCGGTTTCGTCAACTAGCAAGGGAGTCACCGAACGCAGTGCCTCAACTTCTCGGCGAACCCGCTCAATATCGTCTTCTTTCTCTCTCAGCACTTCGTAAATGTCTCGCACATTGCCCTCCTCTGGGGAACGCAACCGCACAAGTACTGCTACCAGAAGGGCTGATCACCATTCGAGTCGCTCCTGCTCTACCGACAGGCTGGTTGATCAGTTACCGTGCGACTGCCGTTTCGATTGTCACATGGTCGAACCATCCATCGAGACACGAAGGGGCAACTCCACAACATGTTCTCGTCCAAAGAAGAACGGCGAATCCTCAGCCTTCTGCAAACATTGCCTGCCAATAGGACCCCTCTATTGCAGCGAACTACCAACTGCTGAAAAGGCGTTGTTGGCATTTGAACCGACTAGCCGTAGCGTGCCGATGACTATCACCAGTATGGCCGCGAGCATCACGGCGTACTCGATATCTTGACTTTAATCGCCTACCCAAAGTTCGAGATGGTCATAGACCACCTCCTTCGGGTCGGGCTTTTGGCGGGGAGGTGGCTGGTCACCCCGGAGAGAGGGGCTGATTCTGCTCCCCGCTCCATGGTTTGTCAACACTCGCTCCGATCGCTCGATCGCTCACACCGATCGCAGCCGGGCGACCTGGATTCGGGCGAGGATCGCGAGCGCATTTGAGGTAGCAAGAACAGAGGCAATGTGCCGGAGCGCCTTATTGACTCAGGGTTTGGGGCGGCGACGATGAGGGAGGAAAGCGCGCCATGGGGCCATCCCGATTCCCGGCGCTGCGAATTACTACGACCGGTAGCTTCTCCAGCCTGGCGAAGCACCTCAACTTCGACACTCTGCTGAGCAGGCGCGTTTGGGAACGGCCCAGCGGCTCGTTCGGGCACGTGGTGCCACACAATGAGGCCTACTAAGGGATCCCGGAACGCATTACACGTATTCGACGCGGGGAGTTCAGTCCCCTTCGTTGATACCCGAACTGCTTAGGCAAAAAATCAGCATCGAAGAAGCCATCCCCGTTCGAAGCCTAAGCCAATTTGTCCCTGCCACGAACTGGCTACAACGCAGCGCTCTGCAATCCTTATCGAGATGGAAATGACAGTGTTGGGCTCCATGCCAGTGCCGGAAATGGAGTCTGCAATCACCTCTGTCACCGCGCCTAACCAACACCCCAGTGGTGCTGGTTTAGGAAAAGCGCCCTCCCAGGCCTTTTCACTAACAATCGCGCTCGAGACTCAAGGCGAACAGTTCTCAGCTACTGTCTCCAGTCATGGCTTTGCGCCGCGCGCGCTGGCGACTCTCGGCGGTGGTTCCTGGTTTTCAGACGTCTCAAGTCTTAAGCGACTCTGCCCTGTTCCGATTCTTGATGGCGCGAAACCTCCACGGCGATCAACTCCTGTCGTCGGTGCATGGAGAAGTAAGCAAGGAGCAAAGTCAGCATCAGGACGCCGAGCACCACCATCAGAACAGCAAAATGCCCCAGGGTACGGACCGGTGCCAATGCCTCGCGCTCATCCTGACTCACGAGAATTAGCCAGCTCAGGTTGGGGTAGCTGTGCTTGAGCCCGGCATCCGCGAAACCAACAAGACGGTTCCCATTCTTCAATGCGGCTGCGGTGTAGCCGGTCTCACGGCCTTCCAGCGTGCCGAGTGCGTCCTGCACAGCTGAAAATTCCTCCGCCTTCAGTTTCAACTCCGGGGTGACATTGGGAGCGCTGAGAACGGTGCCGTCGTCCTTTACAAGAAGGATACGCCCGGTTTGGCCGACGTGCTGTTGGTTCAGGATGGAAAAGAGGCCCGAAATGTCTACCAGCGCACTGACGACCCCGACAAACCTTCCTGAACTCTCTTGGAGAACGGGGACATCGATCTCGACGTAATTCAATCGGTTACGCTCATCGTATCGGACATCCGTCACGTTCACCGTGCCCTTGCCTTGGGAGACGGGTTGCCAATACTCTCTGTCCGCTTGCGAATAGTGCAGGGGTTTATCAGTCGCCGCTACCGTGGCTCCAGTCTCGTCCGCCACAATGATCTTGAGCAACCGCGGATTTAGCGTACGTTGATGCTGCAACCAGCCAGAAGCCCGCGACGACAACACTTCCTTGACGAGCGAATCGCCTTCCGGAGTGTCCCATTCGTGCTCGAACTTCTGGATACGGGCAGCGATCGCTTCTTCGCCCATGTGCTCATGGGAGCGGTTGGCTACATTAATTGCGTCCAGAACACTTCTTTCCGCTGCAACCGCACTCACATTGCCAACGCGATCGGTCATGAATTGGGAAGCCACGGCGCTGTCGGCCTGGGCGATGGTTTTGAAATGTGCACTGGTGTTTTGTTGGAGATTGGTGTCGCTATTGGAAGTGAGATAGAGCCCAACAATGCTCAGCGGGACTATCACCACGATCAGCCCGGTCAGCAACTTTTGTAAGGAGACTTGGACATCGAAAGGCACGAACGCCCCCTTCCGGTGGAGGCAGCTGGCCCCAAGGCGACTCGGCTGAGTCTCAGGTTGCGAGACGGGAGCCTCCACGACAACCTTGAATCATAGGGCGATACCTCGACATATTACCCCGCGTCGCTCTCTGAGGCAATGTTGGCATACCGCTTGTACCGCTTGACCGTCCTATCGAAAAGGGAGTCCAAGCAGCAGCCACAGACTTTTGCAGTTTTCAAGAGCTGGGACCGCGCGATCGCCTCTCGCAAGCCTTTGTCAAGGAGGATCAGCTGGGGCGTACCATCGAGACGCCTCACGGCTCAGTCGTCCACCTGGATCTGCGCCACTTGGGCGAGAAGACCATCAATACAAAACTCCCCTTCGTGCGGGAACTGTGCCTCAAGTGCCAAAACATCGATCCGGTCCGCGACCTTATCCCTGACCTCATGCAGTTTGGCTTGGCTCACGTGTTCGTCCGAGCGGGAGGGCTGAATTCCAATACCGTGGATTTTGACGTGCCGGCGCAATAGAACTTTTCCGGGCTAGAACCCGGAACTTCCCGCCACGATGCTGATCGCAGCACTGTCTGCTCCGGGACTGCCCGGGTGTAGATGTTCGTGGTGCTCTGGAAGGTTGAGTGCCCAGCAACTCCTAAAATCCTCCCCCATCCCCTTTTTCGACACTCAGCACAACCCGTTCCGGAAGGATCGCTCGAAAACTCGAATGGCCTGGAAGTGTTGTGCCACCCGGCACGCGAAGGCCATTTCACTCGCCCGCGAACGAATTATGCTGATGGTAAGCAGTTCTGGGACACTGTTCAACGTGCGTCCCAGCGTCAAGCCCTCCCACGCGAGGAGTAGTTTCATGTTGGGCCGGACCCGGGGAAGCGTGTTGTTGATAGCCACTCTGACCGGCTGCGCTTCGCCATCCCGATTTGCGCCTTTCCTGCCTAACTTGAACATTCCAAACGAATGCGCAAACAGCATTCGTCTTATCGACTGCGACCTGCCCGTTAGCCCTCCGCAGTGCCGTACCGCTGCCGTCACCTATCGCAAGGGCTCCGAGCAATTGGCGGTGATGGTCAAATGAGATTCTTAGTGGGCTTCTTCGCCGGGTTGGTATGGTCGAACTGGATCGAGTATGCATATCATCGCTGGGCGATGCACTGGCCCAGCATCTACCAGCCCGCCGCCATGCGTCACAGTTTGCATCATGCTGCGCCCTCCGATCCCCAGCACATCACAATGACATTCGGGTTCTGGACTGCCATCTTTGTCACCAATGTTCTCGTCTTTGCTGTTCCCGACCACTTGCTCCACCTGCGAATGCTGGCAGGGGTAGCCGCTGCGTTTCTAACCTATATCGTAGTGGGAGTAGAGGTCCACCTGCGAACACACGACGGACGGTGGGTGCCGGGTGCCTGCAGGGCCCATCATTTGTCGCACCATCGTAGGCCACAGAAGAACTTCAACATTTTCCTGCCTCTCTTTGACTGGCTGCTCGGGTCTAAAAACGGATTTTGATTCACCGGTGTCGACAAGTCGGCCCATTCTTGACCTCCTAGGCCATTCCACCTGAGTAAGCGAGGCAGGGTATCCGATGCTGAGCGCCCTGATGTACCTCTTGTCCAGCTGGCCAGTGGACATTGGCCTCTGTTGTCTTTGATTCCTCCCCCCGTTCAGCAGTGGGACAAGTGTCTTCATCGTAGACAGACTGTCCTAGTCTCCTGTCCCAGTGGTTCGTGTCATAAGTTAGAGACGTGCGCGGCGGTCGGGCGCTGTGCGTAACGAGCGATGCTGGCCAGGATTTGGTCCGCCGTTTTGGTCCAAACGAAGGGCTTGGGATTTTCGTTGTGCACGTCGATGTACAGGCGAATGGCCGCTTCCAGGTCTTTTACGCTGCGGAACACGCCACGTGGAATGCTCTTGTTAGTGAGTTCGGCGAACCATCGCTCCACCAGATTGATCCAGGAACCATAAGTGGAGGTGAAGTGGACATGAAAGCGCGGGCGTTTGGCAAACCATTTCCGGATGATGGCGCTTTTGTGGGTTCCGTAGTTATCCACAATGATGTGTACGTCCAGTCCGGCGGGAACTTGCGCTTCGATCACATCGAGGAACTGGCGAAATTCCACCGCGCGATGGCGGTGCTTGAGGTGCGCGATCACGTTGCTGGTCTTCAATTCCAGAGCAGCGAACAGCGAGGTCGTGCCGTGGCGTTTGTAGTCGTGGGTGCGGCGCTCGAGTTGCCCGGGCCGTAATGGCAGCAAGGGTTGCGTGCGGTCCAGCGCCTGAATCTGGGTCTTCTCGTCGACGCACAAGACCAGGGCATGATCGGGCGGGTTCATATACAGGCCCACAATGTCGCGTACTTTCTCGATCAGCAAGGGGTCGGGCGACAGTTTGAACTTGTCGCTCCGGTGGGGTTGCAAGCCGAACGCGCGCCAAATGCGGCTGATCGTCATGCGGCTGAGCCCGCTCGCTTTGGCTAAGCCGCGCGTGCTCCAATGGGTTTGTCCGCGGGGCGTGCTTTCCAAGGTCTGAATCAC
>WNFS01001953.1_pt1 | contig 20111 bp, 21 predicted proteins | sample 5400141 | NCBI WGS metagenome assembly WNFS01 (sample SAMN13153358, study PRJNA577476) | soil metagenome | isolation source: 60 cm saprolite under Madrone tree | place: USA:California | collected 2016-06-14
CGAAGAACTCCTCGAAGGGCGTGCGGCCGGGCGGTCCGCCCTTGGACAGCGTGTTGATGTTGATGACCGCCGGCTTGACCAGGTCCGCCACCTTCGAGAACGAGCCGGTGGTGAGCGGCATCTGCACGGGCAGGATGGGGGCATCCACCAGCGGCGCCACCGCCGGGCGCACCATCCGGTCGGTGCCGCCGGCGCCGTAGGCCCCCAGCGCCATCCCGGCCACGACCGCGAGAGCCAGCGTGCCCATGAACGTTCTGCGTCTCAGCTGCATCATGCGCGCGTCTCCAATGATTCCCCCGCCAGCACACGACGGAGGTGCTCGCCCTCGAGGGTTTCCACTCGCTTGAGCTCGCCGGCTCCCGCCACGAGCACCGCCTTCTTGGCCGTCAGAATCCCGCGCACGCGGTCGTGGGTCCGGTCGAGGATCTCGCGGACCTCGGCGTCGATCGCCCGCGCGGTCTCCTCACTGTACTCGCGCTCGCCGCTCCACGGCATGCCATTGTTCTTCAAGAACATCGGCAGGCGCTCGCCGAAGGTGGCCAGCCCCACCCGCTCGGACATGCCGTACTTCATCACCATCAGCCGGACCAGCTCGCTCGCGCGCTCGAGGTCGTTGTGGGCACCCGTGGAGATCTCGCCGTAGACCAGCTCCTCGGCCACCCGCCCACCCAGCAGCACCGCCAGCCGGTCGTCCAGCTCGCTCCGCGTCATCAGGAAGCGGTCCTCGGTGGGAAGCTGATACGTCATGCCGAGCGCGGCCACGCCGCGGGGAATGATGGTGACCTTGTGGACGGGATCGGTGTTGCCGAGCGACGCGGCGACCAGCGCATGGCCCATCTCGTGATGGGCGACGATGTCGCGCTCCTTTTCGCTCAGCACCCGGCTCCTCTTCTCGAGGCCGGCCACCGATCGATCGATGGCCTCCTCGAAGTCGGCCATCTCGACGGCGTTCTTGTCCTTGCGGGCGGCCAGCAATGCCGCCTCGTTGACGATGTTGGCCAGGTCCGCGCCGGCGAAGCCGGGGGTGCGGGCGGCGATGATGCTCAGATCGACGTTGGGCGCCAGCACGACGGCCCGCGCGTGCAATCGCAGGATGGCCTCGCGCCCCTTCACGTCCGGTTTGTCCACCACGACCTGGCGGTCGAAGCGTCCCGGCCGCAGCAACGCCTGGTCGAGCACCTCGGGACGGTTGGTGGCCGCCATCAGGATCACGCCCTTGGAGGAGTCGAAGCCGTCCATCTCGGCCAGGAGCTGGTTCAGGGTCTGCTCGCGCTCGTCGTGGCCGCCGATGAAGCCGCTGGCGCCGGCGCGCGATTTGCCGATGGCGTCCAGCTCGTCGATGAAGATGATGCAGGGCGCCTTGTCTTTGGCCTGCTCGAACAGATCACGCACGCGCGAGGCGCCCACGCCGACGAACATCTCGACGAACTCCGAGCCGGAGAGCGTGAAGAACGGCACGTCGGCCTCGCCGGCGACGGCGCGGGCCAGTAGCGTCTTGCCGGTGCCGGGGGGCCCGACGACGAGCACACCCTTGGGAATGCGCCCGCCCAGGCGCTGGTACTTCTTGGGGTTCTTCAGGAAGTCGACGATCTCCGCCAGCTCGGCCTTGGCTTCGTCGACGCCGGCCACGTCGGCGAACGTCGTCTTGAGCTCCTTGCGGTCGTAGATCTTGTGCTTGCTGCGCCCGAACGACAGCGCCTGGGTCGGTCCGCCACCCACGCGGCGCATGAGGAACATCCAGATGCCGATCATGACCGCGAGCGGAATCACCCAGCCCAGGAGCAGGTCGCGCCAGAAGGTGCTCTCCACCCGGCCGGCGAACTCGACCTTGTGCTGCTCCAGTTCCTTGATGAGCCACTGCTCGTCGACGCCCGGGATGCGCGTCACGCTGAAGAAGCGTCGCCAGTCCTCGGCGCCGAGCGCCTGCCGGAGCCGGTCGATCGACGACGAGACCGGCGGCGCCGGCAGCACGCCGGGCTTGGCCTTGCCGTGGATCTCCCGCTCGGTGAGCGCCACCCGCTCGACCTTGTCCTCGCGCAGCAGCTCGAGGAACTTCGACATCGGCAGCTCGACCGGTCGCGGCGCCAGCAGCCAGGACTGCAGGAGCGACAGGACCACGGCCACCACGAGGACGTAGGCGAGGGAGAATTGAAGGCGCTGACTGAGTCGCGGCTTCATGGAGAGAGGCTCCTTGGAATGCTAGCGCCCGGCTGCGGGTGTGTCAAACTTGCCCGGCCGCTTTGCGCTTGACACGTCAGGCGGTTTGACCTAAAAACGGCGCTGAAAGAATCATGTGACTTCGGGAACAAGCGTTCCTTTCGCGACGCTCGGTGCGCGACGATGTACGCCTCAGATCCAGGAGTTACATAGGTGAACGGTCTTGGTGTGGCGCGACGGTGGGCGGGCTTCGGGCTCGCCGTCGTGGTGGTGGCGCTCGCGCTCACCGCGCTCCCGGCGCTCGCCCAGGAAGCGGCGAAGGAACCGACATACCGCAGCTTCCCCCTCATCGGCTCACGGCTCGCGGTGTGGGCAGTCGCCCAGCTCCACCTCAACTTCGCCGCCTTCATCCTCGGGTGCCCGATCTTCGCCGTCATCATCGAGATCATCGGGTGGCGTACGCGCGACGAGAAATACGACTGGCTCGCCCACGAGTTCGTGAAGCTGACGTTCGCCGCGTTTTCGACCACCGCGCTCCTCGGGGCCTTCCTGCTCTTCCTCTTCGTCGGTTACTACCCGAAGTTTTGGACGTACATGACGTCCATCTTCTTCCCGACCTACTGGGTCTACGCGCTTCTGTTCTTCGTCGAAACCTTCATCGTGTACCTCTGGTACTACGGCTGGGACTGGCTGTCCGGATCGCGGAAGTGGATCCACGTCAGCCTGGGCGTGCTCTCGAACCTCGCCGGGACCGCGATCCTCGTCGTGGCCAACTCGTGGGTCACCTTCATGATGTCCCCCAGCGGCATCGATGAGTCAGGCGCCCTCAAGGGGAGTGTGTGGGCGGCCATCAACAACTTCACCTGGATGCCCATCAACATCCATCGGCTAATCGCCAACATCGTCTTCGGCGGCACGATCGCCGCCGCCTACGCGGCGTTCCGCTTCCTGTCGTCCACCACCGACGAAGAGCGCGCCCGCTACGACTGGATGGGCTACATCGGCAACTTCGTCGCGCTCAGCGCGTTCATCGTGCTGCCGTTCGCCGGCTACTACCTGGGCCGCGAGATCTACGCGTTCAACCAGACGATGGGGATCACGATGATGGGCGGCTTCATGTCGTGGCTCTGGATCATCCAGGCCATCCTCATCGGCATCCTCTTCCTCGGCTCCAACTACTACCTGTGGCTGGGCATGGAGCGCATTCCCGGCTCGGAACGGTACCGGAAGTTCGTGCCGCCGATGCTCCTCATCCTCACGATCGGCTTCATGATCTGGGCCACGCCGCGGTCCATGGTGATCACGCTCGACGAAGCGCGCGCGATGGGCGGGACCCACCATCCCTTCCTCGGGTTCTTCGGGGTCATGTCGGCCAAGAACACCGTGGTGAACCTGATGATCCTCACCACGTTCCTCTCCTTCGTGCTCTACCGTCGCGCCAATCGGGTCTCAGTGAAGTCGTGGGTGGGGACGGGCATGGCCGTGCAGTGGGCCGCCTTCTTCGTAGCCGCCGCGATCGTGGTCTTCTACGGCGTGTACGGATACTTCGTGGAATCGATCGTGCGGATCGGGTTCTCGGTGTACCAGGTCATGGCCGTGCTCGGCTGCATCGTGCTCGTGATGGCCATCGACATCCCCATGTTCAAGGGCGCTCGCTCGACGGGGACGATCCGCTGGGGCACCATTGCGCCGCGCTCGCAGTACGTGTTGATCCTGCTCGCCGTCACCTTCACCTGGCTCATGGGGCTGATGGGCTTCGCGCGCTCCGGCATCCGCCAGCACTGGCACGTGTACGGCGTGCTGCGCGACACGTCGCCGGAAGCGCTCACCCCGGCCCTGGGGTACGCGGCCAACATGATCACGATCGTGACCATCGTCTTTTTCGCGCTCGTGAGCTTCATCTTCTGGCTGGGCGGTCTCAGCGAGCGCGGCAAGGCGCAGGCCCACGGCCACGCCGCGCCGGTGATCGCCGGCGGGAGCCACGGCGAGGACTAGATGCGGGTTCCGGTCGGCGTCAAGGCGTCGGTGTTCGCGCTCCTGATCATGGGCTCGTACACGTATTTCGCGAACTCGATCCCGCAGATCGAATCGAAGCCGCCCCAGGAGCTGTCGCTCGAGGGCGGCAACGTCACGCCGGCCCAGCTCGTCAAGGCGGGCGAGGAGATCTTCAAGACCAAGGGCACCTGCGAGATCTGCCACCGGATTGGCCAGGCCGGCACGCGCGCACCCGACCTCGCGGGCGTCGGCTCGCGCGCGGCGACCCGGAAGCCAGGCATGACCGCCAAGGCGTACCTCATCGAGTCGCTGATCCAGCCGGGCGCCTTCATCGTGCCCGGCTACCCGCCGATCATGCCGGCGGTCGACAAGCCGCCGATCGGCCTCAATCGCTCCGAGCTCTGGGCGTTGACGGCGTTTCTCGAATCGCTCGGGAGCACCGTGGACGTGAAGCTCGACGACATCCCGAAGACGGCCGGCGCCGCGGCCGCTGGCGGCGCAGCGACGGCCGAGGTGAAGATTCCCGGCGACGCCAAGGCGGGCGAGCAGGTGTTCCAGGGCAAGGGCCCCCGCGGGATGGGAACCGTCGCGGGCTTTCCGCCGGGAGTGATGCCGCCCACGTTCGGCCAGACGCTCACCGCCAAGGAGTACACCGATCTGGTCAGCTTCCTCCTCACCCTGAAATAGCGCATGGGCTTCCTGCGCTCGCGGTTCTTCCACGCGGTCCTGATCCTGGGCCTGGCGTTCTGCATCTTCCGCTTCGGCATCCGGCCGCCGGCGCCGGCGAGCGTCATCCGGCTCTACATGACGGTGGTGCTGCTGGCCACGCTCATCTACGTGTCGGCCGACTCCGATTCGTGGCGCAACTTCGTGCGCCCGATCCGGTCGACGCTGATGGATCCGAGCCGGCGCACGCTGCGGTACGCGCTCATGGTCGTGGTCCCGCTGCTCCTCGGCTACTACGCCTACACGCAGGCGGCCGCGCGGCCGCAGGCGCCGCCCGAGCTGCGCGCCGTGCACCCGGCGCCGCCGGACACGGTTCAGTTCCGCGGCAAGCCGATCAACATCTCGGGCGCCGAGAATCCGTTGCGGAAGGATCAGGCGAATTTCAAGAAGCACGTCGCCGCCGGCGGCGAGACCTACATCCGCAACTGCATGTACTGCCACGGCGACAACCTCGACGGTCAGGGCCACTTCGCGAAGGGCTTCAATCCGCCCCCGGCGAATTTCCAGGATCCCGGCACGATCGCGATGCTCCAGGAGGCGTACCTCTTCTGGCGGATCACGAAGGGGGGGCCGGGGCTCCCCAAGGAATCCACGCCGTGGAACTCCGTGATGCCGGCGTGGGAGGACCGACTGACCGAGGAGCAGATCTGGCAGGTCATCATGTACCTGTACGACGCGACCGGCCAGCAGCCGCGACGCTGGGAGACGGCGAGTGGCGGGCATTAGGGATCTGGCAGTCACCGCTGCGCTTTTGATCGTGCCGGGCCTGGCGTGGGGGCAGGCGGGCGACGTCAACGCGGGCAAGGCCGTCTACGAGCGCAAGTGTCTCCTGTGCCACGGCGAGAAGGGGGACGGCAAGGGCCCGGCGGCCGAGCTGCTCGATCCCAAGCCGCGCGACTTCACCAGCGGGATCTACAAGATCCGCACGACGGCGGGCAAGGCGCCCAGTGACCAGGACCTCTACCGCGTCATCAGCGACGGCATGCCGGGAACCTCCATGCCCTCGTGGGCGGTTCTTCCAGAGAAGGACCGGTGGAACGTCGTCGCCTACGTCAAGGCGTTCGCCGCCGACAAGTTCAAGGAAGCACCCAAGAAGCAGGAGCTGCCCAAGGACGTCGCCTCGTCGGCGGACTCGATCAAGCGCGGCAAGGAAATGTTCGAGGCGATCGAGTGCAACAAGTGCCACGGCGCCGAGGGGCGTGCCGACGGGCCGTCACGGCCCGAGCTGAAGGACGAATGGGGGCATCCGATCAAGCCGGCCAATCTCACCAAGCGGTGGACGTTCCGCGGGGGCGCGAGCCGCGCCGACGTCGCGACGCGCCTGGCCACCGGCGTCCTGGGGACGCCGATGCCGACCTTCATCGACTCGGTCGAGAAGCCCGAGGACATCTGGCACCTGACCAACTACATGCTGTCGCTGGGGCCGGAGTCGCCGGGCTACGCGACCCTGATCACCGTCACGGCGGTGAGCGACGCCATCCCCGACGACCCCGACGCCGAGTTCTGGAAGAAGATGGCGCCGCAGAACGTCGGGCTCATGGGGCAGGTGATCCAGGATCCGCGGAACTTCAACCCGTCGATCGACATGGTCGCCGTGCGCGCCGCCTGGAACGACAAGGAGATCGCGTTCCACCTGACGTGGGACGATCCCACCGAGTCGAAGCCCGACGCCGCCACGAAGGTCTTCGCCGACGCCATCGAGCTGCAGTTCCCGCCGAAGGTCGAGTCGGGCGGCGAGCGTCCGTACTTCCTGATGGGCAATGACAGCGACGGCGTGTACCTGCTGCGCTGGGAGCAGGGCAAGGGGGCCATGGAGGCGACGGCCAACGGGCCGACGAAGGTCACCGCGATTTCCGGCTCGGAGGCGAGCGGCAAGGCCGTCTACAAGAACGGTCAGTACCGCGTGGTGATCAAGCGCGCGCGCGCCGGAAAGGACGACCGCACGACGTTTCAGCCCGGGGTCTTCACGCCCATCGCGTTCCAAGCCTGGGACGGCGGCGCGGGGGAGACCGGGACCAGGATGTCGCTGACGTCGTGGTACTATCTGCGGCTGGAGGAGCCGCAGTCGAACCGCCGTTTTGTTATTCCCCCCGTCGTGGCCCTTCTCACTCTGGCAGCAATGGTGCTCGTCGTACGAGTGGCGAACCGACGATCGTAATCCCGAATCCAGGAGGACGAACAGCGATGCGGAAGGTACTCGGAGCGGTCACGGCTCTGGTTTTCGCTCTGGGCGTGGCGACCTTCATCGGCTTGCCCGGCGCCACCGCGCAGGGAGGCGGCGGCACCATCGAAGCCGACGTGAAGTACAACGGAGCGCCTCAGGTCGAGAAGCTGAAGGTGAACAAGGACACGGAGAAGTGCGGGACCGAGGCGGTCATCGAGAAGGTGGTGGTCGGCGGCAACAAGGGCCTGGCCAACGCCGTGGTCTCGGTGCCATCCGTGAAGGCGTCGAAGGGGAGCAAGGTGGTCGTCGACCAGCACGGGTGCAAGTTCGTGCCTCACGCCGTGGCGGTGACGACGGGTGGGCCGCAAAACGAAGCGGTCATCGAGCTCAAGAACTCGGACGACATCCTGCACAACATCCATACGTACTCCACGGCCAATCCCTCGATCAACAAGGCCCAGCCCAAGTTCAAGAAGGTGATGACCGAGAAGCTCGAGAAGCCGGAGTACGTGAAGCTGACCTGTGACGTCCACAGCTGGATGCTCGGCTGGGTGGCGGTGACGCCGGGCCCGGCCGCGGTCACCGACGCCAACGGCGTGGCCAAACTCGAGAACGTGCCGCCCGGCAAGCAGACGGTCGAGGTGTGGCACGAGACCCTCGGCAAGCAGACCAAGGACGTCGAGGTCAAGGCAGGCCAGACGACCAAGGTCAGCTTCGAGATGAAGAAGTAGGCGCCCATGCTCAACTGGTGGCTGCCGGAAAACGTAACCAGTTACGGCCAAGACATCGACTGGCTGTTCCATCTGATCTACGCGATCACCGGCGTCACCTTCATCCTCGTCACCGTCGCGCTGCTGGCATTCGTGGTCATCTATCGCGACCGGCCGGGTCGCCGCGCGCGCTACACGCACGGCAACACGACGCTCGAGATCGTCTGGACGGTGGTCCCCGCGCTGATCCTCGTGGTGCTCACGTTCCTGAGCGTTCCCGCCTGGTCGAAGATCAAGATGACGATGCCGGCCACCGACGTCGTGATCCAGGTCACCGCCAAGCAGTTCAACTGGCAGGTCACGTATCCCGGGCCGGACGGAAAGTTCGGCACGGACGACGACAAGACGTTCCTCGACGAGATGCACGTCCCCATCGGCAAGCCGGTGCGGATCAATCTCAAGTCGCAGGACGTGATCCACAGCTTCTTCGTGCCGCAGTTCCGCATCAAGCAGGACGCCGTGCCCGGGCGCGAGATCGGCGTGTGGTTCGACGTCATGAAGCCGGGCAAGTACGAGTGGCCCTGCGCGGAGCTGTGCGGCTTCGGTCATTCCGGTATGCGGGGCTGGGTTTACGCCCACTCGGCGGAGGACTACGCCAAGTGGATGGCCGAGAACCTCAAGTAGGGGGAGACGCCACGACATGAGTGCCACCACCGCCACGGCTCACGCGCGATCCACTCACGCCGAACATCACGAGCTGGGGTTCGTGCGGACGTACATTTTCTCGACCGATCACAAGATGATCGCCCGGCAGTTTCTGTTCCTCGGGCTCTTCATGATGATCATCGGCGGCCTCCTCGCACTCGTCGTGCGCTGGCAGCTGGCCTGGCCGGAGACGGCCATCCCCGGACTTGGCGGCATCCTCAAAGAGACCGGCGGGATTCTCGAGCCGGCGCAGTACAACATGGCGTTCACCATGCACGCCACGATCATGATCTTCTTCGTCATCATGCCGATCCTGGCCGGCTGCTTCGGGAACTTCTGCATCCCGCTGATGATCGGCGCGCGCGACATGGCCTTCCCGTTCCTCAACATGCTGTCGTTCTGGACCACGTTCAGCGCCGGCTTGATCATGCTCTCCGGCTTCTTCGTGGAAGGCGGCCACGCCGCCGCCGGGTGGACGTCGTACGCGCCGCTGTCGGCGGTGAAGGACTACACCGGTGTCAACTGGGGACAGAACCTCTGGTGCATCTCCCTCTTCGTGATGGGCATCGGGTCGATGATGGGCTCGATCAACTACATCACGACGGTCATCAACATGCGGGCGCCCGGCATGCAGCTGTTCCGGATGCCGCTCGTGGTCTGGTCGCTCTTCATCACGGCCATTCTGCTCCTCCTGGCCCTGCCCGTGCTGACGTCCGGCGTGGCCATGCTGCTCTTCGACCGCACGCTGGGGACGAGCTGGTTCAAGCCTTCGGGCGGCGGGGAGCCGCTCCTCTGGCAGCACCTGTTCTGGTACTTCGGACATCCCGAGGTCTACATCCTGATCCTGCCCGCCATGGGCATCGCCTCTGAGATCCTGCCCGTGTTCGCGCGCAAGCCGGTGTTCGGCTACCACGCCATGGCCTTCTCGATGATCGCGATCGCGTTCCTTTCCTGGATCGTCTACGGCCACCACATGTTCGTGAGCGGCATGAACCCCGCGCTCGGCATGTCGTTCATGGTGACGACGATGATCATTGCCGTCCCCTCGGCCATCAAGACGTTCAACTGGCTGGGCACCCTGTGGGGCGGCCGGATCCAGTTCCAGGTGCCGATGCTGAACGCGCTGGCCTTCGTGTGGATGTTCGTCATCGGCGGGCTGTCGGGCATCTTCATGGCGTCGACGCCGGTCGACATCTACATCCAGGACACCTACTTCATCGTCGCTCACATCCACTACGTCGTCTTCGGCGGCTCCATCTTCGGGGCCTTCGCCGCCATCTACTACTGGTTCCCCAAGATGTTCGGCCGCATGATGAACACGGCCCTCGGCCACCTGCACTTCTGGCCGACCTTCGTGTTCTTCAACCTGACGTTCTTCCCGATGCACATCATCGGCGTGGGCGGCCAGATGCGTCGGATCTACAACCCGATGCAGTACGAGTTCCTCCAGCACCAGCAGCACTGGAACGTCCTCATCACCTACTCGGCGCTGCTCCTCGGCGTGTCCCAAATTCCGTTCGTCATCAACTTCTTCTGGTCCCTCTTCGCCGGCCGGAAGGCGCCGGCCAATCCGTGGAACGCGAACACGCTCGAGTGGACGGCGCCGTCGCCTCCGCCCCACCTGAACTGGGGCGCGAAGCTTCCCACCGTCTACCGCGGGCCTTACGAGTACAGCTCGCCAGAGTCCCGGGAGGACTTCCTGCCCCAGACGCAGCCGGCGCCTGCGCGCGTGGGGTCCGGCAGGCACTGAGCGCGGAGCGGAGGGGCGGGTGGCGCGGGGCCTGGCGATCGTGACGGCGGCGGCGACGCTCGTCCTGATCCTGTTCGGGGGCCTGGTGACCAACACCGGGGCAGCGCTTGCCGTCCCCGACTGGCCGACGACGTTCGGCTACAACATGTTCCTCTATCCCTGGTCGGAGATGATCGGGGGCATCTTCTACGAGCACAGCCATCGCCTGATCGGCTCCGTGGTCGGTCTGCTCACGCTGGCGCTCGCCGCCGCGCTCTGGCGACGCGGCTCCACCCTCCGCGTGCTGGGCGTCGTGGCCGCACTCGCCGTGGTGGTGCAGGGACTCCTGGGCGGGATGCGCGTGGTCTTGCGCCAGGACGTCCTCGCGATCCTCCACGGCTGTCTGGCTCAGGCCTTCTTCGCGCTGCTGGCGGTGATCGTCCTGCTGACCTCGGCACGCACCCGCGCGCCCCTCGCGCGAATCGAACCGTCCACGCGGAACCTCGCGCTCGGTGCCGCCGCCGTCGCCTACGTCCAGATCGTGCTCGGCGCGCTCGTGACCCACGCCGGCATCGTCGACCATCATCTCGTCGGCGCGTTCGCGGTCTTCGTGATCGTGCCGATGCTCACCGCGCGCGTGCGCCGGAGCGGCGACGCGGTGGCGGCGCCGCTGGCCAGCGTGCTGCTCGCGTTGCTTGGCGTTCAGCTCACGCTCGGGGTCGGGGCCTATCTCGCGCGCTTCTCATCCATGTGGATTCCTGGCGGCCAGGCGACGATGCTGGCCTTACCCGTCGCCCACCGCCTCCTCGCCGCCCTGATCCTCGCCGCCACCGCCGTCCTCGCCGTCCTTGTATCGAAGCCTCGGTGGTCGGCTCACTCCGAAGGTGGCGAGCGATGGGTACGGAGTGGCTGCGTTCGTATTCCCGATTCGATTGAACGTGAGCCACGGAGCGAGCCGATCTCCCAACCTCCGATACAACCGAGCCACTTCGTACCCATCACTCTCACCCAGAGTCCGAGCCGGCGGGAGCTGTCGGTGAATCAAATCGGGACTATGAACGCAGCCGCCCCGTACCCATCACTCTCACCCACGGTCCGAGCCGGCTTCCGAGGCTCCTTTAAATGACCACCGAGCTGGTCGTCACCGCCATCGCCCGGAGTCGCCGGCAAGTCGCCACCGACTTGCTCTCGCTCACCAAGCCACGCGTGGTGGTCATGGTCCTCGTCACCACGCTCGTCGGCTACTACGTAGGGGTGTCGGGCACCCCGGACTACGTGCGGATGCTCCACCTCGTCGTCGGCACGCTGCTGGCAGCGGGCGGGACGCTCGCCCTCAACCAGTACTGGGAGCGCGACGTGGACGCGCGCATGGAGCGGACGCGCGCGCGTCCCCTGCCTGACGGACGGCTCTCACCGCTGGAAGCGCTGGTCTTCGGTGGCGCCATCACGCTGCTCGGTGTCGGCTATCTGGCGGCGTTCGTCAACGGGCTCGCTGCCCTCGTCACCGCCGCGACCGTCGTCCTCTACCTCTTCGCCTACACGCCGCTCAAGCTGCGCACGGCGCTGTGCACCATCGTGGGCGCCGTTCCCGGCGCGCTGCCGCCGGTCACCGGCTGGGTGGCGGCCCGTGAGGACTTCAGCGTGGGCGCCTGGGTGCTCTTCGGCATCCTGTTCCTCTGGCAGCTTCCCCACACGCTCGCCATCGCGCGCCTCTACCGTGACGACTACGCGCGGGCCGGTGTCCGCGTGCTGCCCGTGGTCGACGTGGGATGCGCGACGGAGCGGCAGATCGTCAGCGCGTGCTTCGGCCTGCTCGCCGTGAGCCTGCTGCCGACGCTGATCGGGCTGGCGGGATCGATCTACTTCATCGGCGCGCTGGTGGCCGGCGGTGGCCTCGCGGTGTTCGGCGCGCTGCAAGCGCGTGAGCCTTCGACCACGTCCGCGCGGCGCGTGTTGTTCGCGTCGCTCTTCTATCTCCCGGCCGTGCTGGCCCTGCTGGCGCTCGACAAGCGATGAGCCGCGAAGCCCTCGACGACAAGAACCGGCGGCTTGTCCGCATTCTTTTGGCCATCATGGGCGTGCTGGCGCTGGCTGGCCTGCTCGCGGGGATCCGATGGTAGCGCCACTTCTCGAGACGCCACCGACCGTCCGTCGCCGCACCAACGGCCTCGTGCCACCGTCGCCGCCCCCCACGGGCGGAGGCGAGGGCCGCGATGACGATCCGTCGCCGCGCCGTCCCGTGATGGACAACGCGCTCCTGGCCACGTTGTTCCTGATCGGCGGCGAAGTGATGCTCTTCGCCGGGCTCGTTTCCGCGTTCTGGGTCCTGCGGGTGAGCGCTCCGGCGTGGCCGCCGCCGCTCCAGCCGCGACTCCCGGTCGGTGTGACTGGCCTCAACACCCTCGTCCTGCTCGGCTCGAGCGCCATGGTCTTGAACGGCGTCCGCGCGCTGCGGCGAGGTGAACGGCGCGCCACCGTGCGAAGCCTCTGGACCGCGGCCGGGCTCGGAGCGACGTTCCTCGTCGTCCAGGGTTACGAGTGGCTGCGGCTGGTCGGCTATGGCCTCACCGTCCACTCGAGCACCTATGGGGCGACCTTCTACACGCTGGTCGGCGCCCACGCCGCCCACGTGCTGGGCGCGCTCGTGTGGCTGACGATCTGCGCGGCGCTGCTGGCCCGCGGGCGCTTCACCGGAGGCCGCACGGGAGCGGTTCGCGCCTGCGCGCTCTACTGGCACTTCGTCGTCGCGCTGTGGCCGGTGCTCTACGTGACGGTGTACCTGCTGTGATCGCTCGAGCGGTGGCCGCGATCGCCCTCGCCCTGGCGCCGGCTTCGGCCGACGCCTGTGCGACCTGCATCGCCTCGGCCTATGGCGACCGCACCTTCAACTGGGCGTTCCTCGGGTTGCTGCTGGTCCCGTTCGTGGTCGCCGCCGGCATCGGGACGGTCCTGTTCTTTTCGTACCGCCGGAGCGCGGTGGGCTCGCCCGCGCTCCACGATGAGCCCAAACCGACGCCCCACCTGCTGTCCAAGGAGACGACATGAGCCAGGCTGCCGTGCACTCGGCGGTGGAACCGGCCGAGACTCCGCTCACCCCAGACAGCTGGGGCAAGCTCGGGATGTGGATCTTCCTGGCCGGGGACGCCGTCGGCTTCGGCACGCTGCTCGCCGCCTACGGTATGATGCGGGCCACCAGCGGCGACTGGCCCAATCCCTACGCCGTCCTCGGCATCAACCTGACCGCGGCGATGACGTTCCTGCTCATCTGCTCGAGCGTCACGATGGTGAAGGCGCTCGAGTGGCTCGGGAACGGCGATCGCGCCAGGGCCAAGGTGTATCTCTTCCTTACCGCGCTGGGCGGAGCGATCTTCGTGAGCCTGCAGGCCTACGAGTGGAGCCACCTCATCCACCGTGGGCTGCACATCAACGGCAATCCGTGGGGGGCCGCGCTGTTCGGGACCTCATTCTTCATCGTCACCGGCTTCCACGGCTTGCACGTCACGGGCGGCGTCATCTACCTGGTCGCGATGATCCGCTACGTCAGCAATCGCCCACAGCCCGCGGCCAGCTACAACGCGGTGGAGATCACCGGTCTCTACTGGCACTTCGTGGACCTGGTCTGGATCATGGTGTTCACCTTCATGTACCTCTTGTAGGGGGGCGGCATGGCCACGGCGCACAAGCATCCCAACTACATGGCGATCTTCTGGTACCTCGCCATCCTCACCGTCGTCGAGCTGGCCGTGATCTTCATGCCACTCGGCAAGGTCACGATCGGCGTGCTGCTGTGCGCGCTGGCGCTCGGCAAGGCCACGCTGGTCGCCATGTACTTCATGCATCTGCGATTCGAGACGCGGACGCTCGGCCTGGTCGCGGTGACCCCGCTCGTCATCGCGACGCTGCTCGTCTTCGTCCTGCTGCCGGACGGGTTCGCCGTCGTCCATCAGACGGCCGAGAAGAAGGCGGCCGCCACCGAGCCCGCCAAGCACTGATCGTGCGTCGTGCCGTTCGACCGTCACCGGAACCGCGCGACGGCCATCGCGCATCGTGCGGTGAGACTGCGCTGTCCTCGCTGCGGGCAGACGCCGCTCTTCCGCGGCTGGTTCTCGATGGCGCGCGAGTGCGCGCTCTGCGGGCTGGTCTTCGAGCGAGCCCAGGGCTACTTCGTCGGGGCCATCTACATCAACTACGCCGTGAGCTCGGTGATCGCGGTCGGCGGCTTCTTCGTGCTATGGGCCTGGTTCGATCTGCCCAACCGGTGGCAGTTCGCGATCTGGGTGCCATTTCTCATCGTGTTTCCCCTGTGGTTCTTCCGCTACAGCCGGAGCTTCTGGCTAGCGATCGAATACTTGGTGAATCCGGAGCCATGAGGCTGGCGTGGGTGCTGCGCGCGTGGCGCGCGACACTGCGTCCACAACACGCATTATTCTGCGCGGCGCTTGTACTGGCTCTGGCGGCGCCGGCCACCGCCTATGAAGAAATCGTGGTGAAAGACGGCGGGACGCTCGGCGGCCACGTGAAGTTCGCGGGGACGCCGCCGACGCTGGAGCCTTTGCCGGTCAACAAGAATCGCGATGTCTGCGGCGATAAGAAGGCGTCGGAGGCGCTGGTGGTCGGCACCGACGGCGGAGTTCGAGGCGCGGTGATCTTCCTGGAGGGCGTCGCGAAGGGCAAGAAGCCCACGGGTGAGGTCTTGCTCGACAACCACAAGTGCCTGTTCGTCAGCCACGTGACGGCCACGACGGTCGGGACGAAGGCGCGCGTGAAGAACTCCGACGGCATCCTCCACAACACCCACGGCTTCCTGGCCAAGGTGACCGTCTTCAACCTCGCGCTGCCCAATCGCGATCAGATGATCGACATCACCAAGCGCCTCACCAAGCCCGGCGTGGTGCGCGTGCTGTGCGACGCCCACCCGCACATGTTCGCGTGGATGATCGTCCACGACAGCCCGTACGTGGCGGTCACCGACGAGCACGGCGTCTTCAAGATCGACGCCATCCCGGCCGGCACCTACAAGGTCACCATGTGGCACGAGGGATTCCGGCCCAAGGGTGTCGACAAGGACGGCCGGCCCACCTACGACGAGCCGCGCACGATCACCAAGGACGTGACCATCGCCCCGAACGGCGCGGCCACGCTCGATTTCGAACTGCGGTAGGACAGGAGGGGGCATGTACCAGCACATCTACGTTCCGGTGGACAACTCGGACTACTCCAACCGGGCGATCGATCTCGCCGTCGAGCTGGGACACGCCTTCGGGGCGAAGCTGACGGGCTGCCACGTCTACGCGGCCCGGCTGCACGACTACCGCTTCAAGCAGATGGAATACACGCTTCCCGAGGAGTACAAGGACGAGACCGAGCTCGAGCGCCAGCGCAAGATCCACGACTCGCTGATCGCGATGGGGCTGCAGCTCATCTCCGATTCCTATCTCGACGTCATGGGCCGGAAAGCCGAGGAGGCCGGGCTCGCCTTCGACCGGAAGATGGTGGACGGCAAGCACTACAAGGCCTTGATCGAGGACGCCCAGGCGGCCGGATACGACCTCGTGGTGATGGGCGCGCTCGGCATGGGCGCGGTGAAGGACAGCCAGCTCGGCTCGGTCACCGAGCGCTTCGTGCGCCGCGTGACGGCCGACACGCTCGTCGTCCGCAACCACGATCCGCTCAAGGACCAGCAGGGCGCCATCGTCGTCGGCCTCGACGGCTCTCCCCAGTCCTTCCACGGATTGAAGATCGGCATCGCGCTGGCGAAGGCCCTCGGCCGGCCGCTGCACGCGGTGGCCGTCTACGATCCCTATCTGCACTACGCGATGTTCAACGGCATCGTCGGCGTGCTGAACGAGAAGGCGTCCAAGATCTTCCGCTTCAAGGAACAGGAGCAGCTTCACGAAGAGATCATTGATACCGGGTTGGCCAAGATCTACCAGTCGCACCTCGAGATCGGCCGGAAGCTCTGCGCCGAGGACGGCGTCGACCTCACCATCACGCTGCTCGACGGCAAGTGCTTCGAGAAGATGCTGACCTTCGCCCGCAAGGAGCAGCCGTGGCTCCTCATCCTCGGCCGCGTCGGCGTGCACTCCGACGAGAACGAGGTCGACCTCGGCTCCAATACCGAGAATCTCCTGAGGCTCGCGCCCTGCAACGTGCTCCTCACCGGCGGCAAGTTCTATCCGCCGCTGGACGTGAAGGCCGAGGAGATCATCGCGTGGACGGAGGAGGCCGAGGCGCGCATGGAGCGCGTGCCGCTCCAGGTCAAGGGCGTGGCCCGTACCGCGCTCCTGCGCTACGCCATCGAGCAGGGCCACACCGTGATCACCAACAAGGTGATCGACGAGGCGATGGCGATCTTCATGCCCACGCGGATGGCCGAGAAGATGCAGATCATGGCCGAGGACCTGGCGGTGGCCAAGCTGCGCGCCGAGAATCAGACGGCGACCGCGATCTGCTCGATCTGTGGCTACACCGTGAAGGGCCCCAATCCTGTCGTCACGTGCCCGGTCTGCAAGGCGTCGGCCGAGAAGTTCCAGATCATCTCGAGGAACGTCGTCGAGGCCATCGCCGCGCAAGAAGGCGGCATCGAGGAAGAAGAGGCGCTGCCCGGCGTCCAGGTGAAGTGGTCGGCCGACGCCCGCGACGCGCTTCGCGAGGTGACCGACGCGTATCTCCGCCGGCGGGCGAAGGCACGCGTGGAGAAGTACGCGCGCAGCAAGAAGATCCCCGTCATCACCTGCGCGGTGGCCCTGCCGATGATCGAGGAGACGGTCGGTCGCGACAAGCTCGGCGCGGGCTGGGACACGCTCCTGGCCAAGACGAGGTTCGAGCCGGCGGTGGCCACGCCGCCTGCGGCGAGCGCCTCGCCGTTCGCGTGGACGGACGACGCGCTCGCCCGGCTCAACCGCGTGCCGGCCGGGTTCATGCGCGACATGACTCGCGAGGAAATCGAGAAGGTCGCGGGCGAGAAGGGCGTGGCGCTGATCGATCTGGCCGTGTGCGAAGAGGGCATCGGGCATGCGCGGCAGACGATGAACGAGGTCATCGCGGGGTACGTGTCGAACAAGAAGCCGCGATAGCCATGGTGGTGTGTCGGGTGCCGGTCGGGCTGCGGCCCGGCGACCCCTGATGCGCGGCGCGATGCCTGCGGTGGCGTGGGTCCATCGGAGCGGGAGCCGGTTCTCAGTCGGCGGGGGACAGGTCGGCGGGCCGCAGCCCGGCCGCCACCCGACACACCTCATGGGCTCGCGTCCCGTGTCGAGACGCTCCCGGCGACCGTGGGTCCATCGAAGCGAAGGGCGTCAGACGAAAAAGCTCGAGATCGGAACGAGCCGCTGATGATTGGGATCGACGGCCACACCGAACTCTTCCAGCGTCACGGCACCCAGCAGCGGACGACCTCCCGCCGGCCCGGCGAGGAAGACCGTCGTGCGCTCGGAGTCGGCGAGCCTGATACGCACTTCTCCAAGTGGCCACACGTCGCGCTGGCCGTTGGCGAACTCTACCGTTCGCTGCTCCGGCGTCGGGAGCGCCAGCCGGGTGACGACGTCCGTGGGGAGCATCGTGTACATCGCCCCGGTGTCGACGAGGAGATCGAGGGGAGCCGATCGTTGACGGTCGTCCGGATGAATCAACGTCGCGTGAACGGTGAAGGCGCTCATGTCTGAAGGCTACCACGCGGCGCCGACCGCCGGGAACGTCCACAAATGATGACAGGGGCGATGCCGTATACGGCGTACAGCGTGTCGTGGAATCTGACGCAGCGATGCAATCTCGAGTGCGCGCACTGCTACATGTCGGCGTTCGCGGGCGCCGATACCCGGGGTGAGCTGACGACGGACGAGTGTCGACGCGTGATCGACGAGATCGCGACGGTCAACCCCAACGTCTTCCTCATCCTCACCGGCGGCGAGCCCCTCCTCCGGCGCGACATCTGGGACGTCGCCGCCTATGCCGCGGAGAAGCGCTTCACCACGGTCTTCGGCACCAACGGCGTCCTGCTGCGCGAGCGCGAGGCGCGCCTCATGCGTGAGCGCGGCGTGCTCGGCGCCTCCATCAGCCTCGATTCCACCGATCCCAAGAAGCACGACGCGTTCCGCCATCTGCCCAACGCCTGGGAGGGTGCCGTGCGGGCGACGAAGGTCCTCACTGACGCCGGGCTCGATTTCTCGCTCCACATGTCGGTCACCGACTGGAACGTGGACGACGTGCCCGCGATGATCGATCTCGCCCGTGAGCTCGGCGCCAAGGTGCTGAACTTCTTCTTCCTCGTGCGGACGGGGCGGGGGAAGGACCTCACCGACATCGACGCCGCGGCCTACGAGCGGATCCTGACCTATCTCGCCGAGGTCCAGGGCGTGGGGCAGGGGCCGCCGACGTGGGTCCAGCGGATGCTCGGTCGCGCGCCGGCCGAGCCCGCGCCGTCCGGCTTCGAAGATCCCTGGTCGACGCCCGTTGGACGCGCCGACGGCTTGCTGATCCGCGCCAAGTGCGCGCCGCACTTCCGGCGCATCATCTACCAGCTCAACCCGGCTTCGCCGCTGCTCAAGAACTACGCCCACGGCTCCTGCCCGGCCGGCAAGTACTACTGCCGCATCACGCCCGAGGGCGACGTCACGCCGTGTCCCTACATGCCGGTCGCCGCCGGCAATCTTCGGCAATCCTCGTTCGCCGAGCTGTGGCGCCAGGCGCCGGTGTTCGGCGACCTGCGCGAGCCGAAGCTCGGCGGCCGCTGCGGCGCCTGCGAGTTCTCGAAGGTCTGCGGTGGCTGTCGCTGCCGCGCCTACGCGACCTACGGTGACTACCTGGCCGAGGACCCGGCGTGCGGCTATCAACCTGGCGCTCACGGCGGTGAGGTGATCGAGCTGCCGGCCACGCTGACGTTCGGCCTCCCCGTTGATTACGAGCTCGCCTGGGACCCGGCCGCGCGCGAGCGCCTGCGGGCGATCCCGTCGTTCGCGCGCGGCATGGTGGTGAAGGCCGTGGAGGCGTACGCCCGCAGCCAGGGCGCGACGGTGATCACCCCCGCGCTGCTCGCCGACGTCCGGCAGCGCTGGGGTGGGCGCTTCCGCTCTCAGGGCTGATGGCCGACCGGTTCCGCGCCGCCGCCCGGGCGTATTTCGTCTACGGCGTCGTCTACCTCTTCGGCGGCCTGTATCTCATCTATCGCGGCGTGGGCGTGATGGGAGCGCCGACGAGCGGCGCGACGGCGGTCACGATGGCGCGCTGGGGCCTGATTGGCCTCATCCCGCTGATCGTCATCCCATGGTTGCTCGCCCGGCGCTGGTCGTGGATGCGTGGCTGGCTGTCACGGCGCACGTTCGCGGTGCTCGTCGCCGTGCTGCTCGCGATCCGCGCGTTCAAGGTCGGCGCCGCGGCCGTCCACCCGGGCGCGACGGTCGCGGCGCCCTGGGGTGGGGAGATCACGTTCCAGGCCGGCGCCGTGATCTTTCTCGTCGTCACGCTGATGGCGCTCGTGTTCGTCGCGCGCGCGGCCGCTTCGAGAGCCTCATGATGATCAATCGGGAAAACGAACACAGCCGCTGCGCACCCAGACCAGCCCACCCACGGTCAAAGCCGTTCTCCAACACTCCGATGCCATGAAAAAATACAAGGATATTGCCGGCGACGGCGGCTCGAACGTCGTCGCTCAGGTCGGCGAGCAGCAGGCGAGGCTCAAACGCAGGCTCGACGCCGTGCGCTTCGTCGTCGCGGTCGTGTCGGGCAAGGGCGGCGTCGGCAAGTCCACGGTGACCGCCAACCTCGCTGCCGCGTGGGCGTCGAAGGGCTGGCGAGTCGGTGTGCTCGACGCCGATCTCAACGGCCCCTCGATGGCCAAGATGCTCGGTGTGCGCGGCCGGCCGCTGGCCGTCGCGGGTGACGCCGTCGATCCTCCACGCTCGGCCACCGGCATCGCGGTGATGTCGAT
>WNFS01001081.1_pt1 | contig 20092 bp, 16 predicted proteins | sample 5400141 | NCBI WGS metagenome assembly WNFS01 (sample SAMN13153358, study PRJNA577476) | soil metagenome | isolation source: 60 cm saprolite under Madrone tree | place: USA:California | collected 2016-06-14
GCTTCCGGCCTTTGAGGATTTCCACATGACCAGCCGCTTTCCCGGGCCGTGGCGGATCGCCGAATTCCCAAACGGATTTGCCGTCTATGACGCCACTGGCCGGCAACTCGGCTTTTTCTATGGCCGGGCCTACCCGAACACAGCAGGACGTACCGGCTTCGTGATGATCGACGAGGCGCGACAGATTGCGGTTGATTTCGCAAGGCTGCCGGAACTGCTCAAGCAGACTTCGGATCGAAGCGAGGTCGCGACTTCCCCGGAAGACGATAAACTGGCTAAGCTCGAAACAAATCGTTCACCGCAAGATGTGCCGGAAACTTCGCGTTTACCTCGCGCCGCCCAGTTGTCAGTAATCACGGTCACGGGCTCGCCTTTGGTTAAGGCGCCAACCACGATTCGACGCTCTGTCCCGTTTGAGCCGGACCGGCGGAGGTCCACCCAAATGTTGCGTCGGCGCCGTGATCCAGTCTCCATTCGGACGAAATTCTTGATTGCGGTCGCAGTCGCTGTGCTGCCTGCTGGCTATTTCATGTTTGAGAGTTCTGATCGACCGGTCGACGTTGCGGTCGCACCGCGATTCAAAGCTGATATTCCTCCCGTTGAATTTTTGCCGTTGCGGGAAGCTCAGGCTCCAGCCGCTATTCCTTCCGTTGAATTTTTGCCCTTACAGGCTCCAACCGCCGCGGCTGTGGGCCGCGAGAGCATCATTCGCCTGGCAGGGTCGCTTGACCTGGGGGCCGAACGCGTAGGTCACCCCTGGAAGATCGTGGTGCACTCTCTTATCATGTTTCATCTCCTGCGCATGCACCACCTTTCGGTGCGCGTTCAGTCGCCGCCTGCCAGCGCCGGATTGCCGCTCAACCTGTTCGATGCCATGCGCGTCGTGGTGCGAAAGCCGTTCTCATGACCAATGATCGTCTCACACTGGCTCAGGTCGTGTTGCTGGGTACCTATGCGGTCGGCATGGCTGGCGGACAAGTGCTATTCAAATTGGCTGCGCAACGCTTCCCGGCAGGCGCCGCGGTGGGGGAACAACTGATAGGTTTGTTTGGAAATCCCTACTTTTTCGTCGCCTTTGCGTTCTATTGCGCGCTCGCCATCTGCTGGGTTTGGATTCTGACCTTCACCCCATTGTCGCGCGCGTATCCCTTCGTCGCGCTCGCCTTCGCGATCACGCCAATGCTCGGCGGATGGCTATTTGACGAGCCGATCAATCTGCGGCTCGGCTTTGGCATCGCGGCGATCATCTTCGGTCTCGTCCTCGTGATCGGGTGAGGCGGAGCACTTGAGCGTTATCGTAAACAGCGCCGTGCACAGCTGAATGGTGGGCCCATGAGGGAGATACGCGGTCGCGACATACACGAAGCCGCGGCGTTTCGCGGAAAGCGGAATTGCCGCACCGGCGACGCATCCGGGTTGTAAGGGCCAAGGCCTTTGCAGTGCGGCAGGCCTGCAGGGCTGAGCCCTCGCCTAAGTCTACTACAACTCGCAAGCGAGCGAGCGGCCCGATCACGAGCGCTTCCAAAATGGGAGATGCTCCAGCGTAACGCGATGGCCGTAGGTGTGCGAAGAAGCGTGACCAGGCGAGCTCGAAATACGGCGCGTGCATCGCCAGTGCACCGCGATCGGTGTGCCTGACACCACTAGCCCGGCGTGCTGACGCCGGAAGAGAGATGCTTGCGAGCACGAAAGCAGGTGTGTAACTTCTGCGCAATCCCGGCGAAAGCTGAATTGATTTGGAGTGCGTTGCGTGCCTGATATTTTGGGATACCGAGAGCGGATCGGAATCATCGTCCAATCCACAAACCCGACTGTCGGGCCTGAATGCGAGCAGCTTCGCGTACCCGACGTTACCTGCCATATCGGCCGTGTCACCATCAAGGAGCGCTCGCTCGGCACCGCAGAGGCCTTCTTCGAACATATGACGACCATGCACGAGGGCATGGGTACCCATCGACCAGATCATGAGTGGCGGGCTTTTCGGCGCGATTGTCGCGGGCTGAGCATCGTCGTATGCCCCTCCTGATCACCCTTGACCGATACGCTGCGATGCTCGGCCGAAGCTCCGGAGCCGCAATCCGTGATCTTGTCGCGGGCGCACACCGGTGGAGGCTGTGGTACCTAATTGGCTCAGCCGAAATGCGCAGACGATTTGCACGCGCCCGGCTGGGACAGCTGTGGATCATGCTATCGAGCGCCCTTTCGGTGTCAATCATGGGATTTGCATGGGCGCTTCTGTGGAAAGAGCCGGTTCAAGATATCTTGCCATTTATTTCCATCAGCGTGACCGTCTGGCAATTCTTGGCGGCTGTCCTTAACGACGCCACCACTGCATTTCCGCAATCCACTCAGTACTTCCTCAATCAGTACATGCCTGGGTCTACGATCATTTACTCGGTTCTATACAAGAACGTAGCGACGTTTCTCTTGAACATGGTGTTCCCGATTTTTATAGTCGTTTTTCTTGGAGACACCATGACAACCTATTCGCTCCTGAGTGTCGTTGGTCTCTCCCTCGTCATCGCATGGTGTCTTTTCATCGGTTACGCTGTTGCAATCTTATGCACTCGTTTTCGCGATATCGCGCAGATTGTGTCCACTGTTCTGCAGGTCGCGTTTTTTGTTACGCCCGTCATCTGGAAACCTGAGTTCCTTCCGCCTCACGCACATTACTTAGTGAGTTACAATCCCTTCGCGCCTCTCCTTGCTGTCGTCAGAGATCCGTTGCTTGGCCGCCCACTGCCCTGCGACGTGTGGCTGACGGCGTGCGGCATAGTGCTCGGAACCTCGGCTTGCGTTCTTCCATTCGTTGGTAGATTTTGCCGCCGCCTCGTCTACTGGTTATGATCGGAAAATGGCGAGCATTACCCTGTCCGATGTCACAGTAGAATTTCCCGTGCACAATGCGAGCTCGCGCTCGCTTCAGCTCCATGTCTTCGGCGCGCTTGGCGGCAAGCTCGCGGCACATAAGAAAGCGGTGGTCGTACGCGCCCTCAAGCGTGTGAATCTCACTCTACGCGATGGGGACCGCCTCGGCATAATTGGCCACAATGGTGCCGGCAAAACGACACTTCTTCGTGTGCTCGCTGGCGTCTATGATCCGTCGGGCGGAGCGGTCAAAGTGGATGGACGGCTTGCTTCGTTCGCCGACCTCACCCTGGGCATGGACCTCGAGGCCACCGGTCTGCAGAACATTATTTTCCGCTGCGTATTCATGGGCCTCACGTTTGAGGAGGCCCGTCGTCTTTCGCCCGCTATACAGGAGTTTTCTGAACTGGGAGACTTTTTACAGCTGCCCGTGCGCACCTACTCTTCTGGGATGTTCCTGCGCCTGGCGTTCGCCATTTCGACATCGATTGAACCCGATATTATCATCATGGACGAGATGATCGGAGCTGGGGACGCAGGCTTCATCGCAAAGGCGCAAGCCCGCTTATCGGAGCTGCTGCCGCGCGTGAAGATCCTCGTGCTTGCAACACATGATCCAACGATCATGGAGAGTCTGTGTAGTAAGATCGTGTGGCTCCACCACGGCGAGATTCGCGAGGCCGGACCATTCAAGGAAATTTACCCAAAGTACTTGGCTGCAATGGGATAAATGAGGTGAGCAGTTCGCCAGCTCGCATCTCGCCACAGGCGCGGTCGAGTGGCGGCTATGGTTCATGGCTCGGAAGAGATCTGGAGTCGCTGGATATTTCTTCCCTGCATTTCGCCGTCGCGCCAGACCCAGTGAAGGTTTACATTGACAAAACCGGCTTGTATTTTGGATGCCGACGGCAGTCTTGTTATTGGTCCGAACGCTGGGCATCACATCGTCAACGTACTCATATCGAAGACACTGCTGTGGCTTCCGGACGGCATGCGGTCACTCTCCGGCTAGTTCAGATCCTGCCCCTGCGGCATCCGTTTCATCTGAGCACAGGCGAATTGGCTCGAAGGGCAGTGATGCATTCCGGCCCGCACGCCATTCATTTTCATGTAGCTCCCTTCTCCGATCGGACGCACGTATGGCCGATCTATATCGGGTTTCGACTGGAATGGAGCAATCGAGCGGCGATTTACATCGCGCGCCAGTCTATGTAAGTTCCGCCGTGCTCGGTGGAGCGATGGTGGGCGCACGGATAGCATTCGGGCCACGTCGCAAGTGAAGGAGGACGCAAATGCTAAAAATGTCTGTACTCGTCCTTTCGACCGCGCTGGCGGTTGGGACAGCGCTCGCAACGGCGAGCGATGCCCATCAGCGTCCCGCACTCTTGGCGATTGCTCCCAGCGCGCCCGATGGCGATGTCCTGCCGGTCCAATACGGTCCAGGCTCCGGGACTGGCACCGGTGGTGGCCCGGAGATTCGTTGTCGGATCGTGCGCGTCCCCGGTTCCGGCTTGGGACCGCAACGAGTCTGCGAACGCGTCCCGCGCTGTCGAATCGTCCGCATCCCTGGGTCCGGCCTCGGCCCCCAAAGGGTATGCGACTGACCTGGCCACCGCCGCCCGGCGGCAACCGCGAAACTCGAGTCGACCTACGTAGGCAGCTTGCTATGGCGCGGCGGCAATGAGCTGAGCGCGTTATTTCTGTCGTCGGCAGGTGAAGGTGAGGGGAGCGTCGGTCGGCGCCGCCTCGAACGGGGGGACGCGTTCACCGAGCCGGGCAACGTACATCTTCAAGCGGCAAGACCCCGCGCCCGGCGTTGAATGACCGCTCGGCCGCGCTCATCGCATCCGCAGCCGGTCCATGGCGAGATAGATCACCGGCGTCGTGTAGAGGGTGAGCAGCTGGCTAAGCAACAGACCGCCGATAATGGTGATGCCGAGCGGAAAGCGCAGCTCCGAGCCGGTACCGTGCTCGAGCGCGAGCGGAAGCGCCCCGAACAACGCGGCAAGTGTCGTCATCATGATTGGACGGAAGCGCAGCATCGAGGCCTTGACGATCGACGCGCGCGGGGAAAGCCCCTCGTTGCGCTCCGCCTCGAGCGCGAAGTCGATCATTATGATCGCGTTCTTCTTAACGATGCCCATCAAGAGCACCACGCCGATCAGCGCTATGACCGAGAGAGGCTCACCGGCGAGCATCAGAGCGATGAGTGCGCCGACACCGGCCGAGGGCAAGGTGGACAGAATTGTCAGCGGATGGATGAAGCTCTCGTAGAGCACGCCGAGGACGATGTAAATCGTCGCCGCGGCCCCGAGGATCAACCACGGTTCGCTGGCGAGCGAGCGCGAGAATTCAGCGGCGTCGCCCGAATAGCCCCCGACAATGGAGGGTGGCATTCCAATTGAGCGCTCAGCCCTCCCGATCGCCGTGATAGCATCGCTTAGAGCGGCGTCAGGCGCGAGATTGAAGCTGATCGTTGCCGCGGGAAACTGTGCCTGGTGACTGATCATGAGCGGCGCGGTCGCGTGTTCAATCGTCGTGAAGGCGCCGACCGGGACTTGTGAGCCGTTGGTTGACGGAAGGAACAGCAGCGACAGCGAGCTCGGGTCACGCTGGTACACAGGCAAGGCTTCGAGAATGACGCGATACTGGTTCGTCTGCGCATAGATGGTCGAGATCTGCCGCTGCCCGAACGCGTCGTTCAGAGTATCGCTAATCACTTGCATGGACACGCCTAGCCGACCCGCCGTTTCGCGGTCAACATTGATGAAGGTCCGCAATCCTCCATCCTGAGATTCGGAAGCGACCTCGCGTAGCGATCTCTCCGACCGGAGCCGCTCGGCGAGCTTCGCCGACCAGTCCGCGACTGCTCGGGCATCGGTCCCAGTGAGCGTCTGCTGATATTGGGCGCGGCTCGACCGCGCGCTGATTTGAATGTCCTGGATCGGCTGCAAATATACCACCATGCCAGGAATCGCTTCGACTGCGTGTTGTAGCCGTTCGATGATGTCGCCGACCGACGCTGCACGCTTGTCGCGCGGTCGCAACGTGATGGCGAGATGCCCCGCATTGGGTGTGCGGTTGAGTGTGCTCACGCCGATCACTGAGACGGTGCCGGTGACGTCTTCATCCCGCTCGATTGCCTGGACGACGAGGTCTTGGAGCCGCGTCATCTCGGCAAACGACACTTCGGGCCCGGCCTCGGTCACAGCGGTTATGAGACCGGTATCCTGAAGCGGCAGGAAGCCTTTCGGGATGATTACGTAGAGGGCGATGGTCGCGGCCAGAGTAATCGCCGTGGTGACGATCGTCATCAACTGATGGTGCAGCACCCATTCGAGCGATCGACGATAGCCTTCGACGATACCTTCGACGCGGTCGTTGAACCACGCCGTTAGGCGATTGCTGCGACCGCGTGCATGGCGAAGTAGGCGGCCGCACATCATCGGCGTGAGCGTCAGCGAGACGACGGCCGATACCACGACGGCTATGGTCAGCGTCAGCGCGAACTCGCGGAACATGCGGCCCACAAGGCCAGTCATGAACAGCAGCGGGATGAACACTGCGATCAACGACAAGGTCAGGGAAATCACCGTGAAGCCGATCTCCCGGGCGCCCCGCAGTGCCGCGTCAAGCGGCGAGTCACCTTGCTCCATGTGCCGGACGATGTTCTCGATCATCACGATGGAATCGTCGATGACGAAGCCGGTACCGATGGTGAGCGCCATCAGCGAAAGGTTGTCGACGCTGAATGCACAGAACCACATGATTCCAAACGTCGCGACGAGGGAGAGCGGCAGCGCGACTCCGGCGATGATGGTGGCCCGCAAGTTGCGCAAGAACATCAGAACGACCAGCACCACAAGGCCCGCCGCGAGCACGAGCGTGAACTGTACGTCGCGGACCGCGGCTCGGATGGTGCCGGTGCGGTCGTTGACGACCGTAAGTGTGGCACCCGCCGGCATGGCACTTTGTAACCGCGGCAGCTCGGCGAGCAGGCGCTGGACGGTCTGGATGACGTTGGCGCCCGGCTGGCGTTGGACATCGACAATCACGGCCGGTGTACCCCGATACCAAGCGCCAACCTTGTCGTTCTCCAGCCCGTCGATTACTTGGGCCACGTCGCCGAGCAGCACGGGCGCGCTGTTGCGGTACGCCATAACCACGGACCGATAGGCGTCGGCAGTCGCAATCTGATCGTTTGCTCCGATGATAAAAGACTGGTGCGCGCCGTCGAACAATCCCTTGGGACCCGCAACATTGGTGAAGGTGATGGCGATCCGAAGGTCTTCGAGCGCAAGCCCGTAGGCGGCGAGCCGCGCGAAATCTGCCTGGATGCGAACCGCTGGCCGGATGCGGCCCTGAACCGCGACGTGGCCGACGCCGGTCACCTCTGCGAGCCGTTGCGCCAGCAGCGTGTCTGCGACATCGCTCAGTTCGCGCAGCGACACCGTCCCGGACGTGAGCGCGAGCGTCATGATCGGCGCGTCAGCCGGGTTCACCTTCGAATAGGTGGGCGGGTAGGGCAGGCTCTTGGGCAGAACCGAGGCTGCGGCGTTGATGGCGGCCTGCACGTCTTGGGCAGCCGCGTCGATATCACGGTCGAGGTCGAACTGAAGGGTGATCTCGCTAATGCCGTAAGAGCTCGTCGACGTCATTGTGGCGAGTGAGGCGATCTGGCCGAATTGCCGTTCAAGCGGCGCGGTGATCAGCGACGCGGTGGTGTCGGGGCTGGCACCCGGAAGCTGGGTGGTGATCTGGATGGTAGGAAAGTCGACCTGGGGTAGAGCCGAGACCGGTAGCAGCCAATAGCCGAGCGCGCCGCCGAGCAGCGCTGCGATACCGAGCAGCGAGGTCGCAATGGGGCGGCGGATAAAAGGCGCCGAAACGCTCGCCGACACATTCATGGGGCACGGCTCGCGGCGGCTTGTGTCGTGCGGGGATTGTCCTCACGGCTATCGCGCCCAGGCTGACCTCGGTCGGAGCGCGCGCTGTCGCTATCCTTTCGTCCCCCTGGCACAAAGGAAGAACTGCCCGCCACCGCCACCTTTCGTCCAGCGGAAAGCTGGGCGAACCCCGAGGTGATCACCTGGTCTGACGGCGCGACGCCCTCGGAGATGACGGCACGGCTCTCGTCCCGCTGCGCCACCGCCACGGAGCGTACCGCGACTGTGCTATCATTCTGTACTACGTAAACGAAAGTGCCAGAGGGACCCTGCTGCACTGCGGCCGCCGGTACAGTGACGACATCACGGAGTGTGTCGATCAGCAACCGGACAGTGACGAACTGCCCGGGCCAAAGCCGAAGGTCAGCATTCGGAAACTCGGCCTTGAGCTGGACGGTGCCAGTGGTCTGGTCGACCTGATTGTTGACGACCACCAGCTTGCCGCGACCGAGCATGGTCTTGGTGACGGCGTCGAGCGCGTCTGCAACCAGACTCTCCTTGTTAGAGGCTTTGTTGACCTGCGGGAGCTGCTGCTGGGGCAAGGTAAAGATAACGGCGATCGGCTGGATTTGCGTTATCAGCACTATTCCAGTCGCATTGGCGGCACGCACGAGATTGCCCTCATCGATCAGACGGATGCCGAGCCGCCCGTCGAGAGGAGACACGATCGTGCAATACTCAAGCAAGGTCTTGGCGTTGTCGATCGCGCCCTCGTCAAGCTTCACCTGCGCTTCCAGCTGGGCGACAACCGCACGTTGCGTGTCGTACTGTTGCCGGGTCACCGCTGTGGCCTTGAGCAAATTGGCATAGCGCTCGAGGTCGGCCTTCGCATTGCTGAGCTGCGCTTCGTCGAGCGCCTTTTTAGCGACTGCCTGGTCGAGCTGCGCCTGATACGTTCGCGGATCAATCTGCGCCAGAACATCACCGGCCTTGACATCCTGACCTTCCCGGAAATTGATGCGTATGATGGTACCGTCTACCTGACTACGCACTGTGACCATGTTAAGCGCCCGGATCGTGCCGACACCGTTCAGGTATTTTGGTACGTCGCCGACCGTCGCCTGCTCGGCAAGCACGGGGACCGGGGAGTTGCCCCCGAACCGCGGCGCGGCGCGCTGGGAGGCTTGCTGGCTGCGGATCACAATCACCCAAGCGGTGCCCACCAATAAGACGCACGCGAAAACAATGGTCAGCAATCGCCGCGATCTGCGTTTCCAAAGCAGAGCGGTCTTCTTTGCGAACGGCGTAGAAAGTCTCCCGAGGCCGAAAATCTGCCACATTGTCGACGGCTCGCAGGTGGTCACGTAACCGCTCGCCGGCCGCGGACCACATTGGGTTTGATAGCAGTGCTTCGCGATCTGTCGAGACGTCGCATCTGCGACGCGTTGTCAGCGCAGAACTCCTGACTGGCCCTCCGAGCTGGCGGCCGCTGGTACCGGCTTTTTGCCCGGACGCGCTTCGTCAATCTTTGGCGTGTCCCATATCTTTACGGTCCGGTCCATACCGGCTGTCGCCACCAGCTGGCCGTCGTGCGAGAACGTGACAAAGTGAATTCGACGCTGATGGCCCGTGAGCGAGGCGATTTGCTCACGGGTCGCGACGTCCCAAAGGCGGACCGACGTATCAAGTCCTGCCGACGCCAATATGCGGCCATCCGGTGAAAAGGCGCAGAACCGAACCCATCGCGTGTGTCCCTTGAACGGACTTAGCTCCTGCATCGTGGCTACGTCCCAAAGCTGGACGTCATTACTGGCACCGGCGGAGGCGAGCAGTTTGCCGTCGGGAGAGAACGCCACCGAGTGGACCGGCCCTGTGTGGACATCGATGGTGGCCGTATCTTTGAATGTCTTCAGATCCCACAGCTTGATGGTCCCATCGATACTCCCGGAGGCCAGCAAGCGACTGTCAGGCGAATACGCCAGCGCTTTGACGCCGCCGGTATGCCCGGCAAGGGTCGCCAGCTCCTTGCCCGTTGCCGGGTCCCAAATCTTGACCGTTTGATCGTATCCTCCCGACGCGACGGTACGGCCGTCCGTGGCGTAAGCCACCGCCCGCACGATGTTACTGTGGCCTTTGAGAGTAAGTAGCTCCCGGCCGGACGGAATCTCCCACAATTTCACGGTCCGGTCATAGGAACCTGTAGCCAAAATCCTACCGTCGGGCGAGAGGCCGACCGTGACGATAGCTCCGCCGTGTCCCTCCAACGTCGCCAGCTCTTTGCCGGTCGCGACATTCCACAACTTGGCTGTGCGATCATGACTGCCCGAGGCCAGGATCTTGTCGTCGGGAGTCAAAGCGACGGACGTCACGTAAGCTTTATGGCCCTTGAACGATGCCCGTTCCTCGCCCTTGGACGCTTGAGGCGGTTCTTGAATCCCAGTCTTCAGCAAGTCGGCCGCGACCCAAAGCCTTGCCAAGCGGTCCATAGTGGCAGTGGCGAGCGTCTTGCCATCGGGGGAGAAGGCCACGCCGCGAACCCGGTCGCCAACGTTTTCAAGGCTGGCCAGCTGTTCGCCATTGTCGGCGTCCCACAATTTCAACGTATTGTCGACGCTGCCGGCGGCCACCAGTTTGCCATCCGGAGATATCGCCACAGACAGCACCTCGCTTGCAGTCCCCTCGAGTATCATCTTCTCCGCGCGCGAAGCGACGTCCCAAAGGCGGACCGTGGTGTCCATGCTGCCTGTGACCAAGGTCTTGTCGTCTGAAGAAAAGGCTAGGCCGCGGACGCCATGCTCGTGCCCGCGCAGCGTTGCCTGTTCCGCCCCGGTCGCCACGTCCCAGAACTTCACCGTGTAGTCATTACTTCCGGACGCAAGCATCTTGCGGTCATGGCTGAAGGCGATGGATCGGACCGCCCCGTTATGCCGGAGAGTCGCGCGTTCTTGGCCAGTCGCCACGTCCCAAAGCTTGACCGTGTTGTCATGACTGCCGGACGCTATAGTCCTGCCGTCGGGCGAATACGCCAGGGACCGGATCATGTTGGTGTGGCCCTTGAATGTCGCCACCTCCTTGCCTACGGCCCAATCCCAGAGTTTGACAGTGCCGTCATAGCTGCCGGTCGCCAATTTTGTTCCGTCGGGAGAGAATGCGACAGCTTCCACGGTAGCTTGGTGTCCCACCAGGGTGATCAGTTCGCGGTTTGTGTTCGTGTCCCAGACTTTTGCGGTCCGGTCGTAGCTGCCGGTGGCCAGATACTTGCCATCGGGTGAATACGCGACGCTGGCGAGGGCCAGCGAGTGGCCCCTCAATGTGGCGCGCTGCTCTCCACAGGACTGGAGTGCGGCACTCATTACCGCCAGCAAGAGCAAGGAGCTAATACGCCGTGTCAGCGTTGCGAGGGCCATCAGCGGCCGCGCGTTTGCCTCGATCACGCGGGGGGTCATTTGCTGTTTGCTCCCCTCAACTTGCGGGTTGATATTCAAGTGGTGATTATAGTCACCGCCCGGAGGATGGTCCATCGGACCGCTGCGGCGTCGCGGGGCTTGGTTCGGAAGGGTAAGGCGCCCCGAGCGTATCCGTTGCTGCAGAACCGGCACCCCGGGGCTGATTGCGAACCGCCGGAACTGCAGCGCCCGTCTGCGTTTCGGCGTCCCCAGCGTTCGACCGACTTGACGGTCCAAACGCTCGAAGGACGAACATCGTCACGAACCCGCTGAGGAAGCCCGCCAAGAGGTTGGGAATCAGGCTGGCAGCGGGAAAGATATACACTTCGGCCCGCGAGCCCAATAGAAAAACGACCGCGAATTCCGTCGTCGTTCTGGCGACGGCGGCCGCCAATCCCAGGATGGAATATCCCAATGCCCAGGCGGGCAGTCGGCGGACAAACGGATCTGCCAAGTCGATGACCAGCCCTGGCGTCACGTGCTTGAGAATTTCCAACACGCCGAAACGTCCGTCCCCCTGCAGGAATGCGATCACTCCCATGATCGAGCCGGCGACCGTGCCTCCCCATCGTGAGTGCGTGAGGCGAGCAGCCAACACGTAGAGCGGGAAGAGGAACAAGACCTTGTGGCCCGGGGCGAATGGCACGCCAGGCAAAAGCTTGACCAATTTCAGCGACGCCATGGCTAGTGCGATGCCGGTGACCACGGCGACGTCATGGGCGAGTTCTGCGCTGAAGTGCCGGTCGGCTTGGCGGTCGGCCCGTTCGGCCGCATCGCGCATGTTTCCCCGGATGGATTCGACGAAAAAGCCGATATCGCCGCGCAGCACGCGCTTGAGCACCGCGAGGAAGCCGCCTTCCGCCGAACGGTTCCGTCGGCCGCCTCCGCCGCCACTGCCAGGTCGCCGCCCCCCGGCGAGAAGCTCAAGGGTATGATCGAGGGAGTACACAAACAACGCAGGGAGGCGGAAGGATTGCAGGCCATCCACTAGATCGCGGCCGGTGCCGGTCAGGCGCACCAGCGCGGAGGCCAGAATCACGGCAATGATCTGAAGGCACATCAACCCGGCGTGATCGAGCCCCGTCAAGTTAATCGAAAGCCGCCATTCGACTCCCGGCAGGGACCATGCAACGCGCGCGTCCGAAGGCGCCTCGGCCGGCAGCAGCGCATAGGCAGCGATCAAGAACAAGAACAGCCATTTCAGGCGCCAGATCGGATGCGCTATCTCCCCTGGCTTGATGCGGCAGATCAGCAAGGCGATGATCTGTATCGCCATCAATGCCGGCACGACAAACCATTGCGCAGCCTGCGTCCACGAGAAAGCGGGCACCGTGAAAGCGACTGCTGTGACTGCCAGCAGGTACAACACCTTAAGGACGGCTATTCTATTCCTGCGGCTTTCATGTCGAATTTCAGTCACGCGGATCAGCTCCAGGACTGCGGAGAGACGAATGCGCCAGCTCAGCTCCGTACTTTCGACTCAGAAATCTCCGATTCCTAACACCAGAATGAATAGCGACAATGCCAGAGTTGGAATTGTAACGGGCAGGCCGACGAGAATGAAGTGGGCAACGCTGATTTTAGTGCCCTCTCGGCGCAGCAGATCAAGCCAGAGGAGGCCCGCGAGGGATCCCATGGGCAGGAGGCGCGGCCCCAGGTCGCCGCCGATCAGCGCGGCCAGGACGAGGTGTTGCGTGCCATCGGGCAGATTGCGGATTGCGAGCGCGTTGAGAATGGCCATTGGGTGGTTGTTCAGTAGCGCGGACCCGAGCGCTGAGGAGATGCCAATCACCACAACCTGCGCTGCTGAGTTGGTCGCAGCAGAGTAAAGCTCGGTGATCCGGCCGACGAGGCCGACGTTGCGCAGTCCGATAACGATCATGAAGATGCAAAACAGGAAAATCAGTATCTCCCACGATATCGTGGCGGCCAGTCGCGCGGGGGAGGCGATGCCGTTTCGCCAGCACAGCCACAGGCCCACCGTCGCGGTCGCAGCAGCGACTGTCCACACCGGACCTCCCGCGTAGGAAAGAGCCGGATAGCAACCCAGCGCGACCACCATCAGACTGAGGAATTGCTTGGCCGGTTGCGACAGCATAGGCACCGCGACTCTCTCGGCAACTCCTCTCTCAGGCGAGCGCAACTGCTGCCGGAAGATGACGCAAAGGATCGCGTACGCCGTCACCCATCCGACGATCGCAATCGGGACCATACGCGCGGCGTATTCGTTGAAACCGATACCCGCGTACTCGGCGACGATCAGGTTCATGGGATTGGAAATCACCAGCGGGGCCACGCCGGCTGCCGAGAACACCGCAAACGCGAACGGAATGATGAGGTCTGGCCGGTGCGGGTAGCAGCGGCGAACGAGCCCGACTATGATCGGCGTCAGCAGGAGGACGGCCGCGTCATTGTTGAGCGCCGCCGACGTGATGGCACTCAAGATGAACGCCAGGCCAAAAACACGGCCAACCGACTGGCCCGGGCGCGGTTCGATTGCTCGAGCGAAGTTATCAAGAATGCCGAGCCGCCGGGCCACGTTCGCGGTCAGCATGATCGACACGATCGCGAGAAATGGACGCCAGAGTACCTGGAACCCACTTGCCAGATCTGCCGGGGTTACGATGTGCGCCGTCAAGAGCACGACAACGCCGAAAGCGGCCGCAGCTGCCGGGCCGGCGCGCCAGCCAATGCCGGACAGGACCAGACCCAGCGTCATCATCATCGTGCCGTACGCGATCGTTTCCTGCATCCGAGCTCCAGCTTATTCCGTGCCCGGCTAGCGCTGCCGCGCCGGTCAGGCGGACGCGTCCTTGCGGATGATCGTCCCGACGTGCTCGCCCCTCAGAGCCGGCTCCAGCAGATGAGGCTTCATGCCATTGATGATCTGGATGCGCTTGACCTGCCGGGCCGAAGCTAAGAGATCGAGCAGTACCCGGTCGAACGGCAACGTGCGCAGGTTGAGCTCCTTCAGTTCGGCCACGGTGATGTCCTTGATGAAGCGAGCGCCGGGATGGGTTTTCGGATCCGCGTCGTAGAGACCGTCGACGTCCTTGATCAAAGTGTGAGTCGCGCAGCCGTAGCACTCGGCGAGCAGATAGGTTCCGGCGTCGGTGCGGTGCGGCGGAACGCGCCCCACGCGGGGCGGGTGCTCCCACAGCGAGAACGGCGGGTCTCCGTTGCAAATCACGCCAGGCGCCGACTTGATGAAGAATGGCAGCATGTGCCCGAGAATCTCGGGCGGAATCGCGACCACGCCATGCGGCGCCAGCAGCGTCCCGAGCATATGGGCATTGCCGAGCGCATCGATGATCCGCAGCTGGGCAAGGGCCCCGGTGGGCAGCCCCAGATCCATACCGATGGCGGTGACGTGAGCGGCGCGGGCACCGCCTCCTGTGCCGATCACGAGCTTGAACTTGGTCAACGCTGCAGCGATCGCCTCGACCAGAGGGTAGGTGGCCTTCTTGCCGTTGTCCACGATCGAGCGGCCGCCCACCTTGATGACATGACAAAACGGCAACATGCGCACCACCGGGGTCTCGGTGGAGGACATCACCTGCTTGTCCAATAAGCTCTCGCGCATCAAAAACGACTCGACATGATGACGTCGGTCGACGGGTATGTCGGCTGCAGGCTGTTGTTCGAAAGACGCCATGGCGTGCCTCCATTCAGGCGGTGATAATGGTCCCGACAGGCTCGCCATTGAGAGCGCGGGTCAGGTTGCCTTTTTTTAGTCCGTTGATGACTTGCACAGAGCGGCGGTGTTTGGCGGTCTTCATAAGGTGCAGCACGGTGCGCTCGATCACGACGTCACCGAGGTCCATTTCCTCGAGTTCCTCGACCGTAATTTTCGGGATGAACTTGGCGTTGCGGTCTTTTTTAGGGTCGGCTGTGTAAAGGCCCTCTTCATCCTTGACATAAATCATCGAGCGCGCACCAAGGACCTCGCTGATGAGGTAGCAGCCGGTATCAGTGCGGTGAGGTGGGATGCGGCCAATCCCCGGGTTGGGCTGCCAATAAGCGTAGGGCGGCATGCCGACGGTGACACATGCCTGGCGTTCGGCGAGATAGAGGGGCAATTGTGCAAACTGGGCGGGCTCGATCGACGGGATCCCGTACTTGGCCAGGAGATAATGGATCATCTTGGCGTTCTGTATGCTCACAAAAAAGCCAAGCACGCTCAACACACCGGTCGGCATGCCAAGATCGAGGCCGATGCTGTAGGCGTGCCGCGCGCGAGTTCCTGCGCCGGTGCCGATAACCATTTTGTGCAATGGCAGGTTCTCAACCAGTTCCTCGATCAGAGGGTATACTGCAGCCCGCCCTCGATCGATGAAGCTCTGGCCGCCGATCTTGATCACGTTGGCTTCGGGCAGAATCGCGATTGTCGGTTGCTGGTCGACCTCAGCCATCCACTTTTCATCGTTGAGGTTGCCTCCGACTAGCGCCTCGGTAATTCGGTCTATGCTTTCGTCCATTGGTCTCCCCTCGTGGCTGATCGGCGCCCAGCTAACGGACGTCAATATCATTTCTTCGTAGGCAGGCAGAAGCGGCGAGTACCTCAAGTCAGCGGACGGCACTCAAGAGGCCGCCCCACCGCGCGGGACAATGTGGATGGCGCCGGCCTTGATCGCCGCAATGAGCTCGTCTCCTTGCTGGAGTGCCATTTCCTGGCACGATTGTTTGGTCACAAGAGCTTTGAGGGGAAAGCCGCAATCCAGCGTGACGCGTACCACAGATCCTTCCCGGTCCAGCGATTGGATGCGTCCGATCAGATGGTTGCGTGCGCTACTTTGGGAGGGCAAAGTGTTCTTTTCCAAAATTACATCCTCGGCGTGGATGCAGACGTAGGCCTCCCCGCTGATCCCGTTCGTAGATAGTGCGACCAGCTGCACCCGTCCGATGTCGACTCTCGCCAGGCCGTCTGGCATCCGCTGAACCGTCGCCCGCTCCACCGTGTCAACGCCAACGATACGCGCCACGCCCAAATCGGCTGGCCTGCTGAAGACCTCGTGGACTTGGCCGCGCTGGCGAACCTTCCCCGCGTCAAGGACAACCAACTGATCGCCGAGAGCGAGCGCCTCGATCCGATCGTGGGTCACCAGAATGCCTGGCATCCGCAGCTCTTCCAGCCACTGCCGAAGTTGCCGGCGCAACTCCCCGCGGGTTGGCACGTCCAGCGCAGACAACGGCTCGTCGAGTAAGAGCAGGCGTGGCCGGCAGACGAGCGCTCTCGCCAACGCCACCCTCTGCTGCTGTCCTCCGGATACCTGCTGCGGGTAACGACTCTCAAGACCGTGAAGGCCAAGGAGATCCATGATCTCCGCGACGCGACGCAGCCGCTCTGTCTTACCTACTCGGCGCAATCCGTATCGGATGTTTTGGGCGATGGTGAGGTGAGGGAACAACGCGTAGTCCTGAAACAGGTAGCCAATTCGACGGCGTTGCGGAGGCACCAAGATGCGACGCTCGGAGTCAAACCACGTCTCGCCGCCGAAGCGGATGAAGCCGCGATCCGGACGCTCAAGGCCAGCGAGACACCGCAATGCTGTCGTTTTGCCCGAGCCGGAGGGGCCGAACAGGATCGTCAGCGAGAAATCAGCGACGGATTCCCGCAATTGGATCTGGACCAGTGGCCCCCCTGGGAAGCGCTTCTCGAAATCTGCCACCAGCTCGCCGGCGTTGCCGCTCAGCGATTCGGCATGCGGTTGGTGCGGAACCGAGCAAGGGACAGCGAGGTGGTTGGGCCGACGGAAGTAGCGCGTCAACAGCTCGACGGGCGCGGGCGCCGCAAATTCGGTCTTCGACCGCGCTGTCATAACACGCCGCCTTTCCGCTGCAGGAGATAGGTTACCGACAAAGCCACAAAAGAAGACCCCAGCAGCACGAGAGACGTCATTCCGGCCTGCGCATAATTCACGGCCTGAACGTCATCATAAATGGCGATCGAAACCGTGCGCGTCACACCGGGAATATTGCCGCCGACCATGAGGACCACTCCGAATTCGCCCAGGGTGTGAGCAAAAGCCAAAACGAGCCCGGTGAGGATCCCGGCCCACGCGAGCGGACAGATCACTTCGAAGAAGGTGCCGAGTCGGGATACTCCCAGCGACCAGGAAGCCTCGACCAAACGTCGCTCTACTCCGGCAAACGCCGCAATGAAAGGCCGCACCGCGAAAGGAAGACTGTACAAAACAGAGGCGAGCAATAAACCCTGAAACGAGAAAGGCAGCGCGGCGCCGGTGATCGCCTCGTAGGCGCGGCCGACCGGGCTTTGGGCGCCCAGTGCGATCAGCAGATAGAAGCCAAGCACCGTGGGCGGCAGGATCATGGGGAGCGACACCACCGCTTCAACCATAAACTTGAATCGCCATCGCGTGTTGGCGACCCAATACGCGAATGGCAACCCAATAACGAACAGGATCAGCGTTGTTAGACTTGCCAGCCGGACACTGAGCCAAATAGCTTCCCAATCCATTACATTTGCCCCAGTCGCTCGCTTCAGCCAAGCTGAAGGGATCAAAGCTTTGAGCAGAGTGTGGCAAGGCGTTGATCACTTTGGCCGTTGATCCATTCACTTTTAGTTGAAGCTACCGACTAGGAGGTTCAAAGAGCGGCACAATAAAGTCATTCGCGGGTCGCCGCGCAATTTTACGGAGTCTCGAAGCCGTAGCGATGCAGGATTGTCTTGCCATCGCCGCCAAGCATAAAGGTGCGCAATGCATCAGCGGCGGCCCGGTCTTGAGCCCAGGATAGGATCACCCCGCCCTGATTTTGGCGCGGAAAGGCATCAAGCGGTATTTCCCAGAGACGACCTTTGTCCCGTAGCTGAGGGGCCAGCGCCAAAGAGTAACTGACGACTCCGATGTCGGCAGCGCTGCTCTCGACGAACTGGAATGCCTGCATGACGCTGTCTCCATAGACGAGCCGATCCTTGATCTTGTCGTAGACCCCAAGGTTTGTCATGGCTGTCACTGCTGCTCGTCCATAGGGGGCGTGGGCAGGATTTGCGATGGCCACTTTCCGCACCGAAGGATCCCGCAACGCCTCCATGCCGAGCTTCTCCACATCGATGGACGAACGCCGTGACACCCAAACGACGAGACGTCCAACACCGTATACAAATTCACTGTCTGGCGCCGCCCGTCCTTCTCGGATCAGACGGCGGGCATATTCCAAGTCCGCCGACAAAAACATATCGTAAGGGGCCCGGTTGGATAATTGAGCGTAAAAGTTCCCGGATGATCCGTACGTCACGCGGACTTCGATTTCGGGGCGCTGGCGACGAAACACCTCGACGATTTCATCAAAAGCGAATTTCGTATCGGCTGCCGCAGCGACCCGCACGACTGCGTGCTCCGCGGCGTGCGACGGATGGTCAAGAGGGTAAAGCACAGGCGCAAGTGATAAAACAATTGAGATAACGATCGTAACCAAGAGACGAAGTCGCGTGTCCATCTGACTGTTCCCGAGCGTGCCATCACAGATAGCGCACCAAGATGCGCCTAGCTAGCCCGCAAGCCCCGCAAGCCCCGCAAGTTGGCCCATTGTATGACAGGTATGCCAAGCCGGATCGATTTGGCCTGCTGTGGAGGGTTTGCATCCAGGGGATTGTCTGGCGAGCGGCCTCCGCTGAGCGTCGCTTTGCCGCAGACGGCCTGCAGCTCCATCGCGGCTGCTTTGCGGCTCGCTTGACTGGACTGGCTGCAAGACCCACGCTAAACGACGAACTCGTTCCCCTACCCCAGCAGCCGATCAAACCATCCGACCATCTGACAACGACTTTTGGAGTGGCGGAGATGTCCAGCCTTGATTTGAACAGCTTGACGAGGCGGGGATTGCTTGTCTCGATGATGATCATTGTGTCGATCTGCGTCTCTTCTTGCGGCAGAAGTGGGAACGTACGCTCGGCCTGCAATTCAGAAATCGAGAAGCTTTGCGCAGGCGAAGCCCGCGCTGGGCAGTGTCTGCGAAGGCACATGGATGAGCTTTCCGGCGCGTGCAAAGATGCGCTCATGAATGCGCCGAACCGCGGCGGCGACCAATAGATACCGTCGAGCGGACGCAACGCGATCCCGGCGATCGAATCAGCCCTTATGGGTCACGTGCGCCGGCGTATGGTTTACGTGAAGATTATTTAGTTCCTCGAGACCCACCGTCGTCGGGAGAGCCGGTCAAGAAGGAGGTAGATCACCGGCGTCGTGTAGAGCGTTAACACCTGCGAAACGATCAACCCGCCGATGATCGTGATACCGAGCGGTCGCCGCAACTCCGATCCGGGGCCGGCGGCAAGGGCAAGCGGTACCGCGCCGAGCAGAGCTGCCATCGTCGTCATCAGGATCGGGCGGAACCGCGCCAAGCATGCCTCGTAGATCGCGCGTTCCGGCGTCAGCCGATGTCGGCGTTCGCCTTCAAGCGCGAAATCGACGAGCATGATGCCGTTCTTTTTGACAATACCGATCAGCAGAATAATACCGATAAAGGCGATCACGGTGAGCTCGGTTCCGGCGATCCGCAGTGCAAGCAGGGCACCGAGTCCGGCGGACGGCAAGGTCGAGATGATGGTGATGGGATGGGCAAGACTCTCATAGAGGACGCCAAGCACAATATATACGGTGGCCAGCGCCGCCAGCAGGAGGATGGGTTGGGCTCCGATACTCTGCGAAAAATCCTTGATATCCCCAGCAAATTCGGCATGCACCGAGTCCGGCAGGTGGAGGTCCGCAACGGCTTTCTTGATCGCCGCGGCCGCCTCTTCGATGCCCACTCTACGCCCAAGATTGTAGGTGATGGTGACCGAGGGGAATTGTCCCTGGTGATTGACGACCAGCGGGGCGAACGAATCTTCGAAGCGCGCCACTGCGGACAGTGGGACTTGATTCGCCGCAATAC
>WNFS01001758.1_pt1 | contig 20076 bp, 21 predicted proteins | sample 5400141 | NCBI WGS metagenome assembly WNFS01 (sample SAMN13153358, study PRJNA577476) | soil metagenome | isolation source: 60 cm saprolite under Madrone tree | place: USA:California | collected 2016-06-14
TTTCCGGCACTTGCCGATCGTGACTATCGATGGAGAGACCGCGCGCGATTTCGACGACGCCGTCTACGTCGAACGTCGCGCGGATGGCGGCTGGCATTTGCAAGTCCACATCGCCGATGTAGCGCACTATGTTCGAACGGAGAGCGCTCTCGACCGGGAGGCTCGTCTCCGCGGCACTTCCGTTTACTTCCCCGATCGCGCCGTCCCGATGCTTCCGGAAGCCCTTTCGAATGGCATGTGTTCGCTCAAGCCGCGCGAGGATCGTCTGGTCATGAGCGCGCTCATGGAGTTCGACGCCGCCGGGCGCATGAAATTCTCGCGCATGACTTCCGGCGTCATTCGCTCCGCCGAACGTATGACCTATACGAACGTCAACAAAGTCCTTGAAGGCGATGCTGAAATGACGGAGCGCTACGCCGTGCTAGCCCCCCGCTTCGGCGATATGAAAGAGCTAGCGCTGATCCTCAATGCCCGCCGCAACGAGCATGGCTCCATCGATTTCGATCTCCCTGAACCGGTCATTGAATTCGACGAAGAGCAGCGCATGACCAATATCACGCGCAGCGTGAGAAACATCGCGCACCGGCTCATTGAAGAGTTCATGCTGGCCGCCAATCGCGCCGTCGCCGGTTACCTCCTGCAGCGCGGCATCGAGTCGCTGCATCGCGTTCATGAGAAGCCCGACGCGCGCAAAGTCCTCGAGTTCGAAGAGCTGGCCCGCGCCTTCGGGTACTCACTCGGCGTCGAAGACTTGCACCAGCGAGAGGTCGCCGTACGGCACGGACGCGTCCCGGCACCCGCGAAAGCGGGGCGACCGGACTCCTATGGTCACGGCCGCGAACGCGGCATGAAGGTGGCGCTCCCGGGCGGCGAGCTGCGCATCACGCCGCAGCATTATCAGCGCCTGATTCGAAAGGTCGTGGGCAAACCGGAAGAACGCATCGTCTCCTACCTGATGCTGCGTTCCCTGAAGCAAGCCCGCTACGCCGCCGAGCCTATTGGGCATTTCGCTCTCGGCTTCGACGAATACACGCATTTCACTTCGCCCATTCGGCGATATCCGGACCTCATCGTTCATCGGATCCTGAAGTGGGCTCTCGAGCATCCGAAAGATGTTCCAGCCTCTTCGAAGACGCATGTCGCTTCGCCGGGGTCGGAGTCCACGCTCTATTCGCGCCGGAACCTCGAAGAAATCGCTTCAGAAACATCGGAAGCGGAGCGCCGCGCCAACGGCGCCGAGCGCGAACTGATGGATTGGAAAACCGCGCAATTCATGGAGGAGCACCTCGGCGAGGAATACGACGGGCTAATCATTTCCGTGCAGAAATTCGGCTGTTTTGTCGAGCTTTTCGAGGTCTTCGTGGAAGGTCTTCTTCCCGTCGGCGCACTCGAGGAATTTGCCGGCACGCGATGCGTGTTTCGCGAGCGCGATCACGCCATCGTGGCCTTGCCCAGTGGAAGCGGCCGCGGAGCCCCCGGCGCCCGGCGTAGCCGCGGCGCAAAGCCCCGCCAACTCGAATGGCACCTCGGCGACAAGGTACGCGTGCGCGCGGAACGGATCGATCCGATGCGCAAACGCGTCGAGTTTGCGCTGGTTGAGAAAAATTGAGGGAGGAAGCCCGCGAAGTCAGCGAACCGGTGCGTTGGAGATATGCAGTGTGTTGATCATCCGCCGCACCGGCCGCGTCATAATGGCGGCTAATTTTGCCAGCGGATACCAAAACCTGCTATGCAGCGAGAGCTGCGAGATGAACAGTCCCAAAGCAAGCTGGCGCGGGGCATCGAGATCAATCCGCCTGCCATTCCGGTAAATTCGCATCACGCGGCCCAATAATTCCTGCTCTTGAACGACGCCATCGGACGTCGGATGCGCATCGCCTTTGGAAAGAAGTTGCGCGGCCTTCAACGAGCCCCGCCTCTCGACAATGCGGTGCACGAAGAGATGATTTTCGCGCCGGAACAATACGACGTCTCCGCAGCGCACATTCTCAATGGAGATCTGACGGATCAAGGCGATATCCTTTGACCGCATCCATGGCTGCATGCTGGTGCCGTGAACGCGCAGGGAAATCCGGCCATGCCGCTTAAGTGCGTCCGCAAGTCGCAGCGCATCGTCCGCGCGGCGTTCCCCGCCGACGCGATCCGTTTTCTTCTCCTGGTCTTCTCGAATCTCCATCAAACCTCGCTACCGAAATTCCACCGGGCAGGTCTCTATGTTCCGGCCATTCCACGGAGATGCGGCAACACCCGCGCGAATTAAAATATAGGCATGCAAAATTTGGGCCTGTTCCGAACTGGAGCAAATCGGGAGAAGTCGTTCGGAAGCGAAACTGGTGTAACTTCTGGTATCAGAGTGGTCTCTACAGGGGCAACGGTCAAGGGATAGGCAGTACTTGTTTGCCCAAAGCTACAGTACTCAATCGGAATAGTTTATGGGATGTTACGCGCCCTGAAGAATGGGCGAGGTTCCTCTACGACCGGCGCGGAGCTGCGTTACAAATGCCGCCTTGGCCCGGCAGTTTGCCGCATGCCAGCGCCAACGTTTCGTAGATCGGCTCCGACGCAACGCTCGGTTTTGTATACGGCTTCTTTTCGCCGGGCGCCGGGGGAGAGTTCTTGTTATCTTCAGCCATTCCGTGTTTCCTCAGTCTGAACTAGAACCCGTGGCGAGAGAAGCGAATTCGGCCTGAGGGGCTGCCTGAAATGAGGCTATCTCTCGCTCCCTATGAAGTGCGCTGGTGGGAGCGGCAATTCCGGCCAGTCTCGCTTTTTCTTCCGCCAGAGCGCAAGCGCGCTCGTAGGCTCCAAGTAAATCCCCGCCTTCCATCAGCGCCAGACCCGGGCAGCGCTCGCAGTAGCCTCGAATTTCGCATCGTGAACAGATCGGAAGCTGGCTCTCACGTATGGCGCGTAACCGTTCGAGCTGCGGCGCGTGATACCAGATCTCATCGAATTTCTCTCGCCGCAGATTCCCCGCTGCCTGGGGCAGTTGCACGCACGGAAAGACGTCTCCGTACGGCGAAATGTAACAACTGTTGTGGCCTGCGCTGCAAGGCAAGTCTTCGTAAGCCAGACTTTCGATGCCGCTCGAGACGGCACTCCCAAACGCCGGCGGCGAGGCGTTTACGGCGCTGGCTGCTGGCGCGGCCGGCTGCGGCTTGCAGGCATGCAACAGGGGATCCTGCAGCACCGGCAGCAGCGACGAAACCGATGCACGGTGCGCCAGCGGTCCGCCCGAGCCGTCCATCATCGGCGTGATGGTCAAATCCAGAACGTAAGGAATGCCCAGCTTTTCCGCGAGCGCCATCACGCCGCGGTAGGCCATCAAGTTTTCCTGCATCAGCGGGCAGGCCAGCTTCACCTGCAATCCGTGCTCGAGCAAAACGGGAATTGCCGCCAGAGTCCGCCGCAGCGATCCGGGAACCTTGGTGATGGCGTCATGCACTGCGGGGATATCGCTGTAAACGCTGATCTGCACGCGCCGCACGCCAAACTCGCGCAACCGCGCCGCACGTTCCGGCGTAACCAGCAACGCGTTGGTCTTCAAGCTGATGTCGAAATGCAGGCGTCTCGCGGCGGCGAGAATCTCGTAAAGGTCCGGGCGCAGGAAAATTTCACCGCCGCTGAACGTCAAAAACAGCGCCCCCGAGCGCGCCAGATCATCCAGCACCTTCAGGCACTCGGCGGTGGTCAGTTCTCCATGGTCGTCATGATCCAGATAGCAGTGCACGCAGCGCTCGTTGCAGCGGTACGTCAAGTCGAAGTGCACGCTGAGCGGCCGGTGCTTGCGCACCGTGCGCGAGATAAGACGATCCATTATGGGCGTAAGACCCGCTGATAAAGTTGCGGTCAAGGTGATACACCGCCTGTCGCCGGGACAGTCACCACTAATTTCCGCGAAGACATTTCTTGCAAGAGGGCTTCGGTGTCGGATAACGCGATGTCCGGTGTGACTTCGTAATTTTCAACCAGAAGTTCCGCCAGCTCCGCCGCCGATTTCCTTCCATCAATGTTTTTCCAGAGGAAACATGGTCTCGTCGTCAATTTCTCTCCACGCCAGAGCCGGGTTCTTCTGCCAAATGACAGAGGCTGGAGCGCTCATGCGGGAAGAACCTCCCAGAACGCGGAGTTCTTGCAGAATGCCATGGTGTGGCCGGATATTTCCGTCGCGGCCTGACTTAGAATTTCAAGAAGCCGCCGGTTGGCTTCCGCTTCGGCGGAGAAAAAAAGCACGTTCGGCAGAAGAGCGCGAAGAATCGCCACAGGGCGGAGTGCCGTCACCTGGTTCTCCGTGGCCTGCTGAAGCCGAAAAATTCCCGCCACGGGAGCACTGATATTCGATCCGGCTGCCCGGAATTCGCCCCAAAAAGGAGTTCCGTACGCGCGCCACACTCCACTTTCCCGGCGAAGCAGGGAAATTTCATCAGTGAGGACGCTTCCTTCCGGCGCCAGCGATGCCACCGTGCTCTTCCCCGCGCCCGACCTGCCAGTAAAAAGGTAAGCTTTTCCATTGCGAATGACGGTGGCCGCGTGAAGCAGAAATCCGCAGTGGCCAAGAAGTTTCCAACTGAGGAGAACGCGCAGCAGGGAATCGAGCGCATATTGGTGCCTGACGCCATCGAAACGAATTCCACTGGAAAAAACGCGAAGCGCGGCGCCCTCGAATTCGTAGTCAAAGTCGGCTGGTGGACCCTCACGAACCGCACCCTCGTTCAGCGCGATCGTGACCGACCGTGCGCCAGCACCGATGAACGCGGCGTACCGCGCCAATGCCGCGTCAAAAAGCTGGTCGTCAGACATTTCCAGACGCAGCGCCACGCAGCCGATCGATAGCTCGAACTGCTGCCGGGGACCGCGCCCTGAATTGGCGAGCGGTGCGCTCAATATGCTCCTCAAAAGTTCCAGGGAGCGCGCCAGTGCGGGGGAGGAGGCGCGTTCCCGCTCTTTTCAAGCCTCTGGGGGAAGAAAGCTTTAGTAGTTTTGCTTGCAGAGACCCCACGAAGTCAAGAGGACTTTCCTTAATTTCGCAGCCCAAGACAAGTTTGTGAGATCTCCGCGGTTTTCTGTTACTTGCCGCCTCAGCCATCTGGCGTTAGCAGTCTGGCGTTTCTAAACGAAGACCAAATCGCAGTTCGGGGGCCCCGGTGTTTCTGTTATTCTGGTTTGCTTAGTTCGCGGTATTTCTCAGCCCCTGCAGCGCTGTGAAGCCTGATGAGAGAGGATTTCCCGTCGTGACTTCGTCCACACTTCCCGCGCGAGCTACCAAGCGCGCCTTCAATTTCAACGCCGGTCCGGGAGCGCTTCCCCTTCCTGTCCTCGAACGAATCCGCGAGGAGCTCCTCGACTGGCACGGCAGCGGCATGTCGGTAATGGAGATGAGCCACCGCTCACCGGAATTTGAAAGCATCAACGCTGGCGTGGAACAGAAGCTCCGGAATCTCCTGGGAATCTCAGACGGTTACGCGGTCATCTTTGTCCAGGGCGGCGGCAGCATGCAGTTCACCATGGCCCCGATGAACCTCTGCCTCCCTGGAAAGCCGGTTGACGTCCTCCATACCGGCGCCTGGACCGCCAAGGCCATTGGTGAATTGAAAAAAGGTATCCTCCACCATATCGCGGCTTCCACCGAATCGGAAAAGTTCGCGCGGCTTCCCCGCCGCGACGAAATGAAATTTTCCCCGGACGCCTCCTACGTCCACATCTGCACCAACAACACCATCGAAGGCACGCAGTGGACCGCCTTGCCGGAAACCGGCCACGTGCCGCTGGTCGCCGACATGTCTTCCGACATCGCCTCGCGCCCCATCGACGTGAAAAAATACGGCGTCATCTTCGCCGGCGCCCAGAAGAATCTTGGCCCCTCCGGCATCACGGTAGTCATCATCCGCAAAGACCTCGCCGAACGCGCCGACAAGAATCTCCCCACGCTTCTGCAGTACCGCACACATATCAGGGAGAAGTCGCTTTATCACACGCCCCCGACATTCGCGGTGTACATCGTCGGTCTGGTGTTGGAATGGATCGAGTCCGAAGGCGGAATTCCGGGCATCGAAAAACGCAATGAGGCTAAGGCCAAGCTGCTCTACGACACCATCGAATCGAGTGGGGGCTTCTATTCCTGCCCCGTCGAAAAAATCTCGCGCTCAAAAATGAACGTAGTCTTCCGCGTAGGAGGAGGAGACGATGCCATCGAAAAGAAGTTCGCCGCCGAAGCAGCCGCGGCTAGACTGGTCGGCACGCCCGGCCACCGCTCCGTGGGAGGCATGCGCGTCTCCCTCTACAACGCCGTCACCCTCGAAGCCGTGGAAGCCCTAACCAGCTTCATGCGCGAATTCCAGCACGCCTGCAGCTGAACTCTATGAATGAAAACGATTATCTAAAGCAGATCGCCGCGTTAACGGGACTGCAGCACTATCCGCTTCAAGGACCCTGGGGCAGAAAATCAGGCGCGGTCATCGGCACACACGATGGTTATGTCACCGTGATTGGATTTCTGCGGAGCCGCGAAGCAAAGACTGTCATCCTGCTGCGCTTCAAGAAGGTCGAGCAACCGGACCTGATCAAATCGGCAGTGAGTCAAAGTACGGCGGTTCCTAAAAAGCACGGCAAGCTCGCCGAGGTCGGCAATGATTTCCTGCGGTGGGAATGGAAATACTCGTTCACGAAACCCAAGGCCGAAGATGTCGCCCGGTTGACGGATGCCTTAAGAGAATCCATTAAGCCCGTCGCACAAGGCTTTGACGGACGCTGCGAGCAATGCACCTCCGCGTCCACGCCGGCATTGACGCTCATGAACGGGGTACCGATTTTCATTTGTGCGGGGTGCCAAGAGAAAGTGCATCACGAGTTGGACCAGGCGGCCATCAACTACGATGCGATCGTTCCGAACTATCCCAATGGTTTGGCGCTGGGGATCGGCGCGGCTGTGCTTGGAGGCGTTGCCTGGGGACTGGTAGCCTACGCCATCAACCGCATTTTCCTGTATGGCGCAATTCTGATCGGTTACTTCGTCGCAGGCGGCGTGCTGAAAGGAACGGGGAAGGTGACGCGCTTCGGGCAAGTGATCATTCCCATTCTCACTGTCGCGAGCGTCCTGTTCGGCGATGCCATTTTCTATACGCTAGCCATAATGAAGCACGAGGGCGCGCCCTTCTCCACCAAGCTCCTGGGCGCGGTCCTCTCGCATCTCTGGGAAATCGAGAGCGCAGGGGGCGGAGTGCTGACCATTCTTTTTGCGCTGGTCGGAGCCGGATACGCTCTCTATGCCGCGCGCAAACCCAAGTTCAAGGCCGCGTTTCAGCAGCTCGGCATGCCCAACGTCTGAGTTGACGCCCTCGCCAGCCTTTTGCGCGAATTCCAACGCAGCCGCGGCTGAAAGAACCGGGACAAGAAACAAAGCGCGCAGAGGGGAGCTTTCCCCTGCGCGCTTTGTTGATCGAATTCGTTCTTAGACAAGGTCGAAGAGCAGCACTTCGGCGTCTTTCACGCCAGTGAGCTCGACGGCCTTTTCGGCGGAGATAGCCGCGCCATCGCCTGTTTCAAGTGGCGTGCCGTTCAGCTTAACGCTGCCTCGCGCTACCTGAACGTAGGCATGCCGATCTTTCTTGAGTTCGTGCTTCACGGTCTCGCCCGCGCCCAGAACCGTTGCGTACAACTCGTTGTCTTGACGGATCTTGACCGAGCCATGCCGCCCGTCCGGCGAAGCCACCAAACGCAGCTTTCCCCGCTTTTCCGCTTCGCTAAAGTTTTTCTGGTCGTACGTCGGCTTGAGTCCCTGTTTTTCCGGGAGCATCCAGATCTGGTACAGGTGCACGGGCTCCGTCTTGGACGCGTTGAACTCGCTATGCGCTACGCCAGTCCCCGCGCTCATGTACTGCACGTCACCCGGCTTGATCACGGAGCCGTTACCCATGCTGTCCTTGTGCGCGAGTGCGCCTTCCAGTACATACGTCACGATCTCCATGTCGCGGTGCGGGTGCTTTGGAAAACCACCGCCGCCCGCAACCCGGTCGTCGTTCATCACCCGCAGCGTGCGGAACTGCACATGCCCGGGATCGAAGTAATCGGCAAACGAAAAGGTGAAATGCGAATCCAGCCAGCCGTGGTTCGCGTGCCCGCGTTCGCCGCTCTTGCGAATAGCAATCATGGCCCACCTCCTGGGTCTTGCAAACGCATAATACTCGTTATCACGACAATTGTCAAGAGGTATATTGCTTTTCCCCGCTCCCCCTTCCGCGCGCCTCGGGCCTTAGACCAACTCTTTGAATTTGCGTACTTTGTGTCGCCCCTCCGGCCAGTTTCCGGCGGCGCTCCCTTTGGTGTACAGTGATAATGAAAGCGCGGCACCGCCCCGCGGCCTCCGAGGATTTTTCAATGGATTCCCCACTGTCCGCAACGACGACGAGAAAGCCAGAGGGCCCCACCTCGCCCCGCGAAACGGTCACCATCACGGACAATCGCACCGGCAAATCCTACGAGCTCCCCATCACCCACGACACCATCCGCGCCGCCGACCTCCGCCAGATCAAGGTGGATCCCAAAGATTTTGGCTTGATGAGCTACGACCCCGCTTTCAATAACACCGCCTCGTGCATCAGCAAGATCACCTACATCGATGGCGACGCCGGAATCCTGCGTTATCGCGGTTATCCCATCGAGGACCTTGCGGAAAAAAGTACTTACCTGGAAACCGCTTACCTGCTCCTGCACAGCGAACTGCCCACGGCGTCGCAGTTGAAGGATTGGACCTATAACGTCACGCATCACACTTTCATCCATGAGAGCATCAAGAAATTTCTGGACGGCTTTCATTACGATGCCCATCCCATGGGCATGATGATCTCCACGATCGCCGCACTTTCCACCTTCTATCACGACGCGAAAGACATCTTTAGCGCCGAGTCGCGCAAGAAGCAGACCTATCGCCTCGTCGGAAAGATTCCGACGATCGCGGCGTTCTCTTATCGCCACACCCTTGGTATGCCGTTCATTTATCCGGACAATGACCTAAGCTATCCGGGCAACTTTCTCAACATGCTCTTTCGCACCACCGAACCTAAGTACCGGCCTAACCCGACCCTGGAGCGCGCGCTCGACGTTCTCTTCATCCTGCATGCCGACCACGAGCAGAACTGCTCCACAAACACCATCCGCGGTGTGGGCAGCTCCCACGTCGATCCCTACTGCGCCACCGCCGCGGCCATCGCTGCCCTCTACGGCCCTCTCCATGGCGGCGCCAATGAAGAAGTTCTGCGCATGCTCATGGAGATCGGCTCGATCCAGAAAGTGCCCGAGTTCATCAAGCGCGTCAAAACCGGCGAAGTCAAGCTCATGGGATTCGGCCATCGCGTTTACAAGAATTACGATCCGCGCGCCCGCATCATCAAGCACATCGCTTACGAAGTCTTCGAGCTCATGGGCAAGAACCCCCTCCTGGAAATCGCTCTGGAGTGCGAGCGCATCGCGCTCGAAGATGAATACTTCGTCAAGCGCAAGCTCTATCCCAACGTAGATTTTTACACCGGGCTGATATATCAATCGATGGGTTTCCCGATGACCATGTTTCCCGTTCTGTTCGCGATTCCACGCACTTCCGGCTGGATCGCGCAGTGGGAAGAGATGCTCCTGGACCCCGAGCAGAAAATTGCGCGCCCGCGGCAGATCTATCTCGGGCACGACACGCGCCATTACATTCCGATCGATCAGCGGAATTAATAAACACAGTAGCCACTTTGAATACGCTCTCCGGGATGCTCTCGACAATCCCATCCCGTGGCGTATAGTTATTTTGTAGAGAGGTTGTATGACGCAAGTCCCGAATACAACCGTGCATGCGGGCGCACGGCGCCGCAGTCAGCGCGTGCTAATGCAAGTCGGCATCCGCATACGCGGGAAGGACACTCAGGGTAAGGACTTCGAGGAATTCACGGAAACTCTTGCCATTAACGCCCACGGCGCCTTGGTTCTGCTTGCCGCTCGCGTCACTAGCGGCGGTGCGGTTCACATCCGGCACAACAAAACGGAAGAGGAACAGGAGTGCCATGTGGCGTTCCTCGGTCCGGTGCGTGGCGGCAAAGCAGAGATCGGTCTGGAGTTTACCGCGCCGCGCCCGACCTTCTGGCGCGTGGCCTTCCCTCCCGAAGACTGGACTCCGAGGAGTCCTGAAGCCCGCGCGATTTCCAACAACCGCTCCGTCAAGTAGCGGCTCCCCTGGTGAGCGCCGCTTCTTTCCACTCTGGGTCCTCTGTGCTCTCTGCGAACTCTGTGCAAAGCATTTTTCCGCCGGTCCAAACAACACTGGACTATTCACAGGAAACGACACAAAGAGGTGAGATCGAGGATCTTCCGCGTGCGAAAATATTCAGCTATGAGGCCCTTTTTTTCCCGCCATCGCCGCCAGCAGCCATTTCCTCAGCACCATGAGGTAATAGGGTTTGGTTTCTCGAAACATCAGCCCCATGCCTTGATCTGCCTGCGAATAGATGACGCTTGCCTGCGCCTCAAAAAACTCGGTCTCGGTGAACAGCTTTATCGCCAGGGACGCCCCCAGCGGATAAGGACTCTCCGTATCCACATAGCAGCCGTTCAAGCTGAGTTCTTTGACACGGGCTATCCTTTTGTCTTCGGACGTGCCTTCGCGCATCTCGATGGACCCAACGAACGGATACCGGGGATTTCGGCGCCGATCCTGTTCCATGGTACTCCTGGGAGAGAACCACGACGATTCTACTCCGGCGCTTCCAAATCTACTCGATAAATTTCCTTTTAGCTCTTCGACTGGACGGAAATTGCGGACGTGAAGACTTGCCGCTCGCGTGTAGCTCTTTACTCAATCTCCGCAGGCGCACTCCGCAAAAGCGGCGAGGGGAACTCTCTGTTCGCGTTTGCGTTCCTCGCCGCGCCGCGCCATCTGCACCATCGCTGCCGCGCGCGCTTGCCCCTGCTTCGCGGGCCGCAGCGCCACGCTCAGCTTTTCCCGGAGTCTCCGGTGTGCCCGGAAGAGCCTGAGCCGCACCGCCATCGCCGAAATCCCCAGCCGGTCGGCAACTTCCTGCGTCGAATACTGCAAAACGTCGCGCAGCAGGCACACCTGCCGCATCTCCGGAGCCAGTTGCTTGATCGCATCCGCCATCAGCTTGCGCATCTCGCGCCGCGCGAAGCGCTCTTCGGGATTATCTTCGCGCGCCGTCACGCCACTTCCCAGCGTTTCCTCGCCCGCCCCGCTCGGCTCTTCGAGCGAGAAGAGCCTGCCGTCGCGCCTCTTGCGGATCACGTCGATCGACGCATTCGCCGCGATGCGCGAAACCCACGCATGTAGGTCGTCTCGGTTTTCGCCCGGTGTGCCGACAAACTGCTCGAGGCGCGTCATCACCTTCAAGAAGGCCGCCTGGCGCACGTCTTCCGCGTCCGCGGGATTACGCGTCAGCCGCAGTGCCCCCAGGTACAAGCTAGGTGCGTAAGGCAGGATCAGCTTGGCCAGCGATTCGCGGTCGCCCTTTCGCGCCTGCAGGAGCAACACGGAGCGGGCGCCGCCATCAAGAAATAGGAATGTGCTGCACATGGTGTGGTAGAGATTGGCAGGCCAATCGCCACCGGTTCGACCGGCGTAAGTATTTGTAAATAAATATGTTAGAAGCTTTCTGCAATCAAGAACACGCAGCAGGAGTGACCGTTTTTGGGACGCGAGGTGGCGATTCCGGTCACTGGTTCGGCCCTCTAGCTCACCCGAACATTCTCAACATCTTGCAAAGCGCCCAGATTTAATCGGCGATCTGCAGTTTGTCCCCCTGCATTTCCCACTCGATGCGGATCAGAAAATCGAAATGCATGCCTTCCGTTTTCAGCCAGGCTTCCAGATTCTCGCGGGAATCGGCGCGGAATTCGACGAACATTTTTCCTTCGAGCATGTTAACGAGGATGCGTTCCGCACGCGCGAGCCCTCCGGCCTGCATGCGCTGGGCCAGAGCTTCGGCTCCCTGGCGCGTGAGGCAAGCGAGTGTGTGCTGTGTGAGGTAGCGCGGCATCGGAACTCCTGAGAGCAGCTTGGAATCCAAGTATTTCATAGATGGGGATTCGTGCGCACGATCAGGAGAGTTGGAGCGGCTGGCAATTGGACGATTTGGCAAAGAAAAATCCGCAGAACCGGACAACGCAAGTGTAGTCTCGCGCTCGATGCGCTGCGAAAAAAATCCAGGACACCGAAGCGCAACGCGATAAGGCCAACCTTCAACTGGGAAGTATGATCAGCGATTTACAAATCGAGGCGACGATGTAGGCGCAAAGCTTCGAGAGCGCGGACCTGTCCGAGCTGGCAGGTTGCCGGTGAAGCACATTTTACGCATACCGTAATTCGCCGTGCCGGACACGCTTTACACTCAGAGTTAGTGAGCTGGAACTTGCCTCGAAACAGCGAGGAGGCACGGCCTTTCCACGTTGTTTCACGGGGAGAGCACGGATAAGGATGAAAAGAATGAGACGCGCACTTCTGTTGATTGCGATTTTTCTATTGATGCTGGTCACAGTACGCGACACATCGGCCGCCGCGCAAAGGAAAGGATCCTCCACACTGAGCGGGGTGGTTCTGGGTCCGGACGATAGGCCGGTGGCCCACGCAAGCGTGTCTTACCAATCGTCAGGCGGCGCCGCGCCGCACGTGGTGCGCACCGACTCCAGCGGGCATTTCACGATTTCGAAGCTGAAGGCGGACGACTATGACCTCCGAGCGTCTGGAAAAGGTGTTTTTTCGGAGTGGGAAAAGAACATCCCGCTGCGCTCCGGGGAGACGAAAAACCTGACGCTGCACTTGATTTACGCAAAGGAAATTCCGAAGGCCTACGTAAAGCGCAATCCCAAGCAGTAAGATTCTTCCCTCTTGAATCCACCGCGGGAGAGTTCTTCTACACGCCGCTGCGAAAAAGCCGCCGAAGCAAGTGACAACGCTGATTCAGACTTCTTATTGATAGATGAGCTGGGCGAGCTCGTGCAGATCGGAGGCCGAGACGTCCGAGATGGCGCAGAATTCCATCCCCTGATGACGCCAATGAACCCACTGATAACCCTGGCGGGCGCCGGGCGGATGAATGGGCGTGTCCGGCTCCTTGGTGGGCAGAACAAAAACGTTAATGAGGTGCTTGCGGCGCGAATAGACCAGAGCAGCGACATTCTGGCCGCCGAGAACATCGAGACGCCCGCCGACGAGCGGAAAACCTTCATCCGCAAAATCCTTCACGGGGGGAACAAAGGCGAGCCTGCCATTGAACCAGGGCTTGACGGTATGCTGGTCGGTGGAAGCTACGTCGGTAAGGTGGCCGGGCTGCAGGGAGCGAACGTGAGCGTCGATGATCTCGGCGGCAGTAAAGGGAGCAGAAGCGGCACTATTCTGCACACGCGGCCAGGCAAACCAGGAAACTGTTGCGACGATCAGAACCGAAGCGGCAACGGCTAGCCATCGCCAGGAGGGAATCCGCAGCGCGACAGAAGAAGCCGTAGCTGCATCAAGATCGGCGCGAATTTTCTTGCGCAGAGAGACAGGCGCGTGCTCGTAAAGACTGGCGCCCTGCAAAGACGAACGTAGAGACTCCTCGGCCCCGAGAGCGGTGGCGCACTCGCGGCAGGATTCGAGGTGACGCTCGAATTCCGCGGCACGCGATGCGTCAAGCTCGCCATCGAGATATCCGTGAAGGACGGTGCGCGTGAAATCACAGCTCATGGGAGGCCTCCTGCGGAGAGGCGGGCGTGAGCGCGCGCTGGAGACGCTGGCGGGCGCGGGCCAGGGCGGACATGACGGTGCCGATGGGGATGGCAGTGACGGACGCAATTTCCTTATAAGAACAGCCTTCCAGTTCGCGAAGAACGAGAACTTCACGGAAACGCGGTGGAAGGGTTTCGAGTGCGCGCGTCAAGCGTTCTCGATTGTCTCCGGCGATCGCCAGAGCTTCGGGAGAGGTGCTGGGCTGAGGATGCAATTCCTCGTCGAATTCCGTCATGAGTTCCACAGGGCGATTCTTCTCCAACCAGGTATAGCAAGTATTGCGCACAATCTGCAAAAGCCAGGCGCGCGCGTCCCCCCCGTGAAATCCACGGAAAAAGCGGTAGGCGCGGAGCATGGCCTCTTGTGCAACGTCTTCCGAATCGGCGCGGCTTCTTAGCAGCCACCGCGCCAGATTGAAAGCGGCATCGAGATGCGGCAGCACGAGCTGCTCGAAGCGCGCCCGGTCCTGCGCATCCAACACGTCCGAACCTTTCCCCTGGTCAGAGCCACTCATGTGCAGGAACCGCCTTACGGGGCATTTTATTCCCAAATACCCCTTTGATGTGACGAATAAGACAAAAGGTTGGTAAGCGGCTAAATCGGGAATAATTGGCGGCCCCTGGTGGTCTGGACAAGCGAAACACGTCCCATATGCGGCGCGGGCTCCCTGGACTCTCTCACCCGCGCCGCCCTCCAAGAAAATTGGCGGGAACGGGCGGCAATCAATAGTTACGGATACGGGTGTCTTCAGAACTCGAGGAGGAAAAAATGGCGGGTACGGTGAAAGACGAAATTTTGCACGATCACAACCACGACGGGATCGACCGGCGGGGATTCTTGAAGTGCATGGCTTGGGCGGGTACGGGAGCCCTTTGTGTGATGAGCGGTGGCGTATTGAAATCGTACAGCCTCAGCCGCCTTCCGGGGCTGAGCCCGAAAGAAGCCATGGGCGAACTGAGCTTCGTGCAGATCAGCGACAGCCACATGGGATTCAATAAACCGGCAAATCCGGACGTTGCAGGCACACTGAAAGCCGCTGTGGACAAGATCAACGCCCTGTCGGCGGCGCCGGAATTCATGCTGCACACGGGCGACATCAGCCACCTTTCGAAGCCGGAGGAGTTTGATACCGTCGACCAGATTCTGAAGAGCGCCAAGCCCAAGGATGTCTTTTATGTGCCGGGGGAACACGATGTCCTCAATGACGACGGGAAACAGTTCTTGGAGCGCTATGGAAAAGGCAGTAAGAGTGGTGGGTGGTACAGCTTCGATAAGAAGGGCGCGCACTTTATCGGGCTGGTCAACGTCATGAATCTAAAAGCCGGTGGGCTAGGAACGCTGGGCCACGAGCAGCTCGAATGGCTGGAAGACGACGTGAAGCAATTGAAACACAGCACGCCCATCGTGGTATTCGCGCATATTCCACTCTGGTCGGTCTATCCGGAGTGGGGTTGGGGTACGGAAGATAGCGCACAGGCGCTCGCGTACTTGAAGAAGTTCGGCTCGGTGACCGTGCTGAACGGTCATATTCACCAGATTATGCAGAAGGTCGAGGGCAACGTAACATTTCACACCGCGGCCTCAACCGCATTCCCGCAGCCGCAGCCGGGCAAGGCGGATTCGCCGGGACCCATGAAAGTGCCAGCGGAGCAGCTGAAGAGCGTGTTGGGAATCACGGATGTGAACTACGTTCAGGGGCAGCACGCGCTGGCCGTCGTGGATTCGACGCTCGCGTGACCGGGAACTAGCTCAAATCAAGAAACCAATCTGATCGGAAATTAAGTTGCAGAGGAGAAAAAGCATGGTGAAAAGTGTGTCTATTGCAGTTCTGACGACGGCGCTGGTACTCGGAATGGGAACGATAGCCGTGGGCCAGCGTAACTTCCTGGCAGGCGCGCAGCAGAAACCGGAAACAACGGAGGTGAAGATAGATAACTTCAGCTTCGGCCCGGCGACACTCACGGTGGCGGTGGGAACAAGCGTGACGTGGACCAATCGCGATGATATTCCGCACACGGTCGTCAGCACGGACGGCGCGTTCAAATCCAAAGTGCTCGATACGGATGAGAAGTTCTCTTTCACCTTCAGCAAAGCGGGAACTTATCCATACTTTTGCTCGATTCACCCGAAGATGACCGGCAAGGTCATCGCGCAGTGAGTGAGGGGAGACCTTGCATCCGTTCGACATCAAAGCGGCGCTACTTGCGAAACACGCGGCCGCGTGGAGGTGCCGCTGAACGCGGGAGACGTGATTCGCACGCTGAATGGCCAGCCTGCGCCCCGGGATGAACCAAAATGGTGTTTTCGTAAGAGCGGCAAATAAAGGACTTGCGGGATACGGAACTTGGAAGAGTATACCGAGAATGGGAAAGGACAGGTCTGAACGCACGAACGTTGGAGCGTCGGTAAACAGGAGGGGAGAGGAGGATATTTGGCTTGAAGGATGTGCCCCCGTGTTTTTGTAAGTGTTGCAACTAAAGGGTTTAGCTAGCGCGTAAGGCTTTTGTTTGCAACACTTGCAGGGAGGTTCATAAGTGTTGCAGCTAAAGGGCTTAAAGCAAGAGTGGGCAGTGGTCCGTGTGCAGTGATGAGTGGGGAGAAAAATGGGGGAGGGGGAAGGTGTGAAAGTTAAAAGTTGAAAGTTGAAAATTTGAGACAACAAAGGAAAAAGAGCAATCTAACGCAAGGACGCTGAGTACACAGAGATCGGGCGGAGACGGGGAAGCGAATTGGCGAGGATCGTGAGCGAGAATCACGCGGGAGGATAGCACGAACTAATTAAGTTGTTAAGTGTTTTTCATCGAATAGTCGAAATTAAGGGTTGAATAGCAATTAGGGCGGGTGAATGGTTTATGTCTGACTAAAAAAATCAGGAAACGTCCCGTCTGTTCCCAGTTTTCAGTTTTGACTCTAATTTTTTCAGCAGCTGCCGAGCCTCCTCCTTCGAGCCTGTGGTCACTCGCTTTGATTTGCGCACCTTGTTCAGGTACTCTGCTGCCTTCGTAAGATTTCTTCTACGTCGTAGAAGTAAAAAATGGGTGGCCAAAAATTGAAAGTTGAAAGTTCAGGAAGAAGGAGAAGAGAGGTTCGTGGAGGACGAGGGGGAATGAAGCTGGAATGCAGGCCGGTGAGGAGTAGTACTATTCGGGTTCCCGAGTGGAGGATTAGCAGGGCATCGCAGGTGTATCTCATAGCAATGGAAAGACTTTAGTGGAATTGAGAGACCGTTGGCGACTTGAAAAAATGGCGCTCTGTACTACAACCTTGGTACCCCGTCGAGTGGCTCTGCTGACCCATTGAGGCGCGCAATGCGGATGCGTAGTGTTTGAAGGACGGGTTGGGGGCCGCGCGGGGACAGCGGCTCCGCAAGGGGTCGTGTGCGAGCTACCCAACCCGCTTGTTTCGTTTTCAGCTTCCCTTCGGATTTCCGATCAGCGCGTTTGGAAGGAGGGCCTGCAGCTGGGCCCTCTTTTTCTTTTGCAACCATCGGTATGGGCCTTGCATTCTAAGCCAGCCGCATGCAGCGATATATTCATAAGCCTCTCTCGAATGAATGGGTTAAGAATAGACGCGTTGGTGCAATCTGAACGGTTGGGGCGACAGGTGAAAGCCATAGACAACATCGCCGCAAGAGTGCTCGTGTTCCTGTTGGCCGCGCTGGCGCTGAATCCGATGTCTATTCTCGTCGCGCAGGCGGGTGAACCGGCGCTCCCAAAATTGAAAACGGAGACCCAGGGAGCGTTTGAACGCTACCTAAAACTGGCGGAAGCGCGAAATGAAGGCGAGTTGAAGCGCGGTACGGGCCTGCTGTGGATCGATGGACTCCCCGGGGAGCAACGCGCGGAGTCCTACGCGGCGCTGAAACGGGGCGAAGTAAAGATGCAGAAGCTGGAAATCCTCGATGGCGACAAGCCCATCGCGTGCCCCGGAGGGATGATCCATCACTGGACCGGCGTGGCGTTCATTCCCGCAGCCAAGCTCAAGGACGTGCTAGGGGTGCTTGAGGACTACGACCGGCACTCCGTGTATTACGCTCCGGACGTCGAACGCTCGAAAATCGAATCGCGCGAGGGCGATCATTTTCGCGTTTTCCTGCGGTTCCGGCGGCACAAAGTGATCACCGTGGTGCTGGACACCGAGCATGAAGTGCGCTACTTCCACGATGCGCCGGGGAAAGCCCATAGCCGCAGCTCGGCCGTGCGCATTGCGGAAGTGGAAAACGCCGGGAAGAGCGAGGAACGCGAAAAAACACCGGGCGACGACGACGGATTCATGTGGCGGATGGAAACGTGGTGGCGCATGGAAGAGCGCGACGGCGGGGTTTACGTCCAAAGCGAAGTGGCTTCGCTGACGCGAGACATTCCCACGGGGCTTGGATGGATGATCAAACCCTTTGTGACAGACATCCCAAAGGAAACGCTAACGTTCACGCTGGAAGCGACACGCAAGGCTGTTCAGGGCCATAGACTAGGTGTTGCGTTGGAGCGCGGGTTCGGCGCTCGTGGGAAAGAGTCTCGGTGTAAAACGCGACGCGAGAGTGGCCTACCGGCGCAAAGAAGTCACGTCTTTCCGGCCTCCTTTCCTGGTGCACTGCACATTTCTCTCCTTCGGCACGACTTGCGAGGCGCAAAGGACTGAATACGAGCGAGGTCGGCGTGGGAAAGTGTTTTGAGAGCGATCATCAAAATCGCCGGCTGGGGTATGCGTCACAAGAGTTACTTCAAATTCCGGATCGCCGTTTGGAATGCGGAGTTCGGGGAGACCACCAGCGAGAGACAACACAGCGGATTCGACTCCGCCGATGCTCGGGGCAAAGAAGTGAGAATAAATGAGCAGCTTCATTCCTGAGATTTCTGCGATGCGGAGGCATTAGACTGGGGAGCCGCAGAATCGGAGAGGGCCTGGACTGAGTTTTGCTGGCGGCGCGAGGTGGCCATTCGAATGGCTTCGACGGCTGCGGCGATATTGCGCTCCGGCGACCAGGTCTGGACATACGCTAGGGCGGTGCGGCCTAGATCCCTAACGTGGGCAAGGTCGGCGGTTGCTTTTTTCATCAATTCAGCAAGAGCGTCGATGTCGCCGCAGCGAAAGACGAAATTAGGACGCACGGGAGCAACAAGGTCGCGCGCGGCTCCGCAGCGGTCACTGGCCGCGGCGGCGCAGCCGCAACACATGGCCTCATTGACGACCAGGCCAAAGGGCTCAAACTCCGAGGGTAGAACCAAGAGATCCGCCGAAGCGTAGACGGCGGGGAGCTGCGACTGGTTGACAAATCCGAGGAAACGGACGCGGGAGGCTACGCCGAGGCTCGCGGCTTCGGACTCCAGCTGCGGGAGAAGAGGGCCCGTGCCAGCGAAAAGGAGAAACGCGCTCGGAAGATTCGCCTTCGCAAACGCGTGCAGAAGATCGAGCGCCGCTTCCACTGCTGGAGTTTCGCCGAGAAGACAATAACGGCATCATTCGGGGAAACTCCCCACGATGCCCGGACGGCTGCGCGATCGACTTGCTTTGATTGCGCCATCCACCAGTCGTTGTCGACGCAGTCTCCCGTCAGCGAAACGTGGTCTCGCGGAATTCCCAGGGAACACATAAAGTCGCGCCCATCCGAGGACGGGGCGATCACCTGATCGGCCAGGCGGAACAAGTGTGGCCAGAAAAATTTCTTGATGGGAACTTTCCAGTTGCGTCCGTCGCGAGGGGTGAGCGAAGTTGCATCCGCCCGAAAATGAACGCCACTTTCGAGAATTTCGAGGCCAGGCAAGCGATCCAGAACGTGGCGCGAACGTAGCCGATGAAACAGAGCACCACGTCATAGTTTCCGCTGCGGATGAGCTTACCCATCCGCAGATTGGAGAGGCCGAAGAACGATTCCGCGCCGGAGCCGCGATTGGGGACGTGCGTCCAGGAGTAGCCGCCAAGAAGGGGTACGTCCCATTGAATGTCGGCGCCAAATTCGGGGTCGTGGCCGGCTTCCGCGCCGCGAAGAGTGCAATAGGCCACGTGGAAATCAAGCGAAGGATGCTTGGCCATGCGGCGGAAAATCGGCGTCATGTACTGGACGGGATGCGTCGCGAGGGCGAGGACGCGGTACCGGCGGTCAGGCATGGCAAGCCCCCGGGTTTTTGGCGCGGCGCGCGGCGATCCTGCGGAAGTCTGTCGGATTCAACGAGATGCCCCGCAGTGGAGTCGGCGATTTCGCAAAGCCCAGCTGTGCGGCGGTCCAAAGCCTTTAGCTGCATGGTTTTCGGGATCCGGCAATTTCCCTGTCATTTTTGCAAATCTCAAAAGGCCCTTGACTTCCTCATATCTGACACTGTATAATGGTG
>WNFS01001084.1_pt1 | contig 20072 bp, 14 predicted proteins | sample 5400141 | NCBI WGS metagenome assembly WNFS01 (sample SAMN13153358, study PRJNA577476) | soil metagenome | isolation source: 60 cm saprolite under Madrone tree | place: USA:California | collected 2016-06-14
CAGCGGGCCGTTTCGACCACCAGGTTATGCAGATCGCTCGGCGACACACCGGGAATGCGCGCGGCCTGCGCGAGGGAGGTCGGCCGAATCCGATCGAGCTTCTGCCGCGCCTCGGTCGCGAGGCTCTTGAACTCCTCGTAGGGAAGGTCAGTCGGGAGCGCAAAGGAAGCGAGCTCGGCCAGTCGTGTCGCTGCCTCCCGTTCCCGCGCCAGGTATCCGTCGTACTTCAGCTCGATGCCGGCACTCACGACAGCCGCCTCGTCGGCGGTCACCGCGACACCGGCCGCCTCGAGCAGCGCGCGCAACGAGACGCCTGGTCGCCGGGCCAGGTTCGCCACCCGCTCGGGCTCGCTCAAGCTCGTGCCGGTCCCCGCGAGTGCGGCTGCCGCTGCGCCCGGTGCGATGGTCGTAGCGCGCGCCACCCGCAGCAGCTCCTCCTCTTCTTCGAAGCGACGCGCCGCTAGACGCCGCTCCACCGCGTCGAGCAATCCCAAACGCTCCCCGAGCGGCGCCAGCCGCCGCAGCGCGTTATCCTGCCGGAGCAACAGCCGGAACTCCGAGCGGGACGTGAACAGCCGGTACGGCTCGTCCACGCCGCGAGTCACGAGGTCGTCCACGAGAACGCCGATGTAGGCATCGTCACGTCCCAAGACTACCGGCTCCGCACCCCGGATGCGGCGCACGGCATTGATGCCGGCCACCACACCCTGGCCGGCCGCCTCCTCGTATCCGGTCGTGCCGTTGATTTGTCCGGCGAAGAACAGGTGCTCGACCGCCTTCGTCTCGAGCCACGGCGTCAGCTGGGTGGGGGGATAATAGTCGTACTCGATGGCGTACCCGGGCCGGGTCATGGTCGCGCGCTCAAGGCCCGGCACCGCACGCAGGAATTCGAGCTGCACCGGAACGGGCAGGGAAGTGGACAGCCCGTTCACGTACAGCTCGTTGGTGTCGAGGCCCTCGGGCTCGAGGAACACCTGGTGGCGCTTGGCGTCGGGGAACTTCACGATCTTGTCTTCGACCGATGGACAATAGCGCGGACCCCGTCCGCTGATCGCCCCTCCGTACAGAGCGGATTCCTCCAGGTGCTCGCGGATGATCTGCTTCACTTCTTCCCCAGCCCACGTAATCCAGCACGGTACCTGACGCGGCAGCTCGGCACGGTCATAAAAGGAGAAGCGATAGCCGTTGCCGTCGCCGTCCTGGCGCTCGACGCGGGACCAATCCACGGTCCGACCGTCCACACGCGGCGGTGTACCTGTCTTGAAGCGTGATGCTGTAAGTCCAAGTGAATCAATGTGTTGTGCGATATCTATGGCCGGCTGATCGCCGGCGCGGCCGGCCGGGATCTGAGTATCGGTGCCGAGGTGGATACGGCCGCGCAGGAACGTCCCGGCGGTGAGCACGACGGCGCGCGAGCGCAAGCTGCGCCCGTCCGCCGTCACGACGCCCGAGACACGTGGGCCGTCCGTAAGCAGACGGGTGACCATTCCTTGGGTGAGCTCGATGCCGGGGAACCCCTCGAGCAGGGACCGCACGGCGCGCCGGTACAGTGTGCGGTCGCACTGAGCGCGCGGCGCCCAGACGGCGGGACCCTTGGAACGGTTGAGCATCCGGAACTGGATCGTGGCGCGATCGGTCGCCCGCCCCATGATGCCGCCGAGGGCGTCGATTTCGCGAACCAAGGTGCCCTTCGCGATCCCGCCGATGGCGGGATTGCAGGACATAGCCCCGATGGTGTCGAGGTTGGAAGTAAGGAGGAGGACGGTCGCACCCGACCGAGCCGCCATCACGGAGGCTTCGGTGCCGGCGTGGCCGGCGCCCACCACTATCACGTCATAGTCGATCTCCATGAACGCAATTATACCGGCTCAGACGCCGAGACGTCGAGGTAGACGGCCGAGGCGCCGAGGCGTTGAGTGGATGTGAGGGGCTAGGGCGAAGGGATCCGCGAAGGGGGCCGAGAAGCAGCGCCGCTGATCTTCCTCAACAAGCCGTAAAGGGTACGCCCAGTTTCGGTCACCAACGCTTCGAGCCTCCCGAATTCGGCCGGCGTGACGTAGCCAAGCTCCCGTGCCAACTCAATGATGGTCTCCACCTCCGCCAGAGAACCGCGGGCCGTGTCGAGGAACCGACGGTATTCTCGGGAACCGTGTCGAGTGTTGCCCTCGGCGATGTTCAGGGGAACGCTGTAGCAGGCGCGTCGTAGCTGGTCGGCCAGAGCATTCTGCTCGTAGTCAGGGAACCCGCGGGACGCTCTGACGCAATCGATGGCGAGCCTTTGTGCGTACTGCCAGGCCTTCAGTGTTTTGTAGTGTGCCACATGAGAAGGATGCAGCCGAGTCGATGGTGGAGCGGCATCGGAAGATTGCCGGCGGTGCCCTTCCTATGCCTTGCCCTCAACCCTTAGATCCATTCACCGCCTCGGCGCCTCAGCGTCTCTCTCAACGTCTACGCTCTGACCCAACGGATTAGCTCCCTGAGACTCGGCCGCTTCCCCGTCATCAAGATTCCCACCCTGTATATCCGCGCCGCGATCCAGGTGACGACGGCGACTCCCACGACGAGCAACGCGAGCGAGCTCGCCACGTCGCCCAACGTGAGGTTGCCCGCCGCCCACCGTGCCGGCGTGGCGATCGGCGACGTGAACGGCACGAGCGACAGCGTCGTGGCCAGCGTCGACTCCGGGTTCGCCAGCGTGGCGAAAGAGCTGAAGAAGGCGAGCATGATCAGCACCGTGATGGGCGCTTGGCTCTGCCGCGCCTCCTGCTCGGTCGAGGACATGGCGGCTACCGCCGCGAACATGGCGGAGTAAAGGAAGAACCCGCCCAGAAAGAACGCCACGAACACGAACACGGTGGCGGCGGACACATGCGGGACCTGGAACATCTGGCCCATCTCCTGCCCGCCGTTGGTCAGACGACCCGTCAACGCCGCGCGCTGTCCCAACAGCAATCGTCCCGCGACGCCCCAGATGACGAACTGCAGTAGCGAGACCGCCCCCACTCCCAGCACCTTCCCGAGGAGGAGCTCGAACGGCTTGATCGAGCTGACGAGCACCTCCACCACCCGGGATGTCTTCTCCTCGATGACGGAGCCCATCACCTGCACGCCGTACAGTAGCAAGGCGATGTACAACGTCACCATCATGAAATACGCCAGTGAGAACGACTGCCCCGCGGTCTCTCCGGTCGTGCGGCCGCCGGTGATTTTCTGGGTCCGCAGCGAGACGCGCAGCTGCGCCTGCGCGACCACATGCGGGTCCACTCCGGCTCGTTCGAGGCGTGCGTTTTCGGCCAAACGCCCCAGCGCTTCGCGTAGAAGGCCGATGTCGTCGAGGGACGATACGTTCGCGGCACGGTACTCCACCGTCCCCCCTTCGAACAGCGAGTCCGACACCAGGAGGAAGCCGTCGATTCGCTTCGCCTCCACCTCGCCTGCCAGGGAGTCCTCCACACCCGGCGCGCCCGCGATGCGCCGAACGACCACGAACCCCCGCGTCGAGGCGAGGCCTGAGGCGACTGCCGCGCCGAACCGCGTGGTCGTTCGATCGACGACGACCAGTCGCCTCACGCCACCAGTTCCCGAGAGGAGTACCGGGGCGAGAAACACCGCCGCGAAGAATACGGGGCCGAGCATGGCCATCACCCAGAACGATTTGTGCCGTACGCGCTCGGTGAATTCGCGCCGGACCACCGCCCAGACCTTACGCACCGGCGCCCGCTCCGGCGTCCACGGGGGCCGCCCCCGGCCCCACGAGATCGATGAAGATCTTGTTCAACGACGCCTCCTGCAGCTCGAACTTCGAAAGCCGCGCGCCCGACGCCACGAGTCGCTGAAGGATCTGCTGGGGGTCAGCGCCGGACACGAGCTCCAGCTCGGCGTACTGCCCGTAGTTGTCGACCTTGCTCACAAGACCCTTATCTGCGAACACTTGCGCTGCTCCGCCAAGGCTGCCGTCAAACCCGATGATGAGATGTTGTCCGCCATGCGTCCGCTTGATGTCCGAGAGGGCGCCGTCTACCAGCTTTCGTCCCCGCGCGATGATGCACAGCTGCTCGCACAGCTTTTCCGCCTGCTCCATGATGTGGGTCGAGAACAAGATCGTTTTCCCGCGGCTGCGCAGGTCGAGCACCGTATCCTTCATGACCTGGGCGTTCACCGGATCGAGGCCGGAGAACGGCTCGTCGAGAATCAAGAGGTCCGGATCGTGCAGCATGGTCGAGATGAACTGCACCTTCTGCTGCATCCCCTTCGACAGCTCATCGACGCGGCGCAGTTTCCACTGGGCAAGTCCGAGTCGCTCCAGCCATAGCTCCGCTCGCTGGCGCGACTGCCGCCGGTCGACGCCCTTCATCTCGCCGAGGAACCCGAGCACGTCGAGCACCCGCATCTTGCGGTACAGCCCGCGCTCCTCCGGGAGATAGCCGATCCGCTCCGAGTGGGCGCGGCCGCCGCCCGGCTCTCCGAATACCCGCACGGCGCCGCCGTCGGGCTCCAGAATGTCCATGATCATGCGTATGGTGGTGGTCTTCCCGGCGCCGTTCGGCCCGAGCAGGCCGTAGATCACCCCGCGAGGTACGGACAGTGACAGCTCGTCAACGGCGGTGTGACCGGCGAAGCGTTTGCTGACCCGGTCGAGGATCAGGATCGGGGTAGGGGAGGGGGAGCGGGAGGGGGAGGGGGAGGGAGAGGGAGACGCCATGTACGCGCGGTTAATCTAGCCCGTTACTGCCTGACTGCGTCGGTCAGCGCGTTCCAAGGCAGGAGCGCGCACTTAACGCGGACGGGGAATTTCGACACACCCGCCAGGGCGCGCAGCTCGCCGAGCGTCTTGTCCCGCGCGGCGCCCTCGTCCCCCTGCATCATGGCGCTCATGCGGTCGGCCAGGGCCAGCGCCTGCGGCACCGACTTGTCCTTCAGGAGCTGCGTCATCATCGAGGCCGCGGCCTGGCTGATCGAGCAGCCCCGGCCGATGAAGCGCGCATCCTTGATGACGTCGCCGTCCACACGCAGCTGCAGGTCGATCTCGTCGCCGCACAGCGGGTTGTTGAGCGATACCGTGTGGGTCGCCTGCTCCAGCGTCCCCTTGTTGCGGGGCCGCCGGTAGTGATCGAGAATCAGCTCCTGGTAAAGGGCGCTGAGCCGCGGATCAGGCGGGGACGTATCCAAACAGGGCTCCCGCCTTGACGAGCGAACCAGCGAGGGCGTCCACCTCGTCCAACCCGTTGTACAGGTAGAACGATGCGCGCGCCGTCGCGGTCACATTCAGCCGCCGCATCAGCGGCTGGGCGCAATGGTGGCCGGCGCGGATACAGATCCCATCCTGGTCGAGAATGGTCGCGATATCGTGCGGGTGAATGTCCCCGTACGTGAAGGATACGACGCCCGCCCGCTCGCCCTTCCCGCGCGGGCCGTACACCGTCACGCCCTCGATCTGTGTGAGCTTGTCGATCGCGGCGGCCGCGAGAGATTGCTCGTGCTGGGCGATCCGCTCGGGGCCGATGCGCTCGAGGTAGGCAATCGCCGCCGCCAGTCCGACCGCTCCTTCGACGTTCGGCGTCCCCGCCTCGAACTTGTGCGGAATCGTGTTGTAGGTGGAGTGATCATCCCACACGCGCGAGATCATCTCGCCCCCGCCATGGTATGGCGGCATGGACTCGAGCAGCTGCGGCTTCGCCACCAGCGCTCCCGACCCCATGGGCCCGAGCATCTTGTGACCCGACAGGGCGTAGAAATCGCAGTCGAGCGCCTGCACGTCGACCTTCAGGTGTGGCGTAGACTGGGCTCCGTCCACCACGACCACCGCGCCGGCGGCGTGCGCGAGTGAGGTGAGCCGCGCCGCCGGATTCACCGTGCCCAGTGCGTTGGATACGTAGGGGAACGCGACGATCTTGGGTCGCCGCTCGAGCGCCCGGCCGAAGTCGGCGAGGTCGATCCGCCCGTCCTCGGTGACCTCGACCATCCGCAGCGTGGCCCCCTTCTCCTGACACAGGATCTGCCACGGCACGAGGTTCGAGTGGTGGTCCATGGCCGTCACCACCACCACGTCGCCACCTTTCACGTTGGCGCGGCCATACGAGCCCGCCACCAAGTTGATCGCCTCGGTGGTGCCGCGGGTGAACACCACGCCTTCCGGCGCCCACGCGTTCACGAACGCCGCGACCTTGGCCCGGGCGGCCTCATACGCCTCGGTGGCGCGGATGGCTAGGTCGTACGCCCCGCGATGCACGTTCGCGTTGGTGACTCGGTAGTAGTCGACAATGGCGTCGAGCACCGCCTGCGGCTTCTGTGTCGTCGCGGCGTTGTCGAGATAGACCAGCGGATGACCGTTCTCCTGTTGCGCGAGCAGCGGGAAGTCGGCGCGGAGGCGGGCGACGTCGAGCATCAGCCGAGCCGCGCGCGCACCAGGCGGTCGAGCCGCTCGCGCACGTCGGGATGCTGCATCCGGTCGAGGATCTCCGCGCCGAACCCGTACGTGAGGATGCTCCGGGCGGCCTCCGGGGAGAGCCCGCGGCTGCGTAAATAGTAGAGCTGTGTCTGGTCGATCGGACCCACCGTCGAGCCGTGCGTGCACTTCACATCGTCGGCGTAGATCTCGAGCTGCGGCTGGCTGTCCGCCCGCGCTTCGGTGGACAGGAGCAGGTTGTTGTTGGTCTGCTTCGAGTCGGTGCGCTGCGCCCCGGGCCGCACGATGATGCGCCCGTTGAACACGCCGTGCGCCCGCTCGGCCAGCACCCCGTTGAAGAACTCGTGGCTGGCGCAGTGCGGCTGCGCGTGGTCGATCACGGTATGATGATCGGCGTGCTGTCCGCCGCTCAGCAGGTACAGGCCGTTGAGGATCAGCTCCGCCCCGGGGCCGTCGAGCACCGCGTTGATGTCATGACGGGCGAGCGCCGCGCCCAGCGTCAGGACGTGCAATCCCAGGTAACTGTCGCGTTCCTGTCGGGAATGTGTCGTTGCGATCTGAAGGCCCCGTGGGCCCTCCTGCTGCACGCGGTAGACCTCGACTCGGGCGCCCTCCCCCACCGCGACCTCCGTGACGGCATTGCTCCAATAGACGCCGTCGGAAAGCCCCGCGTAGGTCTCGACGACCACGGCCCGCGCGCCCCGCTCGACCACGATGAGGCTGCGCGGGTGAGACACGATCGGTCCGTCCGATCCCGATTGGCCGGTCGAGAGGAAGACCACCTCCAGCGGCTGACCGAGCGTCACGTCGGCGGGGACGTGCACGAACGCCCCATCGGCCAGGAACGCGGTGTTGAGCGCCGCAAAGGCGCTGTCGCGCCAGCGGGCGTGACGCGCGAGGTGGGTACGGGTCAGCTCGCTGTCCGCGCCCGTCCGCAGCGCGGCGGCGAGACTGCCCGCCCGTGCCCCACCAGTCAGCTCTGCCGGCGTGGAAAGGGCCGGGACGTGGCGCCCATCCACGAAAACGACGCGCGGGCCCGCGCCGACACACAGACGCTCGATGTCTGCGTGACCGGGGAGCGGTGAGCGGGCAGCATGCTGGAGCGTGAATCGCGCGTCCGCGATGGGAGCGACGCTCGTGAAGCGCCACTCCTCCTGTTTGGTCGTGGGAAACCCGAGCTCTGAGAAGCGGGCGATCGCTCCCTGGCGCAGCTCCCGCAACCACGCGGGTGCGCCCGAGGCGCCGTTGCGCGCGAACGCCTCGAAGTCGGCGACGTAGCGTGCGGTCTTGTCGGCGATCTCGGTCATGCCACGACGGCCTCTTCGCGCAGCCAGTCGTACCCCTTCTCTTCCAGCTCGAGCGCCAGCTCCTTGCCGCCCGACTTGACGATCTTCCCGCCGGCCAGCACGTGCACGAGGTCGGGCTCGATGTGCGTGAGGATCCGGTAGTAGTGCGTCACCAGCACGGTCGCGTTGTCGGGCCGCCGCAGCTTGTCCACGGTCCGGGCTACGGTCTTCAGCGCGTCGATGTCGAGCCCCGAATCCGTCTCGTCCAGAATTGCGAGCTTGGGATCGAGTACCGCGAGCTGCAGGATCTCGTTGCGCTTTTTCTCGCCGCCGGAGAACCCGTCGTTCACCGGCCGGGTCAGATAGCTCGAGTCCCAGCCGATCGCCTTGAGCTTCTCGTCGAGCGCGTCCATGAACTCGACCGGCCCGAGCTCCTCGTCACCACGATGCTTGCGGATCGCATTCACCGCAGAGCGGAGGAAATAGGCGTTGGTGATGCCGCGAATCGCCACGGGGTACTGGAATGCCAGGAACACGCCCTCGCGCGCCCGCTCCTCCGGAGGCATGGCGAGCAGATCCTTGCCCTCGTACAGCACCTGACCCGCGGTGACGGCGTACGCCGGGTGACCCGCGAGGACCTGGGCGAGCGTGCTCTTGCCCGAGCCGTTCGGCCCCATGATCGCGTGCACCTCGCCGGTGTTGACCGTGAGGTCGACGCCCTTGAGGATTTCGCGCCCCTCGGCGGTGGCGTGGAGGTTCTTGACCTGCAGCAGCGGATGCTTGCTCTTGCTCAACCCACGCTCCCTTCGAGACTGATGCCGAGCAGCCGCTGCGCCTCGACGGCGAACTCCATCGGCAGCTCCTTGAAGACTTCCTTGCAGAAGCCGTTCACGATCATCGATACCGCGTCCTCGGCGGACAGACCGCGCTGTTTCGCGTAGAAGATCTGGTCCTCGCCGATCTTGGAGGTCGACGCTTCGTGCTCCATGGTGGCCGTGCTGTTGCGCACGTCGATATACGGGAAGGTGTGCGCCCCGCACCGGTCGCCGATCAACATCGAGTCGCACTGCGAGTAGTTGCGAGCGTGCTCGGCGCCCTTCAGGATCTTCACCAGACCCCGGTAGGTGTTCTGCCCGCGCCCCGCGGAGATGCCCTTGGAGACGATGGTCGAGCGCGTGTTCTTGCCCATGTGAATCATCTTGGTGCCCGTGTCCGCCTGCTGGCGGTGGTTGGTCACGGCCACCGAGTAGAACTCGCCGATCGAGTCGTCGCCCTGGAGGATGCAGCCGGGGTACTTCCACGTGATCGCCGAGCCCGTCTCCACCTGGGTCCAGGAGATCTTGGAGCCCCGGCCGCGACACGCGCCGCGCTTGGTCACGAAGTTGTAGATCCCGCCCCGCCCCTCTTCGTCGCCCGGATACCAGTTCTGGATGGTCGAGTACTTGATGGTCGCGCGGTCCAGGGCCACGAGCTCCACCACCGCGGCGTGCAGCTGGTTCTGGTCGCGCACCGGCGCCGAGCAGCCCTCGAGGTAGCTCACGTGGCTCGCGTCGTCCGCGACGATCAGGGTGCGCTCGAACTGGCCGGTCGACTCCGCGTTGATGCGGAAGTAGGTGGACAGCTCCATAGGACAGCGCACGCCCTTCGGGACGTACACGAACGAGCCGTCGGTGAACACGGCCGAGTTCAGGGCGGCGAAGAAGTTGTCATTGTAAGGAACCACCGAACCGAGGTACTGCTGCACCAGCTCGGGATACTCCCGGATCGCTTCCGAGATGGCGCAGAAGATCACCCCATGCTTCTTGAGCTCCTCGCGGAACGTCGTTGCGACGGAGACCGAATCGAACACGGCGTCCACCGCCACGCCCGCCAGCCGTTTCCGCTCCTCGATGGGGATCCCGAGCTTCTCGAATGTCTCGAGCAGCTTGGGGTCGACCTGTTCGAGGCTGTCCAGCTTGGGCCGCTGTTTGGGAGCCGCGTAATAGCTGATGGCCTGATAGTCGATGGGACCGTACTGCACGTTCGCCCAGTGCGGCTCGGGCATCTTCAGCCAGTTGCGATAGGCCTTGAGCCGCCAATCGAGCATCCACGCCGGCTCGCCCTTCTTCTGAGAGATGAGCCGGATGACGTCCTCGCTCAGGCCGGGCGGGACGGTCTCCGATTCGATATCGGTGACGAAGCCGTACTTATACGGCTGGAGGACCTGGGATTCGATTCCGCTACTCATTAAGGCTCCCGAAGTCCTTTGTGCGTCGCAAGTTGCAGAGATGAGACCATGGCGAAGGCGAATCCTACAGGAATTACTCGGGATTGTCAACCAAGCCTCAGTAGATATCGCGATTGACCTCCCTGATCAGGCGCTCGTAGTCCTCCGGCGTATTGAGATCGTCGATTACCGCCGGGTCGTCCACCACCACTGTGACGAGGTCCCGCTCGTGGGCGGCAAGCACCGCCCCCGCGCCGTCGCGGGTCGCGGCGGCGCTGGTCGCGAGCTCCGTGAAGAGCACCTGGTCCCAGATCACCGGTTGCCCGCGCTGTTCGGCGAAGCTGGGGACAACGGCGGGGGCGCCGGTCCGCCGGTGAGCCTCGAGCAGGCGCTCCAGCGTCGCGACGCGCACATGCGGCAAGTCCACCGGCCACGCCAGGATTCCCGAGGGGCGAATCGGCTCTAGCGCCGCGAGGGCGGCGCGGAGCGATCCGATCGCTTCGCCCGCGACGTCGGGGTTTTCGACGATGACGCACTCGTGGGTGGCCAGGGAGGGTCGGACGCGCGCGGCGTCGGGACCGAGCACCACGACGCGGGACTTTAGGTCCAGCGCTTCCAGCGCCTCGAGGATGCGGACGGCGAAGGGCCGGCCTCGGAAGTCCAAGAGTGCCTTGGGCCTACCCATGCGCTCCGAGGCCCCGGCAGCGAGCACGATACCGGCGAGACCCATGCTTCTACGTTATCGCGAGTTGCACCCCGCCGCCAAACCCCCAAATTGGCGGCCCATGGCCGTGCGACGCATCCGCCAGCTGGGCGATCCGATCCTGCGAGTCCGCTGCGAGCGGGTCCAGAACCCGAAGTCTGCCGCGACGCGGCTGGTCGCGGACGATCTGCGGGATTCGCTCGCCATTGCCAGGAAGAAGTACAAGATGGGACGCGCGCTCGCGGCGCCGCAGATCGGCGCGCCGGTGCGGATCGTTTTCGTCCAGATGGACAAGCAGCGTTGGACGATGATCAACCCCGAGATCACCGACGTGGGGCGCGACGATTTTCTGGTGTGGGACGACTGCTTCTCGTTTCCCAACCTGCTGGTTCGCGTCAACCGGGCCTATCAGATCACGGTGAGCTACACCGATCCCAAGGGCCAGCAGCACACGATGGAGCTCGAGGGGCCGATGGCGGAGCTGTTGCAGCATGAGATCGACCACCTGGACGGCATTCTGGCCCTCGATCGCGCCAGCGGGGTCGATCCGTTCGCGTTCCGGTCGGAGTGGGACAAGGTTCACAAACCGGAAGAGCGCTACGGGCCGCCCAAACCACGGGAGGTGTGACGGAGAGGCCGCCAGATTAGATTGACCAGCGACAGGGGTGCCCGCCATCACGAAACGCCCGCGGGCTGAGATCACACCCTTTGAACCTGATCCGGTTCGCACCGGCGAAGGGAGCTCCGCATGACCTGCCTTACCCAGATGCACTTCGCCCGTCAGGGCACCATCACCCCCCAGATGCAGCGCGTCGCGGAGCGGGAAGGTCTTCCCGTCGAGCTGGTGCGCGACGAAGTAGCCCGCGGGCGGCTCATCATCCCCGCGAACGTGAACCACCTCGCGAAGCGACTCGATCCGATGGCGATCGGGAAGGTGGCTGGCGTAAAGATCAACGCCAACATCGGTAACTCGGCGGTCGAGTCGAACATCGACCAGGAGCTCGAGAAGCTGCACCACGCCGTCCACTATGGCGCCGACACGGTGATGGATCTGTCCACCGGCGGCGACATCGACGCGATCCGCCAGGCGATCATCGATGCGTCGCCGGTGCCGATCGGCACGGTGCCGATCTATCAGGCCGTCACCCAGGTGAAGCAGGTCGAGGATCTCACGGAGGACGACCTGCTCGACATGGTCGAGCATCAGGCGCAGCAGGGGGTGGATTACGTCACGGTCCATTGCGGGATCCTGCGCGAGTACGTGGGGCTCGCGCTCGGCCGCGTGACGGGGATCGTGTCGCGGGGCGGATCGCTGCACGCCTACTGGATGACGCACCACAACAAGCAGAACCCGTTCTACACCCGCTTTGATCGCATCCTCGAGATCGCCCGCAAGTACGACGTGACGCTCTCGTTGGGCGACGCCCTGCGGCCCGGCTCGGTCGCGGACGCGAACGATCGCGCCCAGTTCGCCGAGCTCGAGACGCTGGGCGAGCTGACGACGCGAGCCTGGGCGCAGGACGTGCAGGTGATGATCGAAGGACCGGGCCACATCCCGATGCACTTGATCGAGGAGAACGTCCGGAAGGAGAAGGAGATTTGTCACGAGGCGCCGTTCTACACCCTGGGACCCCTCGTGACCGACATCGCGCCGGGCTACGACCACATCACGTCGGCCATCGGCGCCGCGATGATTGGCTGGTACGGGGCGGACATGCTGTGCTACGTGACACGCAAGGAGCACCTGGGCTTACCAAATGCCGAAGAGGTGCGAGAGGGCGTGATCGCGTACAAGATCGCCGCGCATGCCGCCGACATCGCGCGCGGCCGGGCGGGAGCCCGCGACCGCGACGATGCGCTATCGCGCGCCCGCTACGCGTTCGATTGGAACGAGCAGTTCAGGTTGTCGCTCGATCCCGACCGCGCGCGCGAGTTGCACGATGAGGCACTGCCCGCCGAGTATTTCAAGAGTGCCGAGTTCTGCGCCATGTGCGGGCCGAAGTTCTGCTCGATGCACATCACGCGCGAGATCGAGCGCAAGCTCGGGACGAGGGAGGCGGTGCCGGCAGACTGAGGTGGCGGGTCTACTGTTGCCCTTGCCGTCGGTCGCGCTCAGGGGCCGCGACGGACGAAGAACTCATACGGCGCCGTCGTGAGCTCGTCGCCAAACGTCCCGCTTCCCCGTACGCGAATCAGAAAGCCTCCCCCTGCAGGCACGGCAAACGAGCCGACTGGGTTGAACGTCTGACCGAAGAACTGTGCGAGCGATCCAATCAGTGCGTTGCCCGTCGCGGGATCGATGACTTCTAACGTCAGGCCGTGGAACTGGTCGCCGCCCACAGGGGGAGCGGTCAGGCGGATGTACGCAGTGAGCGTGTCCCCCGGCACCGCGGTTGAGGTGAACTCGTCGATGTCGCCGCCAGGGAAGACCGCTTCGCCGCGCACCGTGTCGCCAACCGTGTACGCCGCGGGCACGCTCTCCGGCGCTCGATTGATGGGGATCACTCGGAACGCGTATCCGCCAACGAACCGGAAGTAACCACCGCACGTGGCGTCGGAGCAGAACCGGAAAAAGCCGTCGGGTTGATACACAGCGATGCCGACCTCTCCGCTCGCGGGGACGCGGAACGGGCCCGCAAAGTGGTCGCCGTAGAGGGCCGTCACCAAGCTGTCACCCGTCACGCGATCGAAGATGCGCAGGTACGGGTACAGGAAATCCGTCCGGGTCGAGTGGACAATGACACCAACCTCCTGACCGGGTGAGGCAGTCACCGTGTACTCGTCCCAGTCACCGGGGGTATCGATCGCCTCCGTTGTGACCGAATCCCCCGGTACCAGTGCACTGGACACGTGCTCCGGGGCGGCGCCGAGCGGCTCCACGGCCAGCCGGTACGCGCCCCGCTCAGCCCGCACTCCGGCCCAGCCGGCCCCGCTCACATCGATTTCGTACCAGCCCGTGGCGGGCAAATCGACACGGAGGGTCTGGTGATCCCCAAGCGCCGCCGCCGATGTGCCGCTGAACACGATCGAATAGCCGGTCGGGCCGGTGATGAACGCCTGGAACCCGCCGCCTGACGGGGCGGCCATTCCTTGAAGCGCGATGTTGACGTGCTGGCCCTTCAACCCGTGGAAGTGGAACTCGTCGATGTCGCCGGGGGGATCAATCGCCTCGCCGGATACCGTGTCGCCGATCGCGAAGGTGTCGCGGACCACCTCCGGCCCGAAGCTGAACCGATAGAACCAGAGGCGATAGGGGCCTCGGAGGGTTGAGCGGTCATAGGCGTCTCCGCTCGTTCCCACGCGAACGATGTACTTCCCCGGTGCCACCTGCATGCGACCGGTAGCCGCGGGCGTGCCGACCTGGGAGGTAGACGTGGTCGCGACGACGTGCCCCGTGGCTGAGTCGACCAGCTGCACCGTAAGCCCGGCACCGGGCGGGCTCTCGACCTCGAGCACCAGATTGGCGCCACTCGAGGCGGGCACGGTCACGCGGAATTCGTCCACGTCGCCCGGGAGATCGATCGCCTCGCCGCTCACGCTGTCGCCAAAGGCCAATGTCGCCGGCAGCGTCTCCGGCCGCCGATTGATCCGATACAAGAGGAGCCGATATGCCCCGTAGTTGAGGTCGGAAGGGTAGTACGGGATGACGCCGCTGACGCGGAGGCGGTAGGTTCCGGTCCCTGGCAGCGCAAATCGACCGGTTACCTGGCGAAGCAAGCTGGTGTCGGTGCCGACGCTCTGGACCGTCCGCAGAACCGTCCCCGCTCCGTCGACGACGTCGAGCTGGAGAGAAGTTTCGGGCGATCCGTTCTCGGCCTGGAAGAACGTGTTGAACTCCTCGCCTGCGACGCCGGAGAACGTGAACTCGTCGACGTCCCCAGGGAGGTCGATCGCCTCCCCCGAAATGGTGTCGCCCGGGGTGATGGCGGCACTCACGTGCTCCGGATGACGGTCGATCGGGTATAGGAACAGCCGATAGGCGCCGGTGTCGGCGATCTGCGAGGGAGCGGTGCCGGACACCCGCACCACGAACTTGCCGCCGGCCGGCACCTGGAATCGACCAGTCGCGTGGGTGAAGAGGGCGGTGTCTGACTCGCTGCTCGTGGCGATCGCCAGTACTGGCCCCGTGACCGGAGCAACTTCGAGCCGGACGGCTCGCGGCGCTTGGACGAATGCGTTGAATTCTGCCCCGGCGGCCGCCGCGAACGTGAACTCGTCCACGTCGCCAGCGCGATCGATCTTCTCACCACGGACTTCCGCAGCGAGCGGCATGGCCGCGGGACGGTGCTCCGGCCCCCGGTTGATCAGATAGGACCAGAAGCGGTACGGGCCCCGGTAGCGCGGGTACACGTTGCTGGCGACCGACAAGACGGAAAACAGGTAGTCCTGGGATGCGGGGAGACGCAAGCGGCCCGTGGTCAACGTCGGCGTTCCGGCATCGCCGAACACGTAGCCGAGTAACGTGGGCGCCACCGTATCCAGCACGGTCAGGCTCACTGAACCGGACCCCTGCGGACCTAACGTTTCCATGACGAGGACGACGTCCTGCCCGGCAGTTCCGTGAGCGAAGAATCGGTCCCCGTCGACGATTGGATCGATCGTTTCGCCAGCAACGGTGTCGCCGATCGCGAACCGGGCCGGCACCTCTTCCGGAGCGGTGTTGATCTCGTAGACCATGAACCGGAAGCGCGCGCTGGCAACCCCAGGGAAGGCGCTCACCCGCAGCCGGTACACCCCGCCCGTCGGTGAGAAGAAGTTGTCGGTCGCGTTCTCCTCGAGCCGTGGGCCATCCTGATTCGCGCTGATGCTCACGATCGGCGGGTGGCGTGCGGAGTCGACCACCATGAGGAACGCACTTCCCTGGAGGGCTTCGAGAAACACGGCGTACACGCTGTTCGAGCCCGCCGCGAACGAGTACCAGCGCGCCGAGTCAGGGGTCACACCCTGCTCGATGATGCTACCGATCGGGACGCGCTCTCCCTCTCCCCGGGGCTCGAACGGCGAGGGCGAATCGCACGCCAGGAGCCCGGCGACCGCGACCGCGGCGGAGCCGGACAACCAGCGGATGGGAGAGCGATGGCGCGGTTGCACGAGCAGTCGCGTTGCCGAAGGACAGCGTTTAACGTGAGCGACAAATCGACAGTGCGCGAGGGCTGGAAAACGCGCCGGGGCCCTCTATTGTCGTTAGCAGTGTCGTTATGCTGTTCGCTTGCTGTCACTCTCCCAGAATGGCGAATGCCCGCACCGGAAAGCTCCCCATCCCCCGCACTTTCACGGGCACGGCGAAAAACCGGAAGCCGGCGTCGGGCAGCTCCCGCAGGCCGCACAGGTGCTCCACGATCGGAAGGCCGGCGCCGAGCAACAGCGTATGCGCGGGACGCGCGCCGTCGGCCGCGTCGTCGATGTTGAGCGAGTCGATGCCCACGAGGGCCGCACCGGCCGCGATGAGATGCTCCGCCGCGGCCCGCGTCAAGAAGGGATGGCCGGTGCCATAGCGCTCCGTGCGCCAATGGACGTCCCAGCCCGTGTGCACGAGCACGGCCTTGCCCCGCACGTCGCGGCCGCGGAACACACCTGCATCGAGCGCCCGGCCGGTGCGCTGTGTTGCCCGGACCACGATGCCCTCGAGGTCGGCGACCGCCTCGAGCGGATAAGCGGCGACGTCCTTCCCGCCCTCGTACCGGTGGAACGGCGCATCGATATAGGTGCCCGTGTTGGCGAGCAGCTCGATCTTCCCGATCTGGAATGTCGTGCCGGCCGCGTAGCGCGTCTGGGACGCGTCGCGCGACAACCAGTCGCTGATCGTTGGCACGGGAAGGCCAGGGTAGGTGACCATCCCATGCTCGATCGTATGGCTCACATCGATCAACCGTCCGCGCGACGCGGTCATGGGGGCGGCGCTCGCCGCGCGGGGTCCTGCTGGTAGAACTGCCGCAGCTGTCCGTACAGCTCGGGATGCTCGCGCTCGAGCTGAACCGGCTTCTCGAAAAACGTCTCGGTCGCGACGGCGAAGAACTCGGCCTTGTTGGTCGCCCCATATTCGTCCAACGTCGACTTGCGATCCTCGGCGATGTCCCGGTGCAGCCGCTCGTACTCCTCCGAGAGCACGCCACCCCACGTCCGCAGCGCGCCCGCCGGCAGGATCGGCGTGCCGTCGGTGATGCCGTCCTCCGCATCCAGCTGGTGGGCGAACTCATGCAACACGACGTTCTCGCCGTCGTCGGGATTGCGCGCCCCGCGGACGGCGTCGTCCCACGAGATCACGACCACGCCGTCGCCCCACGATTCGCCCATCAGGCGGACGGGTGGTGGTACTACCTGGCCCGTCCCGCGCGACCCGGCCGACTTCGGAACGAATCCGTGGGGGTACACCAGCACCGTCCGGAGCGTCGGGTAGCACGGGCCCTCGAGGTGGAGCAGCAACAGGCAAGCCTCGGCCGCGATCGTCACCTTCATCGCTTCGGTAAGGGTGAGCCCACCGGATCCTTCGAAGTGTTTGTCGGCCATAAATATCTGCACCAGTCGAAGCAACCGCTCGCGCTCCTCCGAGCTCAGCCCCCGAGCGAGTGGGACATTGCGTTCCACGATCCCGGGCCACGTGTCCGGGATCGGGCCGGTAGGCAGTCGGAGCGACGGCGCCGGAATGCGGCGCAGCACGGCGGATACCGCGAGGTAGCCGACCAACATGAGGGCGAAGGCAACGACGACCGCGAGCCCTTCCATACTAGTCCCACCAACAATAGAGCTGCTTCGACTCTCGGAGCTCGCGCGCCAGGGCGTCCACCGTCTCGGTTCCCTGGTTCACTACGTCGGGGCAGAACGCGTAAAACCGCCGGGCCAGCGCGTCGGCGTCGTTGATCGTGGAGCGGAACCGGCCCTCCACCCAATCGAACCCCATGCCCGTGAGGATGAACGGGTGGTCGCGCTCGAGGACCTCGAGCCACGCGACGATGCTGTCGGGGCCGATGCCGTAGTTCCAACCGTTCGTTCCCATGAGTCGGAGAATCTCGTACCGATCGCTGCGCGGGAACAGCGCGACGCGGTCGCCGCGGCCCGCGATGCCAAAATGTTGCTCGGAGCGAAACAGGTAGAATCCCTTCTCGAGGAAGCGCGGCTGCGCCTGAGCCACGAGTCGCTCCGCTCGCCCCGCCGGCACGCTCACTTGGAAGCCCTCGGTACGGAGAGAGTCGCCCACCGAGTCTGTGCCCACCAGCGGCGTCGCCGCCCCACCCGCGAGTCGCTCGAGCGCGCGGACTGCGTCGGGGAAGGCGGCCGGCACGACGAAGTCGGACGGCACGGACCAGGTGGTGCGGAGCAGGCGCGAGCCGAGCTGGTTGAGCAGCAATACGACGATCGCGACCACCGCGACCCACCGGAGCGACACGCGCGGGCGGGGCTGCGCGATGGGACGTGGATCCGGGCCGCCCATGTTCAATTCCTGCAAGATCGCCGCCGCGCGGCGGCGGATGCGCCACCGGCGCAGCATGCTGAAGGGCGGCAGCAACTGCCACGTCATCACCCACGCGCTCGTGAACTTCGGCCGGAACACCCTGGCCCGATCGTCGCGCCGCCACCTCCCCGCGTCGACCTGCTCCGTGAGCTCGCGCACCATCGCACCCGCCAGGAATCGGGACGGATCGTGCTGATGCTCGAACGGGGCGCGCTCGCGGCCGGGATAGTGTCGCTCGAGATACGCCCGCTTGATGCGGCACAGTCGCGCCGGGTCGCGCACGATCGGCAGCCGCACGACGACTCTGGACGGCGGCGGTGTGAACGACCCCAAGATCGGACTGTTGTGGACCGACACCGATCGCCCGTCGCGGAACTTGGTCGGCAGCTCCGCGTAGCTCGTGACCAGCCGAGCGGGGCGCGCCGCGGTGAACATGGCGACGGCGAGACCCAGTTCCTCCGTACCGGAGTTCTCGAGCAGTGCGACGCGAGTGCTGACGTGCTTCATCTGACCGGTCTGGAACAGATCGGCCACGACGTGAAATCCCTCGGTGCTCAGGGCGTCGCAGGTCTGCCGGAATGCGGCAGCCACGTCCGCGGGCACCGAATGCCGCCCAGGGGTGAAGGGCTCGAACACCGGACGGGCAGCGACCTTCTGTGTGAGCCACACCACGATGGGCCCGAGCCAGTAGGGGGCGATCAGTACCAGGGGGAGCCAAGGGAGATAGACCATGAGGCCCGCGCGAGCGGCTACGGCGCTCGGGGTGGGGAAGGTTGCGCCGGCGGCAGTACCCGTCCCAGCGCCTTGAGCAGCTGTCCGTCGGGCGTACCGCCGTCGGGCGCCTCCGCCAGCACCACGGCGAAGCGCCGCCTGAGCAGCGGATCCCGCATCGCGTGGGCAGCGAACTGCAAGGTGAGGGGGATGAACCAGGTTGCCTGGCGCGCCCCGGCACCGGACCGGGCCACGGCCGCGTACTGCTCGAACAGGGCGAGCAGAAAAGCGCCCTTTGAGGGGAACTGCCGGTAGATCGCGCCCTTGGTGAAGCCGGCTGTTCGAGCGATGTCGTCGAGCGTGGCGAACTCGATGCCGCGCTCCGCGAATACGCTCAATCCAGCCTCGAGGAGCAGCGCTTTCGTCTCGGCCGTGCGCCTCTGTCTGATACCCATCAGAATCTAGGATACCCGTCAGAACCGTAATAGGCAATGAAGTGTGTCGGGACAGCAATTGAGATACCCATTGGTATCTCAATGCCTCGCAACCCCAGCAAGGACCCTGCGGTTCCTACTCGTTGGTCGTTCCTCACTGCAACCGCGAGCAGCGGTCTCCAAAGCTAGGGCCGCGCCCAACGCCCAGACCGGCTTCCAGGAGGAACGCGTGAATCAACCATCCGCTGCGACTCCCATGGGGAATCTCCAGTTCGATCACGTCGAGCGCGATGGCTCTCCGTCTAGCCTCACTTGCGCGGCCTGCACCCAGGCCATTGCGACCTCATACTATGAGGTGAACGGCAGCGTGACGTGCCAGCGGTGCCGCAACCAGATCATGGCGGGGTGGAACCGCGGGTCGTCAGGTGGGCGGTTTGGGAAGGCGTTGGGGCTGGGCCTCGGCGCGGCTGCCGTGGGCGCGGCGGTATACTTCGGCATTGCGGCTCTTACCGGCTACGAGTTCGGACTCGTGGCGATCGTCGTCGGCCTGCTGGTGGGTGGTGCAGTGCGCAAGGGCTCGAACGGCCGTGGCGGCCGGCGCTACCAGCTGCTCGCCGTGTTTCTCACCTACACCGCGGTCGTGGTGACCGACTCCTCACTGATCGCCCGTGAGCTACAGAAGGAATGGAGCACCCGGGCCGCCTCGCCCGCCGCGGTGGCGGCCGGGGTCAGCGCGTCCACCGACGCCGCGCCCAGTACGTCGCCTCGCCCGGGCCTGCCCGCTATCGCCCTCGGCCTGGCGGTGATCATCGCGCTCGCGTATGCGGCTCCTGTCATGATCGGCATCACGAGCCCGATCCACTTGTTGATCGCGGG
>WNFS01002261.1_pt1 | contig 20046 bp, 19 predicted proteins | sample 5400141 | NCBI WGS metagenome assembly WNFS01 (sample SAMN13153358, study PRJNA577476) | soil metagenome | isolation source: 60 cm saprolite under Madrone tree | place: USA:California | collected 2016-06-14
GGGCTGGTCTTTTCTTGCCGGCTGCGTCCTGTTCAGCGGCAGCCTCTATCTTTTGGCTCTCAGTGGATGGCGCGGTTTTGCCCTTGTCACGCCGGTGGGGGGCTTCGCATTTCTCACCGGCTGGGCGGCGCTTGCCTGGTATGGCATTGCGAGGGGGCGGTGACGATGAATCCCGGGGTCGTCATTGCGCAAGACCGGCGATGCGACACTGGAGGCACCGGTCCAAAATCCCGTGGACCAGTTATTAGCGGTTTTTGCGCCGGGCAGACCAGTACCCTGAAACCGCAAATCATTGGCAATTGCCGATCGAGACAGGGTAATAACCGACCATGGTTACGCGTCTGTATAGCCATCCTGCCTGCCTCACCCATGACATGGGCGCGGGCCATCCGGAAAGCCCCGCCCGGCTGACCTCGATCCTGGTGGCCTTGAAGGCGCCTGAGTTCGCCGCCTTGGAATGGGCGGAAGCCCCACGCGCGTCGTTCGAACAGGTCATGCGCGCCCATCCCCCCGCCTTCATCGAGGGCGTGTTGGCCGCGGTCCCTGATTCAGGCCGAGTGGCACTGGATGCCGATACCATCCTTTCGCCGGGCACCGGCGAGGCGGCCTTGAGGGCGGCGGGCGCGGTGACCGCCGCCGTCGATGCCGTGGCCCGCGGCCAGATCGCCAATGCCTTCTGCGCGGTGCGCCCGCCCGGCCACCATGCGGAGGCCAGCACCGCCATGGGCTTCTGCGTCTTCAACAACGTCGCCGTCGGAGCCTATCAGGCCCGCGCTGTTCACGGCCTTGAGCGGGTCGCGGTCGTGGATTTCGACGTCCATCACGGCAACGGCACCCAGGCCATCTTCGAGCAGGACCCGGCTCTGTTCTACGCCTCGACCCATCAGATGCCCCTCTATCCGGGGACCGGCGCGGTTGAGGAGACGGGGGTCGGCAATATCTGCAACGCGCCGCTGCGGCCCAACGCCGGCTCGGCCGAATTTCGAGCTGCGATGACGGATCGCGTCCTGCCGGCGCTCGACGCCTTCAAGCCAGATTTTCTGCTGATTTCGGCCGGATTCGACGCCCATAAGGCCGATCCACTGGCCAGTTTGCAGCTCGAGGAGGCCGACTACGCCTGGGCCACGGACCAGCTTCTGGCGGTGGCGACACGGCGTTGTCAGGGACGGGTGGTTTCCGCTCTCGAGGGGGGCTATGACTTGGGGGCTTTGGCCGCCAGCAGTGCCGCTCATGTGCGCCGGCTAATGGCTGCCGCCGGCGGCAATTCCCTGCCATAATCGGTTGTTGAACAAGGATTTCGGACATGGCCGACGCCAAGAAACAGCCAGCTATCGAAGCCATGAGCTTCGAGGAGGCCTTGACCGAGCTTCAGGCCCTTGTTAAAGCCCTGGAAAAAGGCGACGCCAAGCTGGAAGAGGCCATTGTGGCCTATGAACGCGGGGCGGCTCTGAAGCGCCATTGCGAGAAGAAGCTGCGCGAGGCGCAGGAGAAGGTAGATAAGATCGTCGTCGGGGCCGATGGCGGCCTGTCGACGGAACCGGCTAAATTGGATTAGAAATAGCCGGGGATTACCTGCGATGGCAGGGGCAAAAAAGAGCCCAGCATCTTGATTTCTTTGGGGAAAAGGCGGAAGTTCTTATCGACTCGGCACGTCCCGTGACGATCTGCCGTAACTAAAGGATTATGTATCTTGGCGAATAATAGTAACACGCCCTTGCTCGACACCGTCCGCCTGCCGGCCGACCTGCGCCGCCTTCCGGAAACGAAATTGCGTCAACTTGCCGATGAACTGCGCAAGGAGACGATCGACGCCGTTTCGATCACCGGTGGCCACCTGGGCGCAGGCCTCGGCGTGGTCGAACTGACGGTCGCCCTGCATTACATTTTCAATACGCCGGAAGACCGTCTGATTTGGGATGTGGGCCACCAAGCCTATCCCCATAAAATCCTGACCGGCCGGCGCGACCGGATTCGCACCTTGCGCCAGGGCGGGGGACTCTCCGGCTTCACCAAGCGCGACGAGAGCGAATACGATCCCTTCGGCGCCGCCCATAGCTCAACCTCGATTTCCTCGGCTCTCGGCATGGCTGTGGCCCGCGACCTCGACGGGCGCAAGAACCACGTCGTCGCAGTGATCGGCGACGGCGCCATGAGCGCCGGCATGGCCTATGAGGCGATGAACAACGCTGGCTCCATGGACAGCCGCCTGATCGTCGTGCTCAACGACAACGACATGTCGATCGCCCCACCGGTGGGCGCAATGAGCGCTTATCTGTCGCGGCTTCTGTCGTCGAAGTCCTATCGGTCGCTGCGCCATTTGGGCAAGGAAATGGCCAAGAAGTTCCCGCGGCAGATCGAAACCGCCGCCAAGCGGGCCGAGGAATTCGCACGCGGCATGGTGACCGGCGGGACTCTGTTCGAGGAACTGGGCTTTTTCTACGTCGGTCCCATCGACGGCCACAATCTGGATCACCTGCTGCCCGTGCTGCGCAACGTCCGCGACAGCTCCGAAGGGCCGGTGCTGGTCCATGCGGTGACCCGCAAGGGCCATGGCTATCCACCGGCTGAAAAGGCTGCGGACAAGTATCACGGCGTCGTCAAATTCGACGTGGTGACCGGGGCCCAGGCCAAGCCGGTCTCCAACGCGCCCAGCTACACCAAGGTATTTGCCGAGGCGCTGATCAAGGAGGCCGAGCATGACGACAAGATTGTCGCCATCACGGCCGCCATGCCCTCGGGCACGGGCCTAAATCTTTTTGCCAAGCAATTTCCCAATCGCGCCTTCGACGTGGGCATCGCCGAACAGCATGCCGTCACCTTCGCCGCCGGTTTGGCGACTGAAGGCTATAAGCCGTTCTGCGCGATCTATTCGACCTTTCTGCAGCGCGCCTATGACCAGGTCGTCCATGACGTGGCGATCCAGCGCCTGCCAGTACGCTTCGCCCTCGATCGCGCCGGGCTCGTCGGCGCCGATGGGCCGACCCATGCGGGCGCCTATGACATTCCCTATCTCGGCTGCTTGCCCGGCATGGTGATCATGGCGGCGGCCGACGAAGCGGAACTGGTCCATATGGTAGCGACTTCCGCGGCCATCGACGATCGCCCCTCGGCGATCCGCTATCCCCGCGGCGACGGCGTCGGCATCGAATTGCCGGCCCGGGGCAGCGTGCTGGAAATCGGCCGCGGCCGCATCGTCCGCGAGGGCACGGCGGTCGCGCTGCTGTCGCTGGGCACAAGGCTGCAGGAATGCATGAAGGCGGCGGAAGAATTGGCCATGCGTGGCCTATCAACCACCGTGGCGGACGCCCGATTTGCCAAGCCGGTCGATGAAAAGCTGATCCGTCGTTTGGCCAGCGAGCACGAGGTGCTGATTACCATCGAGGACGGCGCCATTGGCGGCTTTGCCGCACAGGTGTTGCAGTTCCTGGCCACGGCGGGTCTGTTGGATGGCGGGCTGAAGATTCGGCCACTGATTTTGCCGGATCGCTTCATCGATCATAACAAGCCCGAGCTGCAATACGCCGACGCCGGCCTGGACGCCAAGCATATCGTGGCGACCGCACTGGCCGCTCTCGGCCGCGACGTCGCCCAGACGCCGGCGCGCGCCTAGCCCGAACCACTAGGGAGATTCATCGTGTCGGGCGAAGCCGCGTTGCGGCCACACATCCGTTTGTCCTGGTTCTCGGAAGCCCTCGCCAATCTCGGCCTCGCGCTGCCGATCGCCATCGCTTTTCTTGCCCAGATGGCGATGGTTTTCGTGGACAACATCATGGTCGGCCGCCTGGGCGCCGATTTCCTGGCCGCGGGCGGGTTGGGGGCCAATCTGCTGTTCACGCCGATTCTGCTGGGCATGGGCGTCCTGGGCGGCGTCGGCGCGGTGGCGGCCCAGGCATATGGCGCCAAAGATTTCGTGAAGGTCGCCACGACCGGGCGTCAGGGTCTGCGTCTCGCCGTTGCCTTAACGCTGCCCTGTGTCGGCGTGCTGCTGGGCATCGTCTTGTTGCTGCCCTGGCTTGGCTACAATCCTTCGACCGTTCGAATGGCCCAGGGCCTTCTACTGTGGGGGCTGCCCGGGGTGCCGGCGGCGTTGGCGTTCATGGCGCTACGCTATTTCGTCATCGCCCTTAGCCGGCCGCGCGTCGTCACGGTGGTCACCATCCTTTCCATTGGGGCTACCGCGCTGTTCAACTATCTCTTCGTCTACGGCGGGTTTGGCGCGCCGCGCCTGGGCGTTCCCGGCGTAGGCCTCAGCGGCAGTATCGTTGGCTGGCTTCAGTTCCTGGCGGTGGCGGTCTATGTCGGCTTCATTCCCAGTTTTCGCCGTTATCGGATTTTCAGCGGCCTGGCTCACGCCGACCCGGTTCTCTGGGAAATCATCCATGTCGGCTGGCCGATCGCTGGCGCCTATATGTTCGAGAATGGCTTGTTCCTGTTAACCACGATGCTGATGGGATTGTTCGGCGCGGCTGCCTTGGCGGCCCATACCGTCGTCATCGGCCTATGTTCGTTCACCTTCATGGTGCCTTACGCCATCAGCCAGGCTTCCACGGTTCGGGTCGGCCATGCGGTCGGCGCGCGCAAGCCCGTCGCGGCGCGCTGGTCGGGCTATGTGGCGCTCCATCTTGGCGTCATCTGGATGTCCATGATGGCAACCCTGTTCCTTGCCGCGCCACACCGCTTGATCGGTCTCTATATCGACATAACCGATCCGCAGAATGGGCCGACCCTGGCGGTCGCCCTTGCCCTGCTGCCCATTGCCGCATTCTTTCAGGTGTTCGACGGCACCCAGGCCGTGGCCACAGGTGCGCTGCGGGGTCTCAAGGATACCCGCATACCCATGTTCATCTGCTTCATGGGTTATTGGCTGATCGGTATCAGCGCCGGCTGCGCCCTTGGCTTTGGCCTCGGTTATGGCGCGGTCGGCTTGTGGTACGGCTTGGCTATCGGCTTGGCGGCCACCGCCATTCCCCTGACCTGGCGCTTTCATCTTCGGGCGCGCCGGCTGGCAACATGAAAAAGCGCGCCGACCTGCTGCTGGTCGAACGCGGTCTCGTCGATAGCCGCAGCCGCGCCGCGGCGATCATACTGGCAGGCAAGGTCTTCAGCGGCGAACGACGGATCGAGAAGGCGGGCGATCTGCTGGCCGATGATTCAGCACTGGAACTGCGGGGCCAGGATCACCCCTGGGTCTCGCGGGGCGGAGTCAAGCTGGCCCGCGCGCTCGACCATTTTACCATCGATCCGCGGAATCGCATCTGCCTCGACGTGGGCGCCTCGACTGGCGGCTTCACCGATGTTCTTCTGAGCAGGGGCGCGGCCAAGGTCTATGCCGTCGACGTGGGCCATGGCCAGCTCGCCTGGAAGCTGCGCCAGGATCCCCGCGTCGTGGTGCTGGAGCGCGTCAATGCTCGCCATTTGACCCGAGCGGAAATCCCGGAGGCACCTACGCTGATCGTCTGCGATGCCAGTTTCATCGGGCTTTCCATCGTACTGGCGGCACCTCTGTCCTTGGCAGCGCCGGCGGCGGAATTGGTGGCATTGATCAAGCCGCAATTCGAAGTCGGGCGCGAGGGCATCGGCAAGGGCGGCATCGTCCGTGACGCGGCGTTGCGCAACAACGCCTGCCAGCGGGTCGCCGATTGGCTCGCCGCGCAGCCGAGCTGGCGCGTGTCTGGCGTCATTGAAAGCCCCATCGCCGGGGCGGACGGCAATGTCGAATTCCTGATCGCCGCGCAGCGAGGCTAGAACCCGATCAGGGCAGTGGCGCCCGTAAGCGCTCATCGGGCGCCGGCCCCGTGGCAGCATCGATGGCACTCAGCAGTGGGCCCGCAAGCTTGAGAAACCGCGTGAGCGGGGCGCTGAGTTCCGAATTGCCGTCGATGCCCAGAAAACGGTTGATGGCGGCCCGAAGCCGATCAATGTTGCCGGGATACTGCTCCAAGGCGACCGGCGCGTCGGGTCCAATCTTGGCCAGGGGCCGCAGAATCTCGACGGCCGTCAGCAGCCCGCCCAGCTTATCGACCAGGCCGTTTTCCTTCGCCGCCGCCCCGCTCCAGATCTGACCCTTGGCCACCGCCCTGACCGCTTCCTTGCTCATCCCTCGGCCTTGACTGACCTTCTCGAGGAAGTCGCCATAGATGCGGTTGAGTTCGGTTTCCAGGATTATCCATTGCGCCGGAGTGTAGTCGGCCGCTGGGCTGTCGATCAGGGCGTTGGCGCCGCTGCTGACGCCATCCAGCGTCACACCGAACTTGGCCAGCAGATCCTTGATGACGAACTTGCCCCCGAAAACGCCGATGGAGCCGGTGATCGTGGCCGGCTCGGCCACGATGGCGGCCGCCGGTGCTGCCACAAAATAACCGCCCGAGGCGGCGACGCCGGCCATCGAGACCACCAGCGGCTTGCCCTTTTCCTTGGCGCGTTTCACCTCGCGCCAGATGGCGTCGGCGGCCACATAGGATCCGCCCGGGCTGTCGATGCGCAGAATGATCCCGGCGATATCCTTATCGTCGACCGCCTTGTGCAGCGCGTCGGCGAGGGTTTCTGATCCCATGCTGAGATTGCCGAACAGCGGGTTATTGTCGCCCTTGCCCAGAACCACGTCGCCGATACCGTAGATCACGGCGATCCGCGGCGCGTCTTTGGGCGGCACGGGCAATGCGGTGACATAGTCGGCCAGCGAAAATGTTTTCGCGCCCGATCCCGCATGTTCCATGGCCGCGGCCAGCGCCTCGTCCCAATAACGCGTCGCATCGACAAGGCCGGCAGATTTCGCGGCCGCGGCGCCATAGGGGCCGCGATCGATCAACTGGCGCGCCAGGGATGGGTCGATATGGCGGTTCTTGGCGACGGTATCGGCCATTTCCGCCACCCAGGAATCCACCAGAGCCTGCATATTGGCGCGCTGGGGGGCGGGCATCGAATCGTCGGTGAAACTGTTGATTGCGCCCTTGAATTCCTCGCGGCGATCCATTCGGGTGACGACGCCCAGCTTGTCGAACAAGCTGCGAAAGAAGGGCGATTGCAGGGAAGCACCGACTAGTTGCAGATCGCCGGAGGGTTGCAGCCAGATCTCGTTGGCCGAGGTTGCCAGAAGATAATGGCTGCCGGAGTTGCCGCCTTCCCCGAAGCTCTCGGCAAACGCGATCGCGAATTTGCCTGATTTGCGGAAATCGGCCACCGCATCGCCCAGCTCCTGGGCATGGGCCAAGTCGAGATCGCCGCTTCCCAGATGCAGCAGCAGCACCTTGACCCGACTGTCCTTGGCGGCGGCTTCGATGGCGCGAACCGCATCGCGCATGGTCACCGATTTGTCGAACCCGGCGAAAGAGAGGGGATTGTCGGGTGCCGCCTCGGTCAGGCCATCGGCCAGATCGAAGGTCAATACAGTCGCCGCCGGCGGGGTGGCCGCGGTCATGCCGGGCAGGCTGCGCCAGGCCAGCCCGATGGCCAGTATTCCCAGAACGACAAAGGCGCCGACGAGGGCGAAAATGACCAGAATCGATTTAGCGATGAATTTGACGAACCGCATGTCGGGCTATGATAGCGGTGCGATAGCCTAGGAGAGAAGCAAGATATGCCGGAGAAACGCGTCGACCGGTCCGTGATCAAGGTGCCGCCATCCGATTCGCCAGAGATCGAGGTCGATATCGCCGGCCTGGGGCATCGCGGCGACGGTATCGGGCATGCGGCCGGGCAGACGGTCTTCGTTCCCTATGCTGCGCCGGGCGACCGATTGCTCGTCCGCCTGGAGGGAGAACGCGATGGCGGCCGGCTCGGCCATATCGCAAAGCGCTCCATCGATGGCCCGGGTCGCGTGCCGCCGCCTTGCGTGCATTTCGGCGATTGCGGCGGCTGCGCCCTTCAGCATCTTCAAGCCTCGGCTTACCTCGCGTGGAAACAGGATCTGGTAGGCGAGGCGCTCGCCCGGCGGCGAATCGAGACCGATGTCGCCCCCATGATTGTCGTGCCCACTGGCAGCCGCCGCCGCGCCGTCTTCGTTGCCGAACGGCAGGGCCGGGAGATCCGGCTTGGTTTCAACGCCGCCCGCAGCCGCCGCATCGTCGATCTGGCGACCTGCCATCTCCTCCTGCCCGAGCTGGTGAGGCTGCTACCGGCGCTGCGCGAGGCGCTGAGTCAGGTGCTTGGCCCGAAGGAGAGCGCCGATATCGCAGCCACCGTTACCGACAGTGGGACCGATCTTTGGCTCAAATCCGGCCGTTCGCTTCCGCTCGCCGGTCGCCAAGCCCTGATCGATCTGGCCGAGCGCTCGGACCTGGCGCGGGTCAGCGTCGGGCCGGATGCCGATCCGGTAATCATTCGTCGCCCGCCCCGAGTGATCTTCGGAGGCATTCCCGTGGCCCTGCCGCCCGATGCCTTCCTGCAGCCGAGCGCGGCGGGCGAAATGGTCCTGACGAAAATCGTGACCGAGGCGCTGGCCGGGCGAAAAAGGATAGCCGACCTCTATGCCGGTTGCGGCACCTTCACCTTGGCGCTGGCGGCCGAGCGAAAGGTGCATGCGGTGGAGGCAGACGCGCCAGCGCTCGCCGCGCTTGCCGCCGCGGCGCGCGGTCTTGCCGGTCGGGTCACGGTGGAACGGCGCGATCTCGCTCGCGAACCGCTGGGCGTAGATGAGTTGAAGACGTTTGACGCCGTCATATTCGATCCGCCACGGGCCGGGGCAAAGGAACAGGCCGCCGAGATCGCCCGCTCGCGTCTCGATTGCGCGATCGGTGTCTCCTGCCATCCCACCAGCTTCGCCCGCGATGCACGGATCCTGATCGATGGCGGCTTTCGCCTGGTGAGGGTGGTGCCGGTCGACCAGTTTCCCTGGTCGGCCCATCTCGAGCTGGTGGGCGTTTTCGCCCGCTGAAGCCTCAGCCGATCTGCGCGCGATGGCGCAGCAGATGATCGGCCAGCACGATGGCCAGCATGGCCTCGCCCACGGGCACCGCGCGAATGCCCACGCAAGGATCGTGACGACCCTTGGTCGAGATTTCCGTCTCCTCGCCATCGGCGGTGACGGTCTGTCGCGGGATCGTGATCGAGCTCGTCGGCTTGACGGCAAAGCGCAGGACGATGTCCTGGCCCGTGGATATGCCGCCCAGAATCCCGCCGGCGTTGTTCGATTTGAACGTGACCTTGCCGTCGTTCATGCGCATCTCGTCGCCGTTGGCCTCGCCCGAGAGCCCGGCGGCGGCAAATCCGGCGCCGATTTCCACACCCTTCACTGCATTGATGCTCATCATCGCGCTGGCAAGATCGGCATCGAGCTTGCCATAGATGGGCGCTCCCAGCCCCGCCGGCATGCCGCGGGCAACCACCTCGACAATGGCGCCGGCGGAAGATCCGGCCTTGCGCAACCCATCCAGAAGCTTGCTCCAGTTCTCGACCGCCCCGGCGTCGGGGCTGAAGAAGGAATTGCGCTCGACCTCGACCCAATCCCAGCGCGAGCGATCGATCGGCACGCTGCCGATCTGAACCAGGGCACCGCGGATGTCCGCCGGCTTTCCGGTCACGTGTTCGATCACCTTGCGGGCAATTGCGCCGGCGGCAACGCGGCTCGCCGTTTCGCGCGCCGATGACCTCCCGCCGCCGCGGTAGTCGCGGATTCCGTATTTGGCCCAATAGGTGTAGTCGGCATGACCGGGGCGGAATTTATCCTTGTTGTCGCTATAGTCCTTGGAACGCTGATCTTCGTTCTCGATCAGCAGGCTGATGGGCGTGCCGGTGGTCTGCCCCTCGAACAGGCCCGACATGATCCGCACGGAATCGCTTTCCCGACGCTGGGTGACGAAGCGCGATTGGCCTGGTTTGCGCCGGTCGAGCCAGGGCTGAATATCGGATTCGGAGAGTGCGATGCGCGGCGGGCATCCATCGACGACGCAGCCGATGGCCGGGCCGTGGCTTTCGCCCCAGGTGGTGAAGCGAAACAGCTGGCCGAAGCTGTTATGCGACACGCCTCAGCCCTTCGGTTCGAAATTCTGCAGCATCACCCGCACCTCCGGCACTGCGTCCGTGCGCAGCATGCCCACGACATGATAGCCGCTGTCGACGTGATGCACTTCGCCGGTGACCCCTTGCGAGAGGTCGCTCAGCAGATAGAGGCCGGCGTTGCCCACCTGCTCGATGGTGACGTTGCGCTTGAGCGGCGCGTTCAGCTCGTTCCAGCGCAGGATATGGCGGAAATCGCCGATCCCCATGGCGGCGAGCGTTTTGATCGGCCCGGCGGAAATCGCATTCACGCGGATGCCGTCGCTGCCCAGATCGGCGGCGAGATAGCGCACGCTCGCCTCCAGCGCCGCCTTGGCCACGCCCATGACGTTGTAATGGGGCATCACGCGCTCTGCACCGTAATACGTGAGGGTGAGCAGGCTGCCGCCCTTGGGCATCAGCTTCGCCGCCCGCTGGCTGACAGCGGTGAAGGAAAAGCACGAAATATCCAGGGTCATGGCGAAGTTCTGGCGCGTAGTGTCGACGTATCGGCCCTTCAATTCCTCCTTGTCGGAAAAGGCGATCGCATGGACAACGAAATCGAGGCCACCCCAATCCTTGGCCAGTATGGCGAAGACCGCATCCAGACTTGCCTCGTCGCCCACATCGCAGGGCAGCAAGTGGGTCCCGGCGACGGAATCGGCCAGCGGCTTGACCCGCTTCAACAGCGCATCGCCTTGATAGGTGAAGGCGAGGGCAGCGCCTTCGGCCGCCACCGCGCGGGCAATACCCCAGGCGATTGAGCGGTCGTTGGCAACGCCCATGACCAAGCCACGTTTGCCGGCCATAAGCCCGCTTCGCTCGCTCATGAAACCCCGCTAAACGACGTAAGCGTCATATCCATTGATGTCGGGCATCCTACAGAAATGAGGCATTTGGTCAACGCGCCAGCCCCCGCGAGCCTGGCCGCAGGGCGGCCTCATTTTTCGACAGGCTCGGGGTGAGGAAGAAAGCAGAGTCCTAACGGGGGGCCTGTCGAACCGCGGGAGCGAATCGATGCTCCACAGCCGCCTGCCACGGCCCGGGCCCAGCGCTGGCCGATTACTTCAGTTTGCCCGAGATCATTTCCTGGACCTCGCTGGGGCAGGCCTTGATCGCCTGGGTCAGGTCGTTCAGCGCCTTGCGCAGCGCATAGACCTGATCCAGAAGCTGCAAGACTACCGGCATCGCCTCGTCGCCGACGTTGTAATCCTGCCGCAGCTCGGCGATCAGCCGTGCCCGCGCCATATCCGCCTCGTCGAACAGGGGTTCGCCGTCGTTCAGCGTCGGGCGGATCCAACGCTGCTCGATCCAATTGCGCAGCACGGTTCCCTCGAGGGACAATTCATCTTCGACTTCGCTTAATCGGCGCATGAGGAATTTCCCGCTTTGCTGCGAACGTCTGAGGGGTGGACCTTGGCCGCCTCTCCCTCGCAACCCCATGGTACTCTAAGTACCATAGAGGGATCGTTCATTTGGCGATAGAACCCGCCGGTACGATCCGTCTGGCAGCCCAGCAGATGGGTAGGCTAACATAGACTGTCAATCCACGACGCGCCGAAGAAAATCATGACGAGCCACGATCACGCCGAACCCTATCGTTTGTTCGACTCCTGGTTCAAGGAAGCCGAGGCGAAGGAGCCCAACGATGCCAACGCCATGGGCTTGGCGACGGTGGGGGCCGACGGCATGCCCTCGCTGCGCATGGTGCTGTTGAAGGGCGTCGATCCCCAGGGCTTCGTCTTTTACACCAATTACGAGAGCCGCAAGGGCGAGCAGCTTTTGGCGCATCCGACGGCGGCCCTCTGTTTTCACTGGAAATCGCTGCGCCGCAGCGTGCGAATCGAAGGGGATGTCGAGCCGACCACGGCGGCGGAAGCCGACGCCTATTTCGCCAGCCGGCCCCGCAGCAGCCAGATCGGCGCCTGGGCGTCCGACCAGTCCCGGCCGTTGGAAAGCCGTTATGCCCTAGAAACGCGGATCGCGAAATTTACCGCCAAATTCGGCATGGGTGCCGTGCCGCGGCCACCCCATTGGTCGGGCTTCCGCGTGAAGCCGCGGCGCATCGAGTTCTGGGAAGACCGTCCCTTCCGCTTGCACGATCGCACCGCCTACTTGCGTGAGGGCGCGGGCTGGACGACCACGAAGCTCTATCCGTGACTCATGCGCCAACCATCAGCGAGGGCGCCGGCCGTCTGATGCGGTTGGCAACATACGCCTCCGTCGGCATGGCGGTGGCATTGATTGCCATCAAGATGGTGGCCTTCCTGCTGACCGATTCTGTCAGCCTGCTGTCGACCCTGATCGATTCATTGCTCGATGCCGCCGCATCGATGATCAATCTGTTTGCCGTGCGCACCGCCCTGATCCCGCCCGATGCCGATCATCGCTTCGGCCATGGCAAGGCGGAGCCGCTGGCGGCCATGGGGCAGAGCGCCTTCATCGCGGGGTCGGCCATGTTCCTGCTGGTCGAGGCGGGAAATCGCCTGGTCAATCCCTCGGTGATCCAGAACAGCGGTCTTGGTCTGGTGGTCATGGGTATCTCCATCGTTGCGACGATCTTTCTCGTCACCTTCCAGCGCCATGTCATCCGGCGCACCAATTCCGTCGCCATCAAGGCGGACTCGCTGCATTACCTGAGCGACCTGTTCGTCAACTCCGCCGTCATCGTCTCGCTGTTGCTCTGGCGTCAATTCGGCTGGACATTCGTCGATCCCATCTTTGCTGCCGGCATCGGCTGCTACATCCTTTGGACAGCCTGGCAGGTCGCCCATAGTGCGCTGGATTTGCTGATGGACCGCGAATTGCCAGATGCGGCCCGGCGCAAGATCCGCGATATCGCGCTGGCCCACGCCGATGTCCGCAATCTGCATGATCTGCGTACCCGCTCCTCGGGGCATGCCACCTTCATCCAGTTCCATCTCGAACTCGATGGCGACATACCCTTGATGCGCGCCCATGCCGTATCCGATGAGGTGGAGGGTGCAATTTTGGTGGCATTTCCCGGCGCCCAGGTGATTATTCACCAGGATCCAGCCGGCCTGCCGGAAAACCGGCCGGGCTTCGCTTGATTTGCTTCATTAATTGCCGGCCGCGGTTATCCCATTTTCAAATTCAATTGAGCGATAGAGGAGTTAAGCGATGACACCGAAATCCATCCTGGCCCTGGTCGACGGCAGCGCGCTTTCCGAAGCGACGCTCGATACGGCCGTAAGCGTCGCCAAAATCTTCGGCGCCCAACTCGAAGCGCTCCATGTGCGAGCCGATCCGGCTACCTTGGTGCCGATCGTCGGGGAAGGCATGTCGGGCGCCATGGTGGAACAGGTAATGGATGCCATGGCGAAATCGGTGGAAGGGCGAACCCAACGCGCCCGCGCCGCCTATGACCGGGTCGCGGCCAAGGGCGGCGTTCCAATTACCTGGCGCCAGGAAACGGGGCCGGAGCCCGTCGTTCTGGCTTCCGCCGGGCGTCTTGTCGATCTGAGCGTGCTGGCGCGGCCGGACGCCGCGGCGGACGGCCAGATGGCGGCCAGCCTGGATTCGGCACTATTCGATACCGGCCGCCCCGTGCTGGTGGCCCCGCCGACCAGCCCGGCCAGCGTCGGCAAGCGGGTGGCGATTGCCTGGAACGGCAGCGCCCAGGCGAGCCGCGTCGTTTCCGCCGCGATCGCCTATCTCGAGAAGGCAGATATGGTCGCGGTTCTCTCGGCTCCCGGATTCGACAAGCGGGCGCCCGCCGAGGCCCTGGTGGCCTATCTTGCCAAGCATAATGTGAAAGCAACCGTTCAAAGCGTGGAGCTGCATGGCAAATCCGTGGGCCAGGCCCTGCTGGAGCAGGCCCGGCAACTCGACTGCGATCTTCTGGTCATGGGCGCCTATGGCCATAGCCGGCTGCGCGAGATGATCCTGGGGGGCGCCACGCGCGAAGTGCTGGCCCATTCGAAGATCTCCGTCTTGATGGCGCATTGATCGAGAGCCGCAGCCGGATTGTCACTCGATGGCGGAACCTAAAAAGACCATGATCCTGACCGGTGCCAGTCGCGGCATCGGCCATGCCACCGTCAAGCGCTTCAGCCATGAGGGCTGGCGCATCATCACCTGTAGCCGCGAAGACGTGCCTGAGGAGTGCAAGCGTGACCCGAATTGGAGCAGCCATATCAGCGTCGATCTGGCCGAACCGGCTGAAGTGGATAAGTTCGTCGTCCAGGCCAATCAGTTTCTGGCCGGCGAACCGCTTCACGCCTTGGTCAACAACGCCGCCATTTCACCCAAAACCTCTTTCAAGGAACGGCTTGGCATCCTGAACGGCGACCTCGCGGGCTGGCGCGACGTCTTCCAACTGAACTTCTTCGCGCCTCTGGTCTTGGCCCGCGGCTTGGCCCCGGCACTTCATCGTGGCAAAGGCGCCATCGTCAATATTACCTCGATCGCCGGGCACGCTATCCACCCCTTCGCCGGCTCGGCCTATAGCACCTCCAAGGCGGCCCTCTCGGCGCTCACCCGCGAAATGGCGGTCGAGTTCGCGGCCCTAGGCGTTCGCGTCAATGCCGTGGCGCCGGGGGAAATCGAAACGGCCATGCTCGGTCCGGAATACGAAAGCCTGATCCCGCGCATTCCCATGCATCGCATGGGGCTCGAAGGTTTCGGCCAGCATCTCGATCTGCATGATTCGATCCTCGAGATCGAGGACGTCGAGAAACATCAGTTTGAGGGCGATGATCAGCTTGTTGACCTCGCCGATCGGCCCGCGAAGGCCGGCTTTCAACAGCCGCTTCAGCTCGCTGCGGCCCTTCTCGGTAATTGCCAGCATCTCATCCGCCTCGACGCTGGCCAGTTCCTCGACCTTTAGGAGTTCGATCGACGGGCCCAGCAGATCGAGGGAGGGGCCGACAAGCCGCGCGCTCAGATGGCGCACTTCGCTGGCCAGATCGCCATAGCTGCGCCGGGCCTCTGTCAGAAGACCGAGCGCCGCCAGCCGAACCGTTTCGCTGGGGATCAGGCTGTTGTCGCGATACATGCGCGCGAAATCTAGGCGCCGACGATAACCAAGTCCAGATTTGCCGGCTTTGTCGACGGCCGGTCAGGCTGCCGCCGACAGGCCCAGGCGCTGCCAGACCTCGCAGAGTGCTGCGACGAGGCTGGCGATCATCGCCTCGTCATGCAGCGGCGAGGGTGTGAGGCGCAGGCGCTCGGCGCCCCGCGGCACGGTGGGATAGTTGATCGGCTGCACATAGATGCTGTGGCGCGCAAGCAATTCGTCGCTTGCTGCCTTGCAGGCGATCGCATTGCCGACCAGCAGCGGCACGATGTGGCTTTGGCTTGGCATCACCGGAAGCCCGGCGGCGGCGAGCTGGCGCTTCAGTTCCGCGGCCAGGGCCTGATGGCGTTCGCGCAGCGCACCCGCCTGACGCAGATGGCGGATGCTGGCCAGCGCGCCGGCGGCCACGACCGGGGGCAGGGCCGTGGTGAAGATGAAGCCTGGTGCTGCGCTGCGCAGCGCATCGATCAGCGCGGCCGAACTGGCGACGTACCCGCCCATGGTTCCGATGGCCTTGCCCAGCGTGCCCTGGATGACGGTCAATCGATGCGCGACGCCATCGCGTTCGGCCACGCCGGCACCCCGGGCGCCGTAGAGCCCGATGGCATGAACCTCGTCGAGATAGGTAATGGCGCCATGGCGATCCGCCAGGTCGCATATCGTACCGATGGGGGCAATATCGCCATCCATGGAATAGACGGATTCGAAGGCGATCAGTTTCGGCCGGTCGGCCGGCGCATTCGCCAGCAGTTCGCTCAGATGGGCCAAATCGTTGTGCCGAAAGATCCGCTTTTCGGCGCCGCTGGCGCGGATGCCGTTGATCATCGAGGCATGGTTCAGCGCGTCGGAAAAGACGATGCAGCCGGGCAGGAGCCGCGGGAGGGTGCCAAGAGCCGCCTCGTTGGCAACATAGCCGGAAGTGAACAGCAGGGCAGCGGCTTTATCGTGGAGGTCGGCCAGCTCGTGTTCCAGCAACACGTGAAAGTGATTCGTTCCGGAAATGTTGCGCGTACCGCCCGCGCCGGCACCCGATCGCTCGAGGGCCTCATGCATGGCGGCCAGCACAACCGGATGCTGGCCCATGCCCAGGTAATCGTTGGCGCACCAGACGGTCACCTCCTGCGTCCCGCCGCCCTCCGCCGTCGGGCGATGGCGCAGCGCGCGGGGAAAGCGGCCCGCCGCGCGCTCCAGATCGGCGAAGACGCGATAGCGGCCCTCGGCCCTCAGGCCGGCGATCACGTCCCGGAAACGCTGTTCATAGTCCATTGGCCAACCTCGGCAGGGGAAAGTCAGTGAACCTCCGCCACCCCGGTTTTGTCGTGCGACATGCCGTCGCGCCGCCCTCGGTCAGGCGGCGCTGGCTTGGCCTTCTTTTTTCAAGGCCCTTGACGAAACGGCGGAACATTTCGGCGATCTCCTCCTCGCTGGCGATCAGCGGCGGGCAGAACGCGATACCCTCCGGGATCACCCGCAGAATCACGCCGTGGTCCTGCGCCCGCTTCACCACCGAAGCGGCGACGGCGAGCTTGGAATCGTAGGACTCTCTGGTTCTTTTGTCGCGAACCAATTCGATCGCGCCGATCAACCCAACGCCACGGACCTCGCCCACCATGGGATGGTCCTTGAAGGAATGGATGGCCTTGAGGAAGCCAGGCGAGGTTTGGCGGACCTGGCCTAGGATATTGCGCTCCTGGTAGATCTTTAGCGTCTCCAGCGCCACGGCCGACGACACCGGATGGCCTGAATAGGTGAAGCCATGGCCGAAGGTGCCGAGCTTGGCGGTGTTCTCGCTGATGCCGTCATAGAGGCGCTTGTTGATCAGGATTGCGGCGATGGGCAGATAGGCCGATGACAGGGCCTTGGCCACCGTCATGATATCGGGCCGCAGCCGATAGGTTTCGCTGCCGAACATATTGCCCGTGCGCCCGAAACCGCAGATGACCTCGTCGGCGATGAACAGGACGTCGTGTTTCTTCAGAACGGCCTGGATCTTTTCAAAATATGTGGCGGGCGGAATGATCACGCCGCCGGCGCCCATGACGGGCTCGGCAATGAAGGCGGCGATCGTATCGGGGCCCTCGGCCAGGATCATTTGCTCCAGGCTTTCCGCCATTCGCGTTGCGAACTGTTCTTCCGTCTCGCCGGGTTTTCCGAAGCGGTAGTAGTGCGGGCAATCCGTATGCAGGATATTGGCGATCGGCAGGTCGAAATCGTTGTGGCACATAGGAAGTCCGGTCAACGAACCGGCTGCCACTGTAACCCCGTGATAGCCCTTGATGCGGCTAATGATCTTCTTTTTCTCGGGCCGGCCCAGAGCATTGTTGAAATACCACACCATCTTCACGATCGTGTCGTTGGCCTCGGAACCGGAGTTGCAGAAATAGGCCTTCGACATGGGCACCGGCGCCATGCCTACCAGCTTCTCCGCCAGATCGATGGTCACATCCGCCACCTTCTGGGTGAAGGTGTGGTAATAGGGCAGCTTGCGCATCTGGTTGGCGGCTGCCTCCACCAGGCGCTCCTCGCCATAGCCCAGCGACAGGCACCACAGGCCCGACATGCCCTCGAGATAGGCCTTGCCGTCGTCGTCATAAATGTAGACGCCCTTGCCGTGGGTGATCACCAGCGAGCCTTCCGCCTCGTTCTTCTTGGCGTTGGTGTAGGAATGCAGATGATGGGCGATGTCTCGCGCGGCGGCGGAGTTGCTGCGAACGGTCATATGATCCTCGTCCCTGGCCCGAGCGCCGTCGCGCCCGGTTGGCGACCGTCCTTTTCACGACGGCGCGTTTGGTGAAAGATGGCGAAACTATCCACGGCGGCGGCGGGAAAGTCAAAGGCCCGCCGCCGCCGAAAATCGCATGCCAGCCCGGCCGATAACGCGCCGAAACAGGGGCCCATCCATGATCGCAGCCGAAAAGCAATTCGCCCTAGACTGGGTGACCCGCAACCGCCAGGCCTTGTCGGATTGGAACCAGATCATCTGGCATTACGCCGAGCCGGCCCTGCGCGAATACAAATCCGCCGCCTGGTATGTGGAGCGCCTGCGGGCCGAAGGCTTCGAGGTCGAGGCGGGCAGCGGCGGCATGCCGACCGCCTTTGCCGCCCGCTTTCGCCATGGCGATGGGCCTGTGATCGGTGCCTATGCCGAATACGACGCGGTGCCGGGAAATTGCCAGGCGGCGTCCACCCGCGAGATGCCCCGTCCGGGCCTGAGCAGGCACGCCGCGGGCCATACCGATCCGCATTCAGCGCTTGGCATCCGCGGGGCTGCCTATCTCTGCATCTACAGCTTCGAATGCGACGAGCCGGAGACTTGGCTTTCTGGCGACGCCGCCAGCGCGCTTCCTGCTTATCACACCGCGGCCCGGGCGCCGGGCGCCAATGACGCGCTGTTTCTCATGTTCTCCCTGACCAAGCAGCTCCAGTCCTCGACGCTGCCCTTCAGCAACGGCTGGTCAATGAGCGAGGCGATCCTGACGGCGGGTCAGGCGACCGCCGACAATCTGCCGGCGCATCTGTCACAGATCCAATACATCTGGCGGGTCCCCACCATCGAGATGGCCGAACAGGTCTCCCGCGCGCTGGACAACAATGCCGAAGCTGCGGCCAAGGCCAGCCACTGCCGCTGGCGCAAGACCTGGGTCGTGAAGTCGCGGCCCGGCTTGCCTAACCACGTCATGGCGCGACTGACTTTCGACAACATCAAACTGGCCGGCCCGCCGCTTTGGGAGGACGAGGCGATCGACGCCGCTCGGGCCATCCAGCGCGAACTCGGCCTCTCGCCCATGGAGCGGCCCTTTGCGGAGGCTTGCCAGCAAACCATCGAGCCCAAGGAAGCGGAGCTGATCCTGCGCCAGGACCTGCCGCCCTCCCAGAAGAACTCCACTTCGGACGACTACACCGAATACTGCTGGCACGGGCCGACGGTGCGCTTCTATATCGGCCGGCCTATGCTGAAGGCGCCAAAGGGGTTCGCCTACCCCGCCTGGGCCATGAATGCGCTGGGCGGTATTCGCGCCTGCATCGATCCGACGATCATGACCGCCAGCCGGACGATCGGCGCCACCATTATCGATCTCATGACCCGCGCTGATCTGCTCAAGGCGGCGAAGGACGAATTCGTCATGCGCACCGGCGGCGGCGTGGGCGGCAAGCAGTGGGTGGCGCCGCTGCTGCCGGCGGATTTTCGGGCACCCATCGATTATCGCTGGCCGGAATATGTGACCACGGTACGGGGCGAGGAATGGTGGATCCCCGCAAGCCTCGACGACTAGAGGAGGATGAGGATGATCAGCCGCATCTGGCATGGCTGGACCACGCCCGAGAATGCCGACCGTTATGAATCCTTGCTGAAGACGGAAATATTTCCCGGAATTCTGGCTCGCAAGATTGCGGGCTTCCGGCGAAGCGAGCTGCTTCGGCGGGCGCTCGAGCGCGAAGTCGAATTCATCACCGTCATGCGGTTCGAGTCATGGGAATCAGTGAAGGAATTCGCCGGCGATCATTTGGATCATGCCGTCGTCGCGCCCAAGGCGCGCGCCCTTCTCGCCCGCTTCGACGACCGCTCCCAGCACTACGAGGTGCGCGAAACGCGCGAGTCTAAATAGCAGGTTCGAGTCCTGAGCTTCGGGCAACTTCCAGCGGCAGCGCGCGAAGGAACGTGCGTTCCTCGCTCAGAATGAACCGCTCCCGCTCGGCAAATTCGAAATTGGCAACGCCTTCGGGATCGGCCCTGAGGCGCGCCCGGTAGGCCTCGTATGCCGCCAGACTCTCGAATGAGACAAGGGCCAGCGCGATATTGTTCGTGCCTTCATGGGGCATGAAATAGCCCAGCAGATCGCCGCCGCATCTGGGAATAATGACGCCCCAATTGCGCGCGTATTTTTCGAACGCGGCGCGCTTGAAGGGGTCGAGAACGTAACCGATGCAACAGGTGGCGGTCATGGTCTGTCTCCGATTGAGCCAGCGCCATGTTACCTTCCACCTTGCTGAAATGCTTCGGCCATCGCCGAACTATGAACTATGGCTAGGCCCGG